>Ga0307513_10004731_pt1 | contig 18097 bp, 16 predicted proteins | sample 15_EM_MG_FD_202174 | JGI IMG/M metagenome (GOLD analysis project Ga0307513, IMG submission 202174) | Populus trichocarpa ectomycorrhiza microbial communities from riparian zone in the Pacific Northwest, United States - 15_EM | ecosystem: Host-associated > Plants > Roots > Unclassified | place... | reverse complement strand
CCCGCCCCCAAGCCCGTTGTGGTTGCTGTTTCTGCGAACGTGGAAAGGGGAGGGGAGGGCTTAGCGGGTCTCGCCTCGCTAAAGGTCTTGGGCTTGCGTGTTGGTCAGACGTTTATGGTTAGGGTTGAGCCTGCGCGGATTGCGTTGTTTAGGGATTCTTGGGGGGCTACCGTGGCGTTTGGCCAGATTACGCATCGGGTTATCTGGCCTTGGATTGTTGCGTTTGGGCCGATCACGGAGTGTGTGGCGGTTCCGGTGATCGTTGCTGAGGGGTCGATCTGGCCGGTGGGGCCTGCGGCGTGGAGGTTGGCTTTTAGGTAGTCGGCTGGGGTGCCGGTGTCCAGGTATAGGCCTTCGTAGGGGATTAGCTCTAGGTCGGCGTTGCGTTCGGCGGGGCGCCATACGGTTGTGACTAGGGCGGACGCGGTTGCTTCGAGCGCCCGCAGGTAACGCCATGGGATCAGGGAGAAGCCGGCGAACTTGCGTCCGCTGAAGCCGCCCGAGGTGCCCGGCGGGTTGGGGCGGGTGAGCATCCGGACGGTGTCACCGCTCCAGCCGTCTAGTAGGGCGGCGATGTCTTTGCCTGGCTCGCGGTGGGGGTCGGCTAGGTAGGCGTCGGAGTTGCCGATTAGTGCGGCTCGGCCGTCGATCCAGCCGTGGAGGTTGGCTACGCCGCCTGAGGTGCCGAGGGGGCCGTCGTGCTCGATGCTGAGGTGGGCGCGGTCGCCTACGTGTGCGACGACCTGGTCGGCTAGGTAGGCGGCGTTTACCGCGACCTGGGCCGGGCCAGACAGGCCTGCGGCGGTGACCCGGGCCAGCGCTCGGTCGAGTAGGGCGACGTTGGCTATCGGGCAGAGGGCTTTCGGCAGTAGTTCGGTTAGTGGGCGCAGGCGCTGTCCTTCGCCTGCGGCGAGGACGATGGCGCAGATCTCCGTCACGGCGTTTCCTCCGGGGCGCAGGGGCCTATGCCGTACACGCCTAGTAGGACTGCCGTGTTCGGGGTCAGTTGCGGGAGGTCGTCGAGGGGGAACCAGGCCGCCTCGAGGACTTCGCCGCCGTCCACGACCAGGCGGGTGGTCGAGGCGGGCACGGTGCCGAAGAAGACTGTGTCCACCCAGCCCTGGGCGTGCACGATCGCATTCGGGACCGCGGGGGTCAGCTCGTCGGGGCGCAGGACCACGCCGGACTCCTCGAACAGCTCCCGGGCCGCGCCTACCGCGGGGGGCTCGCGCTTCTTCAGCAGGCCGGCGGGCAGGCCCCAGCGCCGGCCCGGAGGCTGGCGCAGCAGCAACAGGCGGTCCGGCCCGCTCGCCTCGGAGTCCTTGATCACGGTTACCGCGCCGACCAGATACTTCGGGACGATCAGGCGGACGAGGCGGCGACGCAGGGGGCCCGGCATCCGATAGAACATCTGGTACGCATATCCGCGCACCCGCCGGGGGATTTTCACGTTTGCCAGGCTATCGGGAGGGCGCTCGCGTTCAGGTTGGGGAGGGCGGCCCGGCGGGGTGCGGTCAGTCGGTGTTGTCGACCAGCGCGATCAGTTGCTCGACGACCTGGTCGGGCTCCAGGGAGCGCTCGGTGACCGCGACCAGCATTGTTTCCAGGTCGGGGTAGCCCAGCTCCTCGGCCAGGCGGCGCAGGGGGACCTCGCTGGCCAGGCCGCGGTCGTGCTTGCGCAGCGTCAGGCCGATTGTTGCCCGGCCCAGGCGGACCTTGTCGGCGATGCTGATGCCCGGCGCGTTCTCCTCGGCGAAGTAGCTCTTGATCTGCATCTGGGCCGCGTTCGACTTTACGAAGCCGAGCCACTCGCGGCGCGGGCCGCGGGGCGCGCCGGGCTCGGTCTCGATCTGGCCGTCGGTCTCGGTGAAGATCTCCACCACGTCGCCGTCGCGCAGTTGGGAGCCGAGCGGGGCCAGCCGGCCGTTGATCGTCGCCGCCAGGCACTCGCCGCCGGTCTCGGTGCTCAGCTCGTATGCCAGGTCGACCGGGGTTGAGCCGGACGGTAACTCGAAGGTGTTGCCGTGCGCGAACACCTGGATCTGGCCCTCGGCGAGGTCGCAGCGCAGCGATGCGAGGAACTGCCCGGCGTCGGTGGTCTCCTGCTCCCAGTCGAGCACCCGTTTGAGCCAGGTCAGCTGGTCGGAGCCGGGCGTTTCGGCCCACTCGGACGACTTGGGGTAGCGGTAGCCGGTGGCCACGCCGTACTCGGCGCAGCGGTGCATCGACTCGGTGCGGATCAGCACCTCGAGGAGGCGGCCGTCGGGGCCGGTGACCGTCGTGTGCAGCGAGCGATACAGGTTGTTTTTGGGGGAGGCGATGAAGTCTTTGAACCGGCCGGCGACCGGGCGCCACTGGCCGTGGATCGCGCCGAGCGCCGCGTAACAGTCCGTCTCGGGTCCGTCCACCACCACGGCGATGCGGGGCAGGTCGAAGGGCACCTGATAGCCGCCCGCGACCGTGTCTTTCCAGATCGAGTAGTAGTGCCGGGGGCGGGGTTGGACCTCGGCGTCGACCCGCAGCCGGCGCAGCGCCGTGCGGGTCTTCGCCGCCACCTCGGTCAGATATTCCTGCCAGCCCGGGCGGTTGCGCACGTGCTCGTCGATCCGGGCATATGCCTCCGGCTCGAGGTGGTAGAGCACCACGTCGTCGAGGTCGCGCTTGAGGGCCTGGATGCCGAGCCGGTCGCAGAGGGGCACCAGCACGTCGAGGGTCGCGGTGGCGATCCGGGCCCGGGATTTGGGGGAGCGGGCGTCCAGCGTGCGCATGTTGTGCAGCCGGTCGGCGAGCTTGATCACCAGGACCCGGACGTCCTTGCCGGCCGCCACGATCATCTTGCGGATCGTCTCGGCCTCGGCGACCTTGCCGTAGAACGCCTTGTCGAACTTGGTCACGCCGTCGACCAGGTGGGTCACCTCGGGGCCGAAGTCGCCGTGCAGCGCCTCGAGCGTGTAGCTGGTGTCCTCGACCGTGTCGTGCAGCAGCGCCGCGACCAGCGTCGTCGTGTCCATGCCCAGCTCGGCGCAGATCTGCGCGACGGCGAGCGGATGGGTGATGTACGGGTCGCCGCTCTTGCGGGTCTGCCCGTCGTGCATCGCCTCGGCGATCGAATAACTGCGGCGCAGCATGGCGGCGTCGGCGGACGGATGGATCGCCTTGTGGGTGCGGGTCAACGTGGTCACGGGGTCGTCGTCGTTGCCCTGAAAACTCAGGAACGACCGCAACCGCTGAGAGAGCGTGATCTCAGCGGGCGCGCTAGGCAGGGCACGTCCAAGGGCGGCGCCGTGGCCGGCGTCGACGTCCACTCGGACACCCCCTCACCGATCGCCCGCGCCCGGCCCCCGACAAGGCCAGCGCAGAATCGACACGGGAGCACCCGGCCGGAAAACCGGTCGGTAACCCCGCGTGCGTTACAGCCTAAGCGAGGTTCCGTCATCCGAACGGTCAGTTACCAATGAGCGAAAGGATGAGTCTTATGCCGAGGCGGCGGCTTCCGCCCTGGTGAGCAGGCTACTGAAGCGCGCGGCGCCGCGGGCCGGCGACACCCAATCGCCAGAAGTTTCCACCAGGCGAGTGTCCGGCTTCTCCAGCCACGCGAGGATCCGCTCGGTTTCCTCGGCCGAGGCGGCGGGCACCGGGCCGGGGCCGCTCCGGACAGTTTCGGCCGTCGCCCGGGCCATGTCCAGGGTCGGCCGGGGATGCTGGCGGGGCGGGGAGGTCGCCGCCGCGGCGAGCCGGCCGTGCCGGACGACGATGATCTCCCAGCCGCCGACCGCGTCGCGCCGGGCCGCCACCAGCTCGGCGAGCCGGGTCACCGCGCCCAGTCGCTGCATCCGCACGGTGGCCCGGAGCAGGGCGATCAGCCGGGACCGGAGCACCGCCGCCTCCTCGTAGCGCTGCCGCTGGGCCAGCACCTCGATCCGGGCCAGCAGCGCCTCGACGATCTGCTCGGGGTCGCCCGAGGTCGCCGACCGGAACGGCCACGCGGCGGCCAATTCGTACGCCTCTGTGGTGATTTTGTGCTCGCAGGGCGCCGGGCACCGGCCCAGCTCGGCCAGCGCGCAGGCCGGCGTGGGGGTGCGGACCGAGAGCTTGTGGCTGCATTGGCGCAGCGGGACGGCGTCGTAGACACCGGCGGCGGCCAACTCGGCGGTGCGCCGCGAGGAGAACGGCCCGAGATAGGTGGCGCCGTCGTCGGCCAGCTGGCGCACCACGGACAGCCGCGGGTAGGCCTCGGTGGTCAGCTTCAGCCAGACGACCCGCTCCGGATACTTCGACCGGCGATTGTACGGCGGCGAGTGCGACGCGATCAGCCGCAGCTCGCGGACCTCGGCCTCGAGCGAGTGCGCACACTCCACCGCCTCCACCCGGGCCGCCGCGCCGAGCATCTCGGAGATCCGCGCGCGCTTCTCACTGGCGGTGAAATAGCTGCGTACGCGGGTCGCGATGTCCTTGGAAGTGCCCACGTAGAGCGCGCGCTCGTCGGCGCCGCGGAACACGTAGACACCCGGCGCGTGCGGCAGGCCCTCGGCGAGATGCTTCTTGCGGCGCTGGGTGGGTGTCACGGCCTTGGCGAACTCGATCGCGTCGCCCAGGGTGTGCACGCGGTGGCTGCCCAGCCGCTCGATCAGCCCGTGCAGCACGTCGACCGTCGCCTTGGCGTCGTCCAGGGCGCGGTGGGTCGGCTGCACCGCGGCGTGGAAGAACTGGGCGAGCGTGCCGAGCTTGCGGTTGGGCACCTCGTCGCGGGTCAGCGCCCGCCGGGCCAGCGCCGCAGTGTCGAGCACCCGCACCTGCGGCCACGGGTAGCCGTGCCGGGCGCAGGCCGCCTTGAGGAAGCCGACGTCGTAGGGCGCGTTGTGCGCCACCAGCACCGCACCGCGGAGGAACTCGAGCAGGCTGGGCAGCACCGCCTCGATCGGCGGCGCCGGGGCCAGCATCGCCTCGGTGATCCCGGTCAGCACCGTGATGAACGGCGGGATCCGCTCGCCCGGGTTGACCAGCGTGCCGAACACGCCCAGCTGCTCACCCCCGCGCACCTTGACCGCGCCGATCTCGGTGACGCCGCCGCCGTCGGGGGCGCCGCCAGTGGTCTCGAGGTCGAGCACCACGAAGGTCGTGTCCCGCAGCGAGAGCGCCGCAGGGTCCACGGAGCCGTCGGCGCTCAGGAGGGTGTCCAGTGTCCCCTGGACGTACGCGGGTTGTGCCACGGCGCGGAGATTAGGCGAGGGGTACGACAAAACCGGGATAACCAGGCGGTCCGCGAGAAAAGATCACTTGCGTCCGCAAGCTTTTCCCGGGCGTACGGGGGAGAATGGATAAATGTCCGCGCCACTGCCGTTCGACGACCGCCCCGCCGAGGAGGCGGCGCTCGACGCGGACTTCACCCCCGAGCCGACCCTGCCGGAGCCGGTCCGGCAGCGGGTGACCACCCTGGTCGCGGCCGCATTGCCCGGCATGCCGCTCGATGAGATGCCGATCCCGCTGCGCCGGGTCGCCCGGTTCGCGCCGAATCGCCGGGCCCGGCTCGGCAGCTCCGCGATCGCCACCCAGCTCGCCACCGACCCGCTGTTCCGGCAGCGGATCGGCAAGCGGGTCGTCACCGACTCCGGTGACCTGGGCGAGGCCGTCGCGGGCGGGATGGCGCCGGCCGCCGCCGACCCGATCGAGGTGGCCGCGCTGGCCTATCTGGCCCGGCCGGAGGGCTGGCGCGAGCTGATCGACGCCGCGGGCGAGGCGGTCCGCGAGGAGGCCGGCAGCGCGGCCGTCGCGAGCCAGGTCCGCGACGCCGAGCATCGCGCGGCCCGCGCCGAGCACGACCGCGCGGTCGCCCGGGTGGAGGCGGACAAGCTCCGTGACGAGCTCGCTCGGGTCCGCGAGGAGCTGGGCCAGCTGCGCGAGGAGGCCCGCAGCACCGGCCGCGCGCTGCGCGAGAGCCAGGCCGCGCAGAAGCGGGCGAGCGACCTGCTCGCCACCGAGAAGGGCCGGATGTCGCGGATCACCCAGGACCACGAGTCCGAGGTACGCCGGCTGCGGACCCGCCTCGCGGAGGCCGAGTCGGCGGCCGCGAACGGCAAGCAGAGCGCCAAGGACGCCCGGGCCGTCGACGACGCCCGGCTCTGGCTGCTGCTGGAGACGATCGGGCAGGCGGCGTCCGGGTTGCGCCGCGAGCTGGCGCTCGGCCCGACCGACAAGCTGCCGGCCGACTTCGTGGCGGACGCGCACGCCGACCGGCCGGGCGCGCAGGAGCGGTCCCGGCCGCGCGCGCAGGACACCGACGACCCGGCGCGGCTCGACCAGCTGCTCGCCCTGCCACGGGCGCATTTGATCGTGGACGGCTACAACGTCACCAAGCGCGGCTTCGCCGAGATGTCGCTGGAGCACCAGCGCAAACGCCTGGTCACCGGGCTGGGCGGGATCGCCGCGCAGACCGGCGACGAGGTCACGGTCGTCTTCGACGGGGCCGAGCGGGTGCACGGGCTGCCGCCGGCGCCGCGCGGGGTGCGGGTGCTGTTCTCCCGCAAGGGCGACACAGCCGACGAGCTGATCCGGCAGCTGGTCCGGGCCGAGCCGGCGGGCCGCCCGATCGTGGTGGTCTCGTCCGACCGCGAGGTGGCCGACGGCGTACGCCGGCACGGCGCCTACCCGATGGGCGCGGACTCGCTGCTGCGCCGGCTGTCCCGGTCCTGAGCTGCGGCTTCGCGTTTTTGTCGTACCCCTTGCTTAGCGTGACTGTCACCGATGGTGGTCGGTCCGCGACGAGTTCTTCCCCCGGATCGCGGCCCGGGCACCGTCGGCAGAGGGAGGAAGCGATGATCATCGACTGCGGTGGTTGCGAGCGGCGCGGCGGCTCCTGCGATGGATGCCTGGTCAGTGTGCTCGTCGACACCCCGGACGGGATCGGTGACCTGACGCCCGGCGAGCTGCGGGCGATCGAGGTGTTCGAGCTGGCCGGCTTCGACGTCGAGCTGCTCGAGACGCCGGAGCCGCCGGTCGCGGTGCCGTTGTTCCGGCGCGGCCGCCACGTGGCGTGATCATGTCGGCCGGGCCCTACGATGGGCGACCATGACGCCTCGGATCTGGGCCGCGTGCGTGCTCGCGGTGCTCGTTGTCGGGGTGGTCGTCGTCGCGGCGGTCACGATTCCCTGGCATCGGCCGCCGGCGCCGCGGGCCGACCAGCTCGCGGCGCTCGGCCAGCTGCCCCGCGATCAGGTGGCCCGGGCCCGGGAGTTCCACGCCGAGCTGCGCCCGGGTTCCTATCTGTCGATGGCGATCGGGCTGGTCGCGGCGCTGGCGCTCGGGTTGACGCCGCTGGGCGCGCGGCTCGTGGCGGCGGTCGGCCGGCCGTTCGGCGACAGCTGGATCGCCCGCGCGGTGCTCGGCGGCCTGGTCGTGCTGCTGCTCGTCGACCTGGTGACGCTGCCGTTCGCGGCCTGGCGGCACACCGTCGTGGTGAAATACGGCATCTCCACCCAGTCCTGGGCCGGCTGGGCGGTCGACCTGCTGAAGTCGTACGCGGTCGGCGCGGTGCTCGGCGGGGTGGCCCTGCTCGGCTTCTACGCCGTCGTGCGGCTGGCCCCGCGCTGGTGGTGGGCGTTCGGGGCGGCCGGCGCGTTCCTGCTCGTGGTGCTGCTGTCGTTCGTGCTGCCGGTGCTGGTCGAGCCGATCTTCAACAAGTTCACGCCGATGGCCGAGGGCCCGCTGCGCACCGAGCTGCTGGCGCTGGCCCAGCGGGACGGCGTGCCCGTGCGGGACGTGCTGGTCGCCGACGCGTCCCGGCGCACCACGGCGGTGAACGCGTACGTGTCCGGGTTCGGGCCGACCCGGCGGATCGTCGTCTACGACACGATGCTCAGCCAGGCCTCCAGCGACGAGGTCGTCTCGGTGACCGCGCACGAGCTGGGCCACGCCAAGGACAACGACGTGCTCACCGGCACCCTGCTCGGCGCGCTGGGCACGGCCGCCGGGGTGATCGCGCTGTATCTGCTCGGCTCGTGGGGCGGCCTGCTGCGACTGGCCGGTGTCGACGCCATCGGGGTGCCCGAGGCGATCGCCCTGCTGGTCGCGGTCGGCACGGTCGCCGGGCTGCTGGCCGGGCCGGCGGGCGCGTTCGTCACCCGCCGGATAGAGGCGCGCGCCGACGCGCACGCGCTCGCGCTGACCGGCGACGCCGCCACCTTCGAGGACATGCAGCGCCGCCTCGGCACCGTGAATCTGTCCGATCCCGACCCGCCGGCCTGGGAGCACGTCCTGTTCGCCTCGCATCCCTCGACCGTGGAGCGGATGGCCGCCGCGCGGGCGTACGAGCGGGGCGAGCGCTGATGGGCCGCACGATGCTGATCACGAACGACTTTCCGCCCCGACCCGGCGGCATCCAGCAGTTCGTGCACAACCTGGCCGTGCGCCGCCCGCCCGGCTCGCTCGTCGTCTACGCGTCCACCTGGAAGGGCGCCGAGAAGTTCGACGCCGAGCAGCCGTTCCCGGTGATCCGTGAGGCGACCGGGATGCTGCTGCCGACGCCGCGGGTGGCCCGCCGGGCCGCCGAGCTGGCCCGTGCGCACGACTGCGACACGGTGTGGTTCGGGGCGGCGGCGCCGTTGGGGCTGCTCGCCGACGGCCTGCGGCGGCGCGCCGGGATCGGCCGGGCGATCGGGATCACCCACGGCCACGAGATCGGCTGGGCCGCGCTGCCCGGCGCGCGGCAGCTGCTGCGCCGCATCGCCCGGGGCAACGACGTGCTGACCTACCTGGGGGAATACCAGCGGATCCGGCTCGACAAGGCGCTGCACGGGTGCACCGAGCTCGAGCGGCTGGCGCCCGGGGTCGACGTCGAGGCGTTCCACCCCGGCGTCGACGGCACGGGGGTCCGGGCGCGATACGGCCTCTCCGACCGGCCGGTGATCGTCTGCGTGTCCCGGCTGGTGCCCCGCAAGGGCCAGGACATGCTGATCCGGGCGCTGCCCGAGATCCGCCGCCGGGTCCCCGGGGCGGCGCTGCTGCTCGGCAGCGGCGGCCCGGACCGGTCGCGGCTCGAACGGCTGGCCCGCGACCGGGGCGTCGAGTCCGATGTGGTGTTCACCGGCTCGGTGCCGTGGGCCGAGCTGCCCGCCCTGTTCGCGGCCGGCGACGTCTACGCGATGCCGTGCCGCACCCGGGCGGCGGGCCTCGACGTCGAGGGACTGGGCATCGTCTACCTCGAGGCGTCGGCCACCGGGCTGCCGGTCGTGGGCGGCGACTCGGGCGGAGCGCCGGACGCGGTCCGCGAGGGCGAGACCGGATACGTGGTCGGCGGCCGCGATCTGGCGGCGCTCACCGACCGGCTGACCGGGCTGCTCAGCGATCCGGTCCGGGCCAAGGAGATGGGCGCGGCCGGGCGGGCCTGGGTGGAGCGGGAGTGGCGCTGGGAGACGCAGGCGGCCCGCCTCGGGAAACTACTAGGCGTGAATGAGTAGGTCACTCTCCGAATACGCATAGACGCGCTCAGTCCGGGGGGCGTATCAACGGCGTAGCGGCCCCTGCGGCTTGCGCGCAGCGAAGCGCGGCCGGCGCAGGCGGCCACGGCCGAGGACGTCCTGCGACGGGAGCGCCGATGCGGCAAGCCGCCGAGCAAAGCCCGAGTCCCGAGAAAAGTCCGAATCCCGAGCCGCCGGATCCCGAGCCGTCGAGCCCCGAGCCCGCAGCGGAGTTCACCGAGGACGGCGAGCTGGCGCTGCCGTACTGGCTGACCGGGACCGAGGAGGCCGCGAACACCACGTTCGTGCGGATGCTGCGGCGGCTGCCCCGGCTGCTGCGGGAGGCCTGGCTGCTCGCCTGGCGGGCCAGCCCCGGCACCACCCTCGCGGTGGTCGGCTTCCAGCTCGCGGCCGGCGTCGCCAGCGCCGTCGGCCTGATCAGCGTCGTCGGCGTCTTCGACGGACTGCTGCGCGAGGGCCCGACGCCGGAACGGGTGCGGGCGGCCGTACCGTCGCTGATCCTGCTCGTCGGGGCCGCGGCCGTGCGCGGCGTGCTCAGCTCGGCCGGCGCGGCGGCCCATGGCCGGTTGTCGCCCAAGGTCTACGAGGCCGCCGAGATGCGGCTGCTCAACCTCACCACCCGGGTCGATTTGTCCACCTTCGACGACCCGTCCTGGCGGGATGCCATGGAACGGGCCCGCGACAAGGGCATCTGGGCCGCGCAGCAGGTGGTCGACCAAGGGATCGAGCTGGTCACCAGCCTGGTCGGCCTGGCCGCGGTGGCCGGCGTGCTCGCGGTGCTGCATCCGGTCCTGTTGCCGCTGCTCGTGCTGGCCGTGCTGCCGACCGGCTGGGCCGCCGTGCGCTCGGCGCGGCTCGGCTACCGCCGGATGCTGAAGCTGATCGCGGTGTGGCGGCGGCAGCGGATGCTCGCCGAATTGCTCGCCGCGCGCGAGCCCGCGGCCGAGTTACGCGCGTTCACGGTACGCGGATTCCTGCTGAAGGAGGTCGAACGGCTGCTCGGGGTGGCGACCGAGGAAGAGGTGAAGGTGATCACCCGGCAGGTCCGCACGTCGCTGATCGGGCAGGCGCTCAGCTCGTTCGCCACCGGGGTGACGTACGCGGTGCTGTTCTGGCTGTTGTGGACCGGGCGGATGGCGCTGGCCGAGGCGGGCGCGGCGGCGTACGCGATCAATATGGGCATCGGCAAGCTCACCGAGCTGGCCTTCGCCGCGAACCGGGTCTACGAGCAGGGTCTGTATTTCTCCGACTTCCAGGGTTTCTGCGAGTTGTCGCTGGCCCGCGCGGAGCCCACGCCGGGTCGCGGTGCGCCGCCGCGGTTCGCGGAGATCCGGCTTGAGGACGTCACCTTCAGCTATCCCGACGCCGAGGGCCCGGCGGTCCGCGATGTCAGCATGACGCTGCGGCGGGGCGAGATCGTCGCCCTGGTCGGCGAGAACGGCTCGGGCAAGACCACGCTGGCCGCCGTGCTCGCGGGCCTCTACCAGCCGCAACGCGGAACGGTGCGGTGGGACGGCACGGACGTGACGGGCTTCGACCCGGAGACGATCCGGGAACGGGTGGCCGTCGTCATGCAGGAGCCGACCCGGTGGCCGCTCTCCGCGCGGGCCAACATCACGATCGGCCGGCACGACCGCCGGGTGAACGCCGAGCAGGTGCACGAGGCCGCCCGGGCCGGCGACGCGCACGACTTCGTGATGGAGCTGTCCCGGCAGTACGACACGCTGCTGTCCCGGCACTTCACCGACGGCGCCGACCTGTCCGGCGGGCAGTGGCAACGGCTGGCGGTGAGCCGCGCGTTCTACCGGGACGCGCCGTTGCTGATCTGCGACGAGCCGACCGCGAATCTCGACGCGCGGGCCGAGCACGACGTCTACCGGCGGCTGCGCGACCTGGCCGCCGGTCGCACGGTCGTGCTGATCACCCACCGGATGGCGAGCGTGCGCGAGGCGGACCGGATCTATGTCCTGGACCACGGGGCGGTGGTCGAGCAGGGCGACCACGCGACGCTGATGGCTGCTGACGGGATTTACGCCCAACTGTTCACGCTGCAGGCCAGCGCCTATCAGGCGGCCTAGCTGCCGGGAAGCGCGGCCCGGGAAGCCATACAAATCACATAGGTTTTCGGTGCCGGGCGTGGAACAGTTGGAGCCGTGACGTCGACCGGGTTGATCGTGGCCGCGGCCGTGCTGGTGATCGGCACGGCGGCCGGGCTGTGGCGCCGGCGCGTCGACGGGCGGCTGCGCTCGGTCGGCCCGACGGCGAGGCGGCCCACCGCGACCCAGCCGATCCAGGCCGCCGCCAATCCAGGCCTCGCCGATCCGAGCGGTGCCGATCCAAGCGCCGCCGGGGAGCGGCTCGACGCCGAACTGCTTGCGGCGCTAGGAGTCGAGGCGGCGCAAGCGACGTTGCTGCAGTTCTCGTCCGCGTTCTGCGCGCCGTGCCGGGCGGTGCGGCGGGTCAGCTCCGAGGTGGCCGCGCTGCTGCCCGGCGTACGGCACGTCGAAGTCGACGCGGAGAGCCACCTCGACGCGGTCCGGGCGCTCGGCATCTGGCGTACGCCGACACTTTTGGTCCTCGACGCGGACGGCCGGGTCGCCAAGCGGGCCACCGGCGTGCCCGCCAAGCCGCAGTTGATCGCGGTGCTCGGCGAGATCCTGCCCGCCTGACCTCAGGTGCCGGGCACGTCCGCCGGGATCGGTAGCTCCGGGACCGCCGGCTCGCTCCGGGTCAGCCGGCGGGAGCCCCGGACGAGCAGCGGCGTCACGCTCGCCCCCAGCAACACCAGACCGCAGACCACCAGGACCGGATCTATTCCGTACGCCGCGGCGAGCGGCCCGGCCAGCGCGTTGCCCAGCGGCATCGCGATGAACGAGGTCAGCTGGTCCCACGACGCCACCTTGCCCAGCGACCGGTGCGGCACGTGATCCTGGATCGCCGTCTCCCAGGCGACCGAGAAGAACGACAGCCCTGCGTACCCGATGATCGCCCCGGCCACGACCGCGACCAGCACCGCCGGCCAGACATAGGCGAACGCCCAGAGGGGCATCAGTAGCAGCGTGAGCCAGCCCGCGCGCAACAGCCGACGGGGCCTGAACCGGATCGCGGCGGCCGCGCCCAGCACGCCGCCCAGGCCCTCGGCGGACGCGATCAGGCCGGCCGCGCTCGCCCCGCCCAGCCGCTCGATCGCCACCACCTGCACCAGCACCAGGATCACGCCGTTCGCGACGTGGTAGACGGTCGCGGCGAGCACGCCCACGAGCAGCCAGTCGCGGCTGCGGATCTCGCGCCAGCCCTCGCCCAGCTCGCTCAGCATGCCGGTGCGGGGCGCCCGGTCGGCGCGGGCTCGGATCAGCAGGGCGGCCGCCAGCGAGGCGAGGAAGCTGATCGCGTTGACGGCGAAGCCGACCGGCGCGCCGAACCTCGCGATCACCACGCCGCCGATCGCCGGGCCGATCACCGCGCACGTCGTCTGGAGCAGGCTCAGCGTCGCGTTGGTGGACTGCCGGCGCTCGACGCTGACCAGCATCGGCTTCAGCGATGTCATCGCCGGGTTGAAGAAGCTGCCGGCGCCGGCCGAGATGGCGGCGAGCCCGCAGAGCACCGGCAGGTGATAGCCGCCGGCGCCGAACATCAGGGCCATGCCGCCGGTCGCGGCGAACCGGACGGCGTCGGAGAGCACCATGACCCGGGTGGGCTGGACCCGGTCGGCCCAGACACCGCCGAACAGCGTGCAGGCCAGCATCGCGACGACCGAGGCGGCCATGACCAGGCCGAGGTCGCGGGCGCCGCCGCCGGCCACGATCACCGCGACGGCGAGGGCCACGGTCTGGAAGCCGCCGCCGAGCCAGGAGAGCGTCATGCCGGCGGCGAGGAGCCGGAAGTCCGAAGGTCGCGACATGCCCCGGAACATTAGTTCACCGTCTAACTATTAGCTACCTAAATATCAGACAGCGGCGGAGTCTGGAATCATGGCGACCATGCAGACGCCGGAGCGGGACATCGTCGACGACCACGTCGCGCGCTGGGCGCGCTTCTGGCAAGACAATCCGGCGTACGCGGCCGAGGTCGAGGGTGCGCTCGTCCGGATGGGGCACATCCTGCGGCAGTCGCGCCGGCGGGACGCAGCGGCGTTCGCGGGCTCCGACTTCACCATCGAGGACTACAAGACGCTGCACGTGCTGATGGTGCAGCCGTACCCGACCGAGGCCACCCCCGCGCAGCTCGCCGAGGCCGCCAACGTCACCCGGGCCGCGATGACCAGCCGGCTCGACCGGCTGGTCGCCGCCGAGCTAGTGACCCGCGAGGTTGACGCCGCGGACCGGCGCCGGGTGCTGGTCCGGCCGACCGCCGCGGGCCGGGCCGCCTGGGACCGGTACATCTTCGAGGGGATGGCCCGGGAGCAGCGGTTGCTGCACGCGCTGTCGCTCGACGAACTGGGTCAGCTCAACGCGCTGCTGCGCAAGGTGATGTTGTCGATCGACGGCTGAATCTCTACCAAGCCGATGGTGATTACGCTCACGCTGGCGAAGAAGCCGCAGCGTGCGATGGTTCTGGCATGAAACTCGATCCGCGTGGACCGCGGTTCGCCGCGGCGCTGACCACCGTCGTGCTCGTCGTCGTGCTCGCCACCGGCTGGGCCTGGCTGGCCCTCGCCCAAGCCGTCGTCTTCGCCATCACCGCCGCCGACCCGCGCCGCGGCCCCTACGCGTTGCTCTATCGTTCGCTCGTCGCGCCCCGGCTCGGCCCGACCGCCGAACGCGAGGACGCCGCCCCGGTGCGCTTCGCCCAACTCGTCGGCTTCGTCTTCCTGGCGGTCGCCACGATCGGCTACTTCTCCGGTGCTACCGCCCTGGGCGTGGTGTTCGCCGCCTTCGGCCTGCTCGCCGCATTCCTGAACGCGGCCTTCGGGCTCTGTCTCGGCTGCGAGGCCTACCTCGCGGGCCGCCGCCTCACCACCCGCCGAACGGCATAACCGCCCGGCGCACGGGAAGCGTCGCTCGGCGCCCCGAAGCAGGCCGAGCCGGAAGCGATAGCCCGTCCGGCCACCCGGACCAGCCGGCTGACCTGCCGAATCGACCGACCGGCCGGAAGATCCGGACCGAAGATCCAGCCGCCCGGACACGCCGCAGACGTCCGAAACGCCGGATCCGCCCGGCCCTACCGCGGGCCGAGCGGATCCGAATGGCGTACTGCGGGGAGGGGTCAGAACTTCGGGGCGTCGGGCGCCTCGAGCAGCCCCAGCCGCAGCGCGGTCATCAGGGCCTGGGCCCGGTTGGCCGCGCCGAGCTTCTCGTACAGCTTGCTGATGTGGGTCTTCGCCGTGGACTCGCTGACGAACAACTGCTTGGCGATGCCCGCGACGCTCATCCCGTCGGCGAGCAACCGGAGCACCTGACCCTCGCGCGGGGACAACTGCGGTCCGGAGGGCGCAAGCCGCCGCTTCATGGCCTCGGCCAGATCGGCCGCCGTGAATGCGCTCGGCGCCGAGGCGGCGTGCCGGGCGGCCGCCACGACCTCGTCGGCCGGCGCCGTCTTGGGCACGAAAGCGCTGGCCCCGGCCTCGAGAGCGCCGAAAAGCTGGTCATCGCCCGCGTACCTGGTCAGCACCACGATGCCCATGTTGGCGTTGTTCTTGCGCAGCGCGCGGGTCGCCTCGAGCCCGCTGCCGTCGGGCAGGCGCAGGTCCATGATGACGACGTCGGGCTGCAGGGCGCCGGCCTGGCGGACAGCCTCCGCCGCGGTGGCGGCCTCGCCGACGACCTCGAACTGGCGGTCCCGCTCAAACGCGTGCCGCAGCCCCTTACGGATCAAGTCGTGATCGTCGACGAGCAGCACCTTGGTGCGGGTCGCCGGCATCGGACTGGTCGACATGCTCGGGTTACTCCCCTTCTGGTGCGGAAACGCTATCCCGCACGCTATCGCGCCGAGTCGAAGTTCCGAGCACTACCGCGACGGTTGTCCCGCTCGGGTGTCGCGGCCTGATCTCCAACCGGCCTCGGATACGTTCCGCCCTCTCGGCCATGATCGCAAGACCGTAGCGACCGTCCGGCCGATCGTCGGCGAAGCCCTTGCCGTCGTCGGTGACCTCGATCTCGGCGTACGGAGGGTCGACGGTACACGTGACCCACAGGTTGGACGCGCCCGCGTGTTTGCGGGCGTTGGTGATCGCCTCCTGCGCGATGCGCAGCAGCTCAGCCTCGGTCGCGGCGGGAAGCCGGGCGGTGGACTCGTCGAACGTGAAATGCACGCGCAGCCCCGCGGAGGTGCCCAGCGTCCGGGCGTACTCGGCGATCGCCGCCGCCAGGCCGCCGTTGCGGTCCACCTCGGAGCGCAGCTCGAACAGGCTCAGCCGCAGCTCGGTGATGACCCGGGTGACCTCGCCGCGCAGCGTCCGCAGCTCCTCGGCGGTCTCGTCGGCGCCCTCGGGGAGGGTCGCCTGCGCGTTGTCAATCCCGTATCCGACCATTACCAATTCCTGCGCAACGCCGTCGTGGATCTCCCGGGCCAGGCGCTGCCGTTCCTCGTTGGTGGCCAGCGACCGGACGTCGTCGAACAGCAGCGCGGCCTCCAGCCGCAGCGCCGCCGGGCCGGTCACCTCGGTCACCCGGGAGACCACCGCCGACGGGTACGCCGCCGCCACGTCCGCCTCGAGGATCACCAGCCCGATCGTGCGCACCCCGGCCACCAGGGGCACCACCAGCGAGGAGGCGTCGCCGCCCTGATGCGACCGGGCCTGCGAACGGCTCGCGGTCATCGGCTGCTGCGACGCCCAGGCGTCCGCGATCGCCGAGTCGGCGTCGAGGGTGACCTCCCAGTCGACCCGCTCGGCGCCGGTCTGCGCGAGCACGACCAGCCGCCCGCCGCCGCTGGCCGACAGCACGGCCGCGCGATGCCCCAGCGCGACCGCGCGCAGCTCCTCGAGCAGGTGCTCGGAGATGCCGCCCGGGTCCAGGGTGGCGCCGGGCAGCGAGCGGGCGACGCTGCGCAGCTGGGTCAGCAGCCGGGTCGCCTCCGCGTACGGCTGGGGTTTGTGCTCGGCCGGCTGCATCGACCGGCGCATCGTCTCGGCCACGAACGTGACGATCGCGCCGAGCACCAGCCACTGGCCGCCGGCCGCCAGGTAACCCGGCAGGGTGATCGGGCTGACGTCGCCGGCCACGGTGCCGCCCACGACCAGCGAGACGGCGGCCACGCCGAGCAACGCGGCGCCCTCGGTCGGCCGCCGGCGCAGCGCCGCGGTCAGCAGCGGCACGGCCAGATAGGGCAGCACCGCCTCGGCCCCGAAGCCCGCGTCCAGCCGGCCCACCGGATCGGCGGCCGCGGCGACCGACCCGGCGGCCAGCCCGGTGATCACCACCTCGGCGAACCGGCCGAGCGGCGCGGCGAACCCGTCGTCCCGCGAGAAGAACGCCGGCAGCGCCGCGACCAGCAACAACGCGATCCAGCGGAGCTGGCTGAAATCCTTGGTCGCGATCAGGGTCAGCGCTGCGACCAGGGCGAGCATGACGAGGCGGGCGGCCACGGCTAGGGGCTGGACGCGGGTGGGGACGCTGACTGACGCTGGCACGTGACGGATCGTAGCCGCACGCCGGGACGCCGGCCTATCCATGACGCGGCCCGGTCGCCTGAGGTGCGGCGCGAACCGGGTAGCCTCCCAACATGGCGGACACCTCGACACAGTCGATTCAGGTCCATGCGCCACTCGACCGCGTGGCGGCGGTGATCAGCGACTTCCCGCGTTACCCCGAATGGATCGACGCGGCGAAAGAGGTCGAGGTCGTCGAGGAGTACGAGGACGGTTACGCCGCCCAGGTGCGGTTCGTGATCGACGCGGGCGTGATGGCGGACGAGTACACACTCGAGTACGCGTATGCGGATGATCTGTCCCGGATCGAGTGGCATCTGGTGGCACCGTCCAAGACGCAGAAGTCGCAGCAGGGTTCCTACGATCTGGTCGACGACGGCGCCGGGACGACAACGGTGACATACACGCTCGCGGTGGAGCTCTCCATCGGCATGCTGGGCATGTTCCGTCGCAAGGCGGAAAAGTTGATCATGGATACGGCGCTGAAGCAGCTCAAGCGCCGCGTCGAGAGCCTCGCCTCGGCCTGACGGCCGGGCAGGCAGCAGGGCTGAGCAGGCAGGGGGGCTCGACATGGCAGGCAGCACCGGATCGGCACGGCAGGAGGCCGAACGCCTGGTCGCCACGGTCCTGGCAATGGCTTCAGAAACCGGAAAAAACGAAGACCTTTCTCGTACGCGTCAACGGCTGACCGAGGGAATCGGAGCGCTAGGCGACACCGTGGCGAAGATGGTCGGCCAGCTGACCGGCGAGTCTCCGAGCAAGCGCCCGGAGCCGGCGCCCGCCAGCGACGCCCCGGCCGACCAGGATGCCGGCGCCCAGGAGTCCCGTGGCGAGGAGCCCGGCACCCCGGCGTCGGGTGCCTCCGGCTCCAGCGGCCAAGGGCCCGGCGCCGGCGATCGGGAGTCCGGTGGTCAAGCGTCCGCCGGTCCTGGGTCGGCCGGTCCTGGGTCCGCCGATCGAGCGCCTGGCGGCCAGGAACGCGGTGGTCCGGGCCCGGGAGGCTGGAGTTCTCCCGGCAGCGGGTCTGGTGGTCAGG
>Ga0307513_10004730_pt1 | contig 18098 bp, 17 predicted proteins | sample 15_EM_MG_FD_202174 | JGI IMG/M metagenome (GOLD analysis project Ga0307513, IMG submission 202174) | Populus trichocarpa ectomycorrhiza microbial communities from riparian zone in the Pacific Northwest, United States - 15_EM | ecosystem: Host-associated > Plants > Roots > Unclassified | place... | reverse complement strand
GGTTGTTATCAATGCCATGTGACATGTCTGCACTTATGGAGGCATAAAATGGGCCAGCCTATCTGTTTTATTACTATATTCCATTGTTCACTATGGCCCAATTTTTATTACCACTGTGTAATGCACATGGTGGGCCAACTTGGGGTCAATTTCACTTATCTTATCTTCCCCTTATCAATTTTTTCCCACATGTCAGAAAAGAAATTAGTGGCCATCCTGGGGGACTAACTAACCATCCCTATGTCAGAAAATCAACACGTGACACCCCCTTGCCTGCGAGCCACTTTTGGGCCACTTGCGATCACTTGCGATCAGACGCCTCGCAACTGCTCGCAGGTGACTCGCAGAATTCTCTATGCCCTCTTAGCAGCCGTATGGTGTCCCTTCCCCTGCTTCGTGAAAGCGCCACATATGCGGAGAATGGAGAAAGCGTCCCTGTAGGTGGCTTCCCAATGTCAATAATAACGTATTCAATGGTTTGACCTTGGGACTTGTAGTCTGTAAAAGCATATCCGGCAGTCATGGCATATTGGCGCCTTGTGATTTTGAAGGCTTTTCCCGTTCTGCCTGTTGCCGTAAATTTGACTAGCGACGGAGTGATCGGTATGACTCCAGGTGGCAGACCCCAAATACCTGAGACGATTGACAAGATTGACAAGAACAAAAATAAGCAATAACGTCATTTCAGATATATAAAAATCCCAAAGCGCATTATTCTCCGGGCTCCCAGACCATCGCATTCTCGCAACTCAACTTGGAATTAAATTTCACCCACAAGTTTTTGTGCGATTATGTGCACAATCGTTTTATCCACGATAAGGTACAGGTTGGAGCGACTATTTTTGAACATCAGGTCCTTGGACCACACAGATGTCATTCTGTTCGAAGACGGAAAAACGACCCGTTTCTTTTGGGCACATCCCATGCTCCGACCTCCAACGATCTGCGGGAAGTGTCATTGCTTCATGCCCTGGAAGGATCCCGATGTAAAGACCACTGCGTAGAGAGGAGTAATCACGATTTACATTTTGAAAATTTCTAAATAAATATCACAATTTTGAGTCAGTAACAATTTGTGACAGCAAGGCTCATTCGACAAAGTCGAAACTTTTATTAGAATATCGGCAGAATTTTATGCATGTGCATTGACTTCTGCATGGATTCTGCACGCTGCACAATTGTCCGGTTCCAGCCATTGTCTGTTTCCACCACTGTAATTGTCCCACGTGCCGCCCTCTCATGCACCCCGCACCCAGCTGTCTGCGCCACCGCAACCTCCCTTGTTTCAACACCCTTCATGCCCCCTCCGCCCCCCTCGCATGCCAGATCGAGCCGGAGGTGGAAATTCGTGGTGTTTCCGCGTCGTTCACACCTCTTCTACCTCCCTTGCATGTAATAGCAAGCCGGAGGTGAACGTTCATGGCCTTTCGATGGCGTTTCCGCCCGCTACACCTCCCTTGCCTGCTAGATTGAGCCGGATGTGGACGTTCATGGCATTTTGGCGCCGTCCACGCCTCCTCCACCTCCCTCGCACGCAAGACCGGTCTGGAGGTGGTTTCATGGGCTTGGGTTCGACGGCTCGGACATGATCCCTGATGTAGAACAATCCTATGACACCCACCACCCAAGGTATAACCTCTGCAATACTGCACGGCGATGTCATTTGACACTCGCAATGCTATTGCGAGGTTTTCTGTGGTAAGTGATATGGCCTGAGGACCTGTCTGGAACAATCCTTAGGTGAGTTCAAGTTTCCATTTTTGTTGAACACTTACTTACTTCGTTTCTAGCTTCCCAACAGGCGGTCGCTCCGCCAGTGCAACTCGCTATGGGCCATCGGAGAGTGTCTCAGGAAGCGCGGCCATCCTCGTTGATATCACGCTCCCCCACACCACCTTCGATAGGAATGGGATACTTGCGCTGGGTCCCAGTTGAGTTGGAACAGCGGCCTCGGTTAGTCTCAGTGACCGCCGTTATCGCATTTCGTCGCGAACGCCAGTACCGACTCAATCGGTAACTGGAGGAAGTGGGGGGGGTTGGAAGCTTGAAGGATGAGTTGGCGAGGAGGATGGCTACGGAGGCCAACGTTCAGGCGAGATTGGAGGCAGAGAAGGGCTGAGCTCATGCCCTTAGCCAACGGATGGACAGGGGTCTCAACGGTTTCTAGTCGTTGCTATTCCCATCTGATGGACGCGGTCTCGGCCCTTCTGGTCATTATCGTCTTCTCCCTGCACAGGCAGACGTGAACCATCTCCATTATTTACTCCCACCTGTCACTGGGTCCATACTGTTCATACATATGTACTTTTAACAACAATGTAGCTTGTTGTGTTTGAAGTGTAAAACAATCTATATCAGTATTTAAAGTTGATAATACCAAAATTGGACTCGTAAATGCCATGCAAGGCAATGGCCCTCAAGCTAAGTTGATGTTCCCGGGCCTTCGCTCTTCCTATCATCCCGCTACCACCGCCATCGCTCTAGCTACCGCCATTTGACCCCCAACCATATGCAACAACATGGAAACGAGCCCCTCCCCTTTCTGAAGGGATGTGGGCGGGTTATTCTCGTTCGACGAAAGAAATAGGGAGTGGTGCATGGGAGGCCCACGAAGTGCGTCACGAAAAAACTAGCCATGACAAACGTCGTAGCTCATTGTTCCCATCCATCTGCTCATTCACCCTCAGTAAGCCGAGTTACGAAAAGAGTATGTAGTATGAAAAGAAACTTACTCAACTCGACGAGCCGCGGCTGCTACAGTGCGCGTCTTTTCGTATCCCCAAAGTGACTACTGCTGTCGAACGAGGTGTTTCCTCTCCAGTATCGTGAATTATATTAGTGTGAGGTCCATTAACCTTAACAGCCATCCACGGTAAGCGTCGTGAGCCTGACACCTGTTTTTTTATTATATCTACTACAACAGAACAGGGGGAAAAATGTAAAGGAATACAAGTTTATGCTTAGCTACAACTTACTGCCATAATGAGGTAAAATGCCGTATCAACTCAGCCTTCCAGGATATGGTGGCTACGAGGCATACGTTTAACATTGAAGAGGCACGACTTTATCGTTCGAAAGTGCACAGTTTCTGCCAGACTCGTAACATACAAATCAAAACGATGTTGTCCCCTCCTCACGAACACCAATATAAGCAAAAATGACCTCATAGACACCAAAAATGCCCCCACTCTGCCGACCAGTTATGAATTGTCTGTACTCGTCTAGGTTCGACGGCATGGAGTGCCCCAATTTCGCGAAGACACTCTGGCGTAACGGCATGTCTTGGTAGATAATGTAGGCCAGCTCCTTCAGGACATCAGGGTAATCACATTGAGCTGGAGACTGTCGCTCATTGGCAGGCGCCTGTGTGTGACTGAAGGGCGCACTAAAGGGTGCAAAGCAGTAGTAGCAGACCTTCCCGCGAGGGAACCGTATGCTTGACTTGAACCTGGACCAATCTCCCCCCGAACATATTCTCGTACTGCAACGAAAGGTGGTATGTGGGGCCGATCTGGTTCTGCTAACCCAACAGATGCGGCACTCAACGACGACCTCCTGTACAACCGATAATAGACGGGAAAGCTTGACCTCGTTCTGGACGCCAGCAGTGTCTTCAGAACCGAGGGAGGAAAAAGAGGCCGTAGTCGTCAGGGTGGTTTCGCGAGATAGTGACTGACGTGCCGCGGAATCCGGCGATGTCGACTGCGTGCCTGGAGGGCTTGGAGAAATCGATGAAGCCACCCCTCCATCACCTAAAGGCATGCAAGCTGCCTCGGTTGGCTTTTCGGAAGGTTCGATGGGTGTTGGCATAGGCAAAGTTGCACCCTCTTCATCTTCATCTAGCATAGCCACGGTAAGCGTAAGTTTTCGGGTCTGTGGAAATCACCAAAATGCTCACCGCTTTCTTCCAGAACACGATATAGCTTGGTTTTCCCGTTCCTCAACTGGCGCTCGTGAATGCCACAAGTGGTAGCTGCCACCTGCCCAGCATGTACCGCGATGGCGTGGGCCTCTGAATCATCCAGAGTGGAAAATAACGCAAAGCAATTATTGTGGGTGCACATTAATCCCGCAATAACCGCAGCGTTCGGTGTGGCCAGGACTGGAATTTTGGAGAACAAAGGCATAGTGGAACTGTCTGCTCAGTGCTGGTGCATTGTTTGATTCGACGAACTTTATATTCCTGGTTCTACATGACTCACTCATAGGTGACTTGTTTGTTTGTCACCACTTAATACAGCTCATCTACGGTATTCAAAGTACGACCTGAATCTTGAGTCTTTGAAAGTCCGGTTATTGGGTCCCCGGAGGCTCTAACCGAGACCGAGACCGGTTAGAAGTAGTGGACTGGACTAACAAAGACCCAATTTGGGAATTGGAAACTGCGGTGTAGACTGCGGCGAGTATATAGTACAGCTAAATGCAAATCAATAGAGCAGTTCGGTTCCCCTACACGCATAGCCTTGTATTTGGTTTCTTGATCGCCGCGGTGCCAAACGTCAGCCACTTGGTTCGACTTTCTGTTGATCACCGACAACAGCCATCTTGGGGCTCCGATTGGCAGCTTATTTACCTCTTGCCCGCGCCACAAGCAAACAAAATGCTATGTGTAGCAAGTGTGTAGGGGAACTAAACTGCTCTATCGATTTGCATTTAGCTGTAAGGTGGTGAAATGAGATTCGAGAAACTTATTGAAAATAAAGTTTTGTAATGTGATTGGAGTCCCGCTCTCTGATTGACTGACGTGACACTCCCGCCTGATGCGAGCCCCCGCCCAAACACCTGCAATATCATCTGGTGCTAAATTCCTCGCATGAGAGTCACTTGAACCTGAAGTTGTCGAAGAATACCGATCATTTGTGAGTGGCAGACGTATTCACAATACTCATTCTAAAATAGATTTTGCCATATGAAGCTAGTACTGCTCGACTGCCTTTTTTGTCCCTCGATAACGCAGAACACTGGATCCTTGATTATCCTTTCCATCTCTTCCGTTTGTGGCACAAAGTAGCCTGTACATCAACTCCCCAGAAAAGCCGAGTGAAGTCGCCCTTGTTGCAAAAAAACCAACAGTGTTGGGACAGACGGACCGCCTATGCATTTTCCCCATACCAGTGCCCGCAGTCTTAGAGAAGCGGGGTCGCGCGTGATTCCCGCCTGTGTGACATCCAGAGGCTGTGGAAGGCTGGAAACTCTTTTGATGAGATTCAAAAAACTTTGCGTTTTGTAATGGGATACGAATCTAATCCCATCAGCTTGCTGGCCCCTGGACTGCGGCAGCAAACAACGACCGCAGCAGCGGTTATTCACATCTCCCCCGAAGCGCTTTCTGTTGACAGACTGTCGGTTATCAGTTACAATTACAAGGCACATTACCACAGAAATCACATGAGGCGCTCAATGAGTATAAACGGATGAGGAACACTGAGCTCGAAGATCAGCAAAGTTCCGTCATGTCTAGCCATTTCACCCCAAACCACACTTACAATCGAGAACACCGACAACCTGGGCAGCTCGCTGCTTTCCCCTTAGGCATGGGACCCATGCCACCTCCGACTCAGCAAGAACTTGCCGTTGCCACGGCCAACCACATGCTCGACAACGCGACTCCTGGGCCAGCCAATGTTCACGTTGGGGAAGAAAAAATAGACCCCCAGCTCCATACTCAGCTCCATACTCAGCAAGTTGCTCCGGCGAATCGCCCTCTGAGTAAGTCTTACAGTGCTGTTCCCAGTTGACCGCTGATTTTCACAACGGTTATCCAGTTGACAGGATTTTAACTCGTATCCCGATCAACGACAATGCAACAAAGGATATCGAGATTGACGTTGACATTACCCTTCAAGATTTCGTTGGCCTCATGTGCGCCAATATGGGCCTGAATCCTACGGCTGCCAAAATTGGTTGGAAGTCAAACGACGATGCGAAACGTGCACATGCTCGACAGTTGGTCACTGAAGACGACCTGAAAACTGCCCTCTGTGACCTCCTCAAGTTGAAGAATAATACTCGAAGGACAAAGGAGGTTGTTATGCACATTATTCATCTCGTAAGTAATCCCAGCGGTGTGTTGTCATTACATCTCTTATTCTTCTTAGAATCCGAAGCCAGTCGAAACTCCGAAGGAGAAGGCGGATGGAAATCGCCCCGCTGATTTGGCTTATCGTGAAGAATTGCGAATCGTGCAGGAGAAGCTGCGGTGTGCGGAGCATCCAGACCCAGACCGTTGGCGCTATGTCAGCCCCGAGAACCCGAACGAGCACACCACGCTGGGGTTGGAGGAGGTGACACTTTGCACACGAAAGTTGGTACGTTTTTCTGTCTGTGCTCGTGCCTTCGATAAAAGACTAACTGTATTTGTTAGAAGCATGATGTTGACATCAACCGCCAGTGTGTTGTACCCCCGAACTGCCTCTCTCTCCGCGAACAAAGACACCGCGTTGGTGGCAAGAAGGAAAGTGCAAACCCAACCGCTCAGCCCATCCATGTCAATATCATCAACAGCCCACTCGCCGGCACCAGCCCTGCTAGCCAGTTTGCCTATCACTCCCGTAGTGTCAAACGCACAATCTCGTATTCTTCTTCTGATGATACAGAGTCTGAATCTCTCACGATCTCTGATATTCTCGCAGAGTTGGATGTCAGATACCCGAAACTCGACTTTCCTCAATATGAAGGTGTTTTGGCTGACAGGGGTATTGTTTATGCTGAAAGTGCAGTGGATTTCGAGCAGGACTTTTACGTCGAACTTGGAATTGCTGAAGGTGCTATTGGTCCATTCATGAAGGGAATTGGTCGGGCCTTGCATCGCGAGAAGAAGGGGAAAAAGCGCGCGAAATTTGATAATAAGAAGTACCAACAACAGAATCGCCAAGAGAGTGTTGAGATATAGTTATACGCCCCAGAATTCTTGTACCAAACAGCAAAGTCATCTAGAAGAATACAGCTGACCACAGCATCTCATCTGGATCACACGTTGAATCCCCACTGAGCTCTCCCAGAACATAATCCCTAGCGTCGTGTATCCCTGCCTTCATCCCTGAAAACCCCTGTTCTACTGGATTGGAATCTGCTTATCTCTACCCCTCAGGCCCAAAATTCTCAATCTCCGTCTCGACTCTTCCTGGCTTCGTTCTCATTCTTGCTACCGGACTCTACCCTTCGTCACAATGCGTCACATTCAAACGCAATTGAGCTCGCTCGACGCCGTCTTATATTCCTGCTCGCTTTTCTCATTCGCAATGACTCCAAGCTCGCCGCTCAGGCACTTTCTCTCGGTTCCACAACGTCTCCAGCGGAACTTTTGCATTCTTCTCTTTTGTCATGGTTTCTCTAAGCTCGGTGCTGACGTTTCCTGTCTCTCTCTCATTACACCACGTCACTTTGCTTGCTTGCCCGACTTGGCGCTTTTCTTTAAAATGGTGTGTTTTTATGACGTATTTCAGTGCTATGCTGACTTGGCTCCGAAAAGTCTGACTTTGCTTCGATTTCTATGCTGTTTTCTGTGGTTGTATCTTGCTCAATCACTTCAGTTTGATATGCTTCGACCTCGTTGAATAGGCCTCCCTCAAATGGCCTCGATATAGACTGATGTGGTTCGATGGCTATCTGTAGCAATAGGTTTGATTTGTATTTATGTGGCTCAATGTACTCCACTGGAATAAACCATTCATTTAAATCGAGCTGTCTTCACAATTTGGAACTACATAAAACTGATTGAATCTGATTTTCTCCGGTTCGATCCAGTTTTCTGGGCTTTTCACTGGGTGCATTATGTCCCACATAGACCCTTCATTTTATAAGGATAACAGATCGCCGTTGGCGCTGCATTGAGAGAAGGCGACAAGACAATATTATTAGGGTGGGCAGGTTCGGATATCTACATCGAAAGCATTCAATATATGCTACAAAAGAGGCCTACAGTACATAATCGAGAGCAAGATAAGATGGGGTACAAGAAATAACGTCGGAACCGATACTGTAGTCCGCCGCGATTTAGAGATCGTTTGGCTTATTGGGGATTCGCCATCCTTGTAACTCTTCTTCCAGCCTCTCCTCACTCTCCTCCAACTCTTGGATCCGCTCCATTAACTCCCCGTTTCTAGCTTCCAACCTCTCCGATTTCGAGTTCAACTCCCAGGCGACCCTGATCATCATCGCGACCCTCTTCTTTTCATCCTCCAATTCGAAATCCCTTTCTCTCACCTTCGCTCTCAACCTTCATGCATCTGCCCTCCAACGTTCTTCTCCCTCCTCCAGCGCCGCCCTGAGCTCGAGTATCTGCTTATACAGTTCGCGTGATGGCGTCAATTCGGCCTCCCATTCCTTGATGATAGCTTGAACAGGTCGGCTCGTTTCCATCGAGAGCATCGTCGCCATGAATTCTACTTTTCGCCTGCAGCGTTTGGAGTCATCGCATTCGGAGCATACGGTGAGATTTTCGCGATCGAGGTCCAGTGCGTGGCATCGTTTTCTCAATCGAACGCATCTTCCGCATGCCTATATCAACAGCTAACGTGAGATCTTGAGACGGCAGGTGGTGAATCTTACGAAAGTACCTACGCGATTGTCATCCAAAATTTTTTGCACATCTTGGAACGTAAGTTGAATTCTTGGCCACTGTAATTCGAAGTCGGCTTTATGTCCATCGAGGATTTCTTCGAAGCGTTCGGACGCCATATCGCAGCGGTCGAAGTACGATAATCAGGTTGGTGGTTGCGAGATTGGTGATGAACGTTGGGGGTTGCAGTAAATCCGGGAATTGGAAAGTGCGGCAGAGTGTGCGCCGTGTGCGGCGGCAAAATCCGCTAGGCAATAATGTGACCAATTTCCCCAAGTCCCATGACTCCAATTCGACGTGTCTTGCGTGTCTTGCGTATTTGTAGTAGATTTATATCAAAATATTGAGGCGAGAAAGAATGCTGTGGTGATTTTTGAGAGGCTTACCTTACATGGCGTGGTTACTTACGCCTTGCGAGCCGCATCAAGCGATTGCATGTGGCTGACATCAACTGTGTCCAGGGAGCTTCAAGGTTCTCGCCTTTGTAGATCCTTCGATCAGAAAGTGCATCTCCACAGAGTTCACACCCAGATATATATATATACAAACATATTATAGAGGACGTGGCGTAGAGAAAGAAACAAGCCATGTTACCATTGTGTGTGCCCACCATGATGTATCCACCCTTGCGGAAACCTCAATAACACCTGACCCTAACTCCCTAATAGAACGGTTTTTATTCAATCGCTCGAAGCGTCCACGTAGTGATTGGCAGGTACATACTATTACAGGATGTCAGAGGAGGGAAACCAGTCCTGTCGTCACGTTATGTGTGCGGCGGGTTTTGCCGCCACACGCGATCTCCGCACTTTCCAATTCACGAATGCACTCGATTGGCGGATGCGGCGGGCAGCTTGGTCAGCACTATCCTGTTCGGCGTTCCCGCTCTCCTTCGAAATGCCTGGACACGTTCTCGCCCTGGGTCAATGCCATCCATTATATAGAACTAAATAATTCAATGTAGTAAGCGAGGTCAAAATAAAAGATACTATGTATGGAAAGTTGATGGAAAGGAGAAGACAGTCTTAAGAACACCAAGCCAAAGATCAAACGAGAGCAATAGGAGGCACCCAGCGCTGGCGAAGTAGGGAACATTGAGTTCGGGATCAGTTTACGTGAGGGTGGGTGTACGCTGCACTTATGGGTGGAGGGGTGACCATGGAAGAGGGTAGTATGTCGCACCCCAGGCGTCCATCCGACTCGAAGGCACTGATGCTCATGTTTGTAACACCGTTGTACGAGGTGACCGTGTTGAGAGGCTGCAGACGCCGCTGTGTCGACTGCTGAATAGATGCGGTGTTTGTCGAGGAAAGAGTCACCGCCTCTGCCAGTGCCACTCTCGACTGCCACCCCTTCCTCCCCCGGCACAAACTTTCCCTTTGCACTCCCCCTTCGCGCAGCGCGATTCCCCTTCCTTGATCCGGTGCGCTGTTTGATTCCCCGAATGATATATCCTAGGTTCCAAGCGACTTACTCATCAGTGGCTATTTGTTTGTTGCGACTTATTACAGCTGTCCACGTTAACCAACGTATGGCTTGAATCTTGGTGTTTGAAAGTGCTTAGGTCCGGTTATTGGGTTCCCGGAGGCTGAGTGCATTTGATACTGCAGCTGCGATCACTGCGGCGATCACTGCGGGAATTTCCGTGTGGACCTTTTCCGACCAATGCATCCAACTACAGCGGGTGAACGCGACCGACCTGCTAGTGACATTTACGAGGGACGACAGGATCTTGGCAGGGAAAAGCAGTGGCATGGGTATTAATATCTCGGGCGGTTGTATGATTGCTGTCATAATGTACCTCGTGTTTTAAGGAATACATTTCGCTCTGAGCATAGAGTGCGCAAAAACATATACCCCTACATACCAATCTGTCATTCTAAATAGCAAAAATCCTAGCCGAGAATCTGTGAGGGGTGTCTTGGGGGAGATGTGAACGATTGCTGCTTCAGTGTGTGGTCATGACATTGTCGGGGTAGGGCAGTTCCCGCCGCACAGCCACTGCCGCAGTTCACGCCACATTTCAGCCACATTTTCCAATTCCCAAACTTACTGCGGAGGCTGTAACCAAGACCGAGACCGCTTAAATTTTGTTCTGAATCCAGGAATAACTAACAAAGACAAGTCTTTATCAGTTAGTAACCATTTGCTTTTGGTTATATAACCAATAAATCGTTTTTTTACCTTATGTAGCTCAACAATAAAAACTCCTTCGATGCAACGTCTCGAACGAGATGAAAACTGAATCAATTGACGAGGCAAGACCAGATTCTGAAAGCTATGAACGTCAGCTCTCGAACGCACCTTCATAAAGAACGACCCAAAATTGGATAAAAAAGAACGTACAGAAATTTGGAACGAACCGAGGACCCGACCGGTTATGGTTAGCATCGCAGCATATGTTGCGGTCCTTACCGGCTATGCCGCTCGGTTATTTTCCGGTTATTTTCCGGTTAAGTAACCTAGATTTTAAACAAGACTTGATTCAAAGTATGACTCGTTTCGATCAGGTACTTCCTTGGCTCCTGGCATTATAAAAGGCTCCAAAAATCAAGAAATTCCACCACCTAACTGTCGCTCATGTTTTCTGAAAGCAGAAAGCGGAAGTCGACATCTCCGTCGCCTGAAGATCTGCGCTCTGCGAAACGGCAATCCCATAACAATAACAGGGATCTCATCGGAAAGTGCGTCTACGTTCCGTCAAATTTCTACCTCTCCATGTCTTAAACGGTGTTTAAGGGTGTCGAAGCGCTGTGGCGAATGTAACAGGTCGTATACGAATGAACGGTCCCATCGGGCTGTTTGCACCCGCAAAGAAGTTTCCTGCGTTTATCCAGACACAAACTCTGAGGGCCGTGGCCGGCCTGTTTTACTGCGCCGCATAGACGGCTATTTCAAGTGCATTCGTTGTGGAAAGGCGTTACAGAAGGACCAGAACATGAAGGTGCGTTTATCTCATATAGCACAGCATGCGGCAAAACTAACTTTCATTAGGTCCATGCTCGTCAATGTCACGGCAAAGGCAAGGTGAAGACTGTTCTTTCTATACTGTGAAGTTGATGCTTGATAATTTTGTCAGGACAAGGATGTGGGAGAGGCGGGGTTGAGCCAGCCTGCTGTGAAAAACCCACACAGTGCTAAACTACCTGTAGCTGAATCTGCTCAAGCCGAACTATTAGAAACGTCCCAATCATCAGCAGACCAAACGGCGGAAAATGACCAACCCCGTCAAACTTTCCCCTCACCTCACAGTTCTGATGTTTCAAGCTTTTCGTCTCCAGGACTAAATGTAGCCCTCAGAGGATCATCTGCGAGAACATCAACAGCCGTTGGAGTACCAACTTCTCCGGGCATCGCAAACCCTGCCACCCCCTCAGAACCCAATATGGTTCCTAGCGGGAAACCTGGTACGGTGGTTATTGGAGGTGATAGCGAGAAGGCCATCTCAGCCATCTCGCATCACCCTGCTGGCCCAAAAACTGTGCCAACATCAGCCAACAAGCATGAATTACGAGTCGTCCCAGATGAGCATTCGATCGTGGATGATGCTCTTCTCAAAAGCACGCCTTATATCGTCAACACGAAGTATATGGTCCTCATTTGCACCGACTGTCGATCCTGCATCATTCCTGATCGTGCGCGGGCGCACCTGCATAAAGACCACCCTCACTGCAAGGTCAACACCACTTTCTTCGAGCAGCTCAACAAAAGGTTTCCTGGGCTGGTTGCCGAAACCATACATCCACCTGATACAATAGAAGCTGTCTTTGGGTTGGCAATTCCCGTTGAGAAGTACACTGTGTGCTCTCGCTGCCGCCGAGGCTACCTCAACATTTCCACTTGGGAACGCCACCTTTGTAGAAACGCAGACGCCAACCTGGTGGGACAACACGCACACTTCCGCTCGCTTGTACAGACGTTCTTTCGTGGTCCAAGTATCTGTTACTTTCCTATTGATCTCCCAGCCCCGGTGTCTGATGGAGCTGGTGATCGCAATGACTTCGACTTATTCAAGGCGGACTTTCAAGAAATTGCCGTATCCGACGATGAAATTCACGAGTCCGAAGATTACCGCGAGCTTAATCAATTTTTGCTCAAAGAAGGATGGATCAACCATGTGTCTGGGCTGCGTTCATCTGAACTCTCACTTCTAACATGCCTTCCTAAAGACGAAGAGATCATGAAACCCATTGCAAGGGAAGTTTTTGCTCTCACGGATAGCATACAGTGCGCCATCGGGGCTGCGGGATATCATGTTCGCCGTTTACTCGGCAGGCGACCAGGGTATGTCTTTCCATTCACCATGCTTTATCACCGCTGACCAGCTGATATATACTGTCAGTGATAAGTTAGTACTTGCGTATTTTGCGCAGTTGCTGAATCGTTGGCTAACCCCTGCTTGTGGTTTAGTCATACAGATACCCGAACAGTTGCCCACCGCGACGTTCAACCTAACTCTTTGAAGAAGTATGGCTTGGTCGTAACTTGTCTTATCTCTTTCATTTTCCGCTGCTCTGAAGGATGGGAGGGCGGTTATTCGATGGACCTAACGCCTGGACAGAAGGAGGCATGCAAGCGTTTGAAAGATATTCTTGTCGAACTGCCTGCAAGCAGTGTTCAGGAAGTCATTGGGCATGACGCTGACTTTTTCGATGATGACGAATTGGAAGATCTAGAGGATTTAGAGGGCGAGGACGAAAGTTTGGAATTTGAAGAGGGTGGAAGCACGGAAACACAAGCAAGCCCATCGAACCTGGTCGAGAATTCTGTGCAACGATGCATTCTGGACTTGCTCATATCGCTATTCACCCACCTTCCCTCGGGTTCAGATGACAAATTTTACTCCCCAATTCACCGGTTCCTCGTCCTTTTCTCATTAAAAGCAAATGGGCAGTGGCTTGCTGGACGTCGCATTACACAACTGTTTGCAGCACTGCTATTCTGTGGCCGCCAAGTCGTAATGGCATTGATGCATCGCCATGTCATTGAAAGTGACTTACGCTATTCCGAGTGAGTATCAGACTATGGATAATTCACCAGTGGTCGTCTGAAATGAATTGTTCTTTAGCGCCTATGGCTTGGTTTCCTCCTTCCTTGACGACACACGAGAGGGACCTATACCATCAATGTACTTGGTCATGCGTTTTCTGAATCACTTCTCGTCAGCTGAACAAGGGACTCTCCGATTTACCGCCCTTGATTTCAGCGGAGAGAACATTATCGTTGCGGGCAAAGTCTTATATCTCCGAAACATCCGTTACTTCGTGGAAACGATTATATCAGAGGTCAAGGAGTTGATCCAGAGCGAACTATTCTTTGGGTTGGACGTGTTTGATATCAACTGGGTACCAGGTGTGGTGCATGAAGAGCCTAGGAACCGAAACGTCGGATACTCTTGCTTCCACCACCCCTCAAACTCGTTTCAGCAACACAGGTTCGACCTCCTGCGGGCTGTTCTGATTCACCCCTCCCTCCGAGGGCGATTTCATTTTGTCTCGAAGGAACGAAAAATTGTCTGGAAGGCAGGCCCATGCTTTGCGTACATGGCCCTCTGCCATGAGGTGGAAATGCTGCTTTTTTGCGGAACCCAGACCAGCGTTGGAGAGCCAGCGCGTGGTTCAGAGATTGCATCTCATTTGATTAACAACATTGCAGGTGGGACCATCAGGAATGTTCTAGTCATGTTTCAATACTTCTCGATGATGGGAACATTCAACAAGACGAGCCATCAGACTGAACGCGATGTCACCATGATGAGGGTTCCACACCCGGAGATTGGGCGACTATGGATGTTGTATTTCACCTTCATTCGGCCTATTATCGTGCTGTGGCAGAATTATTTTAGTGGACGAAGGGCTGCCACGAGGGCTAGGGATCGCCTCTTCTTTGGGCTCTATCGACCGGTGACCTCCCCCGAGCTTTCGCGGAATCTCGCTCTTCACACCCAGCGACTCCTAGGCATCAAAATGCCTGTCAGCCTCTGGCGACACATTGCTACTTGGTTCTTGAACTACCATTCGGTCAGGTTTCGTGATTATCACAACCAACTGAGTCGCTCGTCGCTGGCCGCCCAATCCGGTCATAGTGAAGCGGTTCACTCGCATTACGCCTCTGACGCCCGTTTGCCTGCTGGAATCGATTTCCATGTGTTCTTCGATACGATGCGTGCCAGTGGGGTCTGGCATAGCCTTATTGGATTTTCCCACACCTCGCAACCCAGCTTGCTCGAAGCTATGAAGCACAGGGGTGAAATCAGTTTGCCCAGGACTTTTCCGACGACATTAGAAAACAATGTATCCATTTCATCTGTGGTGGACATTGCAGAAGAAGTGAAGAGAAGGATACTTCCCGACCTCTTACAAGCTGCTTCTCAAACCCGAGCAAATGATTTGGCGTGTCTCCTCAATAGCCTCGGTATAAACGCTGCAAGTCCTCCATCACAAGCTCTTACGCAGCCAGTAACACATATGATGCACCCTTCAAGGCTACGTGATCTACGTACCTTTCTACGGGACGATTCTGCCGCATTCAAAGACCCCCAGCAATCCCTTGCTTTGGAGTTAATACGTGGAAAGGAGCCGTCCCTTCTCGTGATAGGACCAACAGGTACAGAGCTCGTCTTTTTTTGTTTTTAATTTGCTCATATTCAATTCAAGGATCAGGAAAGACCCTTCCAGTTTTTATGAGTATTGGCCTGTACGACGCCGGTGCTACAACGGTTATGATCCTCCCGCTTGTAGCAATGCACGAAGAGTATAAATGCAGGGCAAAGCGGTACGGGTTGGCCTGTCAAACATGGACAACAGATTGTGATATCGCTACGGCCCCTCAACTCCTCCTTGCGGCTGTTGAAAACTGTCCATGGCCTGCGTTACAAGATCACATCGCCACCCTTATTCGTTTAGGACGGCTGGCACGGATTGTTGTCGACGAGGCTCACTTGCTGGCAAAGCATGAGTCATTCAGACCCTGTATGGGGATGTTGACATTCTTTGGAACGCTTGCAATCTCCATCGTTCTCATGACGGCGACGTGCCCGCATGATCTTGAAAGATACCTCTTCCAAAAGCTCGGCAGGAAATCTTACCAAGTACTTCGACGAAGCACCGACCGTCCTGAAATTTCTCAGAAAATGATTCCAATTCAAGCTGATCCTCGCGAGTTTGAGCAAATGGTTGCCAAATATATCACCTCCACCATCACCTTCTCCAACAAAGACGAACGCGCTCTGCTCTTTTGCAACTCGCGAGATGAATGTGATCGCATGGCTAGGCTCTTGGGCTGGAGATCCTACCATTCGTCGATCTCGGTTGAAGAGCGTTCAGAAGGAAAGAAGGCGTGGAATGATGGTGTTGTGTTGGGTCTGGCCTGCAGTTCCATGTTGAACTGTTGCCTTGACTATCCCTCTGTCAGCCATGTCTTTCATTTAGGTACCCCAAGAGACGTTGTCGATTACTACCAAGCAATTGGTCGCGCAGCCCGAGCTGGTGGCATTGGGGAATCCATTGTCTATTTCGATCCATCCTCCCTTGAAAAATCTGCTCACATCAATGGAAGTGATCTCTTTGGAAAGAAAGTCATCTACGATATGCTGCAAGACAAGTCGCTCTGCCGCAGACTCCGCCCTGGCTTTTTTCTTGACGGTGTCGGCGTCCCTTGCGCAATGTTGCCTCACGCACAACTGTGCGATATTTGTTTAACCCAGCTGAACTGCCAGAGACCAGACCCAGGCCTACATCGTATTCCGGTTGACTTAACTCCTGCCCCCATTCAACCTCGTGGGCAAAACAATGTGCGGACACAGCTGGCACTCTTACCTGATCCGCTAAACCAACCAGCATCATCTGCATCATTTGCCACCCACTTTACAGCAGCGAATTCTTGCTTGGACATTGGGAAGGCCAGAATCATTCGTTCCCGAGAATTGGGGGGGGGCTTCATTCGCACTGCCTGCGATAACCTTGCAAAGTCTTGTGTAGCCTGCTGGAGTAGTTGTTTGGAGTATTCGCATCCTCTGGATGAATGCCGATGGGCGCACACTCAGTTACGCAGTGAGACGTGGAGAAAATGGCTCCAATCCTTCCGGTTACCAACTGGGTGTTGCTTCCTCTGCGGTTGTCCGCAAAAGGTCCGTTTCAGTTGTGTATGCAATTGTGTTCTGCGGTATTCACCTAATCTTAGATGGTTTATGTATCGGATTCTGGCCAAGAGCTTCGTGTCCATGAACATGCCAGCGACCAGAGTTGTCACTGGATCTCCGTATTTAAACCTCTTGCCTTTCTAGTCTTCCAGAGCCCAGCTTTACTCCATTCTCTTTCAAAGAGTTCACGTGGCAAGGGCATCCAGCCGGGTGCGATGGGTGACATTGAGTATGCGCGATGGCTTTGCAACATAGGTGATGGAGGGCTTCTTAATTTGCTTAACGTACTGTTGCATATGTGTGAATTGCGGGGTGTACCACATTCGCCGTTATAGAACTTTGAATCAGTCTGGAATGTATATGTGGAACAGCGAAGTTCCTCCGCTGCAGAACGGTTACCAATCTCGTTCCTCCAAACCAGCGGAACACACTGCAGATATACTCTACTGATATTTTCCGGTCTTCAAGATTGCCTTTAGCGTGTTGATCAACGTGCTAATTTCGTCAGTTCGCTACGAAAATTGTATGCATCGTCCTCATTCTAGTAATTTTACACCTCAAGCTTAACACCCACTTCTTTGCCTAGAAATCGCAAACGACTCCTCCACCCAGGCGCCAGCACAAGACTCATCCCCCACCAATGCGTCGCCATGATTAAATGTCTGCAGATCATAGACCCTCTTGGTGTCCTTCTCTTCAAGATTGCCGATCCTATTTGGCGCTGCTTGAGGTTCTACCCTTTGCGAACTTTAACGGTTCTCCATTGATCCTTCTTTGCGCAGAGAACGGCCGGATACAAACCGAAACATCGTGTCGGGGATGATGACAGGGATGAATGAACACGAACCCATTCAACCGCTTCAACAGCTTGAGCTGGACTATACAGACCCGAACTGGGAACCGGATCCTATTGACGCTGGCCCTGGTAAGGACTTCTTTTTTTTTTTTTGGAAAACAAAGTATCATGAGATGGACCAAATTCTGTGTCTGCTACATGTCAAAAGAATTTCGAACTCGCAAGCCAAGCGATGTCATCAGCACTCAGCACGCTTGTTAGTATATACGATTCAAAGGACCTCTTTGTGAAGGAACTGCAAGTACTCATCTGGCGCAGTGATTGCTAGCGATTATGAAGCCGGAAACGCGAAAAATTGGTCATTCCAAGGGTTTCAGAAGCGAATCTGGTGAATTCTTGACACAAGGGTTTTCGCTCCAAAAGCCGGTCGAAATCCATTCCATTATGGAAATCCCTTGGAGTGGCGAAGCTGCCCGCTGGCGACTCAAGCATTGCACATGTTTGGTTTCGAAGCCTTTATCGATGTCCTTTATTTGGCTGCACAAACATTGGCCGTCCAGACGAGATTTGTTTGGCTTGCACAAACATTGGCCGTCCAAGAG
>Ga0307513_10004729_pt1 | contig 18102 bp, 12 predicted proteins | sample 15_EM_MG_FD_202174 | JGI IMG/M metagenome (GOLD analysis project Ga0307513, IMG submission 202174) | Populus trichocarpa ectomycorrhiza microbial communities from riparian zone in the Pacific Northwest, United States - 15_EM | ecosystem: Host-associated > Plants > Roots > Unclassified | place... | reverse complement strand
CGCCCCCGACGTCTCCATCTCCAACGCGATCAGTGACTCGGGATCGAAGACGTTCTCATCCGCGAGTCCGCCTTCGTAATCGGCGTTGATCGCGTACTCCTCACCGTTCACCAGAGTCAGCGTCAACGACTGCCTCCGGATCGGTCTCGCCTGAGCATCGGGACCACCACCATCCGGCGTGGCGACCTGGCGTCGCCCGAACCTGCGCACGGTCGGCTCAATGATGACCGCGGAGGCGATGGCGTCGTACTTGAACGCCAGCCTCCGCTGATCGTTCTCAGCACCGCTCGCGAAATCGAGCTTGAGGTCGAGTTGCCGCACGCCGTTGGCCGTGAGCAGGAAGAGGCGGATCACGTACCTGGCGTACCGTCTCGGACAGCCAGCTTCCCGGGCCGTTCGGCTGTCCGAGTCCGGTTCGGTGAGGACGACATGGGCCAAGACGTCGTCGTTGCTGAGCCCCCACTGCGTCATGGCCGTCAGCCGGACATGCAGTGTGTCGAAGTCCAGCCATCTGGCCATCTGGCCATCGGCGGGCCGGTCTTCGAGCCGCCGTGTCTCTGCCGCCCAGGCTGCCTCTTCCTCCTCGAACAGGCGCTCATTGCGCTCGATCTCGGCGTCGTAGCGGCGGGGCTCGGTGAAGACCGCGATCCCGATGCGCATCAGTAGACTGCCTAAGCCTCGATCCGTGGATCGGTTCGTGAGTTGATCTTTGGTTCGTGGTTGGTGATCTTGGGTGGGTTTGGGTGTGGCGGTTCTGCTGGTCTGTCCAGCGTTTCCACGGGGTGTTCCTTGTTGGAGCGTTGATCGGGTGATGTGTTGTGCTGGTGGGGGTTACGGGGTTCGGTCGGGAGGTCAGGTGGTGAAGGCGGCCTGCCAGAGGGTGAGCCATCCGGTGGCGCGGGGCCAGTGGGCGGGCAGGTGCAGGACGGGGCGGCGTTGGGGTCGGGCCAGGCGGGCGGGGACGGCGATCAGGTGGGTTCGCAGGGTGGCACCACGGGCGACGGCGTAGCGCGGGCCGGTCAGCGTTCCTGCGGCGCGCAGCAGGTTGTGGGTGATCGCGGCCAGGATCGCCCAGGCGGCGTTCGCTGGAAATCGCCCGGAGGGTTGGTGGGCCCAGGGGCCGTCGATGAGGTCGGACCAGACGGTTTCGATGATCGCGTGCTGGCGGTGGGTGATGTCGGCTTGGGCGGTGGGTTCGCTGCTGTTGGTCAGGAACGGGTGGTGGCGCCAGACCGGGAACAGCGGGTCCTGGGTGTTCGCGTCCAGGACTCGTCGGACGATGAGCCGTGCCGTGATGGGGTTCTTGGTGCTGGTGAAGGCCGTGTAGTCGACCTCGGCGACCTGGGCGTCGGAGATCAGTTCACCGGTGTCGGGGTCGGTGACGGCGCCGGGGTAGTGCACCGGGGTGTAGTGGTCGTCGGGGATGGAGGCGATCGCGGCGTTCACGGGGGCGAGGCGGTCCAGGACGATCGAGAACCGGGCTCCGGCTTTCTGGATGGCGGCGATGATGTGGCTGTTGCCGTAGGCGGAGTCGGCGCGGACCAGGATGTTCTCTGCTCGGGCGCCGGCGGCGATGGCTGTCCTGATCGCTTCGGTGACCATGCTGGCGGCGCCTTTGGATGAGCCGGCGCGCCCAGCGCGCAGGCGCACCGAGGCCAGAACCGGCGCGGTGTTCGGGGTGCAGATCGTGGCCGCCAGCGGGGACAGGCCCCGGCGCAGGATCGTCCGGCCGGCGATCTTGGTGTGGCCGAAGGACGCGCCCTGCTTGGCGTGGCCGTAGACCGGGCGCAGCAGGGAATCGATGTCCACGAACGCCTGCTTCTCGATGCCCTCCAGGATCCTCGTGCCGGCGGCCAGGGCGATCAGGTGCCGGCGCAGCACCGCCCCCAGCTGCAGGGTGTGCCCGTGGGTGAACTCCCGCAGCAGGATCCCCAGCGTGGAGGCGGCGTAGACCCCGTCGAAGAGCGTGCCCATCGCCCCGGAACGGATCACGTCGAGGTCATCGATGCTGTCGGCACCGGCGGCCATCCCCGCGATGATCGAGGTCAGCTTCGGTGTGGGGTTCGCCGCCCCGGACCTCACCCGCTCGTCGGCGAATCGGACATGCTCCTGCAGCAGGTCCGACAGGCCGGTCCGCTCGGCCAGTTCCAGCACCGGCACCAGACCCGCGTGCGACACGAGATTCTCTTCATCGAACACCGCGCTGTCCGCGCGCCAAGCATGGCATCCTTGCACCGGAAGTGCCTTTCTGTGCGGCTCCGATCTGGTCCTCAACAAACCCGATCATTGCCTCTCGAAGGGCACTTTCGTCATTCCCACGCCGTCAACCACCACCCCGAGACCGAACCGATCCACGGATCGAGGCTTAAAGGGTGCGAAGTGGGCCAGTTCGGATCTCAGCTGGCCACGGCCCCGGTGATCATGCACGGTTGGGCGGCCAGCAGCGCGCGGCCGTCGGCGCTGACGCGCTCCTCACAGCATGACCACCAGGATCCGGGGCGGAACCGGCGGCCGGATCCGTCAGCCGAGCAGGGTGGGGGCCGGCGGTCCCGGTGCCACCGGGCTCGCCGACAGGAAGCGGACGGCGAGCCCGATACCGACAACGAACCCGGCACCGATTCCGACCTCGGCCGCGGTCGCCAGCCCGAGCTGCCAGAAGCTGGGACCGATCTGCGAGAGCCGACCCGGTCCGGCCGGGCCTCCGGAAAGCCAGCCCAGCACCGCCCAGCTGGCACCGACCAGCAACACCATCAACACGGTCTCGGCCAGCAGCGATCGGACCGTGCGACCGGAGCCGACCTCGGGTCGAAGCTCGGGCCGGACACCGGGTCGGGTATCGGGTCGGGCGGCAGCCGGGCCGCCGATCAGGACGTCGGGAGCCGCCTGGAGCAGATGCAGGCCGGCCACGGCTCCGGCGAGCACCGGCAACGCCAGCACGGCCCAGGCCCAGCCGGGACCAGCGCCGGGCGTGGGCAGCGCACCCAGGATCGGAATCGCCGGCAACGGCCCGAGTTCGGTGTGTCCGGGCAGCACCGACGTCCCGGTACCGATGGCGAAGCCCGGTCCGGCCGTCCAGGCGGCGCTCCAGACCAGCAGGTTCGGCAGCAGCACGAGTTGGCCGAGGGTCAGCACCAGGCCGCCGGCCGCCCCAGGAGCCAGCGCGCGGTGCAGCAGCAGCACCTGGTCCCAGCCGTTCACGAATGCCGCGATCAGCAGCACCAGGGCACCGATGAGCTGGACCCCGAGCGCCACCGCCACGGGTCGCAGGCAGCGCTTGATCGGCGTCGGCAGTCGAAGCTGACCGATCACCCGGCGGACGCCGGGCCGGAAGCCACCGGCCACCCAGGCGGCCGCCCCGCTGACCGCCGCGACCGTGCAGATCACTGTCGCGCCGAGGAAGGCCTGCGGGACCAGCGGTCGAACCGTTGCGGTGGTCGCCAGGGCGCCGGCCACGGTGACCAGCCCGGCATAGGTCAGGACCAGGGCCATCAGCGCCCGGGGCGGCGGCCAGGCCGGTCGACGCCGGCCGATGCCGGACCGGATCGCCTCGGCGTTCGGATCGAGATTGCGGGCCAGCCGCACTCCCGCGAACCAGCAGCTGACCAGCGGGATCATGGTCAGGCCGAGCGGTGTCAAACCGACGTGACCGCCGGGGATGACGATTCCCGAGTGGTGGGCCAGCAGCCAGGCCGCGATCCCGACCTGGAGCGCCTCCCCCCAGGGTGCGCGGCTGTACGAGGCGGTGGCCCAGGCCAGCACCACCGGGATCAAGATCACCACTAGGGACGCGGTCGCGGCCTGGCCGGCGGCGAGCGCTCCGGCTGCCAGCTGGGAGCGCCCCGGGCCGGGTCCGAAGCCGGGGTAGGTCGGGGCGGGCCGCCGCCCGGGTGCGCGACCTCTGCCGGTTCGGTCCGTAAGAGTGCTCATTGCGCACCATCGTCACCCGGACTGCGTGCGCGGCGTGGGAGGCTCGCAGGGCCGAAGTGAATACGCTGCCCCCACAGGCCACAGTTAACGCAGCCGTGTCGCACTGAGGAGACCCATGTATCCCGACCAGCCTTCCGGCCCAGGCTCTGGCCCCGGCCCGGTTCCGGGCTTCGGCTCGGACGTGGGCAATGGCACTGATCCGGGTGCCGGCCCGGACTCGAGCCGCGGCCGCTTGGTCGCGATCTTCGGCGGGCTCGCCGTCCTTGGTCTGCTGATCGGCGTCGGTGTGGCTCAGCTGGCCGGCTCCGGTTCCGGGGATGGCGCGGCACTGAACGGCGCCACCCCGACCTCGCCGACGGACTCGGCGTCCGAGCAGGCCGAGGACGAGAGCACCGCGACACCCTCGGCCACTGCGACGGACACGGACACCGGGACGCCGAACTACAGCCCGATCCCGGAGAACGTCAGCTCCGAGCCGGGCCTCGACTTCGGGTTTCTGACCAGGGTGGTCAGGAATGACGGCACGGTGATTCTGCGGTTCGACCGGGCGTCGTTCTACACCGGCGACGAGGCGAAGCGGCGGAACAAAGGCAAGGCCCCGGAGAATGACTACCTGATCGAGAACACCAATCCGGCGCAACGCTCGTTCGAGCTCGACCCGAAGGCGTCGATCATCGCCGAGAACCGGCTGCGGAACGAGGCCGGCCAGTTCGGGCGGCAGAAGCTGACGCTGGACGAGTTCATCAAGAACTCCGGGCGGGAGCTGACCGGAAGCACCACCGATCTGCCGGTCTGGCTACGGCATACCGATGGACTGACCGGCCCGGTCACCGCTCTGGCCGAGCAGTTCCTGCCGTGATCGCATACCCACCGTAATCGCTTGATCACGACTCTCTTGGGCCTCGGGGCCATACCGGCTCTTCATACTCCAATTCTGGACAGTCTCCTCGGTCGTAACTAACGTTCTCTGGTCACCGGACGCTCTGGTGACCCGAAACCTGGGAGCCCCCGTCTGATGTCGGATGACACCACTGTGCCGCCGGCGGCACCCATCGATCTACCGAGCCGTACGGCGATCCTGGTCGCCGCTTTCGACTCGCAGCTGAAATGGGCCGGCACGATCCGCCATGCGCTGCAGGCCCACGGCTTCAGCTGCCAGGTGATCGTCCCGAACGACATCCGGCACGCGATCTCCGACACCCAGCTCGCCGACTACGGCGGCTCGAGTGTGCAGTACCTGCCCTGGGCGGAGCTGGTCCGCCGCTCGTTCGAGGTGGACGTCGTGGTGCTGTCCATCCAGGGACCGCACGTATCCCGGTTCACCCATGACATTTTCGACGCCGTCGCCGCGACCGGGAAGCGGCCGCCGGTGACCATCAGCGGCTGGGTGGGAGTGATCATCGAGAAGATCACCGCCGGCTACCTGGAGCGCTACGCCACCGACGTCGTCGCGGTGAACTCCCGCACCGACCTGCGGACGTTCCAGACGGTAGCCGGAAGTCTCGGGCTGCCCACGCAGAACCTGCTGCTCAGCGGCCTGCCGCTGCTCACCGGCGGGTATCAGGAGGCACCGACCGGGACGCCGATCCGGACCGTGATGTTCGCCGATCAGCCGACCGTGCCCAGCGCCGAGGAGGACCGGCTGTACCTGTACGAGGAGCTGATCGCCTACGCCCGGGCCCATCCGGACCGCAGCGTGGTGCTCAAGCCCCGGCACCGGATCGGCGAGGACACCTTCCACAAGATGAAGTTCCACCCCGAGGCGCTGCTGCGGGGCAGGACCTTGCCGGCCAACTTCTCGATCGACTACACCCCGATCTCGCAGCGGCTCGCCGACCTGGACCTGATGCTGACGGTTTCGTCGACCGCCGCGCTGGAGGCGGTCGGAGCGGGCGTGCGCACCGCGTTCATCGCCGACCTGGATATCCGCGAGCAGCTCGGCAACCACATCTTCCTGGACTCCGGCCTGCTGCGGACCTTCGACCAGGTGCAGCGGGACGAGATCGGCACGCCGAACCAGAGCTGGATCGACGACTACTTCTTCGGCACCGACAGCGGTTCGCCCGCCGAGCAGATCGTCGTCCGCGCCCTGGAGCTCGTCGAGGATCCGCAGCGCAACCCCCCGGCGGCCTGGCAGACGCCGTTCTTTGCTTCCCAGCACAAGCTTTTCGAGTTCCGCCGGGATACCCAGAGCGGCGCCCTGGCACCGGTCATCACCGGCTGGGCGGCGCGGGCACGTCCGGTGGCGGAGTGGGTGCTGCCGTATGGCGTCCAGCTCCGGCTGCAGCGCAAACTGAAGCGCGGCCACCGCTCCCGCCCCGCCGTCCGCTAGCCCTCGTGCATGGTCACGAAGAAATGTGTCATTACCGGTTGCCCGGTGGATGGCTCAGCACCGGTTTGGACGTCAGCACCGGTTTGGACCGTGCTGGAGCCCCTTTCGCCCGCAAATCACGTCCCAAACCGGTGCTGACCGAGCCCAGGAAGCGACTTCGCACCCCTTCGGCCGGTGATTTGGGGCATTCGATCTTGGTTTTGCCGGCTTAAGGGGAGCGAAGTGCTACCGGGCAGGGGTGGCACGGGGAGGTGGTGAGGGCGGCTTGATTGACGAAGGGCTGGTGCTGTTGGCACAGCACCAGCCCTTCGTTGATCTCTTCGCCTTCGCCGACCAGCCTTCGCCGACCAGCCGTCTCCCACTAGCCTTCGGCGACCCGCCTCGCCGATCAGCGCGACAGCAGCTACAGCGCGGAGATGATCTCCCGCATCAGCCGGGCGGTCTCGCTGGGCGTCTTGCCGACCTTGACCCCGGCGGCCTCCAACGCTTCCTGCTTGGCCTGCGCCGTGCCGGATGAACCGGAGACGATGGCGCCGGCGTGGCCCATCGTCTTGCCCTCGGGAGCGGTGAAACCGGCAACGTAGCCGACGACCGGCTTGGTCACGTGGTCCTTGATGTAGGCCGCGGCCCGCTCCTCGGCGTCGCCACCGATTTCGCCGATCATCACGATCGCCTTGGTGTCGGGGTCGGCCTCGAACGCGGCGAGCGCGTCGATGTGGGTGGTCCCGATCACCGGGTCACCGCCGATCCCGACCGCCGACGAGAAACCGATATCCCGCAGTTCGTAAAGCATTTGGTAGGTCAGCGTGCCGGACTTGCTGACCAGCCCGATCGGGCCGCTGCTGGTGATGCTGGCCGGGATGATGCCGGCGTTCGACTTCCCGGGCGAGATCAGGCCGGGGCAGTTCGGCCCGACCAGCCGGGTGGTGCCGGAGTTCAGCGCGTACTGGTAGAAGTCCGCGCTGTCGTGCACCGGCACGCCCTCGGTGATCACGATCGCGAGCGGGATCTTCGCCTCAACCGCTTCGTAGACGGCGGCTTTGGTGAACTTGGCCGGAACGAAGATCACCGTGACGTCGGCGCCGGTGGCGTCGACCGCCTCGGTGACCGAGCCGAAGACGGGGATCTGCACGCCGCCGTCGAACTCCACGGACTGGCCACCCTTGCCGGGGGTCACCCCGCCGACGATCTTGGTGCCGGACTTCAGCATCAGCTGGGTGTGCTTGCGGCCTTCGGAACCGGTCATCCCCTGGACGATGACGCGGCTGGTGTCGGTCAGGAAAATCGCCATGTCATGCCCCCTGGGCTGCGAGCTCGGCAGCGCGGCTGGCCGCACCGTCCATCGTGTCGACCTGTTCGAGGCCGGGAAGGGCCGCGTCGGTGAGGATCTGCCGAGCAAGCTCGGCGTTGTTGCCGTCGAGCCGGACGACGAGTGGCCGGGAGACCGCCTCGCCGCGCCCCTCGAGCAGGGCGAAGGCCTGGACGATGCCGTTGGCCACCGCGTCACAGGCGGTGATGCCGCCGAAGACGTTCACGAAGACGCTTTTCACCTGCGGGTCGGAGAGGATGATCTCCAGCCCGTTGGCCATCACCTCGGCGCTGGCGCCGCCACCGATGTCGAGGAAGTTCGCCGGTTTGGTACCGCCGAAGTTTTCCCCGGCGTAGGCGACGACGTCCAGGGTGCTCATCACCAAGCCGGCACCGTTACCGATGATGCCCACCTCGCCGTCGAGCTTCACGTAGTTCAGGTTCTTCGCCTTGGCCCTGGCCTCGAGCGGGTCGGCCGCGGCCTCGTCGACGAGTGCCTCGTGGTCGGCGTGCCGGAAGCCGGCGTTCTCGTCCAGCGATACCTTGCCGTCCAGCGCGACGATCTCCCCGGCACCGGTCTTGACCAGCGGGTTGACCTCGACCAGCGTGGCGTCCTCGGAGACGAAGACGGTCCACAGCTTCTTGATGACGTCAATGATCTGCGCCTTGACGTCGTCCGCGAAACCGGCCGCGTCAACGATCTCTGCGGCCTTCGCGTCGTCGATACCGGTGATCGCGTCAATCTGGATCTTGGCCAGCGCCTCGGGGCGCTCGACCGCCAGTTCCTCGATCTCCATGCCGCCCTCGCGGGAGGCCATCGCCAGGTAGGTGCGGTTGGCCCGGTCGAGCAGCACGGAGAAGTAGTACTCCTCCGCGATGTCCGCGCCTTCGGTGATCATGACCCGGTTCACCGGGAGGTCCTTGATCACCAGGCCGAGGATGTCCCTGGCCCGATCACCGGCCTCCTCGGGAGACTTGGCCAGCTTGACACCGCCGGCTTTGCCCCGGCCACCGGCCTTGACCTGTGCCTTGACGACGACAACCGCGCCGCCGATGGACCGAGCGGCCTCGACGGCCTGCTCCGGAGTGTCAGCGATGGCGGCCTTGAGTACGGGCACGCCGTGAGCCTCGAAAAGATCGCGCGCCTGATATTCGAACAGATCCACGGATGGGTCCTCAACGACGGGGACGGGTTTTGACTCGAGCCTAGTCCGGACAGGACACGCCCCTGACCTTGAAGGCCGTGCCGCGCGTCACGTCGGGATCAAATCGTCACAACCAGGGACGCGCAACCCGGGCAAACTGTGCCGGGTGACGAGCGCAGGCGCCGGCTACCGCTGGATGCTGCTTGCCGTTGTGCTCGGATATGTGGGCCTGACCCTGGCGGTGACGGACCTGCACCGGTACCTCGCCTACGACGAAGCGATCTATCTCTCCCAGGTGTACCCGGGCCCGGCGCTGCCGTTCACCGCACCACGGGCGCGAGGGCTGCCGCTGCTGCTCGTCCCGCTCGGCTGGTTTGACGCCCCGATCCCGGTGATTCGTGGCTACCTGCTCACGGTTGAGGCAGGGCTGATGTATCTCGGCTTCAACGCCTGGCTGCCGGTGCTGCGCGGCCGGGCGGTGATCACGGCCGCCGTCTTCGGGGTGGGCTGGTTGCCGCTGTTCTACGGCACCGAGGTTTTTCCCAATCTTCCCGTGGCGTTTGGCGTGCTCGCCGCCGCCGGCTATCTGGCCCGCTATCTCACCGGGACCTCGGGCCGGCCGGCATTGCTCGGCTGCGCAGTGGCGGTAGCCCTGGTGGCCTCGGTCCGGCCGACCGAAGCGGCCTTCGTCACCGTCGGGGTGTGCATCGTCGGGGTGACCCGGTCACGACGGGAGCTGGCCCTGCGCTGGGGGCTGCCGGTTGTCGGCCTGGTGCTCGGCTGCCTGCCCTGGCTGATCGAGGGGGCGCTGCGGTTCGGTGGCCCGCTGAGCCGGATCCGCGCGGCGTCGAGCAACGTCGGTGGCGGCTTCCACCCGGCGAACCTGCGCCAGCAACTCAGCTTCACCGACGGCCCGGTCGCCGGGTCGCTGCGCGACCGCATCCCCTGGCCGGGCACGCTGTGGTGGCTGCTGATCGGCGTCGCCGTTGTCGTCCTGGTGGTTCGGGTCCTGATCGGCCGGGCCGATCGGGAACAGCGGGCCGGAGCGACCGCCGCCGTGGTCGGGGTCGCGACGGCGTCCCCGTACCTGTTCCTGATCCGGGTGCAGGAGGCCCGCTTCTTGCTGCCGGCCTACGCCGTCCTCGCCGTGGCCGAGGTGGCGGCGGTTCCGAGCCCGGCCGGGATCCGCCGATCGGCTCGGCGGTGGGCCGGACTGCAGGCACAACCGCAGGTCGAGGGCCGAGCCGAGCCGCAGACCGAGCTGCCGGCAGTGCCGCAGGCAGAACAGGCCGAGCTGCCGGCCGGGCGACGGCCCGGGTGGCTGGGCTCCGCTCTCCTGGTGGTGGCCCTGTCGGTAGCCGTCGCGGCCTTCGCCGGCTGGCAGATCTCCGCGGCACGGCGTGTCCAGACCGATCAGGTCGCGGCCCGCAAGCTGGCCCAGACCCTGGTGGACGTCGTCCGCGCGCAGGGTCCGCCGCCCTGCGTGGTGGCCGGTGAGGTGGCCTTCCCGGTGATCGCCTTCGGTGCCCGGTGCCGAGGAGCGCCGTTCCGCCCGGACAGTCCAGACATCACCGTGGAGGTCGGGTCCGACCGCGCGGCCATGCCCCGCGTTTACGTGCTGACCTCGACGGATCCGGCACGGACCGGCGTCAACGCGGTGCCCGGCTCGGTGCGGCCGCTGGCGGCGGACGGCATACCGCATTGGTGGCTCTTCATCGCTAGTCCGGACGAGGTAGTCGCCGCATCGTGACGTAACAGTGATGTTACTTTTGTATTGTTCGAGACCCATTGCGGATCAGTGCTGACGATCACATTCTTTCCGTTCGGCCGTCAGCCCTAGAGCGGCGATCGGTTTTGTGGGCCACCATAACGATGAGGTCCACGATTCCGCGCCACCGGCGCCCGTTGTGGATCACGCCGGAAGCCGCCCAGACCGTGGCCGCGACGGCGAGGCCCGAAGGAGCAAGTCGTGGCGACGGAGCCAGCTGGTGGGGTCCCTGCACCCTCAACCACGCCCCGGCCTGCCTTCCGTCCGGGCCTGCCGACCAGCCTCCGGCCGTCGCTCTCCCGAGGCTTGCGACCCGGGCTCCCGGCCCGGCTGCGGCCGGCGCTGCCGACCAGCCTCCGTCCGGCTCTCGTCCGGGACGGCACCCGCGACCTGGTGGTCCGGCTCGCCCGAGACGCTCGAGCCCTGGCCACCCCGCGTGGCCTGCACGGCACGGTGGTCGAGACCACCTGGGTGGCGGCGCACTTGGCGCTCTATCCGCTGGGGCTGCTGCGCGAGCGCCAGCAGGACGTCGAGCGCTACGGCTATCAGGACCTCACCGTCCGCCAGCGCAGCCTGGTGGTCACCAACGCAGAGGCGGCGAGCACGCCGATCCTGCTGGTCCACGGCATGATCGACAATCGGGCGATCTTCACCGTGCTGACCCGGCGGCTGCGGGCGCGTGGCTTCGAGCGGGTCGTCACGCTGAACTACTCGCCGGTGACCAACGACATCCGAGCCGCCGCCGAGGGGCTCTCGGCCCAGGTCGAGGCGCTGGTCGCGCGGACCGGCTACGAGCGGATCCACGTCGTCGGGCACAGCCTCGGCGGGCTGATCGCGCGCTACTACGTGCAGCGGCTCGGCGGTGACGCCCGGGTGCACACCCTGGTCACGCTGGGCACCCCGCACCACGGGACGCTGGCCGCGCACCTGGTGCCGTTCCAGCTCTGCCGACAGCTACGGCCGAGCAGCGACCTGTTCGCCGAGCTGGACGAGCCCGCCGCCGGATGTCGCACCCGGTTCGTCGCCTTCTGGTCCGACCTCGACCAGCTGGTCGTGCCCCACGACAACGCCCGGCTCCGGCACCCGGACCTGACCGCCGACAACGAGCGGGTGCACGGCGTCGGGCACATGTCGCTTCCGATCAACGCGACGATCGTGCAGAAGGTCGCGCAAGTGCTCGGCGAGCTGAACAGCGACGGTAGTTCGCTGTCCGCGGGCGTCGTCCCGCTGCGCCCGAGCTGACTTCATCGAAATGGCATTCCGGTCTCGGCGTGGGAGTCTGAGGCGTGGCCCTGTTTAACCATGCCCGTTCTTCTCGTGTCGGCGCCCCCCTGGCGCTCGTCGGCCTGCTGATCTGCGCCGGTTGCGGATCCAGCAACCAGGCCTCGCCGACCGGCGCCAGCTCCACGCCATCGACCCCGACCGCGGCCGCGGCGACGAGCCCGGATGCGAGCCCGACGGCCCCGGCGACGACCTCGCCGAGCGTCACCCCGAGCCCGATCCGGGCCGCGTCGACGGCGGCCGAGACCTGCGTCCGGACGGCGTTCAATGAGCTGACCGCTGCCCAGCGGGCTGGACAGTTGGTGATGACCGGGGTTCCGGCCGGTAGCCCGGCCAACTACCGGACCCTGGTGAAGACCAAGCACCTGGGCTCGGTGTTCCTGTCCGGACGGACCGGAGACTCGCAGGCCACGATCAAGAAGGGCTTGGCCCGGCTCGCCGTCCAGAAGACGAAGACGACAACGATCAAGCTGCTGGTCTCGGTTGACCAGGAGGGCGGCAAGGTGCAGTCCCTGCGGGGTGGCGCCTGGACGACGATCCCGTCCGCGAAGACGCAAGGCACCTGGAGCACCAGCAAACTCACCAGCCGGACCAAGGCTTGGGTCAAGCAGTTGCAGGCCGCCGGGGTGAACATGGACCTGGCGCCGGTCGCCGATACCGTGCCCACCGGAACCGAGAAGAAGAACCCGCCGATCGGCGTCTTCGACCGGCAGTACGGCACCACCTCGCCCAAGGTGTCAGCGGCCGTGACAACGGTGACCTCGACGATGCTGGCCGGCAAGGTGGTCCCGACGGTCAAGCACTTCCCCGGCCTGGGCCGGGTCAGGTACAACACCGACACCTCAACCAAGGCGGTCGACACCGTGACCACGGTCACCAGCCCGTACCTGCGGCCGTTCCAGGCTGGGATCAATGCCGGGGCCGGAGCGGTGATGATCTCCTCGGCCAGCTATCCGAAGATCGACAAGAAGAACATCGCGGCGTTCTCCGCGCCCGTAATCACCAGCCTGCTTCGCGGCCGGATGAAGTACCAGGGTGTGGTGATGACGGACGACGTCGGTCAGGCGGTTGCGGTGAAGGCGGTGCCGCGCGGGCAGCGCGCCACCCGGTTCATCAGCGCCGGCGGTGACCTCGTGCTCACTGTGGTCCCGGGGTACGCCACCGAGATGGTCAACGCGATCATCGCCCAGGCGAAGAGCAGCTCGACCTTCCGGGCCAAGGTGAACGCCTCCACCCTGCGGGTTCTCCAGCTGAAGCAGGAATCCGGCCTGCTCACCTGCTCCTGACACGATCTCCGCTACAAGATCTCCGGTCAGGTTGAGTAGCGGCGTTCACTGAGGGCCAGGGACGTCGTCCGGCCCAGCGAGGCCATCAGGATCGTGACGGCCGGGCTGGGCTCGATCCCGATTTCCTGGCGGAGCAACGCCTGATAGCGCCGGAAGTGACGCAGCGCCTCGACCTGGTGTCCCTGCGGCAGCGTCACCTCCAGCAGCATTCGGATCGCGCTCTCCCGCAAGGGATCCATCGATACGGCAGCGCGGGCCGAGGCCGCCGCCATGGCCAGGCGCCCGCTCGCGAGCAGCCCACCTGACCGAGCAGGGTGGTGGCCGCGCCTGGTGTCACGCTCATTTTTTGTCTCCCTCGGCTTTGGAGGACTGATTCCGATGTCCGTTAACGACGATGCAACATTCGTCGTCAGCCCTCCGTCGTCCGGCTGTTCCGACGTCGCGGCAGTGCGGTCGCGGTGGCGTCTCGGCTACGCCTCGGTCAGGTCGGCTCGGTCTGCGACGCGGCCCGGTTGGCACGCTGGCTGCGCTCCCACCGCCGTCCCGACGTGTCGAATCCGCCGCGGCGCAGCCTCGGACCCGTCTCAGCAGGGCCTCAGCCACGTCCGCCCGGCTTAATAAAAACGAGACCCACGATGCTGCGCGCTCCGCGCCGGCCGCGAAACCTACTCGTACTCGCACCTCACGCAACAAGACTCGGCCGAACCCTCATTGGGAGCGGTTACAGGGGCCCGCTCAAGGAGTTCGGCCGAGTCTCGTAGCGCGGGAGCGCAGTAGACCGCCCACGTCTCGACCGACCGAATTTTCGTCCACAATGAAAGTGCCATCGCGGCAACCTATTTCGCCAACCACTAAGGTTCGGACACAAACGATGACCCGAAGAACCCGGTGATCATGCACGCTTGATCACCGGGGTTTGAAGGGCCCCGCCCACCAGGGTGGAGGGACACTTCGGTGGGGGGCGAAGTGTCTGGCTCCTAACCTTCGGACATGACCCTTTTGGACGATGGCCCGCTCACCTCCACCCGCCGCGGACGCCTGGCCACCTGGGCGGGACCGGCGGCGGTGGCCGTCACCGTGCTGGCCTGGGCATCGGCGTTCGTGGTGATCCGCGGCGTTGGTGACGATATTGCGGCCGGACCGCTGGCCCTCGGCCGGCTCCTGGTCGGCAGCCTGGCGCTGGGGGCGGCCGTTCTGTTGAGCCGGCGTTGGGTGACACCGACCCGGCGCGAAGGGCTGCTGGTCCTGCTGTGCGGAGTGGCCTGGTTCGCCGCCTACAACGTGCTGCTGAACGCGGCCGAGCAGCGACTGGATGCCGGGACAACGGCGATGCTGGTGAACGTCGGCCCGATCCTGATCGCAGTGCTGGCAGGCCTGGTCCTGGGCGAGGGCTTTCCCCGGCGGCTGGTCTCCGGGGCGCTGGTGGCGTGCGTCGGGGCCGGGCTGATCGGCACGGCAATGAGCGGCGGCGACCGGGATCTGGTCGGCATCGCGCTCTGCTTGCTTGCCGCCGCCAGTTACGCGATCGGAGTGGTCGCCCAGAAGCCGGCGCTGCGCCGGTTGCCAGCGCTTCAGGTCACCTGGCTGGCGTGCCTGATCGGCACGGTGACCTGCCTGCCGTACTTGCCTCGGCTGCTGGATCAGGTAAAGACGGCGCCGGGGCAGTCGGTGGCGGGTCTGGTGTATCTCGGTCTGGTGCCGACCGCGCTAGCGTTCAGCACCTGGGCCTACGCGCTGGCCAGGACGGACGCCGGCCGACTCGGGGTCAGCACCTACCTGGTTCCGCCGCTGACCATCGCGCTCGGCTGGGCACTGCTCTCCGAGCGGCCGCCGAGTCTCGCCATTGTCGGCGGGTTGGTGTGCCTGTTCGGCGTGGCACTCTCGCGCTGGAACCCGGCACCAGGCGTCAACACCGACGCCGATGCCGTGCCGCTGGTGGCACCGCCAAAACTTGACGACGAAATGGACGACGTGGAGGTGCGGGGATGACGGTTGAAGCCGACTCGGTGGCCCGACTGGCCGGGCTGCTGGCGGACCGAACCCGAATGACGCTGCTGCTGGCCATGCTGGACGGGCGGGCCTGGACGATGGGCGAACTGGCCCGGCACGCCGGGGTCGGCGCCTCGACGGCCAGCGAGGCGCTGTCCCGACTGGTCACCGGAGGGCTGCTGATCGAGGATCGGCAGGGTCGGCACCGCTATCTGCGGCTGGCCAATCGGCAGGTGGCACGCATGATCGAGGATCTGTCCGAGCACGCCACCCCGGACCCGACCGCGGCCGCGCCCCGCGGCCTGCGCGCGGTCAAGGTCTCGGCCGCGCTCGCCCAGGGCCGGACCTGCTACGACCACCTGGCCGGTCGGCTCGGCGTCGCGATCACCGATGCGCTGACCGAGCGCGGCCTGATCGAACAGACCGACGGCGTCAGGCTGACCTCCGCGGGCGCAACCTGGCTGAGCGAGCTGGCGGTGGACGTGGACCAACTGCGCGCCGCCCGGCGTCCGCTGATCCGTACCTGCCTCGACTGGACCGAGCGCCGTCCGCACCTGGCGGGCGGTGTCGGCGCGGCGATCCGGGAGAGCTTCCTGACCCACTCCTGGGTCGAGCCCGGCCGGACGCCGCGGGTCATGATCGTCACCGACCTCGGTCGACGTGAGCTCCCCGGCCTGCTCGGCCTCGACTCCGCGGAACTCACCGGCCTCGCCGACCTCGCCCCGGCATAACACCAAAACCCGCCCGGAAACCCCGGATTAAGAGCGCTCCATGGCCGGTAGCTCTAGAGCTTGGCCACCGGGGCATAGCGCAGCAGCAGCCGCTTCTCGCCGCCCTCGCGGAAGTCGACGTGCGCGATCGCCTTGTCCCCGGCGCCCTCGACCCGGATCACCGTGCCAAGGCCGAACGCGTCGTGAGTGACCCGATCGCCCGGATCGAGGTTCACCACCGGGCGATTGCCGGGCGAGCGCACCCCCGGCCGCTGCGCCAGCCGGGCCACCGCCGGGGTGGACGACACCCGCATCGCCGTGGTCTCGCTGCGCCGCCAGCTGATCAGCGACGGCGGGATCTCCAGCAGGAACCGGCTCGGCGGGTTGTAGGCCGGCTGCCCCCAGGCGCTGCGGATCGCCGCTCGGGACACGTACAGCCGTTCTTTGGCTCGGGTCAGCCCGACATAGGCCAGTCGTCGCTCCTCGGCCAGTTCCTTGGCGTCCCCGAGCGATCGCAAGTGCGGAAAGGCGCCGTCCTCCAGGCCGGTGAGGAACACCACCGGGAACTCCAGGCCTTTCGCGGTGTGCAGGGTCATCAGCGTGACGACCCCCGGATCTACCTTGGGCTCCTGTTCGGCTGCGCCGTCTGCGACGTCTTCGGCCGGGATCTCATCGGCGTCCGCCACCAGCGAGACCTGCTCGAGGAAGTCCTGCAGTGTGCCGCCGGCCGTGGTGCGGGAGTACTCCTGGGCGACGGCGACCAGTTCGGCCAGGTTCTCCACCCGGGTCTCGTCCTGCGGGTCGTGGCTGGCCCGCAGCTCGTCGATGTAGCCGGTCTGCTCCAGCACGGCCTCCAGCACGGTGCCGGCGTCGGACCCGCCCTCGACCAGGGTGCGCAGTTCTTCCATCAGCCGGACGAAGGCCTTCACCTGGGTCAGCGACCGGGTGGCGATGCCGGGCGCGTCCTGCGCCCGAGACAGCGCCGCACCGAACGAGATCCGGTCCCGCTCGGACAGCGCCGCGACCGCCCCTTCGGCCCGGTCACCGATCCCGCGCTTGGGCACGTTCAGGATCCGGCGCAGGTTCACCGTGTCGTCCGGGTTCACCAGCACCCGTAGGTAGGCCAGGGCGTCCTTGACCTCCTTGCGCTCGTAGAACCGGGTGCCGCCGACCACCTTGTACGGCAGCCCGGCCCGGACGAACACCTCTTCCAGCGCTCGTGACTGGGCGTTCGTCCGGTAGAAGACCGCGACGTCGCCGGGCCGAACGCCTTCGTCCTTCAGCCGTTCGACCTCCTCGGCGACGAACGAGGCCTCGTCGTGCTCGTCGTCCGCGACATAACCGATGATCGGCTCGCCGGTGCTGCCCGCCGTCCACAATCGTTTCGGTTTGCGGTCCGGGTTGCGCTCGATCACCGCGTTCGCCGCGGACAGGATGGTCTGGGTGGAGCGGTAGTTCTGCTCCAGGAGGATCACCCGGGTCTGCGGGTAGTCCTGCTCGAACTCCACGATGTTCCGGATCGATGCACCTCGGAACGCGTAGATCGACTGGTCCGCGTCACCGACCACGGTCAGCTCCGCCATCGGCACCTCGGCGGTCTCCTCGCCGGTCGCCAGATCTGCTCGTTCCACCGGCCGCCTGCTGGTCCCGGCCGCGCCGCCGACCAGCTCGCGGATCAGCACGTACTGGGCGTGGTTGGTGTCCTGGTACTCGTCCACCAGCACGTGCCGGAACCGTCGCCGGTAGTACTCCGCGACGTCCGGGAAGGCCTGCAGGATGTTCACCGTCGTCATGATCAGGTCGTCGAAGTCGAGGGCGTTGGCCTGACGCAGCCGACGCTGGTAGCCGGTGTACGCCTCGGCCAGCATCCGCTCGGCGTGCGACCCCTCACCCACCTTGGCCGCGTTCGCCTCCTCGTCCACCAGTTCGTTCTTCAGGTTCGAGACCTGGGCGCTGAATGCACGCGGCGGGTACCGCTTGGGGTCGAGGTCGAGCTCCCGGCAGACCAGGCTCATCAGCCGCTGCGAGTCGGCCGAGTCGTAGATCGAGAAGTTCGAGCGCAGCCCGACCTTGCCGGCCTCCCGACGGAGGATCCGCACGCAGGAGGAGTGGAAGGTGGAGACCCAGATGGACGACGCCCGCGGCCCGATCAGCGTGCTGACCCGCTCGCGCATCTCGGCGGCGGCCTTGTTCGTGAAGGTGATGGCGAGGATCTGGCCCGGCCGGGCGTTGCGCGCCGCCAGCAGGTAGCCGATCCGGTGGGTCAGCACCCGGGTCTTGCCCGAGCCGGCGCCGGCCACGATCAACAGCGGCGACCCGGCGTGCAGGACGGCGGCGCGCTGCTCCGTGTTCAGGC
>Ga0307513_10004728_pt1 | contig 18105 bp, 25 predicted proteins | sample 15_EM_MG_FD_202174 | JGI IMG/M metagenome (GOLD analysis project Ga0307513, IMG submission 202174) | Populus trichocarpa ectomycorrhiza microbial communities from riparian zone in the Pacific Northwest, United States - 15_EM | ecosystem: Host-associated > Plants > Roots > Unclassified | place... | reverse complement strand
AAGGCTGGAATCTTGCAGACGAGGGTGAGGACGACATTCAGAGACCCAGCACCAAAGGAAAGTGGGGATGAATGGGGAATAAAGGACCCACTGACAAAGCAGCCATCCTTGCCACGGCCATAGGAAAGGCACGACGCCATGTTCAACGACGCCGAGGATGGGTTCGACGCGACGCAGGAGACGCAGCCCCAGTCCCAGACGCAGCCCCAGACGCAGAGCGGCTCGCAGGACCCAGATGTCGATTCAACAAAATATTGGGGAATTCTCGACCCTCGCAGCCAAGATGCCCCATTATTCCGGCTCGAGCACGGCAAGCACACGTATATCATAGGTCGCGGCGCTAAATGCGACATTCAGCTCAAGGGGAACCATATCAGTAAGGAACTCCCTTAGAACGCGTCGATTCACGCGTCGTCGAAAAAAAACTCGCGCTCAAACACCAATACCTGATAGGTGGTGTACATGCGATGGTCAAGTACTTTCCTGAAAAGGCCAGGGCTTCCTCAGTTACCATCGTCGACCAAAGCCGCAATGGCACTTTTGTGCGCCTTTTCCCGGTTTTTCTTCACGTTTACTCACCATATTCATCAGATTCGAGGGTACCGAATCCCAACAAAGCATACTTACGTCATCAACTCGGGCGACGACCTTGCTTTTGGGGCACCAACCCAAGAGCAAGACCCAAGTCTGCCTAGTTTCCGTAAGTAATGCGGACTATTGCGCGGTCCATATCTTATTTCATTAACGCAGAATACACATTTCGGCTCATTCCCAAAGTGTGTGATACCATGGGGCCGATTCCAATGCGCTTACGTCTCTTTAGCGTGGTGCGAAAACCGCTGTGGAGGCACAGTATGATATGGCTATGGAGTATGGCTCAAGGTCCCCGTGGAACGTTCAGCACTGATGCCTTCTCCAGACTCGGACGCGGGACGTTTGCAACGGTTTACAAAGGCCTCCACCGGGCGACCGGAAATTTCTTCGCAATCAAGGTGATCAAAACTAAGCTTGATGCAAACAATAAGATGATTGAGAGGGAGACGGACATCCTTCGAGAACTCCGACACGTATGTCGACTCATCCCGACCGGCTTCACACTGATTCACTCGCTATCTTAGCCCAATATCGTTCAACTGCACGAGGTTATACACGATGACGAAGAAAGAACGATAAGTGTGTCACCCTTCAGCCTTAGGCGGAGGTTCAGTCGCTAAATCCGCATGAAGACCTGGTGATGGAGTACGTTACTGGAGGAGACTTGTTCGATTATATCAGCAAAAACGGTAGAATGCGTATGTTTCGTCTGTCTAAGCTCGCGGTCGCCTACTCATCTCATCCTGGTCAGACGAACATTTGGCGGCTTCCTTGACGACGCAAATATGCGAAGCGATGACAGTAGGTTCCTAGAGCAGGCCTCCTTGTCGTCATACTCAGACCCCGTTAGTATATCCATCGTAAAGGAATCACCCATCGTGACCTAAAGCCCGAGGTCAGTTCTTCATCGCTTGCAAAGTGCTCATATAACAACTGTTGGTAGAATATTCTGTTGACCACCGATACGCCTCCGACGGTGAAGGTAGCCGATTTCGGACTTGCGAAATGCGTCACGAATAACACCATCTTAAAGGCAAGCGTCTATTTTTCAATACCATCCAGTGTCTGGTGCTAACACTTTGCAGACAATGTGCGGAACGCCCAATTATCTAGCTCCCGAGGTCGTCCTTCAGAGGAACCAGTCAGGGTACGATTCAAAGGTCGATAGCTGGAGCATTGGTGTTATCGTCTTCGCTATGTGAGCCCATCTTAAACTAGAACTGTTACACGCTGACACAACCTTCAGGATGACTGGCAGCTCGCCCTTCCTCGAGGAAGACCAAGAACAACCCCTAGTCGAGCGCGTAAAGCGACGGCGCCCTATGTGGCACATCTTGGATCATGCGGGTGCCGGGCACCAAGCAAAAGCGTTCATTGCAATGTTACTGGAATTTAATCCTGTGAAACGTATCTCAATGGAAGACGCGCTTGACGATCCTTGGCTATTCCCACAATTCAGCAAGGGTAGCCAGAGCATGCTTCAACAGCACTTCCCAGGCGTGGACCCTTCCCAAGCGCCTCAAGAAATCGAGCATCTGGTTGGTGACTACAGCGTTAGCAATCAACTCGAAAACTTGGAAATCGATAGTCCGGTCGATTTTACAGATCCCAAGGTTGGTGGATCCAACGCATTTGCACGCACCAAGCCCCATGAGGTTGAGGTGTCGGAGATTGGGAGTGGTTCTCCTTGGACTATGGTCGAGGACGAAGACGTCAACAGGACTCCTATGGCCGAATCAGCGCCCCTCCCACCCGAACCCCTTTACTCACGCCGGAGCACGCGCAACGCACAGCGCAAGCGCAAGTTCGAAGAAGAGGCGACGCCAGAGGGCAGCAAGGGTGGATCGGATATAGTAATGCAAGACCAAAGTGCTAGTGAAGTGGATAACAGAGCTAAGGCTAAACCCGGAGCGGCCACGAGGAGCACAACGAGGAAAATCGGGAAGGTCAACGCTGCCGACACGCCTGCGACGGCGCGCAGAGATTCGCCTGCTGTGGGGAATGGACGAACGTCTAGCGGGAGACGCGGTGCACCTCGTGCGAAGGGGAAAGGAAAAGCGCCTGTGACCCGCGACCTTTCTGTGGAGTAGGGAACTCCGTGACTCGGCCCGCTGCAGCGGAAAAATCATATCAGTAGGCTTGGATATTGAGTGTCTATGTGTCCCGTGTACATTTCAGTTGTCCTGGTGTCGGGCAGTTCCACCTTGTCTCAGCCGCCGTGTATAGATTCCATGGGCTTGTTTGCTTCTGCCCTTGCCTCACCTGCGGAGTACTGACCATTTTGGGCCCCTCGTGGGCCATGGACCAGCTGACAAACAAATATTCAATCGTCGAATGGGCCGGCCGGTCGGAAGGGGGGCACCCTCACTAGTGGCGTTAGCTCGATTGAAAGGAAGAGAGATTGGACGAGCATCTGGATCGATCCGAAAGTTCTGAAAAGCTTACCCTTTCTTTGCGCCAAAGGTGTGGTTTTTTGTGATGCCTTTCAAGGCTTGTTTCGCTTCACTCAGCAGCTCATTGCGACCGCATATGCCCCCACGAGCTGGGAAACGGTCTTGTGGAGTCTGTACGACTGAACAAGCAAAGTACACGTGCCCAGCGTGTAACTTTGATTAGTGAGGCTAATGCAACTGCATGCACTCCAAACTCCGAGCTCCGTCAACTGAGATTGTTCTCAGCTGTTCCGTCCCCTGTTACAAGGAACATAGAGGTCTGGACTGGTTTTAATCGGACGTTGGCGGCACAACTGACAGGAGGGTTTTTTCAGCTCGTCATGGGTGTGGCGCGCTCGGAAATGAAGTCACGGCGAGCAATGTCCGAAGCGATACGGGTCTTAACAATGACGAAACAAGGACAGGTGCATAGCCTCCAATATATCGGTGGCGTTCGAGAGAACCCTGACAATCAGATATGCCCACAGTTCCTGAGACGCCAAGAGGAGACGAAGAAGGATATGAGATAACGCCACGCAAGAAACTCAGATCCCTTGCTTCTTTGAAATGGCCCACAGTCCCCCAGCCACCGGCGATTCCGGATCCATTGGACACAAGCCCTGAGCCACTGCAACTGTACCAATACGCCGCAATTGGTATGTCATGATTCCCTAATTCTAACCATACCCGATACCACGCGGGTATACCGCCATTCTCACACGCACGACTAATTCCGATTACATTGCGGCTCGCACAGCTCAAGCGCCAAGCCTGCGGGAGCTCCTCGTATCTAAGCCAAGACTTGCTGCCATTCTACAAAACATCGACAGCTTACGAGGTGTTGAGCGAGAACAGGCGTTGGAGCAGGTGCTCCTTCACCGGCGGACCGCACCCACCCAAGGCACTCTCGCAACCTGGACATCAAGACCACGCTGGCTGCCTTCTGGCGGCACTGTTGATACCGACGAGGAAGATATACTGTCGTTGGAGGCGTTAGCTGCGACCATTGAACGCATCCTCGCTGAATGCGGTCTCAAACGTGATCGCGAACGGAAAGGCTTGGATTGGGAATAACCGGTGGCAAAGGCTATCTCGACGGTACGTAAGTCGGGAGTAGGTCCTCCCCCTGCCCTTGTTTAATACGTGGCGTCACCTATTCTAGCGTTTAATAAAGCTGTACTGAAGAGAACATTGAGGACGATTCCATTGCAGTGGCTCCAACACGTTGTTCCCGCGTGCCCCAGGTCCAGCTGCGAGTTTATACAGGGCCAAGACTTCTCGGAATGTACTATAATGCACATCTCCGTGAAAGTCTATCTCAAGAAGAACGATTAAACGTGCGTGTTGGCACTGGAGGGACACACAACCCCACTCCATGAGAAGCACAACAGTCCCAAGCATTGATTTAATTAATCCATGTCCCGTTGGACACCAACACACGTTTGGCTCACATGAAAGCTCAAATGAAGAAAAAGTCTGGAGCACAAGGTTAATGATAATGGGACAGTTCCACCATCCAAATACAGGTTAATGAACAATCGGACACGCTGTCTGAGTCAAATGCAAATGAGAATCACATAGGCAGACGTTTCGATGAGAGAGACGGAAATGGTGGACCTGCGAGGCCAGAGGAGATTACGGTTAAAGAGTTTGACAATCGCGAGGACGACAACGAGGTGTGCTTGAATGTGAAGGAAATGACTTGATAGGCTCAAGGCCCATCAATAACCCTGATCGGCAATCGGGGAAATGAAAATTATCTGACATGACCTGGGGAGACATAGCCACGAACCCAGTCCGCAGCAGTAATCCTGTGGTGTTAGCACGGTTGGGAGCAAGTCGATTGGCGGAACCAGGTGGGAGCAAGTCGATTGGCGAAACCAGGTGGGAGCAAGTCGATTGGCGGAATCAGGGGCAGCCTAGGCCGCCTAGCCGGGAGTCAGGCATTCCGGGTAAGCGACGCCTTGAGCTGGTACACCTCGCATCCGCAGTAACCCGTGAGAGGGTCCGCTCGCTGGTGGCGCAGGAGAGCGTCTTTCCGACTGAAAGACTTGCCACACATGCAGTCCGACTTGTCGTCCTCGTGCTTAGATTTGTGATGGCGCCTAAGGTCGTGCTGGCGCGTAAAGCTGAGGCCACACAAATGGCATTGAATGTTCACGGGGGGGTGAACAAGGACACCCTACAATAAATTATATGAGTTGATGAAGAGAGGTTGGGGACCAGCAAGGCCGTGGACTAACCTGACCATGAACAACACCAGCAGGGGTCATGTACGTATAGGCCGTCGGAACGCCACCGGATTCATGGGTTGCATAGTGCGCGAACGACCCTGAGGAATTCAAAGGCGGACTCGGACTCGCAGGGATGAAGGAAGTGGGCTCAGGTTGGGAGGAAGGCCGAGGGGTGGACCCATGAGGGCTTTGCGAACCTCCGCCATATTGATGTTGGGGAGAGGAGAAGGAGGTCGGGTAGCCCTGGGGGGGGCTGGGGCCCGGGGCCTGGGTCTCATCATGCTTGGTATTTTGCTGTTGATCCGTTTCATTGTCATCCTCAAGGAGGATTGCGTGAGGGAAATTTGGACGTGAGCGACGGCTAGCCGCCATTTGGAGGTGCTGGCTGAGACCGTGAAGGGCGTCGATTTGCAGCGGGGAAAGAAGGGACAGGTCGATTAGTTGGGATAGGCTTTAAGGAGATCCGGGGGGCGCTGCCAAGTGACGGCGACGGGAGGAAGGGCAGGTGAGCCAGGGGAGGGGTTAATTAAGCAGGGAAAATACTATTTGATCACATATACAGAATGGCAATGAAGAAGACGAAGAAGAAGAGTGTGTTTAACGCCACGGCCGAAGATTGATAAGCCTAGATAGAAAATTGTGGCGCTCAGTTACGACAACAGGTACACCACCGACAGGACACATCGGCGAAGTATCTTTCCAGGTGCTGTGTGACATCTCAGACGGCCACGACCTGTCGCCAGGTTCCCTCTCTAACCCTCTGTCTCATCGTCCACTACACATGGTGTACGTACGAAGGAGCCCCAAATATGTATCTCAAAGGTTCCGAAGAAGAGTCCTACTGCTCCTCTGCCCTTGCAAATCCATCTCCACTCCATTCGGCAACGCCCGGAATGCCGCCTCGAGGCAAGCAACCACCCCTAGCATCTCAGCATCTCACATGTCATCCTACTCTGACATCTGGCTTCTGGCACTGTTTGTCTGACAGTTTAGAAAAAAAAGCTTTTAGGGAATAGCCTCAATGCGACTAATAATTCATGACTAAAGGCAAATTCCCCCACATTGTCAATATGGAGCATTCAATCCGACGCAAATGCGTTTCTGCGTTTCCCAGTACCTCTGTCACCTCTCGCACAGTCGCCGTCTGAGAGACGAAATCCCGAACACATCCGATCTATTCCAGTGGATAGAAGACCGTCATCTTGCAAATACCATCTCCCAATACCCATCTGCCCTCACCCGCTTTGCAAATCCCCGTCTGTGTGAGCAAATTCCTTAATGATTGCCCCTGTCGGTCCGCCTTTGTACCCGCTATCTCTTGCACGCGTAATACGCCAAACGGTCGTCCGATCAAGTGACCACGAACCACATCCTTATTACATCCTAGATCCATTCCGTACTCTCGCCAACAACCGGGCATGCGCCACAACGCACCCTGGTCTGTTGTGTACCTTATTCATTTCTTTCGTTCCCCAAGGCCGCCACGTGTTCATGGGGTATATACAAATTGTATCACAAACAATTTGTCTACGCGAGCGGCACCGCAGAACCGAATACACTTTACCCATAAACCTTACACATCATCTCGCCTCACCATCACCACACCAAGCCCCCATTAATTATATCTCCCCAGGTTTTGCGCGTGTGAGACGAGGAATTCAGCTTCCTGCTTTCTCGATAGCGCTCGTTCGGTGCTTCAAAGCCGATGCTCTCAGTGTTATCTCAGATATGGGTTTGGCACGCACACTTACTCTGCGCCGATTTGCCGCTCCAGCTCAACTAGCAGCCTTCGAGCTTCTTGAACGGCTGCCCTGGCTGCTTCGGTGGCCCGATCTGCCACAATTTCTGCTTCTACCGCAAATGCCACCTGCCTGCGTGCGCGAACGATAATGTCTTCTATCTCTGGGTTTTCCTGTTTAAGAACGTGATAGAAACCGCCTTGACGAACGTCGCTCTGCATAGGGGTATACATAGGGCTACGTATTGGTGGGATCAGTACGTCGTCCAAGAGGTAGGTATCTTGCGCAGGAGGTGTATGCACTTGGGGGGTATTGTCTTGGGGGTGCACAGGGCTACCCATGGCAGTCTCATTTGTTGTGGGCTCTGCTGGCGGTGGTACATCCAGCAAAAGGGCTCCCTTTGATCGTTGTGGAGAATGTCGCGCTGGGATGCGTGGAACAAGTGGTCTTGTCCGTCTCAGTGAGCCAGGAGGGGACCGGGTCAGTCGATTGCGGTCCTCTTTGGCGGTGGAGAAGAGTGGCATGAGATTAGGGCTATATCAACCGATGTCAGGGAAACACGCATGTCCGGAACCTATCGCTGCAAAGGATGCGCACTGATACAAGCAGGTAAGATGGCGTCCAACTTGCGGGGAGGCTGGCTTTACATAGCCGGCACTGAGGTGGGGGTCGTCCCTGTGACGTCGCACGTTGCCATTCGCGTGACCTTTACAAAGGTGGGGCAGCACAGATCCTGGCGAGGGCCAAATGAGAAGGGTGGAGTACTTTCACCGAACCGTCGCGCCACAGCGGAAGAATCTGTTCGGCGGATTCAGGGATCTAGGGAGCGAACCCTAGGGGCAGTGAGGGTTCAGCCAGAATCAAATGGGACCTCATTAGTCGACCCGGATCACTCGGGTCCATCTAGTAAGTAAAGATCATAACAGAGTATCATGTACAACCGCTGCGTTGCGAGTGAGCCTTATCTGATGCGGGTACGAGTGTCTCACGACTTTAATCACCGGCTGCGATGCGGGGTTCCTAAGCACGCACTCGAGCAAACTACGCATACGTCGTCTAAACTCTAGTGAATACACCATAGCGAACAGCGAACGCGGCCGTAGCGGCGTATCGCATAACGGTCATGATCAACCGACCCACCGCGCCTCTGCCGAAGCAGCACATCCCCCGCTTGAACCCCGCCTTGCACTGAACCACTGGCCGTGCGCACCGCAGAGTGCGAAATTACGACCGATAATGTCTGACGACGACAATGAAGCCACCGAAATGGTCGAGGCTTATGGTCAGCGTCCTGAAACAGCCCCCCTCGCGCTGCACACGACGGCTTACCTTGCATCCAACTTGCAGACTTTCTTCTCAAATTTATCGTAATTGGTTGGAAGATGTACTCTCGCATCTACTGCATTTACCGACTGGGTTTCTTCTGTTCCCTCCAGGAGAAGCGGGCACCGGCAAGTCCTGCTTGCTACACCATTTTATACAGAACTCCTGTGCGTGATTGAAGGATGATTCTTTTTGAAAAGTACTCATTTTGTGTAGTCAAAGAGCACTCTCAACACACCATCGGGGTCGAATTTTCTAGTCGGACGGTTAAAGTAGGCGAGAAGCGGATCAAACTACAGGTTTGTAGCGGCGAATCTGCACTCCTTTAGTGAGTTACTCCGACCTACTCACGCTCGTGCCAGTTGTGGGACACAGCCGGCCAAGAACGTTTTAGGTACAGTGGCCCGGCAACTTCGAGCCCCGCACTGACGGTGGCGTTAGGTCTGTCACAAGAAGCTACTATAGAGGTGCTGCTGGTGCCCTGCTAGTATATGACATTACAAGGTGTGACCGATTTCCATTCGGGGAAGCTCTCCCACTGAGCCCCAGCCTCTTCCAGTCGGCAATCCTTCACGAATCTTTCACGATGGCTTGCCGATGCACGAGCGTTGGCAAGCCCCCAGTTGGTTCCAGTCCTTGTTGGGTGCAAGAGTGACCGTGAGGACGACCGGGAAGTGGAATGGGCAGAGGCAAGCCGATGGGCTGCAGAAAACGGTACGCTTGGTGCCCCTAATACCACCTTCATTCACAAAAGTCTAACAACTCACGCATGCAGACCTACATTTTATGGAAGCTTCGGCCCTGAGTGGAGACAACGTTGAAGCCCCTTTCCTTCTCGCGGCCAGGTCCATCCTGCTTTCCATCGAATCGGGCCAGCTGGACCCCGAGAAGCAAGGTTCTGGTGTATCCTATGGCGACAGAGGACTGCGACGAGTTAGCAGCGGTTCCAGAATGAGCTTCCTCAGCGCGTCTGGTCAACCTGTACGGCGACGTCGGGGTGCCATCCGATTACTCGGGCCAATAGGTCCTGCGTTACAAGGGAACTGTTGCTAACAATATCTCCATCGGAACGGCTGATTCCCCTGTCGTGTTTTCGAGCACTGGCTGGACGGTTGGTTTCGTAGTTTGCAGGCACCCTCTGGACGTCCATATACCGTGTTGTACATTATTTATGCGTCCCCTCCTGCTACTCGATTCTAGTAATATGGACATCATCTTTAATGCTTTACCCAACAGACAGTGAGAGCATGCTATGCCATAACGACTTTGGGAACTCGACAATATGGGAGAGAGAAGTATTTCCGAGACTTCCCCCATACTCCATCCTTTTGTGTCACAGCATGCACATCTACATCGGTCCAGGTCACGGACATGCCCATCTCCTGCAAATGAATTTCCGCAAGGGTCGTATACACGTCATAGAAGGTTGCATCTGTGGTCACACAACACACATGTTAGAATGCTTGCGGTGGGGCACTGAGCAGACTTGGAGATGAACATACTGGTAGCCCCCAAACCGTTGAAGAAACTGAAGACCGAGTCCGGGCCTCGTAGGAGGTTTGGGACGTGTTCAAAAAAGGCATACAAATCTGCGACAAAACCGCGGGTCAGCTTTTCAATGGCCTAGCTCGAGAGCATTGGTCGGTTGGCCACAGAGCGGATGGTATTGCACAATGTGTAAAAGCGTACCCTTGTAGTTCTCACTGAATGTATCTGTGTAGATAGCATCGAAGCCGCCTATCACGAGGAGTTGATCACTCTCAACAAAATCTTGCCACTTGCCCTCCAAAATGAGCACGTTCTCCTTGTCGTACCAACCCTTTTGTCGCATGTAGGCCAAGACATCTGGATGTGGCTCTATGATTACATGCAGTGCTGGCGGACCATGGCTATGGGTTTGAAAGAGGGTGTCGATCTGCAAGTCAGGGTGTATCAGCCCAGCTCCACAGTATATATGACAGACGACTCCCTCACTATGCCAAGTCCAAAGCCGCAATTGAGGACGCGAAAGTCTGTAGGTGAGCTATTATCTCGCAGCAACTTGACAGTTTCTTCCACTAAAGAAAGCTCATTAATGGAAAAAACGCATAGACCAGGGAAGTGATGGCTAATACCCACTGATCGGAGTCTCCCATCCCATCATGACACCCACCTCCACGTCGCCGGACATGACGAAGCAAACCTCTTGGCCATACTCGTCGACCCGGAAGCTCAGCTTTGATTTGAGGAATTCGTCCGTCGATCCAGCAGCAGTCGCATCTGTTGTCTGAAGGACCAACGTTCCCTCACCAGGGGACGTTCCTTGGGTGTCCAGGGCGTGAAGTAACAGCTCTGTGCACGGGTGTCAACACCGAGACGCAGACGACTGGAAATGTAAAAGTAAAATGGGCGGACCTGAACGCAAGCCAGCATCACGCACTCGTCGGTAGATAGCCTCGTTGTTCAGTGACAAGGCAATCCCCGCGGCTGTATTTCCTAGGTGGTCGGCTGCGTTCGGGTGCGGCTGTCAGTAGAATCGGGTTCGAGGAGGACGGTGTATAGAAAGAGATCGGGGGGCTCACTCGCGTTCCATATTGCACCCCTCTCGATTAATATCTCGACAAGTTCAACGTCCTCGTAGTGTGCAGCGAAATGCAACGCCGACCAGCCCGTTTCTTCCTCTTGAAACCATATCGGCGCGCCTTCTTTGAGTAACGCGAGGGTCTGGGGCGTATCGCGCGCTTGGATCGCGTCAAGTAGCCGGGATCCGGCATCTATTATCTCTAACTGCTCTTGTTGGATGTCCTCTGTCGCCATTGTGCCCCGATGGGGTGTGATGGCTGACTTCCAAATTATTATTATTATTATTGAAGACTCGGCCGATGTCCGGGGAGCCCAATGACCAGGCACATAGATAAGATCTGACACGATGCCCGACGGATACGGACCTGGTGGTCTCTGTTCGTGGGGTAAAGGCCGGGCGTGGAAGGCCGGTGAACAACCAGCGCTCAGTGTGCACCGAATCCACCCGGATCGTACATTACAGTGGGAGTGAGAGCTCGGTGATCTTGCTCGTTAAACGCCGTCAAATGGGATCTCATGATGCTCCCGCTCGAACCCCTCAAACCCAGATGAGAATTCGGGATTTAACCTACACAAAGAGCGCATATATATATATATACACAGAGTGTGGCGCAAGCTTACCACTTGGAGTCCGCCACTGGGAGTCCGACTTCGGTTCCGCTCTCGCTTTCCACATGCCCCCGATCCGCAGACTTCGTACTGCAGCCCAGGCCTACTGCAGCCCAGACGCTGTTCATGGCTTCAGCCCGGTTTGCGGTCGTTGATCCCTCGGTCCTGAGAGGAATAAGCCGGTCACGCCATTTCACCCACAGTAAGCGTAAGCACGGCCCCCCCGCACGAGCGGGGTGGCCCAACGCCGATCCCTGGCGCGCAAAAAGAAAATGAAGAAAATGGGCTGCAGGACATCACGACCTCGCACCCAAATGTGAGCTTCGCCAAGGTGATTTGAAATTTTCAGGGCTGTTCGGCCAAGGCCTCTTGACGACTTGCAATGTTAGGGTCATTAGGGTCACCCTGGGGTTGCTGGACATGTCGGATATAACCAGGAGCGGCGGGTGATGAGGGCCGTAAGCCGAAGCGCCTTGAATTCAAGGTGGAATGGATCCGCGCTACGTGCTAGCCGCAAAGCAATGTTTGTGGACGAGATCGGTTAGACTTTAATTACACGTGTGCAAAAGGAATGTAGACTAGTGGTACGTCTAAAAACTAATCCGATTACCGTCTCTCTTTCCATCCACGCCCATCCACCGCTACCACCACCACCACCACTGGCAGCAGCAGCAGCAGCAGCAGCAGCAGCAATATGTCCCAACACCACCAACACCAGTCCGGATACTATCCTCAGCACCGTCCTTCTGCTCAAAATCCGCACCAGCAGCATCCCCACCTACCACCTCGTGCTTCTACACAGTATCCACCTCCTCCCACCGCTGCCCCCGATCCGACTCGCTCGAATCCAGCACCTCTCGCCTCCAGTTCGGGCGTCATCCTCCACCAACCGTACCCAAACTCCGTCAGGAGGCACCCTGCACAAGCTCAGTATGCTCAGCACCACACGGGCCGTGGCCCCACAGCCGCTTCTTCCTCAGCCGCCGCCCCACCCCCGCCGATCCCAACACATACCCGTCCTATAGACATGCCGCCATCTCCTGCACGTCCAGGGAGTACCCATTATGGAGTGAGTCAATGTTTCGCTTGCCCCCGCGCCCTCGATATCCGTTGACCACCGTTGGAATGCAAGTCGGACCCTTTCTCGCTCTCGCAGTACTCGTTGCAACGGTCGATGACACCAGGTCCCTACATGCTCGCCGGTCACCCCTCTCTGCAGCCAGGCTCGCCGCCCGGGGGGGCGGCGTACCCAAACTACCTCGACCTCCCAAAGTCGCCCCCGAAAGAGAACAGATGTCAATACCCCAACTGCGAGGCGAGCTTCGACCGTCGGTACGACCTTAAGCGCCACATTCTCTCCCGTCACCAGGAGCCCGACTTTCAGTGTCCATTCTGTCAGAAGAAACTGAGTCGGAGCGATGCTTTGACCCGCCACTATGGCACATGTTCGAATAGAGCTGCTATGCTCGCTACCCGACACCCTCCACCGACGCAGTGATCTAGGAGTGACCCCCAAAGTGCCGGGATCCCCCTGCCCGGCGTGCACGAACACTTGAACGTATCCCACATGAATGAATGCTCCTAGGTCACCAGAGCCATTGTAGCTGTTTTGTTTCTTGTCCTCAAAACGTCTCGCTTCACCATTCGCAATTCTTTATCAATTGAACACATTCCCCGTTTATACGTAGCCCGTGGTTTGTTGAATCCTATATTTCCCTTGTCCAGTCTTGGGTTCATAGATCGTCCTTGTTATTTAGTCTGGGGTGTTGATGAGCGCACGAAACATGCCGTGCCCTCAATATATTGTATCATATCCGTATCGTCGCTGCGAGTTGTGGCAAGGACCTGGGCAGACGACGTAGAGGATAAGTGGCGAGACAAAGCGGAACGATTGGGACCCAACCCGGACCCCAGTCCGCCTATGCCTATGCTTGCCCCGTTTCTAATTTTCTCCCTCGCTTCATTTGTCTCCCTTCTCATTCATGTCCCGTTTCTCGGTGCTTTGGTTCGGCTCCGTGCAAATTATACGCCCAAAGGCCTTCAAATTGGCGAGGAAGGCGGAATGGCACCCCCCGCTGGCCTTGGGTTGCCCGACTATTTCGCCATGCTCCTACGCATCAAGCGAATCGAGGTGAGCGTCGTACCTGCTGTTGCAAGTGTCCGCAGTAGAGGCGCTTGCTCCGGGGGGCCGTGGCGTAGGTTGACACGTCTTCTCCGTCCTAGGGATGGCCTGGTCTATGGAAGGGGTTCAGTGCGTTTCTCTTCGTATCGTGCAGTACTGTAACTAAACTTACCCCAGTGCCATCGCTCATTGTTTCGAACCTCATACTACTCTTGGTTATCATCTGGATGGAGACTACCCCTATTCGAAATATGCGGGATCAAAGTACGCTGGGTATAGCAATCTACGTAGCCTTCCGTACGGTCCTCACCGTCCCAATGACCGTAATTCTCAACCGGTACGTTTGCCCCCCGCCTTCACGTATATCATTACACCCTTACGCAAAGTACGTCTCAGTGCAATTACAACTCCCCACAAGCTCCCTTGGTTCGCACCGCTGCGCTCACTACGGATCCTCCTCACACCCACCGAGTTCTCCAAGCCGTGGAGGATCTACCTCGCCCCGGGTCTAATCCCCGTCTGCGTGATCCACGCCCTCTGGCTCGTCGTCGCCCACCGCACCGTGCGCAGCCAGATCTTCCCAAGACGCATCGTAAGAGGCAGCATCCGCGGCGGCCACACAGGCGAGAAGTCGTTGTACAACCCATTTGAAAACTTCAGCATCGACGGGTTCATCGCGTACATCATCTTCGTCGTCGGCTACTCCATAGCCGTGATCACCCCCCTAGAGGTACTGACGACCAGGTTGGCCGTCCAAGTACGTACTCCCTCTGCCTCGATTTCTCTTGAATTATCCTAAAATCGATTTTCTCCAGCATAACCACGAGCCGGGCTTCAGTACCGTCCCGCAAGAGCAGGAGGAGAAGCCTGACATCGAATACACCGGTCGAGATGAGGACGTAATCGCCCTGCGTCCAGAGGACAACCCCTACAAAGGCCTGAAACATTGTTGGCTGAGCATTCTCGAGGAGGAAGGCCCCCTGGCGTTCTACCGCGGGTGGTGGGTCACTGTCATCGTCGGTGTCCTCACCGCCTTTTCATAAACACGACCGCGAAGGCGGGTGCTTGGAACAGCGCTTCTGTCGTGCTCCTCCCAGCTCTCATCTAGCTCTCATGAATGTACAATCTACGCTTTGGGAATGGCGGATATCTTTATTTTTTATTATTTTTTATTTTTTATTTTGTAATCCAATTATTACGTGCGAAGAACTAGTCTATGTTATACGATCCGTTGGGTGATGAAGTATTTCCGAGAGCCCTCCGCAATCCTTGTTACTGACCTGCAAGTGTCGTCAGGCCGTTGGCAGGGATTACGGAGTGTTGTGATGTGTGATTAACTGCTGAGGGTAGTGGGTATTCTCTACAGCTGCCCGAGGGCAGAGCGCGATGCGTGTACAGCTCGGTTATCTCTCTTTAATCGGTGCTATGTCTCCGTGGATGTGCTTGAATCTACCGGTGTTGTTGAGGTTGGTATCTTTTTTATTTGCTTGTTACTTCTCAGGTATCACTGAGGCACGATCCGTACGTACGTGGGAAAAGTAAAAGGAGGACAGTAAGTAGGTAAGTAACAACCATTCAGAGAAGGCGCAACACTGGGGGTAGTGGGATAGTGCAGTAGGACAGTAGGACTAACGGGGGAGTGGTGGATAGTGTGGGCGTAGTGCAAGTACAGGACTGGGACAGGAATGTAGAGTCGTGGTCATGACAGGGTGGTGAAGGTCGCGGGTCGGACGCAGCGCGTGGAAATAGCGAACGAACGAAAGGAATAAATCAAGTGTCCTCTCCTCCCCTTCAAAAAGAGACGTGAGACATAAAATATATCATCCACCTTTCGTTTTTGTTAGTGAGCATCGTTTTAGTTTTGGGTGCGGCGTTGGGCTCGATTGCCCAGCACCACACGAGCCATGGCCCCATAGCGGCTTCTTCCTCAGCCGCTGCCCCCGCCGTCTTCTGCGCTTCCAGGGAGTACCCATTATGGAGTGAGTCAATGTTCAATTGCCCCAGCGTCCTCGATATCCGTTGACCACCGCTGGAATGCTAGTCGGATCCTTTCTCGCTCTCGCAGTACTCGTTGCAGTGGTCGATGACACCAGGTCCCTACATGCTCGCCGGCCACGCCTCTCTGCAGCCGGGCTCACCATCCGCGTCCGGGGGGGCGCCGTACCCAAACTACCTCGACCTCCCAAAGTCGCCCCCGAAGGAGAACAGATGCCAATACCCAAACTGTGATGCGAGCTTCGACCGCCGGTACGGCCTCAAGCGCCACATTCTCTCCCGTCACCAGGAGCCCGACTTTCAGTGTCCATTCTGTCAGAAGAAGCTGAGCCGGTGCGATGCATTGACCCGCCATTATGGCACATGTTCGAATAGAGCTGCTATGCTCGCTACCCGACACCCTCCACCAACGCAATGATCTAGGAATGACCCCCAAAGTGCCGGGATCCCCCTGCCCGGTGTGCACGAACACTTGAACGTATCCCACATGAACAAATGCACCTAGATCACCAAAGCCTTGTAGCTGTTTTGTTTCTTGTCCTCAAAACGTCTCGCTTTACCATTCGCAATCCTTTATCAATTGCACACATTCCCCTTTTATACGTAGCCCGTGGTCTGTTGAATCCTTCATATTTCCCTTGTCCAGTCTTGGGTTCATAGATCGTCTCCTCGTTCCTTGTTATTTAGTCTGCAGTGTTGATGAGCACACGAAAGAAGCCGTGCCAATATATTGTATCATATCCGTATCGTCGCTGCGAGTTGTGGTAAGGACCTGGGCAGAGGTTCCAGGACGACGTAGAGCTTAAGTCGCGAGACAAAGCGGAACGACTGGGAACCCACCTTGGACCCCACGTCAGCCGCCTATGCCTCTTGTGATCGACTTGCTTGCCGGGCTTCTACTTTTCTCCCTCGCTTCATCTGTCTCCCTTCTCATTCATGTCCCGCTTCTCGGTGCTTTAGTTCGGTTCCGTGCAAATTATACGCCCAAAGGCCTTCAAATTGGCGAGGAAGGCGGAATGGCACCCCACGTTGGCCCTGTTGTGCCCAACTATTTCGCCATGCTCCTACGCATCAAGCGAATTGAGGTGAGCGTCGTACCTGCCGTTGCAAGCGTCCGCAGTAGAGGCGCTTCCTCCGGGGGGGGACCTATTATTTCGTACGTGGCGTAGGCTGACACGTCTTCTCCGTTCTAGGGATGGCCTGGTCTATGGAAGGGGTTCAGTGCGTTTCTCTTCGTATTGCGCAGTACTGTAACTAAATTTATCCCAGTGCCATCGCTGATTGCTTCGAACCTCATACTACTCTTCATCATCGTCTGGATGGGAACTACCATGAGTATCGGGAGTACCTATACAGTCGCTCTTCAAAGTACGCTGGATATAGCAATCTACGCTGCCTTCCTTACGGTCCTCACCGTCCCAATGACCGTAATTCTCAACCGGTACGTCTGCCCCCCCGCCTTCGCAGATTTCATCACACCCTTACACAAAGTACGTCTTAGTGCAATCACAACTCCCCACAAGCTCCCCTGGTTCGCGCCGCTGCGCTCACTACAGATCCTCCTCACACCTACCGAGTTCTCCAAGCCGTGGAAGATCTACCTCGCGCCGGGTCTAATCCCCGCACGCATGATCCACGTCCTCTGGCTCGTCGTCATTCAACGCACCGTGCGCAGCCTGCTCCTCCCAAGTCTCGTCCCAGCCGGCAACATCGGTGGCGGCAAGACAGGCGACGAGAGAGTGTACAACCCATTTGCAAACGTCAACATCTTCGCGTTATTCGCCTACATCATCTTCGTCGTCCTCTCCTGCATTTTCGTGGTTACTCCCCTTGAGGTAATGACGACCAGGTTGACCATCCAAGTACGTACTCTCCGTCCGCCTCGATTTCTTTTGGATCATCCTAAAATCGATTTTCTCCAGCGTAATAACGAGCCGGGCTTCAGCACTGTCCCGCAAGAAGAGAACCCTGACATCGAATACGCCGGTCGAGATGAAGACGTAATCGCCCTACGTCCAGAGGACAACCCCTACGAAGGCTTGAAACATTGTGGGCTGAGCATTCTCGAGGAGGAAGGCTACCGGGCGCTCTTCCGCGCGTGGTGGGTCACTGTCATCGCTGGTATCCTCACAGCCTTTTCATAGACACAACCGCGAAGGCGGGTGCTTGGAACAACGCTTCTGTTGTGTGCTCCTCCCGGCTCTCATCTAGCTCTCACGAATGTACAATTTATGCTTTGGGAATGGCGGATATCTTTTTTATTTGCTTGTTACTTCTCAGGTATCACCTCATCACCTCATCACGATCCATACGTACGTACGTACGTGGGAAAGTAAAAGGAGGACAGTAGGTAGGTAAGTAACAACTGTTCGGAGAAGGCGCAACACTGGGGGTAGTAGGATAGTGCAGTAGGACTAACGGGGGAGTGGTGGATGGTGTGGGCGTGGTGCAAGTACAGGACTGGGACAGGAGTGGATACACGATGGAGCAAGAAC
>Ga0307513_10004727_pt1 | contig 18105 bp, 15 predicted proteins | sample 15_EM_MG_FD_202174 | JGI IMG/M metagenome (GOLD analysis project Ga0307513, IMG submission 202174) | Populus trichocarpa ectomycorrhiza microbial communities from riparian zone in the Pacific Northwest, United States - 15_EM | ecosystem: Host-associated > Plants > Roots > Unclassified | place... | reverse complement strand
AGCCAAAGAATAAGAGACCCATTGCCTACACTGTTGACAGGGATTCCACCTTAGTGCATGACAGTAAGCCAAATGAAAGTCCAACTTTCACCACCGAAGAATATAATCAATTGATTGCTCTCCTGCACAACCAATCCGGTATTTTTTCACGTGCAAATGCAACAGGTACTGTTACACCTACCTGCAATCTATCACAACATAACCCACATTCAAATATATACTGGATAATGGACAGTGGAGCGTCAGATCACATTTCATGTTTTGCACCTACACATAACATGCTTCATGCTCCTCATGATTTTGTTGGGTTACCCAATGGAGGAAAAGCAGAAATTCACAACGTTGGGTCCATTAAAGTATCTTTGGCACCAACGTTTGGGCCACCCATCCAATGCTCCTATTCAATTACTTTCAAATAAAATTCCAGAAATTGTCTGTGATCCAAATCATGTTTGTGATGTTTGCCCTTTAGCAAAACAAACTCGTTTATTTTTCTCTCCATCTACTTCACAATCGTCCACTGCACCTTTTGATTTAATTCATTGTGATATTTGGGGACCGCACAAAATACATACTCATACTGGTGCTGAGGAAATGTTTAAGGTCTCGGATGGCAGCATCATTATTCCCAGTAATTATCATATCATCAACGTATAACAAAGTTTGCAATTCTTTCACAGTCTGTTGTTGAGATACAACCCTCTTCTAAAAGTCCTGTACATAAGAAACGTAGGACAGGAAGATATGTATTGCCGACAACGAATCTAGTGGTGGGCAAAGCGTTTGAAAGAAATATGAAGGGTGTCTGCTCTTGGTTGTTGAATGATGAGGTATTATGCATTGGCATTTACGGGATGGGGGGAATTGGAAAGACAACTTTGGCTACGCATATCCACAATCAGCTTCAAGAGAAACCAGACATTTTTCCTCGTGTTTGTTGGATTTCTGTCCCTCAAGAATTTAGCGTTCACGCATTGCAGGATCTCATTGCCGAAGCTTTTGGTTTATATCTTGGGAATGGAAAAGATGTGGTGAATAGAGCCGGGGAGCTATGGACAACATTGAGTGTGACAAAATGTGTTTTAATTATTGATAATTTGTGGAATCATTTTCCTCCTGATAAAGTGGGAATACCTCTTAAAACAGATGGGTGTAAGCTGATTCTTACAACTAGATCATTGGACACATGTCGAAAAATGGATTGCCAAAGGATAATCAAAGTGGAGCCTCTTTCTGAGGGTGAGGCTTGGGATTTGTTCATAGACAGATTAGGGCATGGTGTTACACTTTGTCCTGAAATGAAAAAAACTGCAGTGTCTATTGTGAAGAAGTGTTCTGGTTTGCCTCTCGGAATCATGACAATGGCTGGAAGCATGAGGGGAGTGGATGATGTATCTCAGTGGAGAGATGGATTGCGGGAACTGGCAAGTTCAGAAATTGGAACATGTGACATGGAAACTGATGTATTTCAGATATTGAAATTTAGCTATGTTCAGTTAAAACATAAAGCAATTAAAGATTGCTTCTTATATTGTGCATTGTTTCCAAAAGACAAGAAGATCAGGAGAGAGGACTTAATAGAGTATTTGATTGATGAGGGTATAGTAAAAAAAATGGGGAGTAGGCAAGCGCAATTTGATCGGGGCCATACCATGCTTAATCAACTTGAAAATGCCAGCTTATTAGAAGGTTCCAGGGACGAAGAAAATTACAGATATGTCAAGATGCATGATTTGATTTGGGATATGGCTGTGAAAATAATGAACGAAAGTGGGAGTGATATGGTTCAAGCAGGTGCACAACTAACAGAATTACCCGATGGAAGATGGTGGAGAGATAGTCTGTCAAGAGTTTGGTTGAGGATTCTTTTTTCCAGCACCTCATCGGACTCAAGGTTCTTGATCTTTCCGACACAGATATAGAGAAGTTGCCGGATTCTATTTGTCATCTGACGAGTCTCACTGCATTGTTGCTGGGATGGTGTGCAAAGCTGAGTTATGTACCATCATTAGCCAAGCTTAAGGCTTTGGAGAAGTTGGATCTCAGTTGCACTGGACTTGAAGATTTGCCCTAGGGAATGGAAAGGCTGGAGGATCTCAGGTATCTTAATCTTGATGGAAGTGGGGTGCGTGTTTTACGGTCGGGTATTTTACCCCAACTCTCAAAATTACAGTTCCTCAAGCTTCATCAGAAATCTGAAGTTGTTCTCTCAATTAGAGGAGATGAAATTTCCAGATTATATCATTTGGAAACTTTGGAATGCAACTTCCGTGATCTAGACGATTTCGGATTTTTCCAATCTGGACGGAGAGTTTCACAAATTGCATGCAAGGTTACTGTAGGACGACCTTCTTTCTCTTCACTTGAAGATCTTAATTATACAAGATCGAAGTCTGGGTTAATTAAAGAGGCTTGGTTTTATGACCTCATGATTGACAATGCAGTTTGTCTGTTCCCGCGCTTCTTTACAAAAGTAGTTATTGTGAGATGTCAAAACATGAGAAGCTTATGTCCATCATATGAAATTAAAGTGCTTAGCGGACTTGAGATTCTACACCTTGATGGTTTGATGATCTTAGAAACCCTTTTTGAAGGAGAACCTTCAGAGCTACGTACTGCTGGTGTCTTCTACAATCTCAGAGAGATCGTGATACATAAATGTCATAGGATGAAGGTGCTGCTCCCTCCTTGGTTGTTGTCTACACTCCGATTGGAAGTGATTGTAGTCGAAGATTGTTACAACATGCAGGAGATACTGGGAAGTGAGATAAGGGGAAGTTCCTCTCCTTTTGGTAGTTTTGATACGACATTGAGGGTTTTGGTATTGAAGAAATTACCAAATTTGAAAAGCATTTATTCTGGAAGACTTATATGCAATTCTCTCGAAGAAATTACTTTGGGTGATTGCCCGCAGCTAACGAAGATCCCGATCACTATTTCCCGTTCTCTTAAGAAAATTGAAGTAGATCCTGAAAGTTTGTTTAACACAGTTGAGCATGTTTCATGATTTCTAGCCATTTGCAATTATTCCGGGGATGAAATTAGGATTTTATGATTTCTAGGGATTGTTTTGTATTTTGGTATTGGAACCTTTACCTCATAGTAAAGGTATGACGTCATGGTATTTTGGTATTTTGGTATTGGAACCTTTACCTCAACCACCCTCATGCCTTATAGAAATAAACATTTCAGAATTTCAGCATCAACTTAACTTAAACATTTCATATTTATCCAGTGCTGATAATGTTTTTTCCAGTTGTAAAGCTTAGCTTTCTTTCTTCTCTTCTCTTTTCTTTTCTATCATTCATTTGGAAGATTTTTCTAATAAAATATTTTTTAAAAAAATTAAAATTTACTTTTTATTTATGATATTCTTTTCTAATAAAATTTCAAGATGAATATCTTTCAGATAAAAAAAGTAAAAAAAACCTCAAGACCATGGTCAAATTAACCATTTAAATCACAAATTCTGAGTTCAACACAGTATTAATAACAAAATTAATTTTATAATATAATTTGATTGTGTTAATATAAGAGTTTATATAAATTTATAATTAACTTCTTGAAATTCTCTTCATAGATTCAATAAAAAAAACTTAGAGAAATTGTTGCTAGATGCATTTATGTTTACCTACAAGTCTGAAAACTCAAATGATAGAATACAAATGAAGACAATAAAACTAAAAAAAAGACTGTAAGATTAGAGGTACACTTTTTCAACAAAATATTGCTAAAAGATTGTTGTTGGGAGATCAAAGGATTAGGCATCACTTATTGTTTTATTTCACTTTCATATGATTGATTTCATTTAATTTTTTATTAAGACAAATTTATTGTTCTCTATATAATGAACTAATTTATTATTATTTTACGATATTAAACTTGGATGTTTTCTTCGATTATTTAATATCTTGTAATTGACGTGTTTTAATTTTAAACAAATAAAAAATTTTAAAAAAAAAACGCTTTTAAAACACAAAAATAAACAAGCCCTAGAAATGTTTATTTTCGTGATTTCATTTGTTTTTCAAGACTTTTAAAATATTTCTAAAATTAGTTTTTATTTTAAAAAGCATCTCAGTTATATTATTTAAGTATTTATCAATTATTTTGATTTACTAATATTAAAAATAAAATTAAAAAATATTGTTTGATTTATTTTCAATTAAAATTATTTAAAAAAGTATCTATAATGCATACCAAACACAATTTAAGAAATGGGCTAAGAAATGAACCTGAGACTAGACAAAGAACAGAGCAAGCACATCAGTCATTTGTTGAGAGAGGACGCTCTTCTAGAAAGGCTTGTACACAAGTGTTCTTGGACTAAAAGATACGTATTGCTGACAGCGAAGCTAGTGGGCCGAGCGTTTGAAAGAAATATGAAGACGATGAAGTTTAAAAATTCAAGAATATAAAATAAAAGGATATTTGATGTTAGGGATGGTGGTTTATTAATATGTTAAAATATTTGGATTTTTTTTTAATCTAAAGTATTTTAAATTAACCAAGAAGATCTTGCATACCTGCAATAAAATAATTTTAATTGGGAGACTTAAAGATCCTTTGATGATAAAGTTAGTATCTTTTGAGAGAAATAAAATATAAGACTATTCTAAAAAGATGCTCTGAAAATATAAATGCAGTAGAAAATTGGAGATCGTAAACCTTTGTTATGAAGCTTTCAATATGTATTTATAACCTATAAATCTTGTTCTTTTATAAAAAGGAGAGCCCGCAGTGTAATTATCTTGATAATATTTAGTGAGGGATAAATATCTCTTACCTGATAGGAATATGATGGGTCTTTGAAAAAATTTTATACACCTAAAAAGGTGTAGAAAGATTAGAGTTTAAGACGTTAAATTTAGCTAAGCCTATAGAGACCGAGTTCTTTCCTGAGATTAGATCCAAAGGAGGTTAGTCATTCCCCTAGACATGTCAAGGGAGGATAGTCATTGTCTTGAATGTGGGTGACTGTCAAGTCTAAACATGTATGCCAGACCCACGTTATCTTGGGTCTCGCATGCGTATCAGGCCCACGCTACTTACTCATGTTACCTTGAACTTGACTGACTGTTACATTCAAGCGCCTTGGGTTTAACATGTATGCCAAATCTACGCTATCCTAGACTTGACGCACTACCAAGTCTAAGTGCCTAGGAGAATTGCCTTTTTAATCTAGCTCTACTGAGAGACAACTCAAAGTCCAAAAATTTTAAGAAAAATAAAACAAAACCTACATTAATGCAAGAAATTTGAAATACCCTAGGAAAAATAACAAAATTGACCTAAACAAGGGTATTCAGGCTTGAAACCTAATTTTGGAAGATCAATCGGTGTAAAAAGGTACACAATCGCTTTTTATAGGAAAATTATCTTTTTAATCACTTGAAAAAATTTTAAGTTTGATTCAACGACCGAATCTCTAGATATCTTATTTTTAAGATATTAACATGGCCTGAAATAATCAAACCTTCGTTTAAGTTTAGGCCATCTAAGTAGAAGATCAAATCCCTACATGAATGCTCATAACCTTTTATTTCTAAAAGCCCGGCATATCTTTCTAACATCTGGAGGTACAGATTACAGTTTCACCTCAACTGATAAATACTCTACAAAACAGTTATTGTTTGAGTCGGATTTGAGTATAATTAAAAATACCGATAATGAATACTATACATGTATACAAATTTTAAACTTAAAGGTTGTTTGCTAGTCTCATTCTCAACCGTCTCCATCTGTGAACATACTGCTCTCAAGGTCAACTCTACTGCTTTCTCTTTTCTTGGCCTACTGCTTTCTCTCCATCTGTGGATCGTGCTCTTTCTCATCGTTTGCAATGTTGGCGTGTTGTCCACAGTAAAGAAGGACAACCTCTTTTGGATGATGGATTGGCGCGGATGGATAAGATGATTAGGGGAGAGAGTGTGCTTACTGAGGAGACCATGGCTCCTAGCATACTTATGCCTGATGCACCTGAGACTGGATTGGGAACAGAGCAAGCAGGTCAAGCATTTGAAATGGATATGAATAACATCTCATCTTCCTTGATGAACAATGTTGAGTTAAGCAATGGTATAGAGAACATGACTTGGGAATTGATGCAGTCTGTTGCTGAGAGAGGAAGCTCTTCTAACAGGCCTGTAGATAAGAGCGTGCCAAGTTCAAGCAATAACGAGGCAATTAATGCAGCTTCAACTCCTGTGCGGTGTTTAGAAATGGAACAACAAGAACCTCCTCTTTTTGATGAGGGCCTAGGATGGAGGAATATCTGGATCAGGGGGGAGACTGAGATTGTTGAGGAACCTAGAGCTCCTGTTGTACTTATGCCAGATGAACCCGAAACTAGACAGAGAATAGAGAAAACATGTCAAGCATTTGAAATGATCTTGAATAACATCTCATCCTCATCAACGAGGGATGTTTTGTTAAGAATTTATATAGAGAACATGACTTGAGAATTTACACGGTAAGCTATTCTAAAAAGCCTATACATAAGCGACGTAGGACTAAAAGATATGTATTCCCGACAACGAAGCTAGTGGGCCAAGCTATTGAAAGAAATATGAAGGATGTCTGGTCTTGGTTGTTGAGTGGTGAGGTCTCATGCATTGGCATTTACGGGATGAGAGGAGTGGGAAAGACAACTTTGGCTGCACATATCCATAATCAGCTTCAAGATAAACCAGACATTTCTTTTCATGTTTGTTGGATTGCTATGTCACAAGAATTTAGCATTTACGCATTGCAGGATCTCATTGCCGAAGCTTTTGGTTTATGTCTTCCGAAAGGAAAAGATGTGATGAGTAGAGCTGGGGAGATAAGGACAGCATTGAGTGCGATACAAAACCATGTTATCATTCTTGATGATTTGTGGGATGATTTTCATCCTGATAAAGTGGGAATATCACGTAGAACAAATGTCAAAATTTGAATAGCATTTATTCTGGAAGTCTTCTATGCAATTCTCTTGAGGAAATTACAGTGGGTGATTGCCTGCAGCTAACGAGGATCCCGTTCACTATTTCCCATTCTCTTAAGAAAATTGAAGCAGATCCTGAAAGTTTGTTGAACACAGTTGAGCATTTTTGAAGACCTTGCCTCTTCCCCACAAGAAGATGCATTTCACAGTTAGAAGCAGAGCTCCCTGGTGAAATGCCATGACCGGTAAGCAAGCTTCATTATCTCCTCTCTACCTTTCGTTTTTTCTTTTTTTGGAGAAAGAGAAGATTTCTGGATCAAATTCACCCATCTGTTTCAATATTCATTTCACAGCACCCGTTATGGTCATGGTTTCCAATCCTGTTTTGTTGTGATTGGTTCCTCGTGGCTTAAGCAAGATATGGTAATGTGCAAATGGTGACGCTAGATCGATTATCATGGGGCTGAACGTTGACAAGAAGGCATTGTTGGTGGAAGAAAATGAAATTAAGCCCCTCTGTTCAGAATCATTTCTATCTCCGAAGCTATTTGTAGTGGAAGGATTATTAGTGAGACTTGCCATGTATTTGTGGTCTCTGAAGCTACTTGTAGTGGCTACCTATAAATAGAGACTCGTCTTTTCATGCATCAACTTGCTTAAATAATCCCTATGATAGTCTCTTGTTAATTTGTAGCCAAAATATTACTCTGCTGGAGACAAATACGATAATTAATATGTAGAACATGTAACAGTTATCATGGAGGATGTTCCATCCTCGCTAACTGCTATGATTTCCAAAGAGAGCGGAAATCTAATAGATAAACACTAAACATAACATCTTTGTATGATGATTATATAGTCCACACCGAAGAAACAAGCCGCAGCTTGAACTCTAAATTAGGTAAACACAAATCAGATAAAAGTAAGGATTGCAAATTATCATAATGTTTGCAGACTAAATTATCATAACCAAGTCCGAAAGCGCCATTATTCTATCATTTTCCCTGCATGTAAGCAGAGCATTCCACATCATATCACTCAGTATGCATTTTCAACCAAACTGGTTGATTCGGTAGAATCACCTGACAACGATGATGACTCTCCTTCAATGTTTGTTGGCGTCTCATCTACATTGAAGACAGGCTTAGGAGGCAATTGCAAGTTTTCCAAATCTCCTTCAAGCATCTCCACAACATTCTTCATTGTAGGCCGATCCATGGGTTTCATTTGTATACACCACAATCCAACCATAATCATCTTCTTAACGATCTTACTTTCTTCCTCAGTGGCATCGACTCCGATTTCTATGGCCTTTCCATCAGATACTTGGTCATGAACCCAATATGGCCAGTAGATTTGACTTGAATTTTCTGCCAAAGCGTTTAGATTCTTTCTTTTGCCTGCCATTTCCAATAGCAGCATTCCGAAGCTATAGACATCAGCTTTATATGAGACGCGTCCAATGTTTTTGTAGAACAATTCAGGAGCCATGTATCCGATGGTGCCCCTTGCTGCAGTGAGAGATGTGATGCTGCCATTCGTTGGGTACAACCTAGCGAGCCCAAAGTCAGAGACTTTTGGAGTGAAATTTTCGTCGAGGAGAATGTTGTGAGGCTTGATATCAAAATGCAGTATTTGCATGTCACAACCTAAATGGAGATAGTCGATACCACAAGCCACACCAAGGGAAATCTGATGCAGTTTTTGCCAGCTTAAATGGATTGATCCTTCTTGAGAAAACAAGTGACTATCAAGAGATCCATTAGGCATGAAATCATATACAAGAGCACGCTTTGATCCTTCGGCGCAAAAACCGATTAGCTGCACCACATTAGTATGGTGAATCCTTCCTATGGTAGCAACTTCATTTATGAAATCCTGTCCATTAGCTTTCGATTTTCCCAACAATTTTATTGCTGCAAAACGTCCACTGCGAAGCTTTCCTTTGTAAACTGTACCAAAGCCTCCTTTACCCAATTCGTCCTTGAAACCTCTAGTAATCTTCCTGATATCTGAATAGGAATATCTTACTGGCATCAGGTTATTCTGACTCTGTAGGAATTGTTCAACTGTATCGTATACTGATAAATGTCTTCTTCGCCATTTGTAGATCAAAAATATAATCACACATGGAGTCCCACAAACAACTTTTAGCCCATGAAGTAGTGCTGTGTAGGAAATTTCCAGAACAATCAAGTTTGTTATCTTATTTGTTGTCTCCACTAGAAATTTGTTTCGAAACTAAAGAAATGATGGAATCCCTTACCAAAAAATAGGAAGATATAACCTGCAGAAAATGGTGAACAAAATTACAATTACTATTCAAGAAACAACAATCCTTATTTCACAAATATGTCGTCTATGTTATTATTAATTTTGAAGTCTACATTTAAAGTGACTTTTAGTTCTCCTAGATGTCTCCTAGATATATACATGCGACTACTTAAATATGTATTTATCTTTTAAATCTCTTGAATTATCCTAAACTAATATAAATATATATTAAAAATATTGTAAGTCTAAGTCCAAGTCTAGTACGACGTCCTCTCTTAGCAGAGTTTACTATGAGATTTGTTTTTCACCATATTTCTCATATTCCTATTTTTACTCTTCTTCTTCAAATATTTCTAACAGTTTAAAGAAACACGTAAGAATACACAAACATGGTGAGATGTAGAAAAAGAATTCGCACCTGCCACTGTGTAGAGCCACCAATCGCTTTCACCTGTTGAAGCTTTAGGTTAAGAAACGAGTTCTAATTGTATACACAATAGTAAATGCGAAAGAAAATAGAAAAGAGCGCACACAATTTAATAATGTGACTTGAACTAATTAATGTGTATCCATGGTCAAGTTAAGATGAGCCAAACGTTTCACTGTGTCAATCCTGAAATTGCAAAAGACCGATGAATCTGTCCAACTACCTTAAACCACATTATAGTCAGAATTTTTACAATATGAACATGAATGAATCTCATGATCAGTCCACTATAGTAGGATCCACGGGTAATGGATGCACAGAATTTGTACATGAACATCTGGGGACAGTGCAATATTGTGCTAATGCCCAAAAAAATGAAAAATTGAAAAGTAAGCCAGAGAAAATATATGGAACCACCTCAAATCACAAGTTATATACGGTCTTATGAATCAAAGTGATGCAACTTAATCATCAAGTGTTACATACCAATGCATTGACGACGGTCTGCTCTGTTGAGGTAGCAACCTCTTCTGCATTTTTTACAGTTTATGTTGTACCATGAAAGCTCAAACCCATATGCCAGGTCACTGTGTATTTCTTCAAAGGAGTAATTGTCTGTGTACTTCTTCTGTGGAAGCAAAAATATTTTCTCTATGCTGCACAGTTCCATCAAATCCAAGGCATTCATGCCCCCAAGAGTCACATAATTCGAAAGAGTCACAAGAGAAGAGTTGGAATAATTTCCTGATCCATAGTTAAGGCCGTAGGGAGCCGTGTCCACATAAAGAGGAGAATTCACCGTATTTTCACAGCTCATGAAAACCATAGGCAGTGATAGTGTAGGTAAGTACCAGGGCCCCCAAGAGTGCTCAACGAAACCTTCACTCATTCCCGGCCGCACCTGCTTGTAGCTATACCATGTGTATGGATCTCCGTCACTGAAGTTGTCACGTGCCAAAGAATAACGAGGGATGGAGCAGCAATTATCTTGTACACCAGCATCTACCACTCGGATTGTGAAGTTATCGTAGTTGATTGCCTGCACATAGTATTTACCTGAATACAAATTTAATACTGTAGAAATATTGTTCTCGCAAATCAGAGTATAATTATAGTTCCCGCAGCTTTGTGGATCAGTGTTTAGTCTGAAAGGGAAGTTTATGTTTTGGATATTGCCGCATGAAGAAGGAGCACAATGAGCAGTGATGTTGCTAGAATGGCAAGTTTGGAAGACTAATAGCTGTAAAAGAAAAGCTATGTAGCAAGCCAAAAGGACGTTCATTCCTCTAAACATGGGGAAGGCTGAAGTGATACACAGTGTATACGCAATTTTGCACAAACTATTCTTCTTTTTTCCTTTTCTTTTTTCTCCAACAAAAACAATTGAATTTCGGAGTGGAAGCTACCGATAATGCAATGAAAGGTGAAGGAGAACACCCCTACCTGGTCGTCCTTTGAAATGTCAGAGTCATCGGATAGGAATAGTAGCAAAGCAGACAGTGAGTTAATTATTGATCCACCATTCAACACTACTTTCCCACCTCCTTTGAAATGTCAAAATCATTTACTTTAAAAAGTTAAAAAAAAAAAAAAAAAGACATCCAACGAGCCTGATATTTTTCTTGGAGCATCTCATCAAAAACCAAAACACCCAATCCTGTCCAAATCCATGAGATATTCCAAGATATGCTTCCTTCCGTTGCAGGGGAAAGATACTGACAATGTTGAAAGTGAACTGATTTCAAGGATTTTCTAAACTTTAATTACACTAAAATTTTAACTTAAAATATAAAAATATTTACGGATACTCCTATTAAAATTTTAATTTGATTCAACGGTTAAATTAAAAAATATAATTAATATTGTAAAATTGGATAATATTTAAAAAAACAAAAAGCACAAAAAAAACCAGTATTTGTCTGGAATAGAACAACCAGAACAGAACTAGAACGTTCTGACCGGAATTTGGCTAAATTTTCGCAATAGATCAAGATTCTGAGTGAGATGAAATCTATTCTGATTTATTTTATTTTTTTAATTGAAATGAGATATACCGGCCATTCCGGATGGAACGAAATGAATTGACAACCTTAGTTCACATAGCAAGACTTTTCCCTTTAACGACTCTCGAGTCAATGACGATAAATTATACACTTCTTAGTTATTTCTTGTTGATAATTTCGCATCCATCACAACTCCTAGTCTCTTCTGCATAGGATAAATTAGGAAATTAGCACACAAAATTAAAATAAATGGTGTAATGACACAAAAGCAAAACAGTTTGGTGAAATAACACACTTTCATCTTGTCGTCCTTTAGAAATGCGACATTTACTAAATGTTGTTATTTCAAAGCACTACAAGATTGTTATCATGCTTCAGAATAGTGATATTTAGTAGATGTCGCGCTTCTGAACTGCAAAAAGATAGTGGTCATGCTCAACCGATTGACCTGTTCATAATGGTCGGTGAAACTAGTCGACTTGTTCCAAAAATAACAAGGAAAATCACAAAACTGTCAAAACTAGGGGGTTTCAGTAAGATTTTTTATGTCTAAAGATATAATGGTTCACATAGCACAGTAACGTTACCCTAGGTAAAATAGCCTTCAAAAAATCTTATAAAAATTTGAGCGCGATCCAACAGTCACATCAAAAGTTATGATCCTTTTGAGATGTTATTTTGATCTGGCATGACCATACCTCCTTTTGGGCCTAGACATGTTCATTAGTCCATAAATACATAGGTCATCCAAGTAATTTGTTTAAGGCAGATCCTTATTTAGTTATGGCAGATCCACACCTGACTACTTAGAATCACATGTTATCGCAAGCCCGACTAAAATAAATTTTTGAGATTTTTTAGTCTACAAGTTGGACAAAGATATATATTTTGACTCATAAAACATATTTGAAATAAAAAATTAATAAAATTATAGTTTTTGTATAAAAAGATCGACCGGTTAATACAACTAAATCAAACCGATCGACTAGAAAATTGAAGTTTCATATTGTCGCGCTTCTGAAGCACGACATTTACTAAATGTTGCTATTCTGAAGCAGGATAACTATCTTGTCATGCGTTTGAATAGCGAAATTGAGTAAATATTATGCTTTTGAAATGCCACAAGTTGAAAGTAAGTTATTTCATCAATTTTTTTTCTCAAACGGTATTATTTCTCTAAATTTTTAAGTTTACTATGCTAATTTGACCAAAAAAAAAATCCTTTACCATAAGCTTTAAGAGTGAGACCATGTAATTAAAATTCACTTAATAGAATCTAGTCTTCTACTAATTCTATGCAATCCAAACAGGTTTTTGAATTTTAAAATATTTTTTTGTTAGAAAATTTAAAAATAATTTAGTTTAGTTTCAATTTTAAATTTTAAAAAAATCAATCCAAACCAAATTATATCAATCTGAATCAAAACAAACTAAATAAATAAATTTATTAAAAACTAAAGGTATGTTATAAACTAAAAACTCATTAAATTAAAGGTAGTGTTTGACATTATAGTAGTGATTGCTTTTAAAAGTGTTTTTTGCTTGGAAATGCATCAAAAAATTTTTTTAAAAAAAATTATTATTTTTGATATCATGATATTAAAACAATCTAAAAACACTAAAAAAATTAATTTTTTGAAAAATATAGTGTAGCCGCATAAACAAACCGCCTCTAAAACTTGCTGAAATTGCTCAATTAAAGGTCCATTAACTCAAAAAAAAAATTAAACAAATCAAACTAAACCAATTAATTTGGTTCTTTTATTTGATTCGATTCAAAAAAAATTAACCAAAATTGGTTAGGTTATATATTTTTTTATTCAAACCAAGCAAAACCGTTAGAACTAATTTTTTTTTAAAAAAAGCTTCGGTTATATATATTTTCTTACCCAAGCCCAACCATAATTATTATCGTGTATTTAGTGCAATGCTTGCTCACTCACATCTAAATAAAACGGAATAATTGGATCCCACATGTTTGTGAGTGGAGGACTGTCAAAGGGAGGAGCATCACACTAGATCGATGGAGTAAATAAATTCTCATGCAAGGACGCGTGTACTACAGTGCTGTAAAGGACTCGCCCATCTAAGGACTACATGAGTTTTCTGAAAGGCCAAAACTATATCAGCACATGCAGATAAAATCTTAGGTGGAGTGTGGAGATGATGAAGTATTCATCAGAAATGGTTACCATAAAAAACTAAAAATTCAAAGTAAAAATATATAAATATCCCTCATTATCATGATAATTACAAAAAGTTCAGCGTAAAAGGAAAAAAATACCCCGAATGCATGCTTTATTTTTTATCTTTTTCTAAGATGAAATATGTATTTTTACGAAAAAGGAAAAGCCAAACTTTATGGACCTGAGTGAGCATCAGCTATGAAAGAAATTAAAGGTAGTGGACCACGGAAAAGAACAAAAAAGAAAAAGCATATATTTTTATCGTTGAACCACATGTTGTGTCGGAGTGTGTCTGACCACCGACAAACTTTATTGAAAGCGATTAAAGTTTTAAATAAAAGTATCAAATAAGAAAATAAAAAATTAATAGAATAAAAACTGAAATAAAAAACATATAAAAAATTATAATTGAAAAATAAAATTGAAAATAAATAAAATTTTTATATAAAAAATAAGAATAAAATTAAAAATCAAAAAATTAAAAATTAAAAATTAAAAATTAAAAATTAAAAATAATAAGGAGACAATCAGCGACAATCCAATAATCACGCGCTCATATCATTAAAAAAAAAAAAAGATATGGTGGCACCTCCAATGTCGTGGACACCAACAACTCATTGACGCGTAATAACCAAGAACCCTACAATTCTTCATCATTAACTTGAGTGCGCACGGGATTGTCTTCGTCATGAAAGAAACTAAGAGTGTGGACCAATGTTTCAATCAGTAACTTCATTGTTAATGTCTCAAAACACTCAAATATAAAATAATTGACCAATGTGTCTTACCACCGATAAACTTTATTGAAAGCGATTAAAATTTTAAATAAAATTATCAAATAAGAAAATAAAAAATTAATAGAATAAAAACTGAAATAAAAAACATATAAAAAATTATAATTAAAGAATTAAATTGAAAATAAATAAAATCTTTGTATAAAGAATAAGAATGAAATGAAAAATAAAAAAATAAAAACTAAAAGTAATATAAAAAACAATGAGAACAATAAGTGATAATCCAACAATTATAAGTCATCGCGCCCACCATTAAAAAGAAATAAAAATAAAAAAAGAAGAAGAAGGATATGGTGGCACTTTCAATGATATCTTGAAAGGTCAGGTTTGGCGACCAAAACAAATATTGCGTAATAGCCAAGAACCCTACAATTCTTCATCATTGACCTGAGCGCGCATGCATGGGGGGGAAGTCTTCGCCATGAAAGAAACTAAGAGTGTGGACCAATGTTTCAATCAGTAACTTCATTGTTAATGTCTCAAAACACTCAAATATAAAATAATTGACCAATGTGTCTAGCTTTAACGTCCCAATCAGTATAAAATAATTGACCAATGAGTCAAGCTTTAAATGAGTATGTGGCATGGGATGGCATAACATGATATGTTTATAGATAAGACTAGTTAGGCGGTCGCGACACGTTACGGGCCAATTATTTTTAGCATAATTCAATGAAAATAAAATAATTATAAATATTATGGAACTATATTTTTATTTTGACAACAAATAAAACGGAAAAAGAATAATAATTCAATACAAAAAATAAATATTTATCAATATTATAAAACTATAACTTTATAATATTTTTAAAACATCTCAATAATCTTATTTGTTAATAAAATAAAATTTAAAAGAAAATAGAATAATTGTATAGAAAGAAAAATAAATAAATAAATATAAAAATAATAAGACAAAAAAAGTCAATTACTATTCTTAAAAAAAAAAAAAAGAATAATTGCTCCAGGCATAGCCAAGGGATAGAATATCTTCACCAGGGGTGTGATCAAAGAATCCTCCATTTTGATATCAAACCACAGAATATCCTGCTTGACAACGAATTCAATCCCAAAATCGCCGATTTTGGGATGGCTAAGTTGTGTTCCAAGGATAAAAGTGCCATTTCCATGACGACTGCTAGGGGGACTGTTGGCTACATTGCCCCAGAAGTGTTCTCGAGGAACTTCGGGAATGTTTCCTATGAATCAGATGTTTACAGCTTTGGTATGTTAGTGCTGGAAAAGGTTGGAGGAAGGAAGAACGTCGATGATACAGCAGAAAATGGCGATCAACAAATTAAAATGTGTAAATAATTTTGCAAATCCAACCCTTTATTCATCATATTTAGGCAATCCAGTACTCTAACTTAACTTCAATTGCGAAGAAAATCAATGGAGCACATAATTTTGAAGGAATTGCAGGGAGGATAGAGGGATTTTGATGGTCCTTCGTCTTTCATCTCTTCCCTTTGCCATTAATTTCTACCCTATAATACGTGCATCTTTCATACCGTGATAGATTGTTACAAGGCACAGACTTCTCGACCAGAAGAAATAACCAAGAACCCTACAATTCTTCGTCATTGACCTGCTTGCGCATGGGGGAAAGTCTTGCCATGAAAGAAATTAAAGGTGGTGGACCAATGTTTCAATCAGTAACATGACATTGTTGATGTCACAAAGCACTGAAATATAAAATAATTGACCAGAGGTTGCATCAGAGTGAATCTTACATGTGTCAAGCTTTAAATGAGTATGTGACATGAGATGGGATAAGATGATATATGTTCATAGTTAAGACTAGTTAGGTTAGGTGACTTGCGATATATTTTTTCTTAGAATAAAAATATCAAAAGGAGATAAATATTTTTTTAATATATATATATATATATATATAATATACAGATAATTAGTTCTAATGAGTTTAATAAATTTGATTAATTTAATATTATCATTAGAAAATATAATATTGACAACAAATAAAACAAGAAAAAATTAATATTATAAACTTGGATTGAAGGGTGAAACTAAAAATAATAAAATTTTCATAAGAGATTCAAAAAAAAAAAAATCATAATATTAAACATCAAATCTTAAACATCAAAACATAATAAAAATAAATAAATATACAAAATTATTCTGTGTTTTTTACACTAAAACAAACTCCTAGATATAAATTGAAAAAATGACTCGACTAACACCGGTATGAAATTAAGTTTTGAGCTGAAATTCTAGCCACTTGTGATTGTCCAAATTGTGGTTAGGAGTGTTGAATAACTAGCTTTAAGTAGTAGACATGAAAATATCTGATCACAATTTTAATACCAAACCATATAAAAACTTGTTAGATAACAACTTTCTTTGGTCGGGCTAAAAGCTAGTGATGTTGGGATTGAAAATTTCATATGAGTATTAAATTTTTTATTTAAAATAATTTAAAATAGCAACTTCTTCACCAATAAAAAATGATAAAAAAAAATATTTTTTATACTCATCATAAAAAAAAATACTTATGGCCAAGAAGATAATATAATTAAATTAAGGTTTATTTAGTTATTAAATCATTTATCCAAATATGTTTAAGAATAAAATAAATAATTAACCAATCATATGTCATATAAAATATTTACACCAATACAAGATAAGATCTAACATTACAATAAATATAAAATAATAATTTCATAAATGTAACTTATATATATTAAAATTGAAAGTACTTGGGTTAACAACACATATTTACAAATCCTATAAACGAGCTCACCCTCACAAAGCCCAAATAGGTTTTCCACCATGTTTTTTGGGTCTCAGCCCAAGTACCAACCTCTAAACATGCACCTCAATTTTATTTTATTTTTAATTATAAGAAGTTTTAACAATGTCACAAACCATCCACTAACACACCCAAATTCTCTATGTAGAGTAAGGCACCTCATTTCCTGTCCATGGTTACTTTTTCCCCACGTATCATCTCTGAAAGAGAACTTACACCTCACCCACTTCTCCACCATTAATATAGTAGGCACCACAGCTAATAACGAGCAACTTTTCCATCAATAACACCACAGCTAGTAACGACCAATTTTTCCATCAATAACATCACAAGACTCAACAATTAATTAATGACTCGAATTAAACTGTGTAAATAATTTTGCAAATCCAAACCTTTATTCATCATATTTAGGCAATCCAGTACTCTAACTTACTTCAAATGCGAAGAAAATCAATGTAGCACATAATTTGGAAGGAATTGCAGGGAGGATAGAAGGATTTTGATGGATAGGATAGTAATCTCAAGGGTGTTTTTCTATCAAGTTCCTTCCTTGTTGATCAACAACGAGATGAATAGGTTGGCATTCATCCTTCTTCTTTCATCTCTTCCCTTTGCCATTTCTACCCTATAATACGTACATCTTTCATACCGTGATAGATTGTCACACGGCACAGACTTCTCGACCAGAAGAAATAACCAAGAACCCTACAATTCTTCGTCATTGACCTG
>Ga0307513_10004726_pt1 | contig 18106 bp, 17 predicted proteins | sample 15_EM_MG_FD_202174 | JGI IMG/M metagenome (GOLD analysis project Ga0307513, IMG submission 202174) | Populus trichocarpa ectomycorrhiza microbial communities from riparian zone in the Pacific Northwest, United States - 15_EM | ecosystem: Host-associated > Plants > Roots > Unclassified | place... | reverse complement strand
CAGTGATCGGATTTTTTCAGGTCTGAAAAGCCTTATTTTACACCTCTCCCAGGTCTCGCTACCCACCTGGGTGTCCAAGACTTTTAGGTTAACAGAAAATAACCTGTTTTCCTGCCACCTAGGTCTCCTTGCGCAAACTCTCTACTGAAGAGATAATGTACGCTTACAAGCCCCGCCGATAGTTATGCTCCGGTCGCGATAAACTTGCTCATGGCCGGGAAAAATAATGGTATAATTTCTCAACTTGAATGATCACCACGAACAGGAAAACCTTTCTTGATTTTAACATCGTATCCCATGGACTCATGGGACAGGCTGATTCCCAACCTTCCCGATCAGACTATTGGAAGCGGAGGTCTTGGCATATGATCGCAAATCATTGTGATATATTTTAAAAGGGAAAGTTGTGTTGGGGCGGCGGTGGTTGGAGCAACGGGGGTGCGGCTCCAGTGGTAGGGTATTAGAAGTAGAGAAAAGCTTGTCTATTCTTGCTGGTACCGGAATGGTGAAAATAGTACTCCGAATCGAGTGAGGGAATGTCAACCTGGGCAAACCAGATTTTTGTCGATCGAGATTATCTGCTGGCTTCATGCGCACTTGGAAGCTATTATGTATGTCAGAGGATTTCTTGAGCTTAATTCTATCTTCCCACTTACTAGAAAATTATCACCCTTGAATATAAGAATCGGAATCAAGCTAAGTTCAACAATTCTTCCGTTCTCAGTATCGCTTCCTGCACGATAACATCAGCCGTACTCCCTCTCCTCTGATATAACCTCTGCTCGCCTCTTCTCTTCCATTCTCTTCACTTCCTGTCTTGTCCTTTCTCCCCCACCCTCTTCCCCTATCCCTTGGGCGGTCTGAGACAGTAAAATTCGCGACCAGCACCCTAATCCTTGTTTGGAGGACTGTGAGTGGTTGGGGACTAAAACAGTTGTTGAGATGCTGAGTCACTTTGGCGTTGAAAAGCCAAATTCCGAACCCAAAATAGCTAGTTACCCGACTGATCTGGACTTAGGTATTATTTAGCGTGCTGGTCGCGAATTTTACTGTCTCAGACCGCGCAAGGGATACTCTTCTCCTGATATCTTTATTTCATACCTAGAGTCCCTGGACAAAATTAACCGCCCACCAGCAACAGGAGAAATTTCGGCCATGGCAACCGCACTCCCCCACCAACCCCACAATCTTGTAAACAAAAAAAATACAAATTAAAAATGTAAGTACATAGCAGTATTCATAGTAGAAATTGATCTAGAGAAATCCCTTCAGGTGGTGTTGGAAGTGCTCGGTGGTGAAGGTTGTGTTGCCATCGATCGTCGCTAGGCCGTCAACTCCGTCCATATACCATAACTTCTGCAACATTTTTTGACATGCAGATCAGCTTTTTTTTGTCCTTTATGCATGAGAGAATAAATTCAGGAGATGTAACTCTTATTCTTGATATCTTAAAGTCATGCTATTAATCACTGCACAAAGGGTCTAGGATTTACAATCTAGATAAGGAGAGCTGTACACGTGTAACAGTTTCGCTCCTGTTTTCGGAAAGTTAACAGAGACCTGCTGCAGACCTGCTAATGCTGGTCCTAAGAGAGGCTTCAAGGAATGCTCAAGATATCAAAGTCAAGAGGCAAAGGGAACTAAAAAGATTACTGTTCAACTAAGTGTATTTTTGAACCAAGTGACTGTTAAAGTCTGTAATTCCCTGCCTGCCACAAGATGTATTTAGATACAAATCCCTTTACCTATTGCTATCCCACAATTATGATCATTACCCGTAAGTAGACCTTGACCAAAACCCAGCAATCCTGCCAGAATTCTAAGACCCATAGCTACACCTCAATCCTACCATGATACATGACTATCTTTGTTACTGGAATTTTAATTCTAGAGTATCCAGCAAAAAAACACAAACATAGCACATGCTATCAGACTTGTAAGCTCTACTGAAGGTGAAATCAAACCAAACCAAACCAAGCCAAACCCATAAAAGAAACCCATCACACCTTTCCTGTATACGTTTACTAGATTATATATACATGTTCTATTAGTATGGTTTCTCCTAACAGGTTTCCAACAATATGAAAGAAGTATATGGAGCAAAGGATAGTTGAGAAAATTTTGCAGAAAGAAATAGCAGTGGAAAAAGTAGGCTGAGAAGAGAATACGTGATATAGGATGAATGTTGGTATATGAGTTTAGCTTCAATTTTATATGAATCTCACTTTTGTCTATTATTACGAAAAAAAGTACACATTACAGCCATGAAGCTAATTTGATCCCTCTCCTATCAACTCATATAACGGCATCTTGATTACCGCAGAAACTTAAATAATCGAACCGTGTACTACATGGTTGGGCTTTCCTCTCTCCGTAAGTTCAAGATATTTTATTTTATTTTTTCTTTATGAAGTGGGAAAGGGGCTGTGTTTTTGCTGTGCTTTTTGCCCCCTCTGCAGAGAAGGGAATTTTGGACTTCATAACCCGGTTCAATTATTCGCGAATTTGCAGTATGAGTTGAAAGAAGTCATCTTTTTTTTCTTCAATACCTGCCGACAGACATGAGGAAAAACCTCTTCTATCGCCAAGTAGACTTTAGATAAACGACTACTATATATATACAAGTATGTATTTGCCGTCCGTAGTATGGGAACTGAGATTGGGATGTTGGCCATCCACCGGGTTAACCCAACTTTTACTGCACGGGCATTACAGTCTCTGTATCCTGCTAATTGACAGGGTAGATTTTCTTGGTTGTTCCTCGCGACTATATTTCCCACTATTAGACCAATTACTAAATAAATAGTGATGAGGAATATGGAAACAAGGTCTCCTAGGCCCGCCCCCCCTATACCGATGTCTATGGCGAGGGCTGGCGAGTTCGATTCAGTACTGTTAATTAACCTTCATTATTTATGGTAATTTATCCACGACTTTAGATATTGTCTTATACCGTTTGTTCGCAATCATCTGAAGAACCCAGACGCTATGGTACATTGCTTTTTCCTCTATCTCTATCTGAAAATTAAAATGAAAATGAAAAAGCACCTTATGCAAGTATACATTTTTCAGCAGGAAATACCGTGGCGGGAGGAGAGGGGGGGGGGGAAGAAAAATTGTACGTGGGAAAAACCAGGCAGGCGAGGGTTGACAGCGTGATAGAAATCACAAGATAGGATGAAAACAAAAAGCCCTACACTCAATCCCCGACAATGAAAGAACATAGAACCATTTCATGCCATCGACTAGTCTGTACCGTACTTTATACACAGGGACACATCAATCCTAACTCAGCTAAGCCAAATAGGGAGCTTGACAAGGGGATAACATATGCGCATTCACATCAGAGGGAGGGGATCTCTTTCGCATCAAAGTACGATGCCAAGGATAGCTTCTGCCGGTATCATAACAAACTTCAAAAGGGGAGGAACCGTTGTGACTTCTATAAGGTGAGATCTCCTAAACGTCAAACTGCATAGTAGATCACCACTTCGAGGCGCACGGGTTCTAAAGTCCTCTAATAGCTATACCAAGCAGCAAACAGGAGAAGTGTTTAGAGGTTATTAGCTAGGTCGCCGAGGTTGAGTACTTCTCGAGTAGTATTTTCACTCCCTCATGTCCTCCATCAGCGGCATACGAGAAGGGTGTTCGGCCGCTATTATCCGGCTTTCCGGGGTTGACTTCTTCCCGCCCGAGTAGCATTTTCACATTTTCCCCAAGTCCTTCCTGAGCGGCATACGAGAGCGGTGTTCGGCCGCCATTATCCGGCTTTTCGGGGTTGACCTCCTTCCGCGCGAGTAGCATTTTCATGGCTCTCTCATACCTGCTTCCAGCGGCATAGGAGAGCGGTGTTCGGCCGTCATTATCTGGGCAGTCGGGATTAACCTCTTCCCGCCCAAGTAGCATTTCCGCCGCGTCGACATGTCCTCTGCCAGCGGCATAGGAGAGCGGTGTTCGGCCGTCATTATCCGGACAGTCGGTATCGACTTCTTCCCGCCCGAGTAGTATTTCCACCGCTTCCCTAGGTCCTGCCTGAGCGGCATGCGAGAGCGGTGTTCGGCCGGCATTATCCGGCTTCTCGGGGTTGACCTCTGCTCGCTCGAGAAGCATTTCCACGACCCCCGCGCAGCGGCTGTCTGACGTAAGCCAACTCCCAGCGGCATAGGAGAGCGGTGTTCGACCGTCATTATCTGGGTAGTCGGGATTGACTTCTTCCCGCCCGAGCAACATTTTCACCCCTTTTCTGCGCCATTTCTGAGCGGCATACGAGAGCGGTGTCCGGCCGCCTTTATCCGGCTTTTCGGGATTGACCTCTGCTCGCTCAAGAAGCATTTTCATCACCACCACGGACTTCTCAGTATCCCACCTATGACTACCCCAAGCGGCATACGAGAGTGGTGTTCGGCCGTCATTATCTGCGCAGTCGGGATTGACTTCTTCCCGCCCGAGCAACATTTTCACCCCTTTTCTGAGCCCCCTCTGAGCGGCATACGAGAGCGGTGTTCGGCCACCATTATCCGGCTTCTCGGGGTTGACTTCTTCCCGCCCGAGTAGTATTCTCACCTCGTTCCTACATCCTTCCTGAGCGGCATAGGAAAGTGGTGTTCGGCCGGCATAATCCGAGCAGTCGGGACTGACTTCTTTCCGCCCGAGTAGTATTTTTACCACTTTGCTGCGTCCTCTCTGAGCGGCACGCGAGAGCGGGGTTCGGCCGTTATTATCCGGCTTCTCGGGGTTGACCTCTGCTCGCTCGAGAAGCACTTCCACCACTCCCGTGTCCTTGTCAGTCTCCCACGTAAGCCTACCCGCAGCGGCGTAGGAGAGCGGTGTTCGGCCATCGTTATCTGGGCAGTCGGGTTCGATTTCCTCCCGCCCGAGTAGTATTTTCACCTCGTTCCTACATCCTTCCTGAGCGGCATAGGAGAGCGGTGTTCGGCCGCAATTATCTGGGCAATCGGGACTGACTCCTTCCCACCCAAGTAGCATTTTCACCGCTTCCCCACGTCCTTCCTGAGCCGCATACGAGAGCGGGGTTCGGCCGTCATTATCTTGGTAGTCGGGGCTGACCTCTTCCCGCCCGAGTAGTATTTTCACCACCTTCTCATTTCCCTTCTTTGCAGCATACGAGAGCGGTGTTCGGTCATAACAATCCGGCTCATCAGGGTCAACCTCTTTCCGCCTGAGCAACATTTTCACCACTCTCTCACATCCTCCCTCAGCGGCATGCGAGAGCAGTGTTCGGCCCTCACCATCTATGCAGTCGGCGTCGATCCCCCCCCGCCCGAGTAGGATTTTCACAACTCCCGCGTGTCCATAGCTAGCGGCATACGAGAGTGGCGTTCGGCTGTTCTCATCCTGGCAGTCGGGGTTGACCCCTTTCCGCCCGAGCAGCAACTTCACCACCTCCTCATTTCCCTTCGCCGCTGCATAGAAGAGCGGTGTTTGGCCGTAATCATTCGGCTCGTCAGGGTCGACCTCTTCCCACCCCAGTAGCATTTTCACCACTTCCTCATGTCCGTTCCGAGCAGCCCATGCAAGTGGAGAATCCCCAAAACAATACTTTTCACTAGTACCATAACCCTGCATCTCTATCAAAGCAGCTGCAACCTCAACAATCCCAAAGAACGATGCACAGTGCAGTCCACCTAACCGGAGGAGGGTGGAACTACCCTCAATATCAAGGGATTCTATGTCCCATGTAAGGCAGGCTACGGATACGTGGTCATCATATTCCCGAAGCAGCTCCATGGCAAGTGATCTTCCGTTGTCCGAGAGTTCCCTCTTCGCATGGACTCCCCAGAATAAAGAACAATAACGTAGAAAGGGCTCAAGGTCCTCCATCTCAACCCAAGAATCAAATGACAGGGCTCTGACCTGTTGGGAATTCAAATATGTCAAGCATATCTCTGCTATTGTCGAGTGAGGTGAACTGAAAATATCAGGATGGGCGGAAAGATACTCCTTGAGCGTAAAATGGACAAGACGCACAGTTGATGCCTCCTTATCCACCGTAATAAGCCCTTGACAGCAGCCTATTAATGTCTTTATCGAAGAGATATTGTCGGCGTTGAAATCCCTGGAGCCTAACTCGATTCCTAGGGCATGGCAGAGCTCATCCCCTTCCAATGGCCGTTCTGCATGACTAATCCACATCAAAGCCCCCATCCCAAGTCTCGATTTATCCCCACCCTGCGCCTTGATCCGGTCTATCGTCGCATCGTAGACATCCCCCAACCCCAACCCATCCGTGATTTTGCTGAGTCTTTGTCGTCTCCGATATACCGTCGATTCTTGCAAGATTCCTTCAATATTTAAGGAAGCGAGCAGAAACCTAAATATCTATATTAGCCGATAGTGCATGATGGGATTCTTAAGGCCATTGCCACTACCCACATTCCCGATATGCTTCCGGGAATCTTCTCCAGGATGTCTGCCTCTAGACTCTCATCCATAGCATCTGGTGTTTCGTCCTCGCTGAGCCTGGAACGAAGGAACCTGACGATATCGTCTCCGGTGGGACAAATAGATACACTTGTCACCCGTCCAGCGAGGCGTGCTTCAATCTCCTCCCGAATATGGGGCCTCCCGGTCACGAATATTCTAGCGTCTGAGGACATCTCCAGGATTCCTTTCAGCGAATCAAAGAGCCGATATCGCTGTACAGCCGTACATTCATCAAGAGCGTCAATGACCATAAATGTGGGCTGTGAAGACGTGATGAGTTGCAACATCTTCACGATATCATCGAGCTGCGGTCTGCGCCCACTAACGGCGTCTTTCTGCTCTTGCAAGGCCCGCCATACTTCCTCCGGAACCCCCTCCGTTCTGTTGATCATCTGCTTTATCAAGGCACCTAGAATACTAGTCGCAGTCTGCTCCTTTCGTGCCGCAAAGTCGAAGTAAAAGCAGGTAACGGCCGTGGGTTCTCCTCTAGTCCACTCGCACAGCCAATCCACTACCAGCGAACTATCACCGCGGCTTGTTAGTACGGGTTCACTTCTCTCTCCGGAGAATAGTCTTTGTTACCAAATAAATGTCTTGCCAACTCCTGGATTTCCATAGCAAAACAGGACTCCCTCATCGCCCTCACCTTCCCCACCCAATCCGTACCATCTTCTAAATTCCTCTGTCCTCATAAGCCATTCCCCGACATCGTTGACACGACGCTCCTGAATGTCGCAATGTCTTAAGCCGGCATCCAGGGGTGATAGCCAGGACAGCAGTTGAGACCGATCGTCGGCGACGGTACAGTGGTTCCACACATTGCTGGTAGTATTATAAGAGTTCGTAGTATAAGAGTTTGTAGTATTATTAGAATTCGTAGTATTTTGGCAGTTGGTACTATTGTTGAAGTTGTATTGAGACATCTCCGACTCTTTATTGCTGGCTCTGTTGAAGCAGGGAAGAATTTTAGAATAGTCGGCTGGTGATATTCCTGGGAGAGAAAGGAAAAGTGGGGTTTAGTGAAAGAAAAGCGGGGGTCTGTTAAAACAGCGCCTCATGTCCAGCCACTATACTCCGAGGTGCCAAGAGCATTCCAAATCGATCATGCGAAACGCCTGAAACTGATATTGTTGGTTAACAAAATTGACCGCACACGAACGGTCCATGGCAACCCAACTCTGCTTATCACCCAGCATTTTCAACACCTAAAAATATTCCTCTGGATCAAATATTAGTTCCTATTATGTATTCTACTGTGTATTTACATTCTATGTCTTTTTTTTTACGTTTTCATTATAGTGGGGTTGGTGGGGAGGTTTTCTTGTTTGTTGATGTACGGTTGGTTCTGTCAGGGCGCAATGCCATTAGCTGCTATCGGCACTGTGGGGTAAGGCATCATATGCACGGATTTTTAAATCCTAGCTTATGACACAAGCCTCGCCATTCTACTCGTACTCTATGAGAAGCTTTATCACCGGTAGGGAGGTTTTGCTATATATAACAATCGCAACTCGAAATATCCTCATCACCACATCAACGGCGCTAACCTCTCCCAAATTTAATGTGTAATAGTGCCCTGTGGCTAACTTTGCGCAGTCTTAAGATCACCTCTTAAATCGGTAACTCAAGGCTATCGTAAAGGGGTTGTGTTTACCCTTCTCTTTTTTTTACCAGAAATTAGTAGAGTATGCACCAACCCCGAGAGAGAGCCTTTCAACCAACACCAAGCTTTGTACCATTCTTACCGTAACAAAACTTGTGTTCTGAGCCCATTCCAGCACCATCACAGTAATAATATTATAGTATAATATTATCATGATTAAGAAGAAAAAAACCAAAGAGAGAAGTGAAGAAAAGGAAACTCCAGCATGCGACCTCCCCCCCTTCCAATTCCTTATCCAATGGCGCTATTAGACCTGGTACGCCACAACCCCTCTCCTATCAACCCATCTGACGGCATCCCGAGTACACGGGTTGAAAGACATCATCTTTCTTTTCCTCAATACCTGTAGACAAACATCAGGAAAACCTCCGCTACTGCCCAGCAGACTTTTAATAAACGACTACAATATGCTTTTTTGTTGCCCGCAGTATGGGAGCTGAGATTTGGGTGTTGACCATTCACCGGGGTTGACCCAACCTTGACTGCGCAGGCACTACAAGTACAATCTCTGGATCCCGCTAATTGACATGGTAGATTTCCCCAGTTGTTCCTTAGCGACCATAATTTCCCACTATCAGAACAATTACTAGACAAATGGTGAAAAGGAATAATGAAGCAAGGGTCCGCTAGGCCAGTCCCCCCATAGTCGATACCGATGTCTACTCACCTCGCCGGAATTAGTCATAGGTCACGTGGAACTTGGACAGAGAGAATTCACGCTAAATAACCATTCCCTTCGCCCACGTGAACTATGACTGATTCCGGCGAGGTGAGTAGAGCGAGGGCCGCCAAGCTCAATTCAACACTGTTCATTAAGCTCCATCATTTATGGTAATTTATCCACGACTTTAGGTATTGTCTTATACAATTTTTTCGCAATCATCTAAAGATCCCAGACCCTATGGTGCATTGCTTTCCCCTCCATCTCTATCCGAAAGAGAAAAAAACCCCTTACGCAAGTATACATTTTTCCGCAGGGAAGACAGCGGCGGGAGGAGAAAAGGAAGAAATGAAAAATGGTACATGAGAAAAACGAGACAGGCGAGGGTTGACAACTTAATGGAAATGGCATACGATAGGGTGAAAACCGAAAGCCATATTAGTACACTAAATCCTCCCACAATGATACAACGTAGAGCTATTTCATGTCGCCGACCAGTCTATACCGTGCTTTATAACACAGGGACCAATTAATCCTGACTCGACCAAGTTAAATAAGGCGTTCCACAAGGGGGGGATAACATATATACATTCACATCACAGGGGGTTCCGTTCGCTGCAAAGTATGATGCCAAGGATAACTTCTGTAAGTAACAGACTTCAATAGGGAAGGAATTGCTCCGATTTCTATGAGATCGAATCTTCTAAGCGTCAAACCGCACTGTGGGTTACCGCTTCGGGAGGCTGTATGAGTGCGAGGGCCCCCTAATAGCAATACCCCGCGCCGAACATGAGGCTATCTGGGTTGTCGAAATTGAGCACTTCCTACCCGAGCAGTATCTTCACCACTTCCTCATTTCCTTCATCAATAGCATACCAGAGCGGTGTTTGGCCGCGATTGTCTGGCTTTCCGAAGTTGACCTCTGCTCGCTCGAGAAGCATTTTCACCACCCTCACATACTTCTCAAAGCCCCACCGAGACCCACACTCAGCGGCATAAGAGAGCGGCGTTCGGCCGTCATTATCTGAGCAGTCGGGATTGACTTCTTCCCGCCCGAGTAGCATTTTCACCACTTCCACACATCCCCCCTGAGCGGCATAAGAGAGCGGTGTTTGGCCGCGATTATCTGGGCTGTCGGGATTGACTTCCCCCCGCCCGAGTAGCATTCTCACCGCTTCCCCACGTATTCCCATAGCGGCATACAAGAGGGGTGTCCCGCCGTCATGATCCGGGCGGTCGGGGTTGACATCTTCCCGCCCAAGTAGTATTTTCACCGCTCTGTCAAGCCCTTCGCTGGCGGCATATGAGAGCGGTGTCCGGCCGTCAATATCTGGGTGGTCGGGATTGACTTCTTCCCGCCTAAGTAATAATTTCAACACCTCCTCATTTCCCTTCCTCACTGCATGGAAGAGCGGTGTTTCGCCGTGGTCGTTCGTCTCGTCAGGGTCGACCTCTTCCCGCCCCAGTAGCATTTTTACCACTTCCTCATGTCCGTTACGAGCAGCCCACGCGAGTGGAGAATCTCCCAAATAATACCTTTCATTAGCACTATAACCCTGCATCTCTATCAAAGCAGTTGCAACCTCAACAATCCCGAAGAACGATGCACAGTGCAGTCCACCAAACAGGGGGATGGGAGAATCGAGGTTAACATCAGGATGTCCTATGTGCCATATAAGGTAGATCGCGGAAATGTGGCCATCATATTCCTGAAGCAGCTCTAGGGCAAGTGATCTTCCGTAGTCCGAGAGTTCCCTCTTCGCATGGACTCCCCAGTATAGAGAACAATAACGTAGAAAGGGCTCAAGGTCATCCGGGTCACTCCAAGAATCATCTGGCAGGGCTCTGACCTGTTGGGAATTCAAATATGTCAAGCATATCTCTGCTATTGCCGAGTGAGGTGAACTGAAAATATCAGGATGGGCGGAAAGATACTCTTTGAGCGTAAAATGGACCAGTCGCACAGTCGATGCCTCCTTATCCACCGTAATAAGCCCTTGACAGCAGCCTATTAATGTCCTTATTGAAGGGATATTGTCGGCATCGAAATCCCTGGAACCTAACTCGATTGCTAGGGCATGGCAGAGCTCATCCTCTTCCAATGGCCGTTCCGCATGACTGATCCACATCAAAGCCCCCATCCCAAGCCTCGATTTATCCCCACCCTGCGCCTTGATCCGGTCTATCGTCGCATCGTAGACATCCCCCAACCCCAACCCATCCGTGATTTTGCTGAGTCTTTGTCGTCTCCGATATACCGTCGATTCTTGCAAGATTCCATCAATATTTAGGGAAGCGAGCAGAAACCTAAATATCATATAATATTATGTATTAGCCGATAGTGCATGGTGGGATTCTTAAGGCCATTGCCACTACCCACATTTCCGATATGCTTCCGGGAATCTTCTCCAGAATTTCTACCTCTAGACTCTCATCCATGGCATCTGGTGTTTCGTCCTCGCTCAGTCTGACACGGAGTAACCTGACGATATCGTCTCTGATGGGGGAAATAGAGACACTTATCACTCGTCCAGCGAGGCGTGTTTCAATCTCCGCTCGAATATGAGGCCTCCCGGTCACGAATATTCGGGCATCCGGGGACCTCTCCAGGATTCCTTTCAGTGAATCAAAGAGCCGATATCGCTGCACGGCCGTACATTCATCCAGGGCGTCAATGACCATAAATGTGCGCTGTGAGGACGTGATGAGTCGCAACATCTTCACGATATCATCGAGCTGCGGTCTGCGCCCACTAACGGCGTCTTTCTGCTCTCTCAAGGCCCGCCATATTTCCTCCGGAATCCCCCCCGTCCTGCTGATCATCTGCTTTACCAAGGAACCTAGCATACTAGTCGCAGTCTGCTCCTTTCGTGCCGCAAAGTCGAAGTAAAAGCAGGTAACGGCCGTGTGTTGTCCTTTAGTCCACTCGCACAGCCAGTCCACTACCAGCGAACTATCACCGCGGCTTGTTAGCACAGGTTCACTTCTCTCTCCGGAGAATAGTCTTTGTTACCAAACGAATGTCTTGCCGACTCCTGGATTTCCATAGCAAAACAGCACTCCCTCGCCGACCCCTCCTTCCCCACCAAACCCGCACCATCTCCTAAATTCCTCAGTCTCCATAAGCCATTCCCCGACATCGTTGACACGGCGCTCTTGAATGTCGCCATGTCGTAAGCCGGCATCCAGGGGTGATAGCCAGGTCAGCAGTTGAGACCGATCGTCGGCGACAGTACAGTTGTTCCACACATTACTAGTAGTATTATAAGAGTTCGTAGTATTATTAGAATTCGTCGTATTTTGGCAGTTGGTGCTATTGTTGAAGTTGTATTGAGACATCTTCGACTCTTTATTGCTGGCTCTGTTGAAGTAGAGGAGATTTTTAGAATAGTCGGCTGGTTATATTCCTGGGAGCGAAAGAAAAGAGGGGTTTAGTGAAGGAGCGGGGGTCTGTTAAAACAGCGCCTCATGTCCAGCTGCCTTACTCTGAGATGCCAAGAGCACTCCAAATCAATCACGCGAAACGCCTGAAACTGATAATACTAGCTACTATCGGCACTGTAGGATAAGACATCATATGCACGGGGTTCTAAATCCTAGCCTGTGACACAAGTCCTTCTACTCGCAGGAGAAGCTCTATCACCGGCAGAGAGGGTCTTGCCTTCAAACAATTATCGTAACTTTAAACTATCCTCATCACCACAGCAACAGCCCTAACCCTTCTGGAACCTAAAATGCAACAGCGCTCGGTAGCTCAACTTTGCATTTAATAAGGCTATCATAAAAGGTCTGTGTTTACACTTTTTTCGTCCACCAGAAATCGGTGGAGTTTGCACCAGCCTCAAGAGAACAAGCTCAACCCACACCAAGTTCTGTACCGTTCTTACTCTAACAAAACCTGTATTCCGAGGTCATTCCAACATATGCAATCCCCTACAAAACAAGCACTATCCGTATTGCGATCCCCGTACCAACCCCACTCCACCGCAGTCAGTCCAACTAAAAATGTTCAAAAGCCAAGAATTCGAATGATACCAAGTGATTCCATATGAGAACATGTGCTGTACCGCCCACGCTAAGAATCTCCTCATCTGCAACCAATACCGACATTCTCCACATGAGATAACCCCCTCCTATCAGATCGAAACGAAGAAAGAAACCCCACTTTTATTCTTCACTCCTTCCTTACTCGCAATGTCGGAGCGTTTTTAAACAAGACTATTATTGCATACCGCCCAAATCAAAGCAAAGAGGACAAATTTTGGTGGTATGCAATAGCAGTCTTTTTTAAAAACGTTTCGACATTGAAAATACATCCCAACGGCTTTCCCGCCGAGTTTGGGTGAATAGTACGGTATTGGGAAAGTTATTCCGTGTTCGAAGCCCCACATTGGCCGAGTTTACAGTACACTTACTCGTATCGGCTCCCGCACCCTACTAGCCCACCCGCTCCCGGGCTCAGGGCTCACTACTCGAGTATAGAATAGCATGCATGGTGGCTTTGGGATAGAGACTCCTACAATACGCGTGGTACGGCGTGACTAGAATCCAGTACATTACTTGTGCCGTAAAAGCGCATTGTGAGAATTCATCAAACACAAAAGAAAAGAAAACCCCAAACAAGTGATCAAGGCACACAATCAAACATGTTTGCCTCTTGCGCAAGTGCACACCCCCGAGCCACCTCTCGTATTTTCTTTTCTTTTTCACTTCATGAAGGTCGCTTAGGAACGCATGGTACTCGCGTGTCCTCGCCAAACAATGCCGTGCACCGAATTTTGGTGAGTAAACAAACTGCACAGCACGGTGTTTGCTGTGCCGGTGCCGGGGGAGATGTTTTTCAGGACCACTTCGATTGGCCTATGAGAACCGTTGACTAATTTCATGGGGGGTACGTTGTGCAACCCTGAACAAATTGCACCTTCCTGTTCGCCTCCTTCCCTGGCATAATTTGCGGGGAAAACCATCAGGTTCCAGCCTCCTTGCAGAGAAATCTAAAAACGAGTGATATAGGATGGGCCTAGGCAAGGTCCCCTCTCCTTCGACCGCTCCCTTCTCTGATCCAGGGCATTGGTAGAAGCGAGGAGGTATGATAGGAGCAGTACTCGAGCGCGTGTACTGGGGGTTAAGGGTAAGTGGGGCGAGGCCGCTCAGATTGGCTCCTGGACCAATCAGACAATCAAGGATTCGAATATCTTCAATTCACCGAGCTCGAGTTCGCCTGACTTTTTTTACACCACGAAAAATGGAGCCGAGATTGGCTGTCTCTATGGCTACACACACGTTATTTTGGTCAGGTATAGCTAGGATAAATCTATGGAATTTATGGCCAGTAAAACTCGAGTTCGCCTCATCAATGCTCACCTTCGTACTCGTACTGAAGCACTGCAGAGCTGTCCCGGCACCCGAAGGATTAAAGTTCCGATGTGGGGTATGTCGTGCCGGAACTGTGGGGAGGATTACTCGTACTCAAGTATCATACAGCAAACCGTTAACCCACAGTCCTTTAGAATGGCCAGCGGAGTGCACTGCTCCCCGCTCTCCCATTCCCCACCATCCTTGGCGTTACCAGGATATCATCCGAGTACAAGTAACCCCCCGAGAACTCGCTAAACATTACCTGCTCAGGGAACTACTGTAGCAACAAACTCATCCTATCATACTGGTATTCATGCAAAAGCGCTCTGTGATATAGCGAGGCGAAGCATGGGAAGGAAGTAGGCAAGCTGCAAACCAAGGCATGTATCTATAGTATCGTAGGTCGGCATCGGCCTGTGGGCCTGCTCGCTCGACGAATCAGTCAGAGTATTGGGATATTCCGGATACGGTAGAGTGGTGCGAAATTAATCGATAAGCAACCTGTTACATAAGTGCTATGCAACGGGTATGGGTTTTGGCTTATTGGGCTACAGTTACGGGCGCAGAGTGGGCCCCACCGGTTTGGCACAGCAGTGGTAGATAAAGCTGGCAGGGGGATTGGGAGTACTCGAAGGAGAGGGCGGGTGAGGTTGTATGAGGGCTTCGCTGTGGCATAGTAGATCAGATCACCGTACTTGGTTGATCGCTGGCTGGGGCGCATCATAGGGGTGCTCTTCCGTGATGCTGCTCTACCGCTATTCGAGTACCGGTGGAACAAGTGGTGCAATGAGACCAGCCCCACAGAAATGATGGGAGATGGGACAAAACATCTCAAGTCAGCTTCCAGGAAAGCTTCCACCACAGCGGACTTGACTTACCGCTATCTGTCGTATGGTGCCATTCCCGACAATGCTTGTTTACTCTCCCCACCCCTGCAATTAAGGGGGTGCGAAGCTCCTTCTGCAACATTGGCACGGTTGGCACACTTGCAAACAAGCCACCCGGTTTCCGTTCGGCTATCGTGCTCGGTCGGCAACTCCACATCAACAACATCGCGGCAATTCACACTCGCCCACCACTATTTGCTCCTTGCTTTCTTTTTGCTACGAGGATGCACGAACAGATGTGGATGTGGTAATTAATACGGTATTGCTTTTTCTGTTTCTTCTTTTTTTCTCTCTTGATGAGTGAGCGTGGGGGTTATATTGTCAGGAGAGGGATGGCGTGCATCCTGTGGTAGGCATTGAAATCCACACAGTATCGGTATGCTAATGGACCGTGTGCTCGGGTTCGGATTCTGGGTTAGAGCTCCCCGTGGTCTTGGTATGCTACACATGCTTATAACCGGTGGATTTCCCGTGTTTTTTCTGCATCGAGCAGCAGTTACATCCGGCCAACTGACCGACCCATGAACGAACGAACTGACGACATGCCCGTGGGTGTGGAGGATGCTGCCAATTCACCCGTGGCGTGTTATGTTCCCACTGAAAAGAGTGTCGAGAACGGGTGGTTTGTCTCTACTTGTGAAGAGATAAAGTTCTTGTTCACCACTCGAGAAGGTTTACTTGGGAATTATGAGTCGGTTTACCATCTTATGTTTCCATGCGAACTTGCACTTTGCTAACGGACGGTAGTTATGCGTGGCTATTGACACCAGATATCCCCCCGTTTAATCGAAAGTATAAAGATCGGGTGAAGCCCTTTTACGGCATTGATGAGAAGATACCGCTGCTGTTGACCCTGTTATTGGGTTTGCAGCATTCGCTTGCCATGATGGGCGGGGGTCTGTACTGCGCTCGCGTGGGCCCTTTAAAGACTTGACTAACGAGTTTACAGTGGTTACTCCGCCCTTGTTGATCGCTGGGGCATCAGGCGCAAATCTCGATGCCTCGACCATCTCGTACCTGGTCTCGGTATCACTGATACTCTCTGGGGTATTCAGCTTCTTCCAGATCATGCGCTTCAAGGTCTTCAATACCGGCTTCTATATCGGCACGGGTATGATATCGGTTGTCGGGGAGGCCTTCGCAGTGGTGCCTATCGCTCAAGCTTACTTTTCCCGACAATACGAGGATGGTCGATGTTTATCTGTAGGCGGGGTTAAACAGCCGTGCCCAGATGCATATGGGAGTTTTATTGGGACGGTAGCGGTTGTCATGTTGTTTCAGATCCTAATTAGCCTCATCAGGCCTAGAACTCTAATGAAGATCTTCCCCAATCTGGTTACCGGGATGGTCCTGCTCTGCATCGGGGGAGGTTTGGTTGCTAGTGGAGTGAAGAACTGGGCGGGCGGCAGTGGTCCTTGTGAGTTTTGCTGGGCTGGGTTGGAAGGCCAGGGCTGATGAGAGCAGGTATGGCGAGACCTCAAACTGGACTCTTCAAATTGTGCCCGAATATCAAAGCGCCTGAACCACGCCCCTGGGGTGATCCTTCGTTCATTGGATTGGGTTTCTCTGTATATGTTACCATCCTCCTGGTAGAGCTTTTCGGTGCCCCTTTGATTCGGAACTGTTCTGTTGCGGTTGGACTACTAGTTGGAGCCATAATTTCCGCCGCCACTGGCTTCATCGACAACAGCAGCATTGCCGCCGCTCCAAGTGGTACGTTTGTTTGGGTCAAAACATTCCCGTTATCGGTGGACGGGAGTCTTGTGTTGCCATTACTTGCGTGCTGTGTCACGACGCTGGTTACCTGTCTCGGCGATGTAATCGCTACCGCGGAGGTAAGCGGAATAGATATAGAGGGAACTAGCAGTGATTTGGACACTCGAGTTCAAGGAGGATTAACGGCCGATGGAATTTGGAGTGTTCTTTCGGCTCTAGGAACAAGTACCCCTATTGTTTGCTTTGCACAAAACAATGTAATCACTCTTCCTCCTCGCCCCCCTGTGCCCCAGCTGACCTCTCTAGGGAGTAATCGCTTTGACGGGCTGTGCCTCTCGCAGAGCGGGCTACGCATGTTGCTTTTTCATGCTTCTTGCAGGCATTGCCAGTAAATTCGGTGCATCAATTGTAGCCCTTCCGCCCAGCGTGATCGGAGGGATGACAACCTTCCTCTTTACCACGGTCGCAGTCTCTGGTCTTCGGATACTCTCAACCGTGACTTGGAACAGACGCAATAGGTTTATCGTTACGGCCGCGTTAACACTTGGTTTAGCAGATTTGGTTGTGCCGGACTGGTTAGTGCATCTGTTGCCGACTGGAGAAGGAAGAAGTCTTCAAGGGTTCTATGATGGGATTAGTGTTGTGATTAAAACAGCGTATTGTCTTGTTGCGATAGTTGGAGTTTTGCTCAACTGGATCCTTCCCGAGGAGAATGTGGGCCGTGACGGGCTTTTGGGCGGCGGGGCTGACGACAAAGAAGTTGTTGCCGTGACTGAGCCGGCAAGAAAGGTGGACTAATTTACGCGTCATGTATTACAATGTCCGTTTCTCTAATTTCTGAACGAATCCATTGTGTTTAGTATCATGTAGTTATTGGGCAATTCGGAAAATATTCTCGGCTCCCTTTCATTCTGGCTTTCCTCTTGGGCATCACGGTGAGATTATGTAACCCTAACCCTCTTGTTGGCAGCTGATCAGAGATCGCATTTGATGAAAGGGGTTGCAAACCAACAATATTCTAGATCCAGGTGACATCGCTCACGCTAGCCCCAAGACATCCAACCCTCTCCTGCTATTTTATCTACCGGTAGTTGGCTCCTCGTTGGGTGGCGTCGTTCATCGTCTTCGCCGGGAGTTGAATTGTGAGTTGTTTGAGCTTGTTTCTGGTGTGGTAATAGGTTTATCTATTAACTATTCGAAGATGCTGATAGTTGGCCCGGCGACCGCCACCATTTCGCTCTTATCCCGCGTGTCGTACGATTACGAGTACTGTACTGTACAACTAGCAGCCCTCCTCAAGACCTTGAGGACGTGTCCTGTGTGTTGTGGTTGATATAATAATAGGTATTCAAGTTCATAGCAGGAATTGAGATAATA
>Ga0307513_10004725_pt1 | contig 18107 bp, 17 predicted proteins | sample 15_EM_MG_FD_202174 | JGI IMG/M metagenome (GOLD analysis project Ga0307513, IMG submission 202174) | Populus trichocarpa ectomycorrhiza microbial communities from riparian zone in the Pacific Northwest, United States - 15_EM | ecosystem: Host-associated > Plants > Roots > Unclassified | place... | reverse complement strand
CGACGTTTTCTCCCGGCCGCGGACAATGATCGTCGCGGCCGGGGATGACCGGTCAATTCCGGCGGCGACAACTCGCCCACATTCAGGACATGCAATGTCATATCCACCAGCAGGCGAAATGGCTCATCGGTACTCATTCATGGGCCGATCGGTCGCCCGCAAACCGGCCGGACAGGCATCAGCCGGGGAAGAAATCGCGCGGTGATCCGAATCACACAAGCGGCACGAAGGCCGCGTTACGTACACGACCAATGACTCGCAGTAACCAGACTGCTCAAGCAGCCGCGCCGCGCAGAATAGCGTCGACGAGGGCCTCGGCAAAGCCCTCGTCGACGACGTGCGGGCTCCACTTCATGATGTTCTGCGCGATGGTCGGGCCGGACAGCATCAGCAACGTCATCTCGACGTCCAGATCCGCGCGCAGTTCGCCGGTCTCGATGCCGCGGCGCAGCACCTGGCGCATCACCTCGCGGCGGGGCTCGACCACGCCCTGATAGACGCGGTGCATCTCGGGGCTGCGGGTCACCTCGGGCATCAGGCAGGCGGTCACCTTGCCGTAGCGCTCCGAACGCTTGTTCCGCATGTTCGCCACCAGCATAATCAGATCCGCCCGGACCGACTCGCCGGTGGGCTCGGGCAGCGGGCCCTTCAACGTGCGCATCGCGTCGACGAGCAACGCTTCCTTGTTGGGCCAGCGCCGATAGATGGTGGCCTTGCCGACGCCCGCCTTCGCCGCGACCGCCTCGATGGAGATCGCGTCGGCGCTCTGGCCGGCGCCGAGCAGCGTGATCACCGCCTCGAGGACGGCCTCGTCAACACGGGCGTTGCGGGGCCGACCCGGAGCCTTGCGCTCCGAGTCGGTCCCACCGTCAACGCTGACTGCTGTCGTCATGGGGTTCATTGTTACCGGCTCGTCACGCCTCGACTAGCTCGACGCCTTGCTCCTCGGCCAAGCCTTCGGCCGAGGAGGGCGGCGCCGCGTCCGCCGGGCGCTTGCGAGGCAGCCAGATCACCGCGACCACGGCACCGAGGATGGCGAACGCCGTCGCGCCGATGGACGTGTAGTGCATCGCGGTGACGAACGCTTCGTTCGCGCTGTCGATCAGCGCCGGCCCGGCGGCCCCGGCATGCTCCGCCACCCCGTACGCACCGGAAATGGACTCGTTCGCCGCGTCGCGCGCGGCGGCAGGCAGGCCGCTCGTCGCGCTTGCGACGCCGTCCCGATAGGAGGACGAGATGACGGCCCCCAGAGCGGCCACGCCGAGGGCGCCGCCGACCTGCCGGATCGTGTTGCTGACGGCCGAACCTACCCCGGCCTTCTCGCGGGGCAGCGAAGCCATGATCGACTCGGTGGCCGACGGCATCACGTTGGCCATGCCGACGCCCATCACGAAGAACAGCGCGCCGACCACCCAGATCGGGGTGTCCACCTGGATGAAGATCCAGCCGGACAGGCCCAGGGCGACCAGCAGCAGGCCGACCGCGCTGACCGCCCGCGGGCCGAACCGCTTGACCATCGCGGCGCTGCGCGGGGCGAAGATCATCTGGGCGGCGGCGAACGGGACGAAGAGCGCGCCGGAGGCGAGCGGGCCGTAGCCACGGACCAGCTGCAGGTAGAAAGCGGTGAAGAACATCGCGCCCATCGCGGCGAAGAAGACCAGGCCGATCATGGCGGTCGACGCCGAGAACCGGGGGTTGGCGAACAGCCGGACATCCAGCGACGGGAACTCGATCCGCCGCTCGTAGGCGATGAAGGCCGCGAGCACGGCGGCCGCGGCGACCAGGGTGCCCCAGGAGCGCGGGTCGCCGAAGCCGTTGTCGCCGCCCTCGATCACGCCGTAGGTGAGCAGGGTCAGCCCGATGATCGACAGCAGCACGCCGACGATGTCGATGCGGCCCGGGCGCGGGTCACGCGACTCCGGGACGAGCACGGAGACAAGGACGACGCCGACGATCACGATCGGCACATTGATCAGGAAGACCGAGCCCCACCAGAAGTGCTCGAGCAGCACGCCGCCGACGATCGGGCCGATCGCGACGCCGAGGCCGACGGCGCCGGCCCAGACGCCGATGGCGCGGCCACGCTCGCGGGGGTCGAAGACGTTGGCGATGATCGACAGCGTGGCCGGCATGACGGCCGCCGCGCCGAGGCCCATCAGGGCGCGGGCCCAGATCAGCTGGTCGGGCGAGCCCGCGTAGGCGGAGATCAGCGAGGCCACGCCGAACATGCCCAGCCCGACCGTCAGGGTGATCCGGCGGCCGAGCCGGTCGGCCAGGATGCCGGCAGTGAAGAGCAGGCCCGCGAAGACCAGGGTGTACGAGTTGATGGCCCACTCGAGCTGGCTCTGGCTGGCACCGAGCCCGCGCTGCGGGTCGGCGATGGTCCGCAGGGCGACGTTCAGGACCGTGTTGTCCAGCACGACGACGAGCAGACTGATGACGAGTACGCCGAGGATGGCCCAGCGCCGCGGATGGCCGGTGTTGGGTGCGGCAGGTGAATCCATGTGGTGCTCCCCGAGCAGGTTTACGATACGGAACAGTTCCGTATCCACGGACCGACCATAGGCCCGCCCGCACCGATACGGAACGGTCTCGTATCGTTTTGTGTTCCTCCTCACGATCGGCCAGCAGATCAGTGGGGTCTGCGGTTTGTTGCGCTGAGGTAAAAGTCTCGCCTCGGCATTGACCCGCGCCGGGTGGCTGATGATTCTTTGACGACGGTTACGCGAAAGCCGGCGGGTCGACACTGAGCTGCACCTTCGCCGAATGACCAATGTGCGCGTCGGCGATGCGTTGGTGTTGCCTACCATGACTTCCCCAGCAAGCTGAATAGACCCGAGCGAGGTCCGAGCATGACGCCCACCATCGCCGTCGAACGCCTGTGGAAGGTGTTCGGCCCGAAGCCCGAGCGGGTGCCCGGCTCGCCCCTGGCCGACCTGTCCCGCCCCGAGTTGCGTGCCAAGACGGGCTGCCTGGCGGCGGTCCGGGACGTGAGCTTCGATATCCAGTCCGGCGAGGTGTTCGTCGTCATGGGGCTCTCCGGCAGCGGCAAGTCCACCCTGGTCCGCTGCCTGACCCGGCTGATCGAGCCGACCAGCGGCGAGGTGCGCATCGACGGCGAGTCGGTCCGCGAGATGTCCGCCAAGCGGCTGCGCGAGCTGCGCCGGCACCGGGTTGCGATGGTGTTCCAGCACTTCGGACTGCTGCCGCACCGCCAGGTCCTGGACAACGTCGCCTACGGGCTGGAGATCCAGGGGCAGGGCCGGACCGAGCGGCATCAGCGGGCCACCCAGATGCTCGAGCTGGTCGGCCTCAACGGGCACGAGCACCAGTATCCGGAGCAGCTCTCCGGCGGCATGCAGCAGCGGGTCGGCCTGGCCCGGGCGCTGGCCACGGATCCGGCGGTGCTGCTCTTCGACGAGCCGTTCAGCGCGCTCGACCCGCTGATCCGCCGGGACATGCAGGCCGAGGTGCGCCGGCTGCACGCCGAGGTGGGCAAGACGATGGTCTTCATCACCCACGACCTGGCCGAGGCGCTGACCCTCGGCGACCGGATCGCGGTGCTGCGCGACGGCGACCTCGTGCAGGTCGGCACGCCCGAGGAACTGGTCGGGGCGCCGGCCGACGACTACGTGGCCGATTTCGTGCGCGAGGTGCCCCGGGCCGACGTGCTGACCCTGCGGTGGATCATCCGGGCCGCGACGGACGGCGAAGCGGTCGAGGACCAGCCGCTGCCGGCGACGACGGTGATCCGGGATGCCATCGCCCGGGTGCTGCACGCCGACCGGCCGATCGCCGTCGTCGACGGCACTGAGCGGATCGGCGTGATCGACGCCGACCAGTTGCTGCCCGCTTTGATCGGCCACCGCAGCCAGGTGCCGGCATGAGCAGCGACTGCACCGCAGCGAAGCAAGGGCCAGGAGGGCATGCCAAGGTGGGCGCAGCATGACAGCTGTGATTACGGAGACCGAGCTCGAGGCGGCGAACCCTGGGGAAGCCGGCGCCACGCCACCCTCGCGGCCACGGACGCCGGCTGCGCGTACGATATCCGCGGTTTTGATCGTCGCGACCGTCGTCGCTTATCTGTTGTTTCACACGACGGGCGCGACAGACTCCGAGGACGCGGCGGCTTTCCGGTTCTTCAATGACGTCCGCGGCTGGGTCGACGACCACCGGGACACCAGCCCGATTTTCTTGTACGGCTTCAACTACGTGCGGTTCGGCGTCTCGGTGCTGGTCGACGCGGTGCGCAGCGCGCTCTATGGGCTCGGTTTCGCCGGGCTGGTGGCCGTGGTCGGCGCGCTGACCGCAGTGCTCGCGGGCTGGCGCACGACCGTGCTCGCGGTTGCCGGCTTCCTGGCGTTCGGGGTGCTCGGGCTCTGGGATGAGAGCGTCGACACGCTGGTTCTGACCCTCTCGGCGGTGCTGTTGTCGGTGCTGATCGGGGTGCCGATCGGCGTGCTCGCGGCCCGGGTGCCCTGGCTCGGCAAGGCGTTGCGGCCGCTGCTGGACGTCATGCAGATCATGCCGACCTTCGCCTACCTGGCGCCGATGACCCTGCTCTTCCTGATCGGCCAGCCGGCTGCCGTCATCGCCACCCTGATCTACGCGGTGCCGGCCACGATCCGGATCACCCAGCTCGGCATCGCCGGGGTGGCACCGACCACTGTGGAGGCGGCCACGGCGCTCGGCTCGACGCGCTGGCAGTTGCTGGCCAAGGTGCGGTTGCCGATGGCCCGGCCGACGCTGGTGCTCGCGGTCAACCAGACGATCATGATGGCGCTGTCCATGGTGGTGGTCACCGCGCTGATCGACGCGCCCGGCCTGGGCGAGACGATCGTGCAGGCGCTGGAGCGGGTGAACGTCGGGGCGGCGTTCGACGCGGGGCTAGCGATCGTGATCATGGCGATCGTGCTGGACCGGGTCACCACCCGGGCCGCGCAACGGGCGGCGCCGACCCGGCGTCCGTCCGTACGCAAACGGGTGTTGATCTGGGTCGGCGCGGCCGTCGTGGCCGGCGGACTGGCAGTGCTCCCGGTCGCGGCCGACGATCTGCCGCAGTTCTCCTTCGCCGTGCCGGTCAACTCGCTGACCCACTGGGTCGAGTTCCACTGGTACGACGCGACCGAGGGGCTGAAGAACGTGGTCAGTTCCGGGCTGCTGAACCCGGTCGAGTCGGTGCTGGTGGACACGCCGTGGTGGCTGTTCGTGCTGGTGGTGCTCGCGTTCGGCACGTTGGCCAGCGGCTGGCGCTCGGCCACGATCGCGGCGCTGGCGGCGGCCGGGGTGGCCGGGCTGGGCCTGTGGCAGCACGCCATGCAGACGCTGACCACCGTGCTGGTGGCGGCCGTCGCGACGATGCTGCTCGGGGTGCTGATCGGCGTGCTCTGCGCCCGGCACGACCGGCTCGCCGCCTGGGTCCGCCCGCTGTTGGACGCCGCGCAGACCATGCCGTCGTTCGTCTATCTGCTGCCGGCCGTGGCGCTCTTCGGCGCCAGCCGGTTCACGGCCATCGTGGCGGCGATCATCTACGCCGTCCCGCCGGTGGTCCGGCTGGTCGAGCGCGGGGTGCGCGACGTGCCGGCGACCGTCGTCGAGGCCGCCCAGTCGGCCGGCTCGACGCCCCGGCAACTGCTCTGGAAGGTGCAGTTGCCGATGGCCCGCGGCGGCCTGTTGCTGGCCGCCAACCAGGGCATCGTGATGGTCCTCGCGATGGTCGTCGTCGGCGGCCTGGTCGGGGCGGGCGCGCTCGGCTACGACGTCGTCGCCGGCTTCTCCCAGCGGGAGGACTTCGGCAAGGGGTTGGCGGCCGGCTTCGCGATCGTGCTGCTCGGCGTCCTGCTCGACCGGCTCACCCAAGGCTTCTCCGCCCCCGCGAAGCAAGCCCGGTAGCTGATGGCTCACCAGAGCGCCTGGGTGCGGTTCACCTGCTCCACCGACGGCGGCGCGCGGGTGGCCACGTTCCGCAAGTCCGGCGCGCAGTGGCAACTCGCCGCGGTCAGCGACCAGCCCGACGCGCCGGGCGGCCCGGTCGCGGCCGGCTCCTTGGACGTGGCCGGGCCGTTCGGGATCGCCCCGGAATATCGCGGCTGTCCCGGCTGCGGCAACGACAGCTTCGTACGCTGCGGCGGCTGCGGCGGGCTGGGCTGTTGGCGCAGCGCGAAGGCGTATTTCAGCTGCGGCGCCTGCGGCAACGAGGGCGAGGTGTCGGGCAGCATCGAATCGATCGGCGCCTTGGACACCGGATGAGCCGGACTATCGTTTTCAGGTGACCTTCGCTGCCGACGGAAAGCCTGTGTGGCTGCTCGACGTCGACGGGGTCCTGAACGTCACCCGGCCGGGCTGGGGCGGGGCCCCGCTGCACCAGCGCGTCTGGTCGAATTCCGACAAGCGCTCGTATCCGATCCGCTGGTCGCCGGCGCTGATGGACCGGATCCGCGCGCTGCACAACGGCGGCGCGGTCGAGCTGCGCTGGTGCACAACCTGGTGCCCGGACGCGGACCGGCTCGAGGATTTGTGGCGGCTACCGCGGCTGCTGCGGGCGCTCGACGCGAATCCGATGCCACGTGGCGCCGAGTGCTGGCCGCTGAAGCTGGCCGCCGCCCGGGCCGTCCTGGCCGCCGGCCGCCGGCTGATCTGGACCGACGACGAGGCGCTCCCGCCGGAGGGCCGGGCCCGGGAGAAACTGACGGCCGGAGGGCGGGCGCTGCTGATCGAGCCACGGGCGAACCGCGGGCTGCGACCGGCGGATCTGGACGAGATCGAGTCCTTCGCCGGGCCACAGCAGCACCAGGCGCCGGGCCAGCATCGCGCCCTGCCCTAGGCTGTTGCCGTGGATCTGGGGCAGCTCATTGACGACGTCGAGGAAGTCTCGCAGGGTTACGCCCGCCGGCATGGAATCGACCGGGATGACGCCTGGTTTCTGCTCAAGCTGCAGGAGGAGGTCGGCGAGCTGACCCAGGCGTTCCTCATGCGGGCCGGGCAGGCCAGGAGCAAGGGATACTCCGCGCAGGAGATCGAGGGCCAATTCCGCGCCGAACTGGCCGACGTGTTGTGCCACGTGCTGCTGATGGCCCGCCACCATGGAGTGAACCTGGAGGAAGAGGTCGAGCAGAAGTGGTTGGTGCGACTCCCTAATCGGTGACGGGTGTCCTAGTCCTGCGAGCGGACGGGGCCGACTTCAAAGCGTTGCTATGGAATTGTCGGGACCTTCGAGCCACAGTCGGTGGGCTCCGTCGCTGGTGACGGTGAGGCCGAAGCGGTCGCGTGTGGGTTTGTTCCAGGCGACCCAGCGTTGGTGGGCTTGTTCAAGTTCGTCCCAGAGTCGACGGCTGCCGTGTTGTTCGACTTCGCTGGTGTCTTCGAGTAGGCAGGCCCAGGAGCCATCGTTGGTGAGCAGCCAGAACTGTGGGCCCGCGTTGTCAGGTGTGAAGCCCATGGAGGTGACGCCGGGGACCAGCAGCGCGGCCAGCATGCCGAAGTCGGGATGGAAGATGGCGTCCGTGTCGACAGCGGTGGGGCGCCGGTCGCCGGCAGGTCCGTGCAGTGCGGCGTTGAGCAGCGGCCCGGTCGCGGTGAGCGGGTCACTGCGCACTGGCATGAACCCCCCGTAGTCGGGCAGGAAGTGCCCTTCAGCAGTGCCGTGGCTGTCGGCGGTGAGCCGGGCCAGGGCTCCGCCGCCGAGTTCGCGGTGCAGGTTGGTCAGGATGGTGCCGCCGGGGCGAGTTTGGCCGATCCAGGTTGTGGGGATGCGGGGCACCGAGACGGTGGCGATGACACGGTCGTAAGGACTACGGGCCGAATAGCCCGCGGCCCCGTCGCCGGTGATGACGGTCGGGGCGTAGCCGGCAACGGCGAGGGCATGCCGGGCGCGTTCGGCGATGCCGGGGTCGAACTCGACGCTTATGACATTGGTTGATCCGAGCCGGTGGGCGAGCAGGCCGGCGTTGTAGCCGGTGCCGGTGCCGATCTCGAGCACACGTTGGCCGTCGCGCACGTCGAGGGCTTCGAGCATCAGTGCCATCAGACCGGGTGCCGTGCTTGACGAGGTCGGTGCTCCGGCGACGTGCCCGTCGGTGCAGGCGGTCGTCCAGTGCTGGTCGTCGTTGTCGAGTTGGGTGACCCAGGTGGTGTCGGTGTAGACCAGGTCGAGCCAGCCGGCGCTGTCGTGGTCGACCGTTTCCCAGCCAGACAGGTCGGCTGTCTGCCGGTAGAACCGTGGCAGGAATAGGTGCCGCGGCACGGCGGCGAACGCCTGCTGCCATGCGGGTGTACGCAGGTAGCCGTTAGTGGACAGCGTCTCGGCGAGGCGGTGGCGCGGCTGCTCGGCCCGTTCGGTGCTCACGTGGGTGGGACCTTTCTGCGCAGGGCGGCGGCGATGGCGTCGGCGATTGGTTGTCCGGTGCTGTCCTCGATCCAGGCCCACTGTCCGTTGGGGTTCACCTCGAGAAACACCCAGTCACCGTCGGGGGTGACGGCGAAGTCGAAGGCGCCGAAACGCAGCCGCAGCCGGCGCATCAACGCGATGACACCGGTCCGCACCACGTCGGGCATGTCGCCCAGCGTGGTGTAGGTCAGTTCGTCATAGTCGGCGCGCCAATCCACCGCGCCTGCGGCGGTGCCGGCGTCGAGGCGGGTGACAAACATGTCGTCGTCGACCACGGTCAACCGCACCTCGTACGCCTTGTCGATCCATTCCTGGAACAGGTGCGCGGTCAACGCGACGGAGTCGTCGATCCGGTCGGCGCTCACCGGCGTGGTGAACACGATCCGGTGGGTATCGCCGTCGGTGACGTTCACCGGGGTCAACGGCTTGTACACAACCTTGCCGACGATACGGGCGAAGTCGACCGCGGCGGCGCAGTCGTTGGTGATCAGGGTGCGCGCCACGGTGAGGCCGCCGGCGCAGGCTGCCGCCAGCTGCACAGGCTTGTACTCGGCCGCGGCGATGTCGCTGGGGTGGTTGAGCCAGCGCGGTAGAGCGGACAGCACACCACCCAACCCCATCCGGGCTTCTTGGCCGGCCCACCGGCGTACGTCGTCGCCCATACCGTCGGGCAGGTCGAACACGGTCGGGCGGCGGTAGTAGGCACACCCGATGTCCTGCAGGTACACGTCGCGTTCAGGCAGGCGCAGGCTGCCGACCCAGCCCGCGCCGTCCAGAGTCGCCGCGAGGCTCAGCCGTTTCGGGAACTCGCCCGGATCACAACGGAACACCGGTACGTCCCGGCGGTGCAACGCTTCGACCACATAGTCGGCGGTGGGATCGAACGGATGGGTGAGGACCAGAACGGTCTGCTCGCGGCGCACCAGTCAGTCCTCCCGCACATCCTGGTCGCTGTCGGGACCGCCGTTGCCGTCGGGATTGGTGCGGGTGCTGGTGCGCCCGTCGGTGTGTCGGGCGAGGGGCACCACACCGTCCTCGGTGTGCACGACGCCGATCTGGCGGGTGTGGTCGTAGCCGTAGCGGGTCAGGTCGCCGACGGCGACGACCGCGGGGGTGACAGCTTGGCGCAACCCGAACGGCAGCGCTTCGGTTGCCGTGGCCCGGCCGCCGGTCGGGAGCAGGCCGAACGGGCGGCCGAGCGGGAAACGCCCGGCGACTGGATGCAACGTGCTGTCGGCGTGGTCGATCCCAGGCTGATCGCCTGCGGAACCGGTGCGGGCGCCTGTGGTGGCGGGGGCCGGCGCGCTCGCGTGGAGCAGCCCGAACGGTTCGACTGCCGGTACGTCACGGGGTCGAGTCCGGGTGGTAGCCACAGTGGACATGACGGGATCTCCTCCGGGTTGGGGCCGTGGTGGCCAAGGTGGCGACCGCTGGCTCGCTGCGGCTCTCGTGGCCACGGTGATGTCCTTCTACACCCGAAACGGTAGTTCGCGTTCTATAACGCGGTCAATACTCTAAGTAAGATCACATGCACGGAGAGGAGGGTTGGGTTTCTTGTCCACCATCCTTCCCGTGCCCGATCTGCGAGCGTTACCCGATCTCGTAGTCATACGTTGACCAGCGCTCCGGCACCGCCACGGACTCGCCGAACTCGATCACTTCGCCGTCGCGGTCGCGAACCCAGTTGCGTCCCACCAGGACCGGGCTTCCCTCGGCGACCTCCAGGGCTGCGGCGGTGGCGGCGTCGGCCGACCCGGCGGCCACCTGGTCACGGCCCTGCGACATCGCCCGGCCGATCTGCTGCTCGATATAGCCGGGGGTGCCCTGCTTCAGCCGCTCCGCCACCAGCAGCGCGGGAGCGGACTCGGCCAGCCCGCCAGCGAACCAGCTCGTCGAGACCGACACCGGCCGGTCATTGCGGAACGTCACCCGCTGCCGGCGGATAACCTCGGCGTCCGGGTCGACGCCCAACGCCTCGGCGATACGGGCGGGTGCGGACACCAGCTCCGCCGCGACGATCTTGGCGTACTCACCGGGCGGATAGATCTTGCCGGACTGACGCACCGCGGCCATCCGATCGCGGGCCGCTGGGGCGACGTCACGGACGCTGACGACCGTGCCACCAGCACCGCCCGGCGTCGTGGTCACCAGCCCCTCGGCGCGCAGCGTCGCCAGCACCTTGGCCGCGGTGGCGTGCGCGACACCCCACTGCTCGACCAACTGCCGCGCCGACGGCAACCGGTCACCGTCGCCCAACTCGCCCCGGCGAATCAGATCCCGGTAATGCTGGGTGATCTGCAAATACGGCGGCAACGACCGTTGAACCTCTGGCACCGCACGCCCCTTCCTCCCGAACTCCGCGTTCTATAACGTGAGCTTAAGGGACTGCCCGGCCCGGCAGCGAGGTGATCGAAGCCAGCGCAGCCGAACGACGTACGAAGCGACGTGACGTCCACAAGACCTGGTCAGCACGGTTCCGACGCGAGATCGTCGCAGGCCCCGGTGTCGAACCGGGCGGGCCGCCCTTATGAGGGGCGGTTGAGCAGCCAACGCTCGCCTGCGGTGCGTGCTTTTCGAAGCCGCAGCCGGAATCGAACCGGCGTGTACCGCTTTGCAGGCGGTCCCCTCAACCACTCGGGCATGCGACCGGGCGTGCCTCCGGCTGGGAGGCCTCGGCTACGAAGGCGTACGCCGCCGGGGAATCGAACCCCGAACCCACTGATTAAGAGTCAGTTGCTCTACCAATTGAGCTAGCGGCGCGTGAAGTGTCGTGTGTGGAGTTGCCTGGGAGAAACAAAAAGCCGCCGTCCCGGGACCCGGGCGGCGGCGTGGGAAACGCCGGTTAGCCCGTCTGAGCGTGCTCCTTGCCGGGTCGCCCGGCACAGGGCATGGCCGCCTCGCCGCACGGCTTGAGCCGCCGCGGTGCCATCGAGGTGTGCGACAACATGACGGGTCTCCTGATCGGTTCGGTCGTGCAGTGCTGATCGTTACGGTAGGGCGTCCCCGGCCCCTCGCAAACCGATTTACACCGCGACCACGCAAGGGTGCGCCGGCTGATTGGGTGGGTCCAACCCTGTGGAGGATCGCGTACGGCGCGCCTACGTCCTGAAGCCCCCGAGGCTCGATACGCGACCTATCTGAACGAGAAGGAGGAGTCATGAGTAGCACCCACGGCTACGACCGCGAGGGCTTCCTCTCCGAGTTCTTCCCCGACGCCGGCGACCGGGCCGAGGTCGAGGCAGGCGCGCAGGCTCTCATCAATGTCAGCAGGGCCCACCGGCTGGCGGAGATGCGCAAGCGCCTCGGGCTGACGCAGGCCGAGGTCGCCGAGCGCATGAACGTACGCCAGGAGCGGGTCTCCGCCATCGAACGCGCCAAGGTCGACGCCAGCGAGTTGCGGACCCTGGCCGCCTACATCGGTGCCCTCGGCGGACGGATGGAGATCATCGCCGACTTCGGCGGTGAGCGTCTCGTCGTCGGCTGACGATGACAAGCGTGGCGGCAGCTCAGCTGGGCAGACCGAGCGTCTTGCGAAAATCGCAACATAACGGATCAGGGCGCCAGGGTGCTTGCGCCGAGCGCCGGTTTCAGGTCGGTCAGCCAGATCGCCGCCGGGTCTCGGTGGGCGAAGAACGGGCGGCCCACCTGGCCCGGGTCGCGGGCCTGCAGGAAGCGCAGCACGAAGACCGACTCGCCGGCGATCTCGGCGACGCCGTCGATGCAGACCTTGCCCGGCAGCGCCGACATGACCGGCCCGCGCACTGTTCGGGCCAGGCCCGACACCTGGTCGTACGCGTCCCGGAAGATCTCGTAGGCGCGCAGCAACGGCACCGCGAAGTGCTGCTGCGGGCCCGTGTCGCGCTCCACGAACATGTAGTAGGGCACCATCCCCTGGCGCACCGACTCCTGCCACATGCCCGCCCACGCGGCCGGGTCGTCGTTCACCCCGCGGATCAGCGGCGCCTGGCAGCGCAGCACCGCGCCGGTGGCCCGGATCCGCTGGATGGCGGCGCGCACCGTGGCCGACGCCAGCTCCCGGGGGTGCGACACGTGCGCCATGATCGCCAGGTGCTTGCCGGCCGCGGCCACCTCTTCGAAGAGCCGCAGCAGGTCGTCGGTGTCCGTGTCGCTGACGAACCGGTGTGGCCAGTAGGCCAGCGACTTGGTGCCGATCCGGATCGTGGCCAGGTGCTCGACCGCCAGCAGCGGCTCGATGTAGCGGCGTAGCACCGCGCTGCCCATCACCATCGGGTCGCCGCCGGTGAGCAGCACGTCGGTGACCTCGGGGTGGGCCCGCACGTACGCGACCGTGGCCGGCACGTCGTCGGTGGCGATCTTCATTCCGGGTTCGCCGACGAACTGGGGCCAGCGGAAGCAGTACTGGCAGTACGCGTGGCAGGTCTGACCCGGGCGGGGGAAGATCAGCACCGTTTCGGCGTACTTGTGCTGCACGCCGGGCACCGGCCGGCCGCCCAGGGTCGGTTCGTTGAGCTCGACCTGGCCGGCCGGGTGCGGGTTGAGCCGGCCGCGGATCTCGTTCGCGGCGGCCCGGACCCGCTCGGCGGGCGCGCCGTCGCGCAGCAGCCGTTCCATCCGGGCCTGGTCGGCGGCCGCGAGCATGCCCCGCTGCGGGAAGGTGAGCCGGAAGATCGGGTCGTGCAGCGGGTCGGCCCAGTCGATCAGCTCGTCGACCACGTACGAGTTTGTCCGGAACGGGAAGACGGCGGCGATCGCGCGCACCGCCAGCCGGTCGGCAGCGTCCCAGCCGGCCCGGTCCAGCAAGTGGTCCAAGTTGCGCTCAGTTATCGCCCGGAACTGCGTGCCGATGGCTACTCCTCCGCCGAGCTGGTCGTTGCCGGGCGGAGGTGCACGAACGCGTGACTCTGCCGCTCATATTTCTCCACGTACCGCTCCATGACTTGAGCATGCAGCTCAGTGTCACTAGAGAGGACCTCAAGCCCGTACGTTCCGCCTGCGGGTTGATTGTCGATCGTGACCCGCAGGTTGCCGTCGCGCTGCAGGGCAAGATGAGCCAGAATGCGCGGCTCGGCGATGTAGTAGTCGCCGAGGTGGCGTACGAAATTGGTGGTATATGTCTCGATTGTGCCGGTGTCGGCGATCAGGGTGAAGGAGAGCATCACGAAGTCCTCGATGGGCTTCCCATGTTTCCAGAGCTCGTCAAAGCGCTCCCCGACGAACGTGCCCAGCGGCGACGACGTCGTGACCTCGAGCTGGGTGCCCTCGCCGGAGAGCCGCCCGATCGGCAGGAACGACACCATCGCCCGATCGTCCCAACGATAGATCGTGACCGAGGCGGAGGTGCTGTAGAGCCGGGTCTCGAAGCGCCGGCGCAGCGGCTCGTCCAGCTCGCGGGCGAAGCGGTTGAGCACGTGGATGTTGCGCATGATCTCGCGGCGCACCTCGGCGTACCCAGTCGAGGCGCCCAGCTCGTTGGCCCGCTGCTCGGCGGCGAGCGAGTCCGGGTTGAGCAGCAGGATCCGTACCCGGGCATGCCTGTTCATCGCCTCCCGGGCCGCGCGCAGGAAGCGGGCCGTCCCGGGCCGGTCGAGCAGCCCCGAGAAGGTGTCCAGCACCTGCACGTCGGAGGAGGCCCGGAAGACCTGGTCGGTGTACCAGTCGTAGTCCAGCCGGCGGTGCTCCCGGACCCGACCCTGCGCCGCCCGGGTGATCAACGGGCTGACCACGAAGATCACCACGATCGCGCCGATCAGGTCGGCCCCGAGATTCAAAGCCAGATTCTGCGCGTACGCCGGGATGCCGGCCGCCTCCCACAGCAGCGCCACCGACAGCGCCGTGATGAAGATCAACGCGATGATGACCTTGAGCCGCAGGCGCTGGGCGAGCCAGCTCCGGAGGGCGCGTAACTGACGGCTGAGGTCCATCGCGGCATCGTCCCCGATAGTCGTTCGCGGGTCCACAATGACCGCTGCTGAAGATCGACGGTACCCAGCCGGGGCACCTCGGCGCCATCCGCCGACCGGGGTGCGCGGCCGCCCGCGACCGGCCGCCGACCGCTCGGCTGTCGGATCGCTGACCTGCGGGGATGGCGGCTGTCCCGGGGCGGTGATAATGCGGGCAGGCGGGTGGTCCGCCGGCATGAGGCGGGTGTCCCGTCCTGGTTGGGCAGACTGCGCGAGGTAGCCGGGACATGGAAACCTTCCGATGGGACACGTTCCGGCTACAGACTGTGCCGGTGCTGGTAAGGGCGGTGGCCTGGAGCGCGGTGCTGAGCGGCATCGCGGCGGTGGCGTTCACCGGATACATCTGGTACACGCCGGACACCGGTGGGCTGCTGTCGCTGTCCACCGGGCGCGACGGTCTGAGCGTGCTGGGCTGGGCCCTGCTCGGCGTGATCTGGTCGGTGACCGGGGCCGTGCTGATCAGCGCCCGCCCGCTGAACCGGCTGGGCTGGCTGCTGCTCGGCGTCGGGTTGTCGCAGGCCTGGCACGTCGGGCTGGTCGCGTACGCGGTGCACGGGCTCGGCGTCACGCCCGCGCCCTGGTTCGGCGCGCTCTGGGCCGGCTACCTCGGCGAGGCGTTGTTCGTGCTCGGCCTGCTCGCCACACCGACGCTACTGCTCGCGCTCTACCCCGAGGGCCGGCTACCGGCGAAGTGGTGGCGCTGGCCGATCGGCGCGGCCGCGCTGGCCGGGCTGCACATCGCCGCGCAGATGCTGTTCCTGGTGATCGGCTCGCCCCGCTCGGGGCAGGGCGTGGTGATCGTGCCGGACTTCCTGCAGAGCATCCCGTCCCGGCTGCTGCCGCTGAGCACCCGCACCAGCCAGCCGGTGTTGACCATCGACGAGCCGCTGCCGCGCTGGGTGGACGCCTTCCGGGACGGCTACCTGCAGACCCTGCGGCCGCTGTGGGGGCCGCTGTTCCTGCTGGCCACGCTCGTAATCTGGGCCGCGACGGTGGTCCGGCTGTTTCGCACCGGGCCGCCGCAACGGCAGCAGCTGGCCTGGCTGGTCTGCCTGGTGATGCCCATCCTGGCGACGTCCTGGCTGGTGCCCGGCGCCGGCCGGACGCTGGCCATGAGCACGCTCGCGCTGGTGCCCGTCGCCGTCGCGGTCGGCGTGCTGCGCTACCGGCTGCTCGGCATCGAGACCGTGCTGCGCCGTGGCCTGGTCTACGGCGCGCTCACCACGGCCGTCTTCGGCGCCTACCTGGCGACCTCCGCGCTGGCCGGCAACGTGGTGGACCGTGGCACCTCGGCCGGCGTCTTCGCGGCCGCGCTGGTCGCCGTCATCCTGGCGCCGGCCCGGGACCGGTTGCAGCGGGCCGCCGACCGGCTCGTCTACGGCGAGCGGCGCGACCCGCTGCGGGCGATGCACCAGTTGGGCGAGCGGGTCGCGGTGACCGGCGAGGTCGAGTTGCTCGCGGCGGCGCTGAGCAGCGTCGCCGACGCGGTCCGGGCGCCCGGCGCGGCGGTGGTCGCGACCGACGGCCGGGCGCTGGGCCGGATCGGTATCGAAACGGCGAACCGGACGGTGCTCCCGCTCGCCTTCGGTGGTCAGCCGATCGGCGACCTGGTCGTCTTCGGCCCGCCCGGCGGCGAGCAGTACTCGTACGCCGGCCTGCGGCTGCTCTCGGCCCTTGCCCCGCAGATCGCGGTCATCGTGCGCGCGCTGGATCTCACCGAGGCGCTCGAGTCGGAACGCGACCGGGTGCTCGCGGCCACGATGACCGAACGCGACCGGCTGCGCCGGGACCTGCACGACGGCCTCGGCCCGTCGCTGTCCGGGGTCGCGCTCGGCCTGCAGGCCCTCGGCGACCGGCTGCAGGACGCCGAGCCGGAGACGGTGACGCTGGTCCAGCTGATCGGCGACGAGGTCGGGACCGCGGTGGTCGAGGTACGCCGGATCATCGACGACCTGCGCCCGGCGGCCCTGGACGCGGTCCCGCTGCCCGAGGCCGTCCGCCGGTACGCCGCCGCGCTGTCCACCGTGGTCACGGTCGAGGTGAACGCCCCGCGCCTCGGCACGGTCCCGCCCGCCGTCGAGAACGCGGTCTACCGGATCACCACCGAGGCCCTCTCCAACGCCGCCCGGCACGCCCAGGCCGGGCACGTCCGCGTCGCCCTCCGGCGGCAGGACGACGAGCTGCAGGTCACCGTCGCCGACGACGGCAAGGGCGTGGGCCAGGCGGTGGCCGGGGTCGGGCTGACCTCGATGCGCCGCCGGGCCGAGGCGCTCGGCGGCCAGCTGGACATCGCGTCGGCCGACGCCGGCACCACCGTCACCGCAATCCTGCCGCTTGAGGAGCCAACATGACCGCACCCCGACCGGTCCGGCTCGTCATCGCCGACGACCATCCGATGTTCCGCTACGGCCTGGCCGCCGCGCTCGCCGCGACCAGCGAGGTCGAGGTCGTGGGCGAGGCCGCCAACGGCGCCGAGTTGCTCGCCCTGGTCGAGCAGACGATCCCCGACGTGGTGCTGACCGACCTGGCCATGCCCGTGCTCGACGGCACCGGCGCCACCCACGCGATCCTGGAGCGGTACCCGTCGATCGCCGTGTTGATGCTGACCATGCACGATGACGACGAGGCGTTGTTCGGGGCGCTGCGCGCGGGCGCGCGGGGCTACCTGCTCAAGGGCGCGGACCGGGCGCAGATCATCCGCGCGGTGCTCGCGGTCGCCGACGGCGAGGCCGTCTACGGCGCGGCGGTGGCCCGGCGGATCGCCGACTTCTTCACCGGCGCCCAGCGTACGTACACTTCGCAGCTCTTTCCGGAGCTCACCGACCGGGAGCGGGAGGTGCTCGGCCTGGTCGCCGCGGGGTGTGGCAACCACGAGATCGCCCGGCGGCTGGTGCTGAGCGAGAAGACGGTCCGCAACCACGTCTCGGCGATCTTCTTCAAGCTGCACGTGCACGACCGGGCGGCCGCGGTGGCGAAGGCCCGCGACGCCGGGCTCGGCCGGACGCCGGCGGAGGGCGGGGGATGATCCGCGCCCGGGCGATTCTCGCGCTGACCCTGCTGGTAGGGCTCGCGGCATGCACCGGCGACGACCGGCCGGTGGCCCCGCCCGACCCGATGACCGTCGCGCTCAGCGTGGATTCGCGGGCGCCGGCGCCGGCCGTCCCGGGGGCCAAGCCCGGCGGCACGGTGACCGTCCTGCTGAACAACCCGTTCGAGCATCTGGACCCGGCGCGCACCTACATCTCGCGCGCGCAACTGATGAACCTGCTGGTGCAGCGCACGCTGACCGCGTTTCGGCACCGCAGCAGCGACGGCAAGCTCGAACTGGTCGGCGACCTGGCCACCGACACCGGGCAGGCCAGCGAGGGCGGCCGGGTGTGGACCTTCAAGCTGCGCTCCGGGTTGCGCTTCGAGGACGGCTCCGCGATCACGTCGAAGGATGTGGCGTACGCCATCGCCCGCTCGTTCAGCCCGTTGCTGCCCGACGGGCCGACCTGGCTGCAGCAGTGGCTCGCCGACACCGCCGACTTCAACAGCAAATACCGCGGCCCGTACGACGGCGGCGCCGCGACCGCGCCGGGGGTCAGCACCCCCGACAACCGGACCATTGTGCTGCGTTTCGCCCGGCCCCGGCCCGACGTGCCGTTCGCGGCTGCGCTGGGCAACACCACGCCCGTGCCGCGGGCCCGGGACACCCGCGAGGCGTACGACGCGCGGCCCGTCGCCACCGGGCCGTACCGGATCGAGAGCTACGACCGGCGCACCCAGCTCGTGCTGGT
>Ga0307513_10004724_pt1 | contig 18108 bp, 19 predicted proteins | sample 15_EM_MG_FD_202174 | JGI IMG/M metagenome (GOLD analysis project Ga0307513, IMG submission 202174) | Populus trichocarpa ectomycorrhiza microbial communities from riparian zone in the Pacific Northwest, United States - 15_EM | ecosystem: Host-associated > Plants > Roots > Unclassified | place... | reverse complement strand
TCCGCAGCATCCCACCAGGCCGGTAAGAACTTGTTTTGGTATGAAACTGCAGAAAACGGTTCATTCTCCCTCCAGTGAAATTTGGCAGGATGTGGTCATTCTCAGGGGCACGACAGCGAACCTTTTTCTTCCATTCAACACTTCGCTGATCACAGAATGACAAGGATGATGCACACTTAAGACGTAGCCAATCAAGGGAAAGGGTGCGTGATTCGCGGAACGAGGACCTGATTGACCCAAGCTCACGAGTCTCTCCTCCTCCCTTTGTCATGTATAACTCTAGATAGGAGATAATGGCATGGCGCTAGGCAGCGGTTAATCAGGTTTCCCGATGACCACCAGGTGAACGGACGCGATCCCTGATTGGGACGTGAGATTAGCCAACGGACTCCCGTCGAGTTTGTGTACCCACCCACACCTCGTGATCAGGGAGGTAGACGTTGTGTCCTTTACGGGGATAGATTGTCTGCTGCATGGGGAAAGGGACCTCTTTCCCCTGAATTTCATATGGGGCATCGTCCAAATATGGGTTGTTCGTACGGCTGGTTTTGACACATTGGCAGGAGGAATGGTCATGTCTTTGTTGTAAGAGCCGCTCGAGTCGTCTGGTTCTTTTATTTGTTGCTCCCGAACGTGTAATATCAGGGCACGGCAAGCAAACAAGCAACCCAAGTTCTCTCTCCTTCTCCCGGATCTCCAGCCTCCGAGTACCGCTAGACAAGGGGAGGTTTCCACGACGGGGTCGCCTGTATGGCGTAAGCGCGCCCTTGTGACAGAAGACGTTTCTTTACCGACACCCGAGGCATGCCAGGACTCCCCTTTCGTGAACCGGGTTGGCCGCCTGGCAGTCGTTGTGAGGATATCCCCACATCTGCATTTCCCAGAGATTTCCCAATCATACGGTTTGGACGAGATGGGGGATGCTTTGCGGCAGATTAGGTTCCGGGTGGACGGGTCAGATTCTGATTCGCCACACCAATCTATTTCATTCTCCGACGTCGCTGGAGGAATGGAAGCAGGAGGAAGGAACAAGGGGATACGCGCCCTCGAGTGAGAGGGCACAGGTTCGCAGATTACGGCCGTCGTGAGGGCCCGGACATCAGAGGAAAAGAGGTTTTGCGTGTGTGATCAAATGGTATCATGAGAAGCACGGTGCCGTTGCGCTTGAGAAGGCAATAACTGCCATCTTTAGTGATCGATGTGGCCCGGCCCAGCAACGTTGGAAAAATGCTAGAAGCCGAAGCTGTTCTTGGAGAGAATTCGAGGGCCTGAGCGCATCGACCGAGGTGCAAAAGGCGTTCTATACGTAAGCCAGGTATTAATACTCCCGCACCTTGCCGGCCAGAACGCAGTCCCACTCACACGCATGATGGGTCAATTCGGGAGGCGAAAAACGAGGCGAAATCTTTGTATTGGAGTAAACTTGCCGCAGGCGCAGATCTCATCAAACAAGCCCTCGAGGCGGAGTTGTGCCGGTGTTCCCGGATTCAATCCCGGGTTGTATTTGTTACGGGCGCGGGACGTCCTGGGGTCGCACACTGGGGTATACGGAGTCGTTCGGGTGGTCGCCAGTCACCCCCGAGGCTCCAGGTTGGACGAGAGCGTGTCCATCGTTGTTTCGCGACCTGCGATTGTCTCAGGTCGATAATCGACTGGGCGCGGGAGAGATGCCTGTTGCTTGGCAGATCTGAGATCTGATCCGCGGGTACGGCATAAGGCGAATACACGCCCTGTACTGAATTGGATAGGCAGGAAGCCTCCGCCATTCATTCCAGGACAAGGGAGTAACGCACAAATTTCCTGGCTTTTTTCAAAGAAAGAAAGGAAAAAAAAGGAAAAACAAATGTGATCCGTAACCCACCGCGGCACCCTGATCGGCTACAGCTTCCGTTTCTACATTTCTTCCGTATGCCCCACCGGGGGTGATGTCAATTCCCGGCGCAGAACGAGTCGTCCCCCTTCTGCCTGTGCCCCTCCTCTTGTCGTGCAGGCGTGCGTGGTTTCCCCCCAACCTCGCAAGCGATCATGGTTTTGGGACGCGCGGGCCATCGGTAAACCCGATCGCACACAATTTTTCTGTTGGTGATCGACCCATCACAGGTGCCTTAACCGAGCCTTTCCAAGGTTCGCATATCCGGATCGGCGGGATGGCCCGTCTTTTTTTGGCCCACACCCTCTGACCTCCAACTTATTCATTCCGCCGACGAGGGTGGATCCTTTATGTTTTGTTTGGCTTTCCCGTAATGTGGAGTACTCCCACCTATTGATTCCGATGCGCCATTTGTCAAGCTCGCAGTTCCCGCGCGGGTGGGTTTGGTGACAACAAGCCGGCGTGCTAACCCCAGGTGAAACCCATTGACATCAAATTTGATTACGCCCTTCCCGTATTTGTTTTTTTATAAGAATATAAGGTTGTCGTCCCGCAACCACTATCCGCGCTTGCTCGCTCCCTCCCGCTGCCACCCACCCCCATGTCTTCCCTAGGCGTGCCGCCCCTCATGAAAGCGGTAGTCACCCAACCGGTAAGTCCCCTCCGCCTGCCCTCCCTAATCTCAGGCTTTGATGACGATCAGAATTCAGAACCGCACCGCGCTGGTTCAACAAGTGCCCGTTACAATGCCCGGTGATAATGAGATCCTGGTTCGAGTAAAGACTATAGCTATAAACCCGACGGATTGGAAACGTGCGTGCATCGTCACCGAGACCCGCCACGACACAACTTACATCCCCAACAGACCTCAAGTTCATCTGCAGTAAGCCCGCTTCACTCGGACACCCCAACCCCACGTCATGAACCACGTCATTCTCTTCCGTGTAGATGTTGGAACAATCTGTGGAGCAGATTACGCGGGCGAGGTCGTCAAGGTTGGGTCAAGACAAGACCCCAACTTTTGCCTCAAAGTCGGTGATCGTGTTGCGGGTATCGTCCACGGAGGTGAGCAGAAACGATTCTCGATCCCATACTTCAACTTCTCTGCTCACGTCGTTCTCACCGAGGAGCAGGTGTCCACAAGGACCAAGGTGCCTTCGCCGAGTATGTCAAAGCCGATGCGGCTATCACCTGGAAGATCCCAGACTCCATCAGTTACGAGGAGGCGGTAACAGTCTCAGTTGGCGTCCTCACCTGCATCCAGGCGATGTTTCATCCTAAACGGTTAGGCCTCGCCCAGTACCCGAACCAGGTGCCAGACCAACCTTGGGTAAGTCCCCTTGCTCCACGTCTCTACACCCCGACCCGCCTCTTTCGCATCCAAGTCGTTCGAATATGGCTAATTATGACTACGCCCGTTCAATGCAGATCCTCATATACGGGGGAAGCACAGCGGTTGGCCATTATGCAATTCAACTCGCTCGGCTGTCCGGCTTCAGGGTAGTCACCACCGCATCTCCACGCAACCATGGACTGATGCGGAGGCTGGGGGCAAAGGCTGTGTTCAATGTACGGCGCATTCTCCTTCTCCCGATATCGCTTTTGGGTCTGGGAGCTGAAAATTTCCTATTGAAAACCCTACACAGTATCGAGACCCCAACATCGTCAAGAAGATAAAGGACGTCACGGGCGATTCGGTCCATATCGTATTGGATGCGTACAGTGAAGAAGAGAGCCAACTCATTTGCATCAAGGCTTTTGGTCCCGGCGGCGGGCGATTGATGCTCGTACAGCACGAGGCACCTTACATCAGAAGGCTAAGGAAGGACGTGACCGTTCAATGTACGTGATATTACTGCTCCCGTTCCCGCCGGCTCTTTTTTTCTTCCCGTTTCACGTTTCACCCATGCTGATCTGTCTCTTTTCGGTTTATCCCTTTTGCTTTATTTTTATTTTCATTTATTTTGCGGATTTGCGGATCTATGCAGCCACGATGTTGTATTCCGTGTTCGGCAGGCCGTACATGATGATGGGCAAGACGTACGAGGCGGACCCGGACGACCGGGTACAGCTGATAGAGTACCTGCGGACCACCCTGCCAGAGTACCTCCGCAGAGGACTCTTGCGGCCGATGAAGGTGCACTTATGGGATGGAGGGCTGGAAAAGATCACCGACGGGTTCCAGTACATGATCCAAGGGCGGGTCAGTGCCGAGAAGCTCGTGTTCAGGATATCATGACGACGACGACAACGACAAGCTGCTCTGGATACCCTCTCCTCCGGTCTAGGTGTTCATTTCTCTTCATTTCATTCCCTCACATCTCTGGCTTCGTTACCCACAGTTAGTTCATCACGTCGTTCACTTTGTCCTCGCTATTGGATTCATGTGTAGTATCCGTACGTATCACTAGTTAGTCGCATTCTTTTCATTTAATCTCCCGTCTCCATCGCTTGTCGCACACACATGTTAACGCACTTCTCCTGCCCGCTTTCGTTAGTTTCCCTTTGCCCTTGCCCTCTCCCCACCCTCTGCGCTCCCCCACTACCGTCTATTCCATGTCACTCCTTGAGCCTCTTTTCTATTCTCTCTCTCCTTCCTACCACCCTGCTTTCTTTTTGATTGCAGGTTTTGAGTCCAACAGGTCTTCGCGGGGACTATTGAGGATATTTTCTGCTCCGGAATAGACCGGCTTTTATATGTCTGTTATATTCTAACTTATTCACTTGTGATCTCCGAGCGCACCGTGCACCATCTCCCGGGGAAATCACCACCATTCACCCAACTCGACGCTTTTCAGCGGACCGACAGTGGCCGGCGACCAGTTGAGTGCCCAAGAACGGAAGCGCAAGGAGCGGAAAAGCCTTTTCTCGATCACTTATTCTTCCGCGACTTACACTCGACGCAGAACAGTGGACACGGAAAAAGTTTTCCGGTCTTTCACCAAGCCGACCATCTGCAATAGCTTCCCCCGTCCCGCGTCCGTGTCGCATGTTGTCGTCAGAATCCGAAACTTCGTCATCGGACTCCGAGGTCGAGACATCTGCCCAGGGTCTGTCTCGAAGGGGCACGACTCTCGCTTCTAAGAGGAAAGACGCATTCGAGCCACCTCAGGGTGCTGTCCTCGTGGGTGGTCCTGACAATGATACCGGCGCTATTGAGACGGGAGAGTTCGACTGGAATTCTGTGAAGGACGATGAGGACATTGAACTGTGGCTTGTCAGGGTCCCCAACTCGGTATGTTTATTCTTGGAGCTCTTCCCCTTTCCGTCGGTCTGGCCGTAGGCTCCAGCCCATTCTATGTACATCCCGAGGGCTCCCGGCCGTTGAATGAGGGGCCTGGACCGAACTCTTCTCTTCAGAACGTTACCGTTAACTTAAAACATTCCGCATGGCTAGATCAAACCCAAACACCTCAATGATGCCGTTTTCGATGCTCCTTCCTCATCGTCCACCCATACCCTTGGACAGGTCAAGCGGAAACATGAGACGTACGATCTGTGGTCACTCGGTGATCGCGACGACAAGGACATCGATCACGACCAGATTGGCGGGGACGAGATGAACGGCCTTTCTTGCCTACTGCCTCGGAAATCAAAAGACGGGAAACTCTATCTTGGTGAGGGTTTCTTTTGGCGATTGGTTATTTGGGCCTACAGTACGTCTAACTTCCGCATAGGTCCGAAACCTCTCACACGAAAACTTGTCCTCGCGGCTTCACCTCCGACGCCGGATACCCAAAACCTGGCTGTGTTACACCAGAACCCACCACGACATTCCTACCCCGCCGAAAGGTTCAAACACCGCTTCACGCCTTACGGATCTTCCACCCTTACCCCTGCACCACCCGCTACTGCCGATTCAGCCTCAGCCATGGAAGTCGACCAGGAAGGGGACATATCTCCTACGACCCAAAAACCCAAAAAGCGTTCCAGACCTACGGATGGCCCCAAAAGGACAACGAAGAAATCCAAGGCTGGGAAATCCCAATTATAAGGGGCTTTCGATCGACCCTTTCGTTTGATTGCGGAGTTCCAAAGACTTTCTCCTTTCGATGGGCAACGCATATCTAACTCATACGTCGCAAATTGGTGAAGGTTAGGTGGATTAGATGGTACTCTGACGTCGTGTTGAGGGCGTTGTGTGCGCTCTAGGGGCGAAGATCGAGGCTCCGCCTCGCCGGACGCGGTGGGCGGCCGGCTCGCTGGGGACGAGATCGGGTGGTAAATAGGGGATTTTGGAGGCTTCGCAAGGAGGAGAAATTAGATATCAACATGAAACGCGTGTCACAGGGTGATGAAGGCATCTTGACTAAGAGAACTTTCCTTCCCCTTTGGTCGTCTTTGCATCGCCAATGCTTTTTGTTGTCGCTTGGATGATTTATCCTGCCGGAAGTGCTGGTTTAATGATGCTCCTCGCCAGTGCTTGCATCCGCACACTGTGGAACAAATTCCAAAACCCTCCCTTCATTTTTGGGATGGGAGCGGGCGGGGTATGGAAGGGAATTTCAGTGGGGCGGAGAAGGGAAGCCCCGAAATGTTCTGTGACAGGCCCAAGGGCGGACAACGACGGGAACAGGAATGCAGAGTGGAGAATGAGGACCGGAGGCGGAACACCAGGGCGGCCTGCCAAGGCAGAACGTGTTGTGTGCAAATCCATCACCCTGTTCGTGATTACGGCCATTCCTTCGTTTACAAAGGGAGAAGAAAAGGCCAACACGATCGAAATCATAAAAAAACATATTGTACACGTGAAACCACTCCTGCGTGCAAAGAATGCGAGAACGTAAGGTATATTGTACATCGCTCAGCAAAAAGGGTCCGGGAGCAAAGTAGACAGAGGCGTTTGGGGTTGACAGGGGACGGCGAATTTGAGATTCCAAACGTGGGGCGTATTAGTTGGAGGGGGAAAAGAATCATGTGGACAAACACAGAAACCATAACTCAATGAAGTCCATTGACTTGCTTGCCAGGAACAGCAGGGTCAACAGGGTTGTCGACCTGCATGGGTTCCCCTGCTCCACCGTCCGTCTTCTCCTTGTCTTTCCCAAGCGCAATCCTGACCTCCTCATCGATCCCCTCAAACACGCTCTTTGAAGGCAGACCCCAGATCCGACCCGGGCTCTCTTTCTGTTTGGTGTCGAATACACCACCAACCACCTGGACCCACTGTTTCCTCGTCCGTACGAGGTCCTTCAACGTGTCGGGAACCACCAGCTTGTTGTCCGCGTCAGGTCCTAAACCCAATGCAGCTGGACACGGTATCGGCGCGGGTGGTTGTGGAGGCTCAGACCCCACACGGTCGTTCGTCGGGGCCATGCCCTTCTTCTTCTTCTTGATCGTCTTTGGCGCGTCTTTCTTTTGCAGCTTCGTGTAAACCGTAGTGATGTTTTTGTCCAGGGAATCACGGGCCTCCAGGTACTCTTGGTGCGCTAGCCTGTCACGGGCAATCTCCACAAGGCGCTGCTTACGTGCCTTGTTAGTTGCAAGCACTCGGCGTAGTTCTTCTTGTGATTGACGTAGGGCGCTGGCTATAGGATCGTCGACAGCTTCTGAATAGTCCGGCTGTCGGGCGACGGCAAAAACGCCGGTCAAACGATGTCTAGAAGGGGAGAGGCGGTCTATGAATCACTTACGTTTGAATCTAGAAGCCCGTGATAGCGCATCGTGTCCCGCAGCCTTTGTTCCAACTCCATCGCAGACAGCTTCTCCTTCCCTGCCGCTGCTGTCGCGCCATTTGCAGGCCGGCCCTCCATTGCGTCCTCGGCGGCCTTCACACCTCTCCATTCAGCGTTCGGTATCGGTAACAAGGCGCTGACAAGCCTTTCAGTCAAAGGTCCATGCCCCTTCTCCTCTGATAGAAGGTCTTGTTCAGTTAACGTGGAAGGATCCCATTTACCCTTCGGCGGGGTAGTTGACGTGCTTGCCACGCGAGCAGTCGAGGTGCTTTGAAGAGGTGCACCATAGAAGGCAATGTCGTCTTCTTCCCAGCAATCGGCGTAGTGACGACCAAGTTTAGGGACGACAAAGGGGTCAACCTCATCTCCATTGAACTCGAGAAAGCCAATGTCTTCTTCCTTAATCGGTCGTAGCCATGGCTCGATGCTGGTGTAGAAAGTAGTGACAAGAATTTGGGACGGTTGCCTTGATCGACTGAAGTCATCTGTGACATCCGTAGGCTTGCTCGGGCCAGGAAGTGGTGGGGGTAGCACTGAAGGTTTCGTAGCAAGCAGATTCTGAGAGGACGGGAGAGACCAGTCAGGTGCTGCGATGGATTGTGATACCTGAAACACATAAGGTTCGGTGCGGGGTTATGTGGTCAATCAAGTCACCTTTGTTGACGAATGTGAGACTGTGGTTTTGGACGGTTTGTAGGATGGCGGCAGTGACTGTGACAGTGCGGGGGAGGGTTTCCGTATCATCTGGGGCTCTGCGAGACTGCTCAGATAAAACACGGACAAGGATAATCTACAGCCACTTACCGGGCTCGACATCACTTCCGTCGTCTCTCTTCCGTTTCTTCTTCTTCTTTTTGAGGTCGTCAGATATCCTGGAATCGCGGTTTTAGCGTTTGCGCCACCAGGCCGGCTATGTAGCTAACTCACGATGGTCGAGGGTCGAGCGAAGACCGGGACGAAGAGGCACCATTGGCCATGTGCGAGACCCCATAGCTGGCCTTGACAGAGGGTACAGATGAGACGGATAGTCGACTGTCGTCGCCATTTACGCTGGGAGTGTCTGGTCAAGCCACGACAGACGACATTAATATCCAAAACATTTCGGATAGGAACCTTACGCGAAAATACGCACAAGCTCTATCTTTCCTGGCTTTCTCAACTGCTCTGGCCTTGCCTTTCTCCTTTTCCTTCATCCGACGCATGGATTCCTCGATCGCCTTGAGGTCATTGCCCGCCTTCTTTGCGCGCTCGTAAGCCTTCTGTTGCAAGAGTTTGAGCTCGGCCTGGAGGGCCTCGAGGTCGTCGATGGGCGGAATGACATCCGGAGGGTCTCTGATGAGGGGGGAGAGCAGAGGAGGAGATGAGGGATAGGAAGAGAGGATCGACGACATTGTGTTGCATCAGTGGTCGGACAACTCGTGTCTCCCGTTCAGCCTTCGTGGAACTCCGGCAGTGGCCAACAAAATACGAAATAATTCGTAGATAAATTCCCCGCGTACCGTCTCAGCGGCGGGTAGAGGATAAAAATAGGGAGAAAATCGAGAAAAAATCGAGGAGGTCGGGTGGTCGGCTCTCGAGGACAGGCCCACGCGCTGGTTCGTGGTCGTGGAACAAAAGGGCGGGCAGCGAGACCACCTCCACACCCGCTCACAGAACAACTCAACACCGACGACGATGGACGACCTGGGCCACCCGACGTCCAGACCGTTGTCCAGCGACACTGAAGATGACGAGGATATCGAAATGGTCGGCCTCGAGAGAGCTGCGATGCTCCCCCAGAAGGTCACTCACGCAAATGACGACGACTTAGAGTCTTCCGACGACGAGGACGACCCCGGTACGGGTCTCCTCACTCCAGGCTCTCAGCGCGAGCCTAGACATGCCCACACACGTTCTCTCAGCCTCAGTAGAGGCATCAGCATTTGGCAACAAGTTAAAAATATTATCATAGAAGTGAGTGGTCATCCGGCCCCCGCACGCTAAAATCCCTCATACTTGGCAGACCGGACCTACGCTCGTGCTCACGACAGTGGGTACCATGTTTACCGGAGAGTTGATGGAGAAGGTCCCTGTGAGTAATCTCTGCGGACCGGACGGCTTTAACATGGCAATTGAACGTTTTGACTAGAACTTGAAACCCATGAAACGGATCGATGAGCTTGTTATCCTCATCCCCGTGATCCTCAATCTCAAAGGGAACCTTGAGATGAACCTTTCAGCGCGACTCGGTACCGCCGCCAATACTGGAGTTTTAGAGGTGGAAGGGACCAAACGAGAGATCGTTCTCGGAAATCTCATCCTGCTCCAAGTACAAGCCATCGTGGTGTCCTTCACCGCAGCTTGTTTCGCCTTCCTTGTGGGATTCCTGGTTCACCGTTCTGCGCCTCCCGAATCAACGTCTGTCACTCGTGAGATCGGAGTGTCTATCTTGACCCACTTCGCAAGAAAGCCTCTCCGTCCATATCTAACCCCCAAAGAACCCGTGCTGTCCAGGTGGGTCGGAGATTCTGTGTACATCAAACGAAGTTAACACCCCGCAGGTTCGCGGTGGTGGCTGCATCGTCAATGTCTGCTGCGTGTCTCTCGAGCGCACTCCTCGGTTCTTTCATGTGCGCTCTCGTGCTTTTATGTCATAAATACGGCCTGGACCCGGGTGAGCAGACACTTTGCGGTTCCAGTCTTGACACCAACATTGATTTTGCACCTGTGTGTGATACTAGACAACATCGCTCCTCCAGTTGCGTCCTGTTTAGGCGACCTCGTCACACTCTCTCTTCTTACGGGGGTATCATACCTTTACACCAGCCTTCTTCACGCACCTTTCATCCTTGCAATAATTATTGTCGCAATATTCGTCGGCGCAATCGGCTGGGTCGTCCTCGCCAACAAAAACCCGCATGTAAAACCTCTCCTTCGAGAAGGTTGGTTGCCTCTTTTCGGGGCCATGATCATAAGCAACGGTACCGGAGCTGTCTTAGATACGTTTGCTGGCCGGTACACGGATTACGGTTTGCTCGCGGTGGCTAATACGAGTGGGTTCCGGTTCCTCACTACGCCTCGGATGACCTTCTGACAATTAGAGCGAAGGCTTACCTGGTGGTGTGGGGTCGATTCTGATCTCACGTATCTCGACATCTCTTCACTGCGTCATGTCTGCTCTCCCTTCCACCTTGGCCCCCCCGAATAAGTGGAATGAAAGCAGGAGAAAGCCCAGCCTCAAGCTGGTCATCGGGTCGCTTTTCGTTGTGGCAGTCCCGATCCAGATTGGATTCTTAGCAGTGTTAAGAGGCGTAGGCTGGCTAGAGATTCCGCTTTTACTTATTGGCTTTTTCGTTTTGTTCTTCTGCATCGCGGTGAGACAGTTACCTTCCAATCGCCCCCGGTATCCCCACTGAGTTCTATTCTTGCACAATCCTCTCGCTTGACTTTTATAGGTCGGAACCTCGCTCTTCATCGCCAAGTCTCTCACAAATTTCCTCTGGTCCAAAGAATACGACCCGGATACGTATGCCATACCAGTGCATTCTGCAACGATGGACCTTATCGGTCAATTACTTCTTGTGGCCTGTTACGAGTTTGTGCACGCAATCGGGGGGAAAGTCCGGAAAGCATCAAAACCCCCAAAACCATCCCCCCTTAAAGGCATTTGAAGAAACACCGGTTCCTGGGGAAATCCACCTGCCCCGCCCTGTCGCCACTGATGTCACCGTCAGGGTGCTATCCAAACGCCATTCCACCGGGGCTCGCGTCATTGACATGCATTTGGCAGTGTATCCAACGATGTCCATCGGCCCCTTACATACTCGCATTTCACATCCTAGTCACTTCATTCTCCTATCCTGCACATCGGCCCATAGCACTTACACGCCGCGCACAGAGTATTTTTTTCTGCAAACAAGTAACTTATATTATTCGACACCATCGCTGTAGAGTATACACACATGTAGTAGCACTTAGTGTTCGGTTTCCGGGCCGATGACATAACTTTTCTCAGGTCACTCAGAGACCCAAGTGGAAAATCCGCCCCTGCGCACTGGGTAGACCGTTTTGCAGTTATGCACTCAACTGTTATTGTGGTCTCAACGTACTCATCCTTTTACCAACGTTGACGGATTCGACCGCTCCAGGACAGGGGCTGGGAACAATAGGAGGGGTGCATAAGAGACCGATTCACGGGGCTATAAAAACTCACGGCGATGCGGGTGTCCTCGTGTGGGTGTTGAAATACGGGGTGCGGTACAATTAACTTACAAACAAATTAGGGAATATAACAAACAGCTACCCCCATTGGATATGAGTACAAAGGATAGGGTAGACCACACATGCAATGTGATTTCCCTGGGAACGATCCGTCGCTATAAGCGGAGAGTACATGAGCAATTGACAAGGTACTCCACCTGATTACAGAAATAAATAAGGCCACATTCGACGCAACGACACAGTCAAGGCACCTAGAAATCAGCCTCTTTAACACTTTTGAAGTTTCCACCCTTCATCCAACGCGTCTTCCACCAAGAAATCGTACCAGACCATCGTAATCGGTACCGTGGACAGATGCCATAAGGCGTGCGCATCGATGATAAACATCCATGGGGGGAAGTCGAGCAGCTCCAACGCAGTAGCCGCAGTTGTGAGTAGGACGAATGTGAATGCCTTGTTCACGAAGGCTGGACGGTAGGTCTTGGGCCGAAATGGAAATCGGAGGAGAAGCGAGCGAGAGGAGGGTAGGGAATAGATGGTCCAGAGTAAGTTGTGTGTGAGGCCAAGGATGAGGTTGAATGTCATGTTATAGGTATAGTCGAACCGCGGGAGAACGCTAAGGTAGGTTACGTGTCCGACATACACGATAAGACATGTAATGGCCCATGGTTTGAGAGCTCGATGGGGAGGTGAGAGTCCAGGACCGGGGCTTGTGTAGAGATGAAAGGTTCGGATGACGACCAAATACAACGCGTACATAATCGCGGACGCGGCAGAGAAGTAGTCGAGTCTCTCGGTCCATGGGACATCTAGTAATGAGTCTCGTCGTCAGTCGCCAGTATCAGAGACGCTCAGGAAAGAAGGAACCTCTTGTATGAAACACAGAAGACCAAAACCACGCGTTGATGCTTGTGTACGACCAAGCAAGGTAGTATGGTCGCATCGGATGGTCTTGGGGGATTCTCTTGGACACGACCCGCGCCCCTCGGACGTGGACGATCAAGTTCAGCACCGAAAACGCGACCGAGGCAGGCTCCTGCATCCCAGCGTACCGAACAAACGGCCACTTCCCATAATACTGCACGATGGGCTGTTGTTCCTTGACAGCGTTATCGGTGAGGAACCGCATACACTGGTACTTGCATTCGTCGGTGCACGTCCATCGGGCGAGGCGGAAAAGAAGCGGGATCTCGCATTGGCCTTTGAGGTTGTCGAGGCAAATCGGGATACAAGTTTGAAAGAGTTCGGACCGGTCTCCTACTGAGGCGAGGACGAGCGGGGTGCAGGCAAGGATGATCAGCCACAAAAGTGCAGGGCCAGCGCGGTGGTGCATCTTCCTCGACCGTTCGGCATCTGCCGATCCGCCCCTCCACTTGAATGAACTCACCCCAAGGTTCGAGGGAGGGAGGGTCAAGAATAATCACGATAAAAGCGGAAAAAAATAACAACACAATAGGTCGGTCCCATGCTTCGGGAACAGAGCCCTCGGAGGGTTTGAATTTCCCAGCGGGTGCGCACCGTGCTCAAGATAGCGGGACGACGATATACATTAATACTATTTGCAGCGCGACAATGTTTCTCACAAACCCAGAGAGACCTGTCCGCGTCGGGGCTCATCCATCGGAATCTAGTAGCCTATCCGTTTAGCCGTCCTCCTCCGTGGCTCGGTCCAGAGATTTCGCCAATTGCAATCGGGTGGATGCCTCCCAGGATCTTTGGGGCACCTGCATACATTGCAGAAGATTCGTGTTACCGGGTGACGCTTGGAGTCCGCAATTTATCAACAACCGTTCGTGAAATGAGCGGGACTCCTCCATGCCATGCGTGTACATAGTTCAGCGAAAACGGTCCGGATCCCCGGCCGTTGTTTTGAGCTGGATACTGATTATTGAATGACGAAACAGATGCTGGTGTATTGAAAACACTTTCACACCGGGCTCTAAGGATACTGCGAGATATTGGGCGAACGTGCGGGAAATCGGGCAGAATTAACCTGCCGTATTTCTTCCTGGATATCCGAGGGGGAGGCCGGTCTATGATGCATCATAGAGAAGGGAAACAGATGATAGGCGGAGATGATGTTTGGAGAATCCTGTACAATACCCCGAAGGACGAGGGTGCAAGGCTCTCACAAGTTGGGGTGTGTAGAGGAAAATCGAGTTGTCAGAATTTTAAAGGGGTCACAAATCATCAATCCGTCGCATCAGGGGACTCCACGAAAGACGGATCTCGGAGGGCCTCGGGGGATCTTTGATCGCGGATGCGGCCAAGGAAAATGGAAGGATTCAGTGGGGTCAGTATTTTCGACAAACAGACTTCTCGTGATGGTATGAGGTCGATTCATTTGTGTAATTTTGTGGTCGTGGGCTGGGGGTCCAGCGCGATAAAAATGACATCTGATTTGTGATATACTTTCATGGTCCTGTGCCACTGGGCACGAGTAAACACTCTATGGGACCCCATCTTATCAGAGCAAGGACAACCAAGGGGCTGAGATCTACATAGAAAAATATAAGGCAGACGCCGTGTGGTCGCAACATGTCAGTGGGTCAGTGGGTGGCATGACAATATCACTTGCCCAACGCGGTCACGAACTTCGCACTTGACAGATACGAAAACGTCGGTCGAGATGAGCCAAAAGAAGATTTTAAAGAGGACCAGGAGCTGTCAAGTTAACAGGACCCACACTTGATTGGAGGTAATCGTGGTTGCAGCCTCCACAGGTGACCAAGATCCGCTGGCCGCGCGGTTGTCTCCGGATCTCCTGGTCAAGGGCTTTAATCCCCGGGGTGCGGAAGCTCCCAGACCCACCACTACGTGAGAGAACTGGCGGTTCAATAGCGCGATCCAGAGCAATAGATTTTATACTGGGGGAAGCAGGTTGAGGGGCATTATCGGAGCACCATCAACCACATCAGTTGCGACGGGTTATCGCATAGCATATATGTATGTAACTCACATCAAATCATCTCTATCCTTGTATTCGTTTGTCTTTTCGGTTCCCCGAGCCCCGTATCGCCCCCTCATTCAGTTTTGCCTGCGCCGTTGGCGAAAAGCGCTGGCATCCACCCATTCTGGAGAAATTCCGACGGTCATCATCAACGCCCTGGGAACACATCTTAGCCTATCAATGCGCCTGAGCGGAGCGCCAGGTAACAAGCGCATATACTTGGAAGAAGTCCCCACCCCTTCCCAAGCATGTGAATCCGACATTGATCGTGGGATTGATTGTGGTGGCCACAGGTGCTGCCGTTTGAAAGTTTCATGTGATCCTACAACTCCAACCGCGGAGGAGGGTTCCGCCCATCCTTTTCCAAAACCTGAGAAAGTGCGACGGGAGTGGGCCCAGACTTCAGGATAGGATTAGGAGGAGTAAGAAAAGGTGCAATCGTGGGAAACCGATCTCGATCGCAATATCCGCCCAGCCTTTCAACCCATCCAACATGGTACCTGTTCTCGGTGGCCGCGAAAGTTACAGTGTAGCTACGGTGTCTGATCCCGGTGGCTTTCCGGCAAGTGCCATCTACTTCGTTTCCAAGCAGAAAGGGGAGGATTTGGGGGGTTCCTGGGCCAATTCGCTCTCTTTGGCGCTTGGGTGCCTGAGGTCCGCGTGGTGACCGGTGACGTCCGTCCACCGGGTAGTTTCGACGCCCGTTCCGGAGGCTTTATGCGAGTCCACGCCCAACTTACCGCCTATCTTGCAATATTGCTAAATTGACCCTCTCAAGCGGGGGGCCGTGATTAGCGAATGTGCATGTGAGCCGGGCGGAGAAGCGTGAAACGAAGGAGTAGAGGCAACTATGGCTTTAGGATCTCGTAGTCGTGATGTCGTGTATACTCCCGCTCAAGGCACATGCCAAGGATTACCAGCGAAAACCTCTTTTTGATTGAATTCGAAAATGTAAGTAGGTTGGTGTTACACAGGTGGGACAAGGCGACTGATAGTACAATGTAGCGAACGAATTAAGCGGGCGGAGGATAAAACGAAAACAAAAGAGAGGGTGAAATGGATCAAAGGCGCATGCGCAAAGTGGGAACGGAACGAAATAAGTCAACCACTGGGGATAAGAAAAGAAACGACCATGTGCGAAGAACGAAAAGGGTTACATTCCCGTAAAAAGGAATGTATCGAACGAAGAAGGGCAGAAGATGGAGGGTGGAAGACAATAGAGATCATTAAAGCTGACGATTAAGGGCGTCAGGATAATATTTTTGTCTCATCAACAGATCTCAACAAGCTGAGACCAAGTCGGAGAAGTGAACTCCGGCATCTGAGGAGCAAAAGGCAGCGAATAATTCGTGTCCTTAGAACCCCAGATGCTAGCCGTCCTCCTCATTCTTTTCCTCCTCGCAGTCTCGATCTCGGGGAGGCTCCCGCGTTGTACGGGAGGGGGAAGAAGTTCTTTGATGAACTCCAACTCGAGAATGTGCTTGCCCTCTTTCCAGCGTTCGGTCCGTTCGTGTGCATGAATCATTTTCCACCCGAGATACGAGCTGCACCCCAGGCACACGATTTCTTGGATGGTGTATGCCCCTGAGGTCATCAATTGAATCGAGGGCCGATCGTACCGGACATTCGTTCTAAGGGGTAGAAGCAGAGATAGCGAAGCGAGAGTGGGTTGGGGGAAGGGGAGATCAGATGTCAGGGGTGGAACCAACGGGAGGAAATTGAAGAAGGTACTCACACGTCCGCTGCCAATGCTGCCTTTCCTGCATGACCCAATGATCGAAAAACGACACGAAATTTTGGGTAAGATACTTTTCCTCTCCAGAGTAGGGGCGGTTTCACACCGCCAAGGAGAGTTATGCTTACCGGCAAATCCCCTATAGGACTGTCATACGCGAAGAGAAAGGGTATTAGAGATCGATCGGTACACATGACTTGATCAAACGCACTGACCGCAGAGACTAGAGACTCGAGGGAGCAAAGTAAGGCTCCGCATTGCTTGCAAGCAAGCGAACCCCCCTCTGGAATCGACGAGACCATGCCCGAGGTGGCATCCTGATAGGTGGTACCGCGGGATCCTGACACGGACATCGTGTGATGGTTTTGATGGAGTGAATAAGCGGTCGAAAGCGAGTCGCGGGCGAATGGTCTTCTCAGAAGAGTGAAGAAAGTAAAGACAGTGGACTCGAGGGGGCGGGAAAGGGAGAGAGAAAAGGTAAAAGCCTTGTCCACAACAAAGAGAAAGAGGTTCGCCGTCTGAGAAGAATCAGATCCAGGGCGTTGGGCTATATATACGGCCCTTCCCACCGCCTCGTCGGCCGGTCATATCGCCAAGTCGCGAGCGTGAAAGATCGAGAGGGATTTTTCTCTGACCCTATGGCGGTATCCAAGGGGACATGAGCGAAAACCCAGATCCGTGGGACTGGATCAGGCGGGATGTTTCGCTGGTCTCCTTATGACGTTCCTGGTAACTTGTCTAAGTCAATCGTGGGAAGTGTTGTCCGGCTGGGTGTGATCTACTTGATCCCTTGTCGGGTCTGATGCTTCTCATGATATCCACTCTCATGCTTCCCGTCTAATCAACTTCGAAGCCCTCGTTGTTCGAGACAGTCTTACTCGAGGTCAAAGGTCTCGTGCTTGTTTATACATGAAATGTACCGCAAAGTCTATCCCCGAACGGCCTTATCCGACTTCAACACTCCGCAGCACATGGTTCTGGCACAGATAGACGTAAGCGACCCGGCAATTCAAAACTTGGTACCCTGTTGTCCGTCGACTCGCGGGACGGCTGAAATTTTGATTTGAAATTCCGCAACCTGTGTCACCGGCGGGAAGAAACCCGAGACGCGGAGTGGTCCATTTTCCCTGAGTGAGTTCCAATCTTGACCCTGTGCCAAGGAAACGCGGAACACAAAATGAAAATCCGAAAGAGGGTGCCCACGGGTGTGACAAAGGGTCGTCAAGAGGTTGGGGAGAAACTGAACTGACGCCCCCGATGAACGGATGCGAATGTCGTTGACAAAGCTCGAGGCCAGAAGCTCAATCCCGCGACCCTCCCTTCTTCTACTCCGCTCCCTGCTCGTTGAGCCTTGTCACCATCCCTGAAAGAAGGTCGGGGATCAATCAACGAAGGCAGGGCGTCAACCGGAACACTGAAACCGCTCACCGAAGAGTCGCACAAGCAACGACCATACCTTGTTCCCCAATCAAGCCATTTCCACATCTAGGGTAAGGGTATCCGCCCCAACAGACTCCAGAGCTCCGTTATCCGTCGCTGTTTCGGCCACCGTGTTGGGGGTCGATGGAACCAAGGACAGCTCAACATCCTCCTCAGACTCTGCGCCTTCTGACTTGCCCGACTGATCATCAGCATCGTCCGCCACTTGTCTGGCTAATGATATGCGCCCCCTCCCCCT
>Ga0307513_10004723_pt1 | contig 18111 bp, 11 predicted proteins | sample 15_EM_MG_FD_202174 | JGI IMG/M metagenome (GOLD analysis project Ga0307513, IMG submission 202174) | Populus trichocarpa ectomycorrhiza microbial communities from riparian zone in the Pacific Northwest, United States - 15_EM | ecosystem: Host-associated > Plants > Roots > Unclassified | place... | reverse complement strand
TTGCCTTTCTCAACCAGGTTCGTCCCCACGGCGGCGGCACACTCGTCCTGGCCGGCTCGCACCGGCTCGTCGCGCCGTATCTCGATCTTGGCAAGGCGTTCCGCCTGGACCGGGTACGCACCTCGCTCACCGCCCATCCGTGGCTGCGTGAGCTGTGGCACACCGGCGGTGGCAACCGCATACAGCGGTACATGAACGACGGGACTGTCATAGACGGTGTACCGCTGCGCGTCGTTGAGCTGACCGGCGGACCCGGTGACGTCATCCTCATGCACAGCGACTGCTTCCACACCGCCGCACCGAACCGCCTGACCGAACCGCGGATGATGCTCACCGAAATAGTCGCCCCAGACCATAACCGGCAGTAGCCACTTCGCACCCTCTCATCAGGCACTCCCGACGTCCTCACCCCGGCAAGATCACATTCGCGCTCATCGGCAATTCAGGACGCCGACCCGCGCGGGACGGCCACCGAGCGTGCCGACACGTCGTCCCCAGCGAGCACGGACGGGTGTCGCTTTCGGTGTTACGCCTGGCCGAGAAGGTGGCGCGAGGGGCTGTAGTCGATCTTCGTGTCGGCATAGACGCCGAGCGCATTGTCCTTCAGGCACCGTAGGCCGACGCTGACCCAGCGCACCTCACCGTCGTCGAAGAGCGCGTAGCCGACTCCACACCTCCGCAGGGCACGCGCACGAGTCGTAGTCGGTCCCGCTCCAGTGTTCGGCGCTGTCGCCGATGAAGGCGGTGGCGCCGCAGGCGAGGCAGACCCGCTGAGTCGCCTCCTGCTCATCGAGGTTGACGCGGAAAGCGCGGCCGTCGCACTCGCCGCAACGGGACTCCACCACCGTGGCTACCGGATACCGAAGCTGTTGATACTGACGGCGTTCGCCGGGCCGGGCCTCGCGCGCGGTGCCGGCCTTGAAATGCCGGATGTACTCGGCGAGATCGTCGAAGTCGTCCCCGCGCCACAGCCTTCCCGCGCCACAGCCTTCCGGACTTGGCGAGCGCCACCGTAACGTTCTGCCCGACCGCGTTGGCCGGGTATCCACTCATCGGCTAGATCCGCGTACGCGATCAGGGATAGGTCCTAAATGCGTTTGACCCAGGCGTCCCGGTGGGTGATCGGCACGCTGGCAGGAACCGGCAGCTACCGTGAAACTATGGCGCCAACTCGGGTCTTCATTGTCGGTCCGGCCTCCTGGAATCTGCTCGTGCACGTGACGGAGCTGCCCGTCCCCGAGCCACACGCCGTGTTCGCCCGGTGGGATCACGAGGGTCTGGGCGGGACGTCCGCGGGCAAGGCCATGAACCTGCGGCGGCTCGGTGTCGACGTGACCTTGTGCACGTTGCTCGGTGACGACGACACAGGGAGCAAGATTCGTCGGGCGTTGCAGCCGTACGGCATTGACCTCATCGTGCGACGTTCCCTCAACGGCTCTGAGCGGCACGTCAACCTCATGGACGCGGCCGGACGCCGACTGTCGATCTATCTGACCCTGCCGGAGGCCGCTGCGGCTGTGCCGGCTGAACAGGATGCGGCCCTGGCCGCCGCCGACGTCGTCGTCGCGGATCTGGCCGACCACAGCCGCCGGGCATTGTCGATGGCCCGGGCGTTGGGCAAGCCTGTGTGGTGCGATCTGCACGACTACGACGGTCGCAGCGCCTTCCACTCGGCGTTCCTGGCCGCGGCCGACTACCTCTTCGTCAGCGACGAACGGTTGCTCGACCCGAACCGGTTCCTGCACGAGCAGGTCGCGGCCGGCAAGCGGCTCGTGGTTTGCACGCGCGGTGCCCGCGGCGCCCGCGCCCTGGTGCCCGGCGGCGAGATCGTCGAGGTGGCCGCAGAACAGGTCGCCGAGGTGGTGGACACCAACGGTGCCGGTGACGCGTTCTTCTCCGGATTCCTCAGCGCCCACCTGGCCGGCCGGCCGCTGCGCGAGTGCCTCGATGTGGCCACCACAACTGCGGCTGCCTGTGTACGCTCGCCCGAGCTGGCGGCCGACTAATGAGATGGCGGCCAGGAACAAAAGGGGGCCGAGTCCCACCGGTGTCGATTCCCTGGCGTCGAGGGAGGCGAAACACCCCAGACTCGTCGAGGGGACAGCGCCTTCTGTACGTAACTCGCTCGGTTAGGGACATGCCACCGGGTGACCGCCATCGGCGGCAGGATCGCTGGGCACGGCCGGGTGTCGGGCAGTTGACGATCCGGGGAGGTCGACCGTGAGCATGATGGGCCGGTGGGGACCAGCTCGGCGGCCGCGACATCAACGCGCAGTCCCGCAACCGGGCCCGCCTCGGCAAACCCCGCCAGGTCGGCACGACTGAACGGTGGCCGAGCCAGCAGGCGCCGCTCGAGCATCATCCCGCGAAGGGCGGCCCAAACCGGCGACAAACTGTAGCCCAGCACCAGAACAGCGAGCCCAGCCCAGGCCCACCGCACCATTCCGGATCCGCCCGGCGCACCCGCCACCCGAGCCATGCACCCAGAGGCCGAACGAGGCCCGGCAGAGCAGGCCTCCCGCCGGCCCTCAGCGGAACTCGTGATCGACGCCGCGTATTCTCCGCGCGGCATGTGATGGCGTCTTTTCAGTGCATCGTGTGTTGCCAATTGTCTCGGGGTGACGTTGGTCGCAGATTGGTATTGCCGATCATGGATGTTGGCATGTGATCTTGGATGGTGTTCGGGATAATTTGTGGCATGGCGCAGCTGGAATTGTTCACCAGGGTCGAGCTCGCGGGGATGCGGGATCGGAGCAGGGCCCGCAATTATTCTGCGAGTCGTGACGAGTTCCGGCGTGCGCAGGCGCGTCGTCGTGCGTGGGGTTTGCAGCGTCGTCATGGCGAGCGGTTGCGGCAGATCCGTGAGCGGGAGGCGGGTTGCTGGCCGGCGGATCTCGAGGTGCTGCACGGCGGCGTCGAGGACGGCGGGCCGGGCATCGCGGAGCAGTTGTCCTGGGCACCACGCGGCTTCTCGCGCGGTGCAGCGCCCGTGGCCGGGCCAGCGAACCGGCCAGGTCCAACGAACCGGCCAGGTCCAACGAACCGGAAGCCCCCGCCACGAGCCAGCGAGCACACGGCAGCCAAGCCAAGCTCGTCACCATCGAATCACGATCGCGACACCAGCGCCGGCCCTGTCACACGAGCAAGCACCCAGCCGCGACCACGCGCCAGCCGAAGAACGGGCCGACGTCACGGCACCGCGCCCGTCTCACCCGGGCGGGCAGACGAACACAAGAACGGGCGGACCCGATCTGCGGTGACCCGACACGCACCAAACCAACAGCCGACGACCAACAAATCCCACGACCAGAACACCCCGCAGAAAGCGACCCTGGCGCTTCCTGACAATGCATTGAATCCTCGCCGAACACCCCAACAACATCACCAGCGAATCCCACCCTGAATCGCCGCCGGCACCTCGGTTGCGGGGCAATCTAATCGGCGGGTGATTGCGCCACCGTCATTCATGTCGCGGCTTTCTGGTGATTGTGGGGACGAGTTTCGGGTGTGCACGGTGGGTCGGGAGGTGGACGCGGCCGATTGGCACGCTGGGACGAGTGACTGACGCTCGGCCTGTGCCCGGCGTCACTGCTGGCCCCCGGGGCAACGGCGGCCGGCATCGCAAGCACCGTGACGGCAGGCAAGTGAGCCCGAACCCGGATGATGCGCCGCCGATCGGCCCAGCGACCCGGCGGACGGTCGACCCAACGGCCGATGGGACCGGTCGCCCTTGCGACCCCGCGGCCCCGCGACCCAACGGCCGATCGGCCCACCGACCCCTCGACCCGGCGGCTGGTCGGCCCAGCGGCCCAGCGACCCAGCGGACGGTCGACCCAACGGCCGATGGGACCGGTCGCCCTTGCGACCCCGCGGCCCGCGACCCAACGGCCGATCGACCCCTCGACCCGGCGGCTGGTCGGCCCAGCGGCCCAGCGGACGCCGACCCCGCGACCCAACGGCCGAGCGACCCAACGGCCGATCGGACCGGTCGCCCTTGCGACCCCGCGGCCCCACGACCCAACGGCCGATCGGCCTACCGACCCGGTGGCTGGTCGGCCCAGCGGACGGCGACCCGGCGACCCGGCGGACGGTCGACCCGGCGGCCCAGCGGACGGGCGACCCAGCGGCCGACCGACCCAACGACCCTCGACCCGGCGGCCCGCAGCCGGTCAGCCCAGCGACCCGATGGCCCAGCGACCCGGCTAGAGGGTGCGGCGAGCCTGGTCAGGAGCGTAGCGGGCCAGCGTGAGCTGCTCGACCGCGCTGATCAGTGAGTACAGCACGATCGATGCGACCGTCACGATCGTCACGCCGGTCCACATGCGGTCCAGTTCGAAGGTAGTCACCGCCTGGAGCATGAGATACCCCAGCCCCTGGCCGGTGGTCAGCCACTCGGCGAGCAGCGCGCCCACCAGGGCCAGTGGCGCGGCGACCCGCATGGCCGCGAAGAGGGCCGGCAGTGCCGAGGGCACCTGGACCCGCCAGAGCGTGACGTATGGCGAGGCTCCGTACGCTCGCATCAGGTCTAAGGCCGGGGTCGGCACTGCCCGCAGCGCCAGCGAGATGTTGACCAGGACCGGGAAGAACGTGACGATTCCCGCAATAACAGTGACCGAGAGCAGACCCCGGCCGAAGATCAAGGCGATCAACGGCGTCATCGCGACCAGCGGTACGGCGCGCAATGCCATCGCGATCGGCATCAGCGTCTGCTCGACCGCACGCCACAACGCGAACGCCAGCGCGGCGGCGACCGCGGCCAGGGTTCCAGCCAGCATTCCGATCGCGGCGTCGCGGGCGGTGATCCGGCTCGCCGCGGCCAGCAACTCGCGCTCGGCGCCGTTGGCCGGGTCGGTCAGGTAGCGCCACACATCCAAGGGGCCTCGGGTGAGGAACGGGTCCAGGTCGAAGCCGACGATCAGGCCCTGCCACACCGTGCAGATGACCCCGACGGACAGCACGGCCCCGCCGAAACCGGTGAGCAGGCGGAGCACGGCCCGGCGCAGCACGTGCCGGTCGAGCTGCGCGGCTGGGGCCGTCATCGTTGCACCCGCGGCGCCCACGGCGTCAGCAGGGCGCCGACCAGCGCGGTCAGCCCGTAGGCCGCGCCGGACAACGCGGTTGCCACCAGGGCGATTCCCCAAGTTCGTTCGACCGACAGGCTCTGCTGAGAATTGATCATTGCGACTCCCAGTCCGGACTCCGCGCCCAGGTACTCGCCGATGATCGCGCCGAGCATGGCGGCCGGTGCGGCGATCCGCAGGCCCGCGAACATGCTGGGCAGGCTGGCGCGCAGCCGGACCTTCCACAGCTGGGTCCAGGAGCCGCCGCCGTACGCTCGGATCAGCTCCAGGCTGGTGCGGTCCGCGTTGCGCAGCCCCACGATCGTCGCGATCAGGGTGGTGAAGATGACCGAGAGCGCCGCCAGGATCACCTTCGGCGTATCTTCGCTGAACAGCACCGCCAGCACCGGGCCGATCGCGATCACCGGCAGGCAGTAGCTGGCCAGCGCGAGCTGCAGCAGCGCCCGCTCGACCAGCGGGATCTGCACGAAGGCGATCGCGAGCAGGATCGCGATCGCGTTGCCCCACAGCCAGCCGAGCGCCGCCTCGCGCAGGGTCGTGACGATGTTCGGCCAGTAGAAGCCGAGGCCGTCGTCGACCATCTTGGCGACGATGGCGGTGGGCGGCGGCACGGTCCGGCTGTCCGCGAAGAGCGTGCGGCCGGCCACCTCCCACGCCACCAGCAGGACCAACAACCCGGCAGTGCCAGGCAGCCAGGCGGAGGTCCGCCGGCGCAACTGCGCCGACCAGGAGCCAGATGCCGCGTACGCCGTCATTGCCCGTCGCCCTCGGCGGCGCCGCTGTCGAACAGCAGCGCGCTGAGCTGGTCCTCCAGCTCGTGGAAGCGGGCGGTCCGGGTCATCTCCGGCGTGCGGGGCCGGGGCAGGTCGATCTCCACCTGGGCCACGATGCGTCCCGGGCGGGCGCTCATCACCGCCACCGTGTCGGCGAGGAAGACCGCCTCGGCGATGGAGTGGGTGACCAGCAGCGTGGTGGTGGCCCGCTCGGTCCAGATCCGCTGCAGCTCCAGGTTGAGCCGCTGCCGGGTCATCTCGTCGAGCGCGCCGAACGGCTCGTCCAGCAGCAGGATCTGCGGCTGCACCACCAGCGCGCGGGCGATCGCCACCCGCTGGCGCATGCCGCCGGAGAGCTGGGCCGGGCGGGCGTCGGCGAAGCCCTCCAGGCCGACCAGCCGGATCAGGTCCGCGACCGCCGCGTCGTCGACCTTGACGCCGCTCACCTCCAGCGGCAGCCGGATGTTCGCGGTCACCGACCGCCACGGCAGCAGGGCCGAGTCCTGGAACGCGATGCCGAGGTGGTGGTTGCGCCGGGTCGCCGCGGGCGGCTCGCCGTGCACGTAGGCCTCGCCCGAGGTCGGCTGGTCCAGGTCGGCGAGGATGCGCAGGATCGTCGACTTGCCGCAGCCGGACGGGCCGAGCAGGGCGACGAACGCGCCGGCCTGCGTGTCCAGGTCGACCCGGTCGAGGGCGGTCACCGTGGACCGGCGGATCGTGAACTGCTTGGTCAGCTCGCGGAGCACGATCCCCCGGTCGGCGGCGACGGTGGACGCGTTCAGGACGCGGCCGCTTTCAGGCTCGGGTCGGCCTCGTAGACCTCCTTGAGGACCGACAGGTCGAACAGCTGCTCCTTGGTGATCGTGATGCCGCCGAGGGCCAGCGTGGCCATGGTCTTGTCGATCAGGTCGTCGGTGATCGTGAAGAGGCCGTTGGCCTTGGTGTCGTCGGTCAGGATGATGGTGTTCTGCGCCGCCGACTCCAGCGCCTGCTCCGCCTCGTCGAGGCCGAGGTCCTTGCCGTACACGGTGGCGGCGAGCTTGGCACCGACCGAGGCGTCCTTGACGGACTCGGCCCAGCCCTTGATGTCGGCGGTCAGCACGGCCTTGAGCTCGTCCCGCTTCTTGGTCAGCGAGTCCTTGCGGGCCACGTAGACCTCGGACACCATCGGGTAGCCGTGGTCGTTGAGCAGCATCACCGCGGTCTCGACGCCCTTGACCTTGAGCAGGTTCGGCTCGTTGGTGAAGAACGAGAACCAGCCGTCGACCTCCTTGGCCACCAGCGGCTGCGGGTCGAACTGCGCCGGCACCTTGGTGATCGTGCTGGGGTCGATGTTGTTCGCCTTGAGGAAGGCGTTCCAGATCGGCTCGTTCACCGCCTGTACGCCGATCTTCTTGCCCTTCATGTCCGACGGCAGGTTGATCGGGTTACTGGCCAGGCTGGTGATCGCGAACGGGTTCTTCTGGAACTGCGCGCCGAGCACGACTAGCGGCGCACCCTTGAGGATCGCGGCGCTGGTGATGTCCGGCGCGGAGATGCAGACCAGCGCCTTGCCCGCGGCGACCACCGAGTCCTGGCTGACGTTCGGGCCGCCGGCGATGAGGTTGACCGAGCTGAAGCCGGCGGCCTTGTAGTAGCCCTTGGTGTCGGCGATGTACTGGCCCGCGAACTCGACGTTCTTGATCCAGGAGAGCTGGTAGTCGAGCGTTCCGAGGTCCTTGGCCCCGCCCGACGCGGACGTGGTCGGGGTGTCGTCATCGCCACACGCGGCGAGCGCGCCCGCGGCCGTGCCGAACACGGCCAGGCCGGCCGCGGTCTTGGCGGTGCGCAGGAGGAACGTACGCCTATCTATGTTCTGCTTCACCAGGATCTCCTTATTCAACAAATGGCATCGCTTCGCCGCCGGACCGGTTGCTGGGCCGTCCGGGGCCAATGGTGGTTTCTGCCTGGTTACCGTCGTGTTGCTTCGGCGGTGGTCTTTCCCGGGCGACGGGCACGCGGGTCGGTCGGGTCAGCACTGACGCCACCGACACCGCTCTGATCAAGTCAGGACACGCCTACCAGCCGTGGGCGACGCGGCCGCGCGTCCACGCGCTTTGATGCGTACGGCGACGCAGGTCGGCCTGCGATCGCAGCAGCGTTCCTGCTGTCACCGTCGACCTCCCGACTCATGCCGCGCTGCGCGCCTGACGGCCTCGGAGCCCGAAGCCGACGCAAGTATCGGGGCCCCCGGTTTCCGAGGCGTTTCACGCCGGTTGCCGAGTCTTCGCCTTCGCGCCGGGCGGGAGGGGTGCGGCGGACGCAAAGACGCCGCTGCGAATTCCACGGGGAAGAACTCGCAACGGCGTTAGAGCGAAGGTAGTCGATGCGGTGCCCGACGTCCAGCCGGGGCGGGCCTCGGTTTGCCAGGTCTGCCCTTTCGTCTGTGCCGGGGGGCCCGCCTACGTCAGGCGGTGGTCGGCCAGGGCCAGGTTTCGTCCGGGCTCTGGTCGCCCGCGCAGGCGAACGCCGCCGCTATCTGTCCCCGGTCCGCCCCGGCGGCCAGCGCCAGGCTGAGCAGCAGCCGGGCCTTGTACGGGTGCAGGAACCCGGCGGGGATGAGACCGCGCTCGGTCAGGTCGCGTTCCGAGCCGGGGAAGCCGTACGTGCCCGTCAGTACCGAGCCGCTTCCGGTGCGGGAGGCGAGCACCACCGGGATCCGGGCCACCGCCTCGGCGAGTTTCGGCACCCAGCACTCGGGGACGTGCCCGACGCCGAAACCGGCGATCACGAGGCCGGCGAACTGCGCGGTGAGGGCGCTCAGGGCTGCGCCGTCGTCGTCGAGCGTGGCGGTGTAGAGGCCGACCTTGGGCAGGGTGGCGCCGACCTGCGGGGCGGGCAGCACCTGGCGGCCGTACGCTCGGGTGAGGATCCTCGCCTCTGCCTCCACGACGTGGCCGAGCGGGCCGGTGTCCGGTGACGCGAACGTCGCGATGCTGGTCGAGTGCGTTTTGCGGACCCGGCGGGCGGCGTGGATCTCGTCGGCGAAGGTGACCAGGCAGCCCAGGCCCGCCGCCGCCGGGCTCGCCGCCACGGTGATCGCGGCCAGCAGGTTGGCCGGGCCGTCGGCGCCCGCGAGGGTGGGGTTGCGCATGGCGCCGGTCACGACGATCGGTTGCGGGCCGGGGTGCAGCAGGTCGAGGACGTACGCGGTCTCCTCGATCGTGTCTGTGCCCTGGGTTATCACCGCACCGGCGGCGCCCGCCTCGAAGTGTCCGCTGAGGACGGTCCTGAGTCGGGTGAGGTCGTCCAGGGTCACCGACGCGCCGGGGCGGTTGCGGAAGCTCAGCACCTCAAGCGCGACGCCGGTGCCGGCCAGGCCGGGCACCGCGTCGACGAGTTGCTCGGCGGACAGGCTGGGCGTCACCCCGCCGGTGCCGGTCATCGCGATGGTGCCGCCCAGCCCCACCACGAGGACCCGCGGGCCGGCAGCGCTCACGGCAGCGCCCGGCGGACCGGCAGCGGAAGCAGCGCGCGCACGCGGCGCATGTGCTCGGCATAGCCCGGCCGCCGCTCGAGCGAGCGCTGGTCCATCATCGGCACGCTCACGAAGGTGAACAGCACCAGCATGGCGACCGGGCCCACCACCGTCCACCACCAGCTCGGCGCGGCGGCCAGGGCGAACAGCCACAGGCCCCACCAGAGGCCGATCTCGCCGAGATAGTTCGGGTGCCGCGAGCGCCGCCACAGGCCGCGGTCCATCGGCCGGCCGCGGTGCGCCGGGTCCGCGGCGAAGCGGCGCAACTGCCAGTCCGCCAGCGTCTCGACGGTGATCGCGGCGGCGGTCACGGCAAAGGCCACCGCATCCAGTACGCCGAGCGGCCGGTCGCGGACCGTCACGGCCGGCCACACCGCCAGCAGGCCCGCGAAGACGACCAGGGTCGGCATCAACTGGATGCCGGTGAGGCTGACCAGCCACCACGGCAGCCGGCCGCGGGTTTCGGCGCGGGTCTGCCAGTAGCGCCAGTCCTCGTGGCCCAGGCCGCGCCAGGAGAGCGCCCAGTTCGCGGTGAGCCGGATCGCCCAGACCAGGATCAGGCCGGCGACCAGCAGCGGACGGATCGTGCCGGCCCGCTCCGCGCCGGTGGCCAGCCAGGCCAGCACGATGACGGCGGGGGCCACGCTCCAGTACGGGTCATAGAGGCTCGAGTTTCCGACCGCCATGCTGGCCGCGAACACGACCAGGGTCGCCACCAGGTCGGCCCAGAAGGTGACGGTCAGCGGATGATGGTCGCCGACCACTATGGACAGCCACCACGCGGCCAGCCCGGCGGCCACGTATGTCACTGTGACCACCGCGAACCCGGTTGCACGCGACGCTCCAGCCAGCCCGCGACCGACGTGGTACTCCTCCGCTGACATGGGCCCAGCCTAGGGGTGTCGCTACTGATCGGCGAGAGCCCGGGCGCGGCGCAGGTCGGCCCGGCAGCCGATGCTCTGGAAGCCGGCCGTCGCCCGGTCCAGGTGCCCGGCCCGGTCCAGGCCGAGCGGGGACCGCTGCCCCGGTACGAGGTGCCGGGCCAGCTCGAAGTGGGCGCGGGCCAGCTCGTAGGGCATCTGCCGGCGTTCGGCCTCGGGCACCGCACGGGCCCACGCCCGCCACGCCGGACCGGGCCGGCCCGCCAGCCACGCGGACCAGCCGGCGCAGATCAGCGCCCGCGGCCGGGCCATCGGGAACGTACGGGCATAGCGGCGCAGCCGGCGCAGCGCGGCGGCAGCGGTCTCGCGCAGGGCGGCCGGGTCGGGCGGACCGCCCAGTTCGATCAGCGCCAGGCAGACCTCGGCGACACCGGCGTGCGCCTCGAGGGCGTACTGCTCGAACGACGGGCGCGGACCCGTCAGCCGGTCCGCGACCCGGATCGCCTGCCAGGCCGGCGCCGGGCGGCCGGCGGCGAGATGCAGCCGGGCCCTGGCCACGTGGATCCGGGCGGCGTCGATCCGGGCCACCTTCGGCAGCAGGCGCTCGGCCTCGTCGACCCAGCCGGCGAGGGCCGGGTCGTCCGGGTCGGTGCGCAGGGTCGTCTCGATCAGGACGGCCAGGCCCCAGAGGCGCACGATCGGGTCACGCCGGTCGCGACCGGCCGCCAGCCCCTCGGTGGCCGCCGCGGCCGCCTCCGGGTAGTGGGCGCTCAGGTACTTCGCGACCGCGGCGATCAGCACCACCTCGTCGGCCCAGCGGTGCATCGGCGTCCGGCGCCGCAACTCCCGGGTCCGCTCGGCCCCGGCGTCGACCGCCGCCCAGTCGCCGGCCCCGGTCCAGTGCAGCCCGCCCACGATGCCGATCCAGCAGGCGGTGAGCGGGTCGTCGATCGGGTCGAGGGCGCTGCTTGCGGCGTGCAGCTCGCGGCGGGCGAGCCGGTGCCAGCCGAGCGTTCCGATGATCATCCCGACGCCGGCCCGGGCCCGGGCGACGAGGTCGGCGTCGCCGGCTCGTTCGGCGTCGTTCAGCGACCGGATCGCGGCCGGGAGCATCGGGTGTCGCTCCTGCAGCACCCAGTAGACCTCGATGATCGCGAAGTTGGCGGCGGCGCGCTCGCGGGCCTCCTCGCGCCGGGCTTCGCGGCGTTCGACGAGGCCGCCGGGCCGCAGGCCGTCGAAGGCCCGGCGCGCCACCTGGACGCCGAGCATCGCCAGCCAGCCGGCCGTCGAGTTGGGCACCCGGGCGCCCAGCGTCGCCACCGTCCGCTCCAGGTGGTGCCGCGCCGCGTTCGCCTCGCCGAGCTCCTGATGCGCCTCGCCGAGCAGGCGGTGCCAGCGGGCCCGCTGCAGCCGGGTGATGTCCTGGCGGTCCAGTGCGGCGCCGAGGAAGGCCTGGGCCGCGCGGAACCAGCCCATCCGCCGGTACAACGCCCAGACCCGCAGCAGGTGAGCGTCCAATGCGGCCGGATCGGCGGCGCGGACCAGCCAGTCGGTGGCCGCACGCAGGTTCTCGGCGTCCAAGATCGGCGGGGCTGGCAGCAGCGCGGCGTAATGCTCGGCGTGCCGCCGCCGCGCCAGCGCCTCCTCGTCGGGGTCCGCGGCCAACCGCTCGGCGGCGTACTGCCGCAGCAACTCGTGCATGTCGTAGCGGCCGTCCTCGCCGACCACCACCAGCGACTGGTCGACCAGGCCGGCCAGCAGCGGCAGGCCGGCGTCGGCCACCGCGGCGGCGGCCGCCAGGTCGAACCCGCGGCGCAGCACCGAGAGCCGGCGCAGGGCGCGCAGCTCGTCGTCGGTGAGCAGCTGACAGGACCAGTCGATCACCGAGCGGAGGCTGCGGTGCCGCCGCTCGACGTCCGGTGCGGTGGTCTCGAGCAGTTCGAGGCCGCCGGCCAGCCGGTCGGCGATGGCGGCGGGGCTGGCCGAGCGTACCCAGCGGGCGGCCAGCTCGATGGCCAGCGGCATGCCGGCCACCAGCCGGCAGATCCGGCCCGCCCCCTCGGCGCCGGCGGTGGCCTGGAAGCCGGGCCGCAGCAGCCGGGCCCGCTCCTCGAAGAGCTGCACCGCCTCGTAGCCGGCGGCGCCCGCGTCGCAACCCTCCGGCGGATAGGGCAGGCCGGGCACCTCGACCAGCCACTCCACGCCGAGCCCGAGCTGCCGCCGCGAGGTCACCAACAGCTGGGTGCCCGGCGAGCGGCGCAGCAACTCGGCGATGACGCCGGCGGCGCCCGGCAGGTGCTCCAGGTTGTCGAGCACCAGCAGCTGGTCGCGGCCGGCCAGGTGGTCGGCGAGCAGATCCAGCGGGTCGCGCGGCACCGCCATCGAGACCCCGAGCGTCCGGGCGAGATCCGCGACCAGCAGGTCGGCGGACTCCTCCGGGCGGGCCGGCCGGGCGCCCACGAACGACACGAACGCCGCCCCGTCGCGGTGCCGGTCCTGCCGGGCCGCGGCGACCTCCACCGCCAGCCGGGTCTTGCCGATGCCGCCGGGGCCGACCAGGGTCACCAGCCGGCACGCCGGGTCGTCGAGCAGCTCGTGCAGCCGGGCCAGCTCCTGCTTGCGGCCGACCAGCGAGGTGAGCGGGCGGGGCACGTCGGGAACCGGCGCCCCCGTCCGGCGGCCGTGGGCGCGATGGCGGCGAGCTCGGTGAACCCGCCGGCGTCCGCGATCTCGTCGCGCAGCGCGGTGGTGGCCGCCGACGGCTCGATCCCGAGCTCCTCCCGCAGCAGGTAGCGGCACGTTTCGTACTGGGCGAGCGCGGCGCTGCGCTGACCGAGCGTGGCGAGGAACCACATCAGCGCCCGGTGCGCCTCCTCGTGCAGCCGCTCCAGCTCCAGCATCCGGCGGGCCACCTCGACCCCGGTGACCGGCTCCGGCCGGCCGCGGGCCCACTGCACGGCCCGCTCCATCAGGGTGAGCATGTCGGCCCGGACCGCGGCGCGCCGGCCGGTCAGCCACTCGTCGAAGACCGGGGCGCCGGGCACGCCGAAGCCGTCGAGCAGGTCGCCACGGCAGAGCCGGACGGCCGCCAGCAGCTCGTCGCCGTCCAGCTCGGCGGCGGCCAGGCGGCCCACCTGCACGGCGTCGACCCAGACCGGATGGCGGCCGGCGAGCCGCACCGTCTGGCGGGTCACGTCGAGGTGCTCCGGCAGGACCCGGCGCAGCTTGGTCAGCACCAGCCGCAGGTTGGCCCGGGCGGTCGGCTCGGGCAGATCGCTCCACAAAAGCCCGGCCAGCGCTGTCCGGGAATGCCCGGTGCCGGTCACCGCCAGGTAGAACAGCAGCGCCGTCGCCTTGGCGGAGGCGAGCTGGATCAACGGCCGCCCGCCCACGGCCAACTCGGCCGCGCCGAGCACACGGACCCGCAGCTCCTGATCGATCATCGCCACCGCCGTCGTCGGGAGAAACCCTATCGCGGCCACGCTCCGCAAACGACGGATAAACGGTCGGCACACGGTGGCTCAATACGGTCCGGTCAGGAACGTGGCAACGGCAGAGGAGTCACCATGGCAACCGTACGCAGCTACCTCCCCGACGTGCCGGTCGGCGGCAGCACCGTGCCCGAGCTGGTCCTGCGGCACGCCGCCCGGCTCGGCGACAAACCGGCCCTGGTCGACGCCGCGACCGGCCGGTCGATCGGCTACCGCCGGCTCGCCGCCGAGATCGAACGGTTCGCCGCCGGCCTGGCCGCCCGGGGCTTCGCGCCCGGTGACGTGCTCGCTCTCTACAGCCCCAACCTGCCCGAGTACGCCGTGGCGGCGTACGGGGCGATGCTCGCCGGCGGCGTCGTGACCGGCGCGAATCCGCTGCTCACCGTGGACGAGCTGGCCGGTCAGCTGGCCGACGCCAAGGCCCGGCTGCTGGTGACCGTGCCGCCGTTGCTGGACCGCGCGCTGGCCGCCGCCGAGAAGGCCGGTGTCGCGGAGGTGGTGGTCTTCGGCGAGGCGGCGGGCGCGACCGCGTTTCGCGACCTGATCGACCACGACCACCCGCCGGTGCGGATCGCGGTCGACCCGGCGGCACCGGCCGCCCTGCCGTACTCGAGCGGCACCACCGGCCTGCCCAAGGGCGTCGAGCTGACCCACTCCAACCTGGTCACCAACGTCCGGCAGGGCCAGGCGGTCCTCGAGCTGGGCGAGGACGACGTGGTCGTCGCCGTGGCGCCGTTCTTCCACGCCCTCGGCTTCAACCTCGTCCTGCCGGGCGGCCTGGCGGCCGGCGCCACGATCATCACCCTGGCCCGCTTCGACCTGGAAGCCTTCCTCGGGGCGATCCAGCAGTACCGGGTCACGGTGACCATCGTCGTCCCACCCGTCGCGCTGGCGCTCGCCGCTCATCCGATCGTGGACAGCTACGACCTGTCGTCGCTGCGGATCCTCGGCGTGGGCGCGGCTCCGCTGGGTGCCGGAACAGAGCAGCGGTGCGCCGACCGGCTCGGCTGCCTGACCAGTCAGGGCCTCGGGATGACCGAGACGACCGCGCTGATCGCCGTGGGCCCGCTGGACGCGCCCCGGCGCGGCTCGGTCGGCCGGTTGGTGCCCAACACCGAGGCGCGGATCGTCGACCCGGACAGCGGCGCCGACCTGGCCGCCGGCCGCCGCGGCGAGCTGTGGGTGCGCGGCCCGCAGATGATGAGCGGCTACCGGGGCGGGCCGCAGGAGACCGCCCGGACCATCGACGCCGACGGCTGGCTGCACACGGGCGACCTCTGCTACTTCGACGACGACGGCTATCTGTACGTGGTCGACCGGCTCAAGGAACTGATCAAGTACAAGGGCTATCAGGTGGCGCCGGCCGAGCTGGAGCACCTGCTGCTCACCCATCCGGCGGTCGCCGACGCGGCCGTGGTGCCCCGTCCCGACCCGGAGGCCGGCGAGCTCCCGGTCGCCCACGTGGTCCTGCGGGGCGAGGCAACGGCCGAGGAGCTGTTGGCGTACGTCGCCGAGCGGGTGGCCCCGTACAAGCGGTTGCGTGCCGTCCGGATCGCCTCGTCGGTCCCCCGGTCCCCCTCCGGCAAGCTGCTGCGCCGGGTGCTGGTCGAGGCCGAACGCGCCGCCCCGTGCTGACAACGGCGCCATCCACCCGGCTCCGGAACTGGGCCGTCAGCCTCGCCGCCACCGCTGTCTCCACCTACGCGCTGGACGCCTGCGCGACCGCGACCGGCGTCGCCCTCGTCGGGTCCGGCCTGCTCGGCGGGCTCGGCCACGAGGTCGTGCTGGCCTGTCTGGTGGCGAGCTACCTGGTCTGGGGGCTGGGCCTGCGCGCCAACCTGCGGGCCAACTGGACGTTGCTGGCGGCGACCGGGACCAGCACCAACGTGCTGTCCAAGGCCGCGTACGAGCTGGCCCGGCGCGCGACGCCCAGCCCGCGGGCGGCGCGCCTGGCGGCCGCCGCCGGATACACCGGCACGGAGATCGCCAAGGAGGTGCCCTACTACGCGGGTGCGTTCGGCGCCGCCGTGCTCACCGACTCGGTCACCGCGAACGAGGCGCTGATCTTCCTGGCCGGCGCGAACCTCGGTGCCGCCCTGTACGAGTACGGCCTCGCCCGCCTCACCACGGCGTTGCTCGGCCGGCGCCGGCGGGCCGTCCCCGGCCCGCGGCGCCGTCCGGGGCTTCGTTCCATGAGGCCCGGGCCGGCCCCCGGCAGGTGCGGAAGTCCCGGTTCGGGCGACCGATGGGTGCTTTGATGAGGTTGTGACCCATCGGCGCCGGCTCGGCAGCCCGGACCGCCGGCGGGTCGTCCGGGCGTGGACACCGGGGGCGGGCGATGGCGACGACCGAGATGTCATCCGGCGATCATCGTGATCGCTGGGCCGCTGGCGACCTGGTGGAGGTGCTGTACGACGGCGAACGTACCGTCGTGACCCGGGTGCGGCCGGCCACCGGCGGGACCCTCATCCGCAAAGAGCTCCGCGGGACCGGCGCCGACCAGCGGCTGCGCCACGAGCGGGCGATCCTGCACCGGCTGGCCGGGCTGGACTACGTGCCCCGGCTGGTCGACGGCGACACCGGCGACGGCGACGGCGCGATGCTGCTGGCGGACGAGGGCGGCGTACCGCTGGTCTCGGTCCTGTCGGCCGGGCCGCTGAGCCTGGCCGAGCTGCTCACCCTCGCGGTCGATCTGGCCGAGGTGGTCGCCGCCGTGCACTCCCGCGGCGTCGTGCACAAGGACATCAACCCCGGCAACATCCTGCTTGCGGGCGTACCCAGGCGGCCGTCACTGATCGACTTCGACCTGGCCATGACCGTCGCGGAGGAGCGGCCCGGGTTCGGTCACGAGAACGAGATCGCCGGCACGCTGGTGTACCTGGCCCCGGAGCAGACCGGGCGCACCGGCCGGCCGGTGGATCACCGGGCCGACCTCTACGCGTTCGGCGCGACCCTGTACGAACTGGCCACCGGTGCGCCGCCGTTCGGGGCCGGGGACCCGCTGCGGCTGATCCACGATCACCTGGCCCGGACCCCGCAGCGCCCGGACGAGGTCAACCCCGCCGTGCCGGCCGGCCTGGCCGACGTCATCCTGCGGCTGCTGGAGAAGGAGCCGGACCGCCGGTACCAGAGCGCCGCCGGCCTGGCCCATGACCTGGTCCGGCTGCGCGACGAGCTCGGCCGCGGCGAGCAGTCGCAGTTCCCGCTGGGCGAGCGCGACTTCCCGGTGCGCCTCGCGGCCCCGTCCCGGCTCGTCGGGCGGGACGCCGAGATCGACACGCTGCGTACGGCGTTCCTGGACGCGACCGCCGGGCGCTGCCACGGCGTACTGGTCAGCGGGGTGCCCGGGGTGGGCAAGAGCAGCCTCATCGACGAGTTGCGAGCGATCGTGGCCGCCTCGGGCGGCTGGTTCGTGTCCGGCAAGTTCGACCAGTACCGCGAGGATCTGGAGTCCGACGCGGTCCGGCAGGCGTTTCGCCGGATGTGCCAACTGCTGCTGGCCGAACCCGAACAGGAGTTGGCCGGGCTGCGGACCCGGCTGCGGGACGCGCTCGGCTCCAACGCCGGGCTGCTGGCCGCGATCATTCCCGAGTTCGCGCTGCTGGTGGATCTCGACGGCGAGCCGCCACCGGCCGGCACCCGGGGCAACGAGAACCAACTCGTCCAGATGGCGATGGACTTCCTGCACGCGGTCGCCGCCCCGGACCGGCCGGTGGTGCTGGTCCTCGACGACCTGCAATGGGCCGCGCCCACCCCGATCGCCTTCGTCGACGCGGTGCTCAACGATCCGGAGGGCAGCGGCCTGTTGCTGGTGGGTGCCTACCGCGACGCCGAAGTCGACGCCGCCCATCCGTTGACGGCGATGCTCACGCGCTGGCAGCGGCTGGGCGGCGCGCTGCGGCAGGTACGGCTGGACAACCTGCCCGTGACCGACCTCGGCGCGCTGCTCGCCGAGATGCTGCGGCTGCCGCCGGAACGCGCCGCCGGGCTGGCCACGGCCATCGCCGCGCGCACGGGCGGGAACCCGTACGACAGCCTGGAACTGCTCAACGCGCTGCGCCGCGAGGGCGCGCTGACGCCGGGGCCGGACGGCTGGGCCTGGGACGTTGCGGCCGTACGCCGGCATCTCGGCCGTGCCGACGTGGTGGAGATGTTGATCGCGCGGATCGACGCGCTGCCGCCGGAGACCGGCGCCGTCCTGGAGATCACAGCCTGCCTGGGCGGCGACCTGACGCCCGACCTGCTCGCCACGGCCACGGGCCGGACCGGCGAGGTCCTAGCCGAGCAGTTGCTCCCCGCGCTCGAGGACGGCCTGCTCGTGCTGGAGCAGACCGGCGGCACCGTGCGCTTCCGGCACGACCGGGTCCA
>Ga0307513_10004722_pt1 | contig 18111 bp, 22 predicted proteins | sample 15_EM_MG_FD_202174 | JGI IMG/M metagenome (GOLD analysis project Ga0307513, IMG submission 202174) | Populus trichocarpa ectomycorrhiza microbial communities from riparian zone in the Pacific Northwest, United States - 15_EM | ecosystem: Host-associated > Plants > Roots > Unclassified | place... | reverse complement strand
GTTCTGGAGTTGTATTGTCTGAAGGGGCTTCAACATCACAGCCTTAGCATTAAAATCTCCCTCATGACCTGATGAACATTAGCGTGTGTTACAGCGACGTGCATTAACAAATTCCTTACTAAAAATAATTGGGAAATGATCATACCAGGCCTTCAACGATGTTGTGCCATAGATCATCAAGAGGTTGTCTATGGGTTGGGAATTAATAAAGTAAGTTATTGGTCCTCGCATGCCATAAACTTAATATTTACCCGCCAATCCACAGACAAAAGGTCGCCTATTGCAAACTGCGAGGTCGCCGATCGCGTTGGAGATCACCCATCTGCAGGATCGAGGGGTGTCTGAGAAAATCAGGGGACGATATCTCCCGAAGAACAATTCAATATCCCCCTTCTTACCATTCATATAGGCCATTCCACTGTCGAAAACTTCTTTCTCAAGTGAGGTAGTAGATAATTCGACTTTGCCGCAACACGTCTCGGCCGTGATGAATTCCCAAGATCCCTTCCTCATACCTAATTTCAAGCGGATTACCACAGTTATTGATAAACTCCAGCAAAATTGAGCCCACACTGGGAGACTGCAAGTTTGGGATGTCGACCTTGTCAATGACCTTGGCCGCCACGCCCACTCAAAGGAACAGGGTAGACCATTTTGCATGCACCAAGCTCCAATTAATTCATGCAGCAAGACCCCTACAATGTGAGGGGAAATACTCCCCGGAAATCCTTGTCCTCTTTCGGTTTGGGTTTTTAATTTATAATTTCCAGTCACTTGCACCACTTTTCTTGACCATCGATAACATATCCTATCATGTGGACCTTCCTGTGTTTTACACGAATGCCTGACTTTCCAAGCTCCAAGTAGCTGTCGTCGGTGAAATGTGCGGATAGAAGGTGCCGTCGTGGTGAATGTAGATGATCCGACGAGCGGTATAGGCAATGAGTCATCTGAGTGGGGTCACCACCGGGCTGGACTGCCAACTCTGAGGTCAAAGCCCAGCCGAGTGTGTAGCGGTAGCGTGGTGTTACTAGTCGGATGTAACCAGCAATTTCCATACGCTTCTTTTTGACAGCAAGAATTTTGATATGTTTTAGGTTTATTATATACTTTGTCTGCCATATTGTGCTTGGATATGTTATTATCACCCTTAAAAATGTTTGACTAAATCAATGAAGTCCATATCATTCTAGTCCGAGTCATCCTTTGCACCGAACAAACAGGGGTGTGCTTGCGCAAGGCCCTTGCTATGAGCTGTATCACAAAGCGCGTGAAGCGATTCCTCATTCAACCAACATTTCTTCCTCCCATGGAATCCACAGTGTCATCTCCGGAAATACTTAGGACGCACAAATGCGCCGCACTTGTCGGCGGCGTCTCATTGGTTTTCATCATGCTTTCATCATCTAATAGGTAGTAGATTAACCGTGGTAGTGTACTGGGAGGCGGATAGTAGAATCACGAGGATTGAGTCCTCTAGTCTCTGGGGCGAAGGGCAAGCGAAGGGGCCGATGGGATACGGGCTGATGAACCCCCGTTCCGAAAGGCCCTTCTCCGCCAATGGTCAAGGGAAGGTGGGTGGGTAAAACAAGTAATGATAAATCATGATTCTGAGTCGAGAATAGAACCCGAGATGTCATGAAGGGATGGTGGACGATGTCGACGAAGGAACCGGTGAGAACGTAGGGGAGAGTGCTCCAGGCAATAGCGTGTGGATGGCAAATGCAGTACCCACCATTATTTGTCATCTCCTTGAATTGACCTTACGGCATATCCAAGGCGTATCTGATCTCCCATCGGTTCAACAGATGACTACGCAGTCCAAGCGCAGTCGTGGCGGCGAAGGTGGTTGAAGTTCATTAGGCGGTAAAAGCATCTGCTGCTGGTGATTCGCACCCTATATTGTATCTACAATGTACAAACCCGATTAGAGGATAAGATAACGTCCAGTAAAACCTTGCGTATTGAAAGGTAGCCCATCGCGGAACATTACGATTTTCTTGTGTTTGTCCATATTTAACGTGATCTCATTCGGCTATCGGCAGTGCTTGAACCAATAACACCACCACCAACAATGGGCTTTCCAAACCCTCTAGCCTTGCACCAACCTGCGCGACATTCACATCCATCAATAACGACGCCGACTTCTCCTGCGAAGGAATTGACTGCATCTATGATCTGGGGCCTTCGACACCCACAGCTGAGGCAGTGATGCCACGGCATGTGTTTTAGGATCACGAAGAAGTCGGTCCTCGGGAGCCTCTGCTGGAAGCGCGAGCTGCACTAGGCGCAGGTGCAGGAGTGGGTGGCGAGGGTACACATGGAACGGGTTAAGACTTGGCGGTGGGGGGGTGCGGATTCAGCGGATTCGTTCTGTGCGACCTCGAAGCCGGTGAGGAGATTGTGCTACGCTGGGAATGCGACATCGTAAACGCGTTACACATACAGCTCAGATTTTTCTGTAAGTCTTCTTTCTTCTTTGATGCCTTTTTCACTGATTTATTCATCTCGTAGCCCCAATCCTTCAAACTTCCTCTCAAACTCTGTCTCGCCGGCTCAAAATCACAAAGTCAACATACAATCGACACCCGCCCAGCCCACCATTGATCTGGTTCAGTCCATGGTATCGCCACCAGCACCGGCGGTGGGAAGGGCAGAGTCAATGGAATGCGGGTTTGTTGATGGGCGAAACACATCGTTCACACCGATTCTTCCGAGCAATTTCCACGAGTCGGAATTCAAAGTAGAAGAGGAATCGAGCTATCGATGTAGTTGTGGAGATGGATGTGTTCGATGAGGACGAAGACCTTATGATCAGCCTTAGCTGCTACATTTATATATGAATACCCCAGACTTGCCTGAACCATATCATAAATCCACAGCGGGAATTCCCCACCAGCCAAAAAAACCGAGTACTGCCATGGTGCCAGGGCTGGTTAGGATTAGTAATAGAGCTTTTGAGTAGGCGGGTAGGGTGGTTGACTTGCCGAGGGTGCCGGATGGGAGGCGGGGGTGTATAATAGGGCGGGGCTGCTGGGGCGGGGCTTGGGGGAACTAGTAAATAGATGTAAATAATGCCAGAAGCGGTGGTCGGGTAGTGCGCTCGCTGTTGGGCTCGTTGGGGGCTCGTTGGTGGCGGGAATTTTTATATTTGGGAAGGAATGATATATTTTACACCCATCTGGGATGTTTTGGCGGCGAGGGGAGAGCGGGTGGGGGCGGGAGAGCAACGGGCAACGTGTCCCAGATGTCCGGGTTCCCAATTAGGCAGGCGGTGCCAGTTGGGCTTTGGGCTCGGTTTTGTTCCTGGGCTCGTTGGGCTCGGTTTTTCATAGAAAAAAAAAGTGTATTGTGGTAGACATAGTGTATTTACATACAATCTACTGTTTTATAAACTTGTGAGCAGGCGAGAATGGATGGATGGCGTAGAATTGGTTCGGATGACGACTTCCAAATTAGGCAGGTGTTCCCAGTTGGGCTTGCTCGGGCTCGGTTTTGCTCCTGGGCTCGTTGGGCTCGGTTTTTCATATTTAGAAATATGTACATTACTAGCTACAGTATATTTACACATAATATACCATTTATAAACATTGGAGGATGCAGTAATAGGTAGATATCTCAGTATCAGTAGTTATCTTATCTTAGATAACTCTGAATCTCTCACTTTTAAATTTTCATTTCCGGGGGGACGTGTAGATTGGAATAGATTCAGATTCTCAAGGAGGGGCTAGCCCTATGTAGCTAGTATACAAATACATAATAAAAAATACAGGGCAGAGGCCAAGCCTCCGCCGCTGTCGTTACGGTCTATCTACCCTCCGTTTGTTTCTACCCTTCGTTGTTGGGCTCCATCTCCGCCGTTGGGTCCTACCTTCCGTCGTTGGTTTCTGCCCTTCGTCGTTGGGCCACGCCCTTCGCTGTTGGGTTCTGCCCTCTGCCGTTGGGTTGTACGCTCCGTCGTTGGGTCATACACTCCTTCGTTGGGTCGTACGCTCCGTTGTTGGGTGCGTACCCTTCGTCGTTTTGGCTCCTGCCGTCCCTCGCGTTCGTCCTTCCCTAATCCCTGTATCCACCTAGCACATCCCTCAAGGGGCCGTCTAGGATATGAGGGGCGTGTTGAGAGCTTGGGGGGGGCCTTGCCGGCGTCGGTCGCTACATCAGCCTGTTTTTAGGAGTCAGCGGGCGAGGAGGGCGAGGAGAGAAGGAGAAACGAAACGAACCACGACTTTCATCGTGGTTCGCTTTCGTTACGCACTGTCCAGGCTTCCCATTTCCTTGGTTCCCCTCGTTGTTATCCCTTCGTCGTTTCCTTGTCATGTTGTGGTGGTGGTAGTCCCTTGGCGTTGTCGTCCGATCCTAGTCGTTGGACTCGAGAGGTTGGGGCGGAGTCGTACGTAGGTTGTCCTTGAGGCGTTGGGCTTTCCGAATCCCTCGCGCTGACGTCGAACGCGACTCCTTCTCATCTAAACTCTTGCCGTTATGTCAGTGGGGTGATACAAGAAGGAAAGACGAAAACGAACCATGATTCTGTCATGGTTCGTTTTCGCGACGTACTCGCCAGTCCTCGCGTGTGCTTCCTCTTCGCTCTCCAATCCCTATGTCCCATTCCTCGTCGTGTCGTGGTGGTATTAGTCCCTTGTCGTTGTCGTCCTGGGCCATCGTTGGCATAAAATGATCAGGCCCACATCCCTCGCTAGAGGGGAGGGGCTCCGGGCCTTGTCGACTGGGGGCGAATTGAGGTGGAAGGTGGTGTGGTGGAGGTGGAAAGAGAAATGAACGAAGCCGAGAACTGAGGGCGTCACACTTGTCACGCATGTCGAAACCCCGCTCCCACCCAATGATAACGGCCGCGGATTGTATCAGGAGTAACGATAATATTTTTTTAGCTGTAGATATATGTATAATATGTATATACTCCTAAATCCAAAGCTTCAAGTTAGATAATAAGATATTGAAGATGTTATTCAAGATTTATTCCTTATTAGGAAGGAGCTCCCGCCCCCACCTTTCTTTCGTCGATTCTATATCATAACCTTTGTATTATGTATAAAAAATGATGGAATGTGATTTAAGTAAACTAATATATTGATTCTAGATAGGTGAGCCGACGTCCCCAGTGGTTGTGGAAAACCGGATTGTTGAGCTTGAGTTATGGACCACAAGTCCATATCCTAAGGAAACTTTGACTATCTTAGCTTCCATAGCCTGTAGGTACCTTGGGCACAGTATTCAAATATCATTTATTTGTATATTTAAATTACATCCAATTATTTTTTCTACATAATACAGCAGGTAAGATAGTGAACTGACGTATGGTACTTTGGCAGAGCGTGGTGAGTTCGTCCGTTTATATTATTTTCTAAATAACACGTTGAATTTCGAACTATTTATCCTAAAATTTTGGATATAGTACCTTTAATATATTTATAAACTGACTACCATGTAAAATATTTAATCGCGCCACTATGCGTTGATATCGAGCACGACGATAGTGCATGAGAGCGGAGTTTGAATTCGACATCAACCGTAATCTTGGTTGATGTTGCTTCATTCTCCCTCATCCTACCACCACCACATCAAACCCACCTCCTCGACTCCGACGCTTCCACGCGCGTTCACACCGCATGGTGCCCCTCCCCTCTCTTGAGGGATGTGGGCTCAATAGCTAACCGTGACGCTCCTGACCTAGTCGAATAACCGAGAACCGCCCCTCCTCTTCCAAAGGGGATTCGGCAGCTTGCACATTCATGCTCGACGGAGTAATCGGGGGAGGGTGGGGAGTGGTAAACACGAGGGGGGACCCAGGAGTGGGAGGCCCATCCAGTGCGTCACGAAACAAACCACGACTTTCGTCGTGGTTCGTTTGTCATTTTTCCTCCCCACCTCTCCAACTAACTGCCGCCGTAGAAATTCAATGCGGACATCGTGTCCCTCCTGACTATGCTGACTATGACGACACACCGCAACCGCACCTTTCCACGACGACGGGATCTCCCCATGTCCGCGTCACCTTCACCTCAGCTCGCGTCCACTCCCTCCCTTGCATTGCTGTCGAAGACTCGTGCCCGGGACTTCCAGTATGCAGAGTTATGGGGTGGAAACTCCAACACGGGGTGTCGACGACGATGAACGGCGATGGCGGCGACGCAACGGATGGCGAGGGCAACGACCGCGAATGTTACTGGACGGGACGGCCGCGAACGTTTCATCGATGATGACGGCGGCGAAGACAATGAAAACCGACGAAAACGAAAGGCTGCGATAGCTGGGGATGGGAATAGGAACACCACGAAAGCCGAAAGACGACGACGACATGAGTAGCGAGAACGACACAGCGACGACAACGACAAGGGGAGAGAACGACACACGACGAAGAGCAGGAGGAGAGAGAACGACACGACGAAGAGGAGGAGGAAGGGAACGATACGACGAAGAGGAGAGGAAGGGACGACACGAGGAGGAGAACGACACAGCAAGGAGGGGGAAGGGAGCGGTGTGACCCAATGACGAAGGGTAGGGCCCAACGACAGAGGGTATTGCCCAACGACGAACCCGGCGGAGGGTAGGACCCAACGGCGGCAGAGGGTGTAGCCCAACAACTGAGGATAGACGAGGCGGCAGAGAACGACAAGGCGGAGAGAACGAGAGAACGAGGAGGAGGCAGAGAACGAGGAGGAGGCAGAGAAATGGAGAACGACGAGTGTAGGGAATGCGCTAAAGCCCAGCGAATGAACCAGCTGGGCTTTTTTTCGTCATTATACCATGTACTTAGGTAGTACTAGCCCAAGGGAGATGCACACCATACGTGTGCTTCTCTTTTGCGAATAATAAATTTCGAGAACAACATTTATTCTCAATAGGAGGAAGAGATAGATACACACTATAAGATAACTGGGCCATCCACCCCTTCCTGCCTCCACTGCCATGTGGAATAACTGTAAATATATTTCAACTAACAACATACAATGTTTCTGCTATGACAAAACGGCGCCTAAAGCGCCCAACAGCCAGTGCGAGCCCAAGCTCCCAAGGGGCGATGATGTATTCTATAAATAGAACGTCATCCAAACCCATCCACTCGCATCCACCCATTCCCGCTTCCCCCAATGAATAAAAAATATTACATTATGTGTAAATACAGTGTAGCTAGTTATATATATATTTTTGACCGCGAAAACCCAAGCCCAACGAGCCCAGGAGCAAAACCGAGCCCAAAGCCCAACTGGCACCGCCTGCCTAATTGGGAACCCGGACATCTGGGACGCGTTGCCCGTTGCTCTCCCGCCCCCACCCGCTCTCCCCTCGCCGCCAAAACATCCCAGATGGGTATACAATGTATCATTCCTTCCCAAATACAAATTTTCTAACCCCAAACCCGCCCAACAGCGAGCGCACTACCCGATCACCACTGCTGACATTGTTTATATCTATTTACTATTATCCCCGACCCCTGCCCAACAGCCCCACCCTATTATACATCCCCGCCCTCCTATCCGGCACCCTCGGCAAGCCAACTATCCTACCCGCCTACCCAAAGTCTCTATTACTAATCCTAACCAGCCCCAGCACCACGGCAGGGGTCCTTTTTTTGGGTGGTGGGGAATACCCGGTGTGGACTTATGATATGTTTCAGGCAAGTCCTGGGTATTCATATATCAGGGTACCATATACAGGTGTTATGATTAGGTCAAGTTTGCTGAAACGTACATTTTTTTCCCTCCTTTTTGTATCGTTTACTTCATCTTACTGACTATTTGCATTCCACAGCATAAACCCAATTCAAGATTATGGTCGAAAGTACTCCCACCCACCTCTGCGTCATCGCTGGCCTGCCAAAATAAAGCACACCAACACCATGCCCGCGGGACCTACCTCCTGGAGATGGAAGCAGCTCGACCAGCAACTACGAGAACTGCATGCAAGATGCGCAAGAAATTGCGACATCCTAAACATCCTCTTCCCCACGTCACCGAATCTCAGGATCGTTCCTTCAGCCCTCGCACTGCCGCATTTCGCCTTCACCCGACAAAGTCCCGCAACTCCTCATCCTTTGCATCGTCCTCCTCATCCATTAGCATTCGTTAGCTGATGCTCAAGTCGGAAATGGTCTTTCCCTATTACAACACCTTACGAACGGGATGGATTTCTTGGACGAAGCAGCTGCATATTGGGTTGGGTAGGGCATCGCACGCAGGATGGTACGGTGGAGGGGCTGATGTATGCTCGCTCCGAGATACCACCTAGGGACCTGCACTCGAGGCTGGAGTGCCCTCCCCCATTCCATTCACCATATCGCCCCAATCCCCATCCAATGCCCTCCTCTCTCCGACCACCTCGCCCATATCGCCTTCGTTCAGCCGTACTAACGAATGTGAACGTCAACCATTGTTAGCCCCATCCGCAAAGTTAACGTGTTCCTGAGAGGGCGTGTCAGACGATTATTGGTATTCGAGGTTCTCGATAGCGAGCAAGATATCCAGGTCTTTCCGGTTTTCTTTCAACACAGGTGGGAGTGGTGGGTCTCTCGGCCTCAATTCTGGTAGCAGGTGGGGGTGGATTCGACGCGGTCGAGAAGGGATTCATTCCGCTCAGGGACAAATTCGGAACGGCATTATCATCGAGGGGCGAGGACGAGCTTTCCGCCACGTTCAATGCCACCCACCCTTCCTCTTCGGAACGTACCCCAGAAAGCTCTCATTCATCCTCCCCTTCCGTTTCGATGCATCTGCATCACATTGATAGGAATCTTTCGCCGTCGCCTGAACCTGTCCTCCAACACAGGTACATCACGTCCCCAAGAGACCTACGAAGACTCTGGCGGTGCAGTGCACCCACCAGACTAATCCTCTAATCCAACAGAAATGACCGCCGGGTTCAAAGTCTACGCAAGATTCTGGGTTCGAGGTCAACGCATCAAGATGTGGTAGTTGGGGCAGCACCAGGAGGAAGAGGCCCTAGGTACCCTCACAACATACCATCTATGATGCTGCTAACCGACCCCCCTTTCGTCCATGCAGGATAGTGCGAGCACGTTCTTCACATATGCAGATGCTCTCGCCTAGTTTATGAGGACGTTGCCACCACAACGCCTCCCTTCCCTCGTCGTCCCACAAGCCGGTGGCAGCGATGATGGCCCCACGACTACCCTCGTCCCTCGTACCCACACGTTTTCTAGATACCTTATCGCGAATATGCTTGATGCAGCCCTCCAAGTCCACCTCCTCGACCGCTGCAGATGCAGTCAACACCCCTCTATTGCCTCCACCTCACATGGCGCCCACAACGTGGCGGACATGGTCTATGCCGTGCTGCTGCCTCACGTCCTCGAATAGCATCAACGTTAGTAAGACCGCCATACCGCATCCACACCAACGTCGTTAAGTGACTGATACTGTCCCATTTTTTCTCTGCCCATGTTGAGAGGCGCCCTTTCCTCTGTACTACGATACGGCACCCATTGCGGTATGAGCTGCCCACACCACTGCCATTGCCTACCACTGACCACCGCACCTCACAGCAAAATGGCGGGTGGCGCTCTACCACCACCACTATCTCCTCAACCAGCTTCGACATTGCTATCCTCTAGCAACGTCGACTTGGCTGAAGCACCCCCACATCTACCTCCTCCGTCACTTTTAGTACGATTGACGTAGCCCCTCCACCTTCCACCTCTTCGAATGGCGCTGAGGCAGCGCTCCACTTCGTACGTCTCTTATCGACCCGTTTCCCCTTCCTTGATTGTTGTTGATGAGACTCCATTACACAGCCTGGATGCATCAGATTCCGCCTCAACTGCTATAGATATGGTTAATTCCACCACCACTTCCATGTCTTCCTATGACATTGACACGGCTAACGCATCTCCACGTCCACCTCAGTACTATAGAATAAGTTTGACGTTCCTCTGCCACCTCCAACAATACGGCGGGTGCGCCCTACCACTGCCTTCATCTCTTTAACTAGCCTCGACATCGCTGGCTGATGCTGCCCCTGCATCTCCTTGTTTAGTTTGTTGTTTAGTGTCGACATGGTGGATGCTCATGCCTGTCTTTTCGAGACCGAGATGAAAATAGGAGGGCCATTGCTGGTTTGGGACCTGCGGTTATGTAGTAGTTGTGTATATACTTGAAATACATCAATTTGGCTTTCTTTTTGGTGTGAAAACCTGATGCTGTGCTCGAAATTGTACTTATTGTATCCAGCTTGCAGACAGCTAGCTGGTTTATGATCCATTATGAGCATCTGAGAATCTGATACCTGGTTGACAATTGACAGTACTATTGCAGCCACTCTGTCATCATTCAGAGGGACAATATCAATTTCATAGTAATGCAACATTATTACAACAAACTCGTAACACTATGGCTAGGATATTACAGCTGTTTGCAAAAAGGTTGGCAGTCACTGCTTCAAACAAAACAAAATAGACCCTAGGCTAGGGTTTGCACCTCCTGGAGCACAATAGGGCATGGTGCATTCACAATGGATCCTAGAATTTGTTATAATATATCCCTAAAAATGTAATATACTCCCAAAGCATGTTATCTTGGGCAGCTTGAGTTACAGCGATGGTCCTTACTCAGCCAGAACTGGTTGTCTTCTGACCCAAGCTCAATGTCCTCAGATAACACAGTTTTGGCACAGGTTACATGGCACATACCATTCTTTTATACTTTACATGCTTTACCTTATAAATAATTAGGTAGCATGGGGCTGTAGAAGCCATTCAGAAGGGCAAACCCCAGCCTAGGGTTTGTTTTGTTTTGTTTGTTTTCAAAATGCCTAAGGTGGCAACTGCCAACCTTTTTGCAAATGGCTGTAATAAGATCTAGCATTGTGAGTTGACCTAAAATATGCTAACCTGTTCATAACACCGACAATGATCTGTAATGCATTTTGGGTGTTCATAGGAGTTTTTCCAATTACCTGATGTAAAATAAATAGGCAAATGCATGGGTAACCCTCAGGTATATCAGTGCCTACCTGTACCCTAACCCATGGGGACCCATACCCGTGACCCGCACAGGTTTACCCACCAAAGCGAGCCCAAAAACAGTGGAGAAATGGGTGAGATACACTCAATTTTGATGATTTTCATAAAATTGGCTGTATCTCATTCAGTTCTCCACCAAAAAACATGTTCTTGCATTTCCCTAAATATAAACAACCCCATCCCTGCTGACTTTTCCCCCTTCTTGCCACAGCTCTAGTACATCCACCACCCAATTCCTCGAATGAAGTCGCTACATCACTCAGCCACCACCACCTTGAATAGTATCCACATATCTTCTCTTTATTCACCTTCTGTCAACATCCCATTTTCAGGTGGTCCACCCCTCTGCTGCCAACACCGACTGGCTTAGATGATGCTAAAGGCATCTCGAGACTCATGCCTACATCTGCAAATGCATTTTTGCACAGTAGTGTTGGCACTTTGACAGTGCTCTCAGCTTCCGCGTTAAGTGGAAGGTAAATCCTGCCCAGGATTTACAAGGATGCATAACGTAGCAGAGAGGAGCATGGTGGGTGAAAGTGCAAAGCACTTTCCTAACACATGCTCTTGGATCCTGACCTAACCAGGGTGTCCGAACAAACACTGCGATACCCAAAATATTAGGAGCCTGGCGACACATGGAGCATGCGAGAATACCCACATATTAGGAGACAGGCCTAAAATGAATCTATAAGTATTAAAGGAGTTGAGGATGACATACCAAGGGAGCAGTTGGGAACTCTAGCTGTTGTTGCTTCATGGAACAGTGATGTGGGAGGCTGAGTTGAAAAGATAATAATTGTAAAATAAAATGGGAACCTACTGACGATATTCAGGTCTTTGATCTGCCTTCCTTCTCATCTCGATAACTTGAAGAAAGGATATATTTGAGTGGCAATTTGGCAATATGATTAATAATGATTAATTAGCGATGAGTAGCACTAGATAGACAGCATAGTGATGAAGGATGTCTTAGGATGTCTTAGGATGCTCTAGGACAGCTAAAGCATCTAAAGACAGCCAGAGCTAGGTGGCCTTTTCCTGATGAGAAGGGATATCACAGACGGCAAGTGTTATAGATAAAAGGCTTGACGGTCATGGTGGACCCCACAAACTGTCATCCCATCTATTGACAGGGCATCCACCTACAGAGTGGGTGAAGTATGTAGTGAGTTGCATATTGCATCTGCACGGCTTGACGGTGCAGCCTGTGAGCCGTCATCCTGTCAAGAGACAGGGCATCCACTGGCAGAGTGGGTGAAGCACAGAGCAAGTTGCCTATTACCTTTGCATGGCTCGACAGTGCAGCCTGCGAGCCATCATCCCACTGAACAACGGGGCATCCACATGAAGAGTGGGTGATGGATGGTGCTTGATGCATGTTGCATTTGCACGGCTTGGCGGTGCACCCCGCGAGTCGTCATCCCAAACCTGGGGCATCCACCTGCAGAGTGGGCGTAGCATGGTGCATGTAGCATGTTGCACAGCTCGACAGTGCACCCTGACGAGCCGTCATCCTGCCAAGAGACAGGGCATCCACTCGCAGAGTGGGTGAAGCATCCTCGGCTCGGGAGTACTGGAGTTGCACCCACGAGCCAGCATCCCGAAATACAGGGCATCCACCTGCAGAGTGGGCATAGCATGTAGTGTGGTGCATGTAGCATGTTGCATGGCTCGACAGTGCACCCCGACAAGCCGTCATCCTGCCAAGAGACAGGGCATCCACTCGCAGAGTGGGTGAAGCATCCTTGGCTCGGGAGTACTGGAGTTGCACCCATGAGCTGGCATCCCGAAATACGGGGCATCCACCTGCAGAGTGGGCATAGCATGTAGTGTGGTACATGTAGCATGTTGCATGGCTTGACGGTGCACCCTGATGAGCCGCCATCCCGCCAAGAGACGGGGCATCCACTCGCAGAGTGGGTGAAGCATCCTCGGCTCAGGAGTACTGGAGTTGCACCCGTGAGCTGGCATCCCGAAATATGGCATTGTTGTAGTGAGTAAGACTGAGGAAAAAACTGCAGGAAAAGCCAAAGTTAGAGTGTAAAATGTAATTGGTGATGCATCTGCAGATCCCTGATGTTTTAGGCACCAATACAGCTGCCCAGGTGGTCCAAAATGCATGTCCTTCGAGTTCTCTAAAATGAAAACGGGGTTGAGGGTCGATTTCAGGTGCAAAGAGGGTTCCAGAAGTTAATGGCAGAGTGAAAATGAAGAGAAGGGTGCATAGATGCACCTGAAAAAGCGACAGCACGTCTCGCCTGAATCGCGACGCAATGGAGAGAAGGACCAAGGACCTGTCATCAAAGTTGTTTGGGTCAACGATGGTTTGTCACGTGCTTTGCGCTTGTTCAAAGTCCGTATTCTTAGTCTATGCTGCACTAAGACGAGAATGGAATTTCTCAGGGTGCTCGGATAGACCCAGCGGACTCTGTAGCTACCCATAGTACTACTATCACTCTGTAGCAACCCATAGTCATGTTCATCTCCTGAAGTCTCTATAGTCTCTACGTTCTCTCGCTCTCTCAGGCCCTCTTTTCAGGCTACAGACAATATCATGCAGGTGAGTTATATTCTTGGGCCAGTTTTTTTTTCAAGTCCTATTGTAACCTAACCACCATGTCGTTCAGTACTCCACCTCACCATAGTGTGCCCCAATGGTTCTTGGTTCAAAGAACCAACAGAAATTATGCACCATATATACCACCTAGCCCCTTCTCATCTGACCTCACTCTCAATCCATGGCCACAAGACAGTGAAGATGAGGGTCCAATTTCAACTGATGGAGCTCCTGTAGTTGACAAGGCAATAAATTTGGTGATAGAGGCATGGTATGATGCATATGAGCAATTGGAGGTACCTGAGGATGAGCCGGTTGACCTGACGATGGAGGTGAAATGGGTATGTCCCCTCAAGTTCTAACTTATGTTTGCATCTTGTAACTTGTTATTAAATTTGGGAGCATGTGGCTCAGTTCTGTGGGCAACTACATGATCGCATCTGCAGGGAGCTAAAGAGCACCTTTGGTTTTGTTGACCTCTTGCATCTCATGCAGCGTGAGGATATTGAAAAGGCAATTGCACATAACTGCAAGCTTGTCGCTTCAATCCAAAATACATTCCACTATAAGGTCTACTTTCTTCAGATCCTAGATGAGATACGGATGAGTCTCAGTGTGAAAAGAGAACGGCTGATATATTAATATACCTAGACAAAATACGGATGAGTCTAGGAATGAAATAATAAGTACATGATCTATAAAAAATGAAAAGAAACTGTACCTCAGCATGAAAAGAGAACAGCTGAGGTACAAAATGAAGAGGTGAAGCTATATAAGTGAAAGAGAATAGGGGCTAGTGATGTGCCAGCCTGACTTGGCCTGAAAGCCGCAGCTAAAGCTTGGCTTTGAAAGGCTCAGGCTTGTTGAATTTGAAGCCTGAGCCATCGCGAGGGCTTGGGGCTGGCTTGGGCTTGGCCTAGGCTTAGGCTGCAGCTCATTGGGGAGATAATATTGTACAGCAAGAACAGTGATAATATATCTAAAAAATTATTTAACAAGATTCTCATCATTTCCAGTGGCCCAGAAAATTTTGTGAGTGCAGGTTTTCTTTTTGGGACCAAGGTAGGCTTGAAATTCTTTAAAATTGGTAACAGTACAGTACATATATTCAGCCACAAAAAGCCATGGCTGAAGCCACAGCCCAGGGCTCCTGAGTACTGAAGCCTGAGCTGTGAGCCAACCAAACCCTGGAACACGGCCCAGAAAAGCTCGTCTTACCATGGCTCGGCTTTGATGGCCTAGGGCTTCCAAGCCGAGCTGAGCACATCACTAATAGGGGCTTCACCCCAAGATGTCCATTCATATATCAAAGAAGCAAAGAAGGACGTCATAAAGAAACACTGCAAGAGAAGCAAAGAAGAGTGTCCATAAGGGCACTTGATGAAGTTACATGACGAGTCCCAACACACCCCCTCAGTGAGTGCCCAATCCAAGTTGTGCAACATGCTCTTGAAATTTCACATGTCCAAGCGATTTGGTGAAGATGTCGGCCGTATTGACAATCCCAGGAGTGTGGATAATCTTGAACTCATTATTTTTGATGTGAGAATGAATGAAGTGATATTGGATGTTGATGTGTTTCGCATGTCCATGAGAAGAGTCATTAGATGCCAGAGAAAGTGCACCATTTTTGTCAGTTGAAATGACAAGGGACGAGGGACATGGTACCTCCATCTGCTGGAGTGAGTTCCTAAGCCAAATTTCCTCCTGAAGGGCCCAAGTGAGTGCCACATATTCTGCCTCCATTGATGACAACACTATGCAATTCTGTTTCTTGGCTGACCAGCTGATAGGTCCTCCACCATAGGACCAAAGGAAGCCCGAAATTGATGCCTGTCCACTTTTATTACCCACCCAATCTGCATCCACCATCCCAGAGAGTTCCTCCTCCTTCCTTGCACCTCCATAGTGCAGACAAAAAGACTTCATCCCTTTCAAATAATGCAGGACCCATTGGGCAATGGCATAGTGATGCAGAAGAGGTGCAGAGCAGAATTGAGAGAGCAGCAGAACCGCAAACAAGATGTCCAGCCACGAACAGAGTTGCAAGAACAGCAGAGACCTGATAAGATGTTGAAAAGGGTGCATCAAGTTATCGATCACAGGATAAGTTGCTTCCTCATGTCCAAGGGGAAAGAATGGGTCCAAAGGGGTGATGACAGCGTTACAGGACATGAGATCATGCCCGGCTAACAGGGAATCAATATACATTTCTTGATGGATCCAGATTTCCCAAGCCAGGTGATCTTGCTCAAATTGAATGCCTATGAAGGTTTTGAGAGGGCCAAGATCCTTGATGCCAAACTGCTTATTGATTTCAGACTTGATAAAGGAAAGAAAGTCATCTGAGTTGGAACCTGCAAGACCATCATTGACATGCATGGCAAGTAGGCAATGAACAAGGGATGATCCCCAGGTTCTGTTGAAGATGAAAAGCACGTGGTCAAATTCTGAGCAAACGAATCCCAACAATTCAAGCACCTTGCAAAGAAGTCAGTACCAAACCCTGCTCGCTTGTTTCAGGCCATAGATGGATTTGAGTAGTTGCCAAATGCCAGGAGGTAGAGGGGGTATGCATGAACACAACCCTGTTCAAGCCTCCATGAAGAAAGGTGTGCATTGCGTCGATGCACTGAAGGTGCCAACCTTGCAGTGCAGAATATATGGTGACAAAACAAACAGTCACTGACTTCATGACAGGGGCAAAGGTCGCCCCATAATCCACAAATGGCACCTGAGAGAACCCTTGAGCAACAAGTCGTGCCTTGTAGATTAGGGGTCCACCTGACTCGTTGGCCTTGAATTCGTACACCCAATGGCAACTGATCACCTTCTTCCCCTCTGGCAGCTCCTCAGCATCCTTATACACCCCCATCCTTTTCAGGTCCTCCAATTCCTTCTCTGTAACCTTTCGCCATTCCTCCACATCCATACATCTTTCAGCCTCCCAATGAGTTGCTGGTGGAATTTTCATATTATACCCCTCTGTAAGTGGATTCCTTCGTATATCACTGTGAATTGACAAAAGGGTCACTTTGCACAAGCTGTCGACATCCTGTCAGAGATAGTCTTCTGCATCCAAAGACACTGCCATAGCCAAGGAAGCTGTATTTTCAAATCCACCACCAATGAATGGATTTTCTTTGTCATCCTCAGATGCACCCTTGCTCTCATCACCCTCTCCTTCCTTTCTTCCCAAACCACTCATGCTTTCACCCCCTTGCCTAGCCTCCACTTCCCTAACCCTAACCAAATGATCCCTCTCCGCCTCTATTTTCTGCTCAAAAAGTCTCCCCTTCTCCATCAATTTCCTTGCCCCTGAACTTTCCTGGGAACGCATCTGAACAGGATGAGGTGTTGCCAGCGGTCCCCAATGAGGACCAGGAGGAGGCATTATGGGTACAGCAGGCGGTGGTGAAAGCGATGTGTCAAGAAGTTCAAGATGATCTGAGTCCACATCAAGATTGGAGGGATTCAGGGGTAGTTCAGGAGCCGTTGGAATCACAGAAGGACGTCCCTCAAGAAAAGGTAGAGTTGAATAATCATTTGAAACAGTAGACAGAGTATGGAGAGAATTATATGGAATGTTTTCATCGAAAATAATGTTGCTGGATGTGAAAAAATAATGGGTTGCAATGGAACGAACACAATACCTGCATTGACTGGGTGGGTATCCCATGAAGAGGCATTCATGGGATTTTGTGCCTAATTTGGATTGCTATTCATCGGGAACCATGGTGAAGCAACACGTCCCCCAGACTCGAAGATGGGAAACATTCAGTTTCTGCCTGAAAAATACTTTGAAGGGGGTCACACCACTGGGAAGGGTGCTCATTGATGTGAGGTTTTGAAGATAGGCCGCTGTCAATGCCGCTTTGCCCCAGTAGGTCATAGGAAGCTGGGCAGTGACAAGCATCGCATGGATCTTGCCCTGAATTGTCCACATGTACTGCTTGATCTGGCCGTTCTTCCAGTGTTCGTGAGCCGCAATAACCTCTACCTCAATGCCATCCAATGCCAACTCCTCCAAAAATTCCAAGCACCCCCCCAACTCCCCAGCTCCATTGAAACGCACATGTTTAACCCTTTCCCATCTAGTGTTTGAAGGTTAGGTTAGTTAACTGGAAAATAACCAAGACCAGACCGGACCCTAACCGATCAGAACCTCAAAATTACCTAACCGATTCTAACCGTAACCGTGGTCCGGTTAGCAGTTAGTTCCAAATTTAGAATTTTCAGTAAGCGACAAAACTGGTCCTAACCGGTCATAACCGGTCTTTGTGTCTTAAAATTATAACAAACTATTCCTTTATTTTCAAGCTTTCCAACAGCTCTGAAAGCATAATTTTTGGTTGAGAATTAAGAGAGTTATAGAAAAATTAATGTATGTGACTTATAATCCAACCATCACCTGTGTGACATGGTTACACATATACTTTACCTTGCTCCACCTATTCCAGGTGGACTCCACTGGAGTCCAGGTGAACAATGTGGACTCCAGGTGGACTCCACCTGGAATGTACTTAACTGACCATATATGCTATGATATCACCTGGAC
>Ga0307513_10004721_pt1 | contig 18119 bp, 20 predicted proteins | sample 15_EM_MG_FD_202174 | JGI IMG/M metagenome (GOLD analysis project Ga0307513, IMG submission 202174) | Populus trichocarpa ectomycorrhiza microbial communities from riparian zone in the Pacific Northwest, United States - 15_EM | ecosystem: Host-associated > Plants > Roots > Unclassified | place... | reverse complement strand
GGTTTTCAGAAGCTAGGTTTCAATCCTGCGGCTCTTGGAGAACCCATCAATAATTTTGAGATCACCATCTCTACCACGATGGCTGTTATCCCTGGTCGAATTCTCCCACCTCCCGGTCTCAGCTACCGAAACAACAACCGCCCTACTACTCGTGACGGCTCATGGAACATTCTCGATGTCAAATTCCAGCGGGGCGGTAATATGGAGAATTGGGCTGTGTTGATGGTACTTGAACAAGGGAGGGCCCGATTCAAGGGACCCACGGACCCGGAGATGTGGAAGCTCATCCAAGGATTCAGGAACAAATGCGCCTCCGCTGGGATGACTGTTCCGAACGAGCGACCACGTCTCGAAGAGGCTGGTCCTTTGTCCCCTTGGTGCAAAGAAGATCCCTCTCGACAAACAGCTGTCAACAAATTAAAGGCTGCTGTCGAGAAGCTCATGAACCCACGGCCGAGCTTCATACTCGTTCTATTGGACCATCGAGACAATTACATCTACCCAAGCTTGAAGAAATTGTGCGACGTGGACTTAGGCGTTGCGACGGTTTGCATGCAACTGAACAAGGCAATGAAAGAACAAGGCCAAGATCAGTACTTCTCCAATGTTGCTCTCAAGGTCAATACCAAACTCGGCGGATTCAATCATTTATTGGACGACAAGGATATAAAGTGGTTGAAGCAGAAGCGCACAATGATCGTCGGCGCTGATGTTACGCACCCAGGTCCGACATCTATACGCGGCACGCCATCCATAGCTGCCGTCGTTGCGAGCATCGACATGCATTTCGTCCAGTATCCGGCAAGTCTACGGTTAAATGAATCAAAGGTGGAGGTGAGTGTGTGTAAATCCAGGACAGTGGAGGTTGTACTGACCGGCTCCTTGCAGATGATCTCGGATATGGGTGAAATGATGATCGAACGGCTCCAGTTATGGCAACAGCGTAACAACAATTTGCTGCCAGAACGGATATTCATGTTTAGGGATGGGGTTTCCGAGGTGAGACTAGCATACTCGCCCATATCTTTCCTTCCGCTAACACTACCTTAGGGCCAATTCGATACGGTGCTGCGTAAAGAACTCCCGCTAATGAGGACGGCCTTTGATAGAGTGTACGGAACAGGGAAGAAGCCTACACTTACGATTACCATCTGCGGGAAACGCCACCATGCGCGATTCTATCCTATGAATAATGAAGAGGCATCCAGGAACGGAAACACCAAACCTGGAACCGTTGTGGATAAGGGAGTAACGGATGTCTTCCGTTTCGATTACTATCTGCAAGCGCACAATGGGCTTCAGGTGGGTGGAATAATTGCTCGCTGTGCACCGGATTTACCCACATCATAGGGAACCGTACGTCCTACTCACTATTCCGTCATATACGACGAGAACAAGCTACAGGCGGATGAGATTCAGCAAGGAACTCAGTAAGTTGCGCACAGATCCTAACACTTGCAAGTACTCACATGCTTTCCAGCACTGCGAGTTATCAGTACGCTCGCGCAACCAAAGCTGTCAGTTTGATACCCCCAGCTTACTACGCCGATCTGGCCTGCGAGCGGGCTCGTCTCTACCTGAACGACCTCCTCAATCTCGGCTCTGGGGCAGCTTCCAGCGCCAGAGACAAGAAACGTGATAAAGAAGCAGAGAAAAAGATATTCGACCGAGCCGTCGCTGCGTGGGGCCATGGTATTCATCCCAACTTGCGTGAGACAATGTTTTACATTTAATTGATTGCGATGAAAGTCAGAAATGTACGATATATAGTATTCCGGTCTTGTATACACTCTATGCCGCACTGTGGAGTGGTCAGGAAAAGTTGGACGGAGGAATCTAAAGGCAGATCACCCAAAATCACTTGTAAATAGAAATCAGGTAGGCACCAAAGTGAGCACATGGTTCACCGTAGGAACATTTTGCTGGGTTATCCATCAAAAGTCTACGCAAAACATAGAAGGGCATTTGTTCCACGACACTTGTCCATGTCCCAGTTCATATCTTTCTTAATTACACGGCTTTATCCCTTGATTAACCAGGGCCTCAGGTACCTGGAACGGGTATCGTGCTCGATGAACAGCGACCAAAGTTTTTGCCAATTATCGTGTTATTGCCACCTATCGATTCCAAGGAGCTGAAGGACAAACCCAAATTACGTCGGTGCTGGCTCCGAGGGGTTCAAAGCGGTATTAGTGGTTCTCGTTCCGATGTTCAAGGGCTAGTTTTCTCAGACCTCCGCCTGCCTTGGGTGATTGGCAAATGCACCAGCTCCTCGGAGTTCGATGAGTACACGGTCGACTCACTCCTCGAGAAGAGCTCTTCCCCGACGTACCCAGTATGTAGGCCACGATGCTTATTCGCAATCCCGTCACTTGGGCCTTCGGGAGAGTCCTGCGCATGCCTTGATCTGTTAAAGCCGGTCTGCGATGGTTCGAAGTGGGTGGACATCCAGCGGCGCTGTAGTTCAAACGGGTCCTCCATTGGCGCCCGCTTACTCAAGGCTCATGACAGTGGAAGGAGAGACTCATGAACGAAAGCATTGGAGCACGTGAGTACGGAGTACACTCGAGTGGAATCAGTCACTGGTGGACCTCGTCGACAAGAAACCTAGCTGGAAATGGATGAAGGATGGGAGCAAGACGGAGACCCTTGAAGATGGCTGGATCGAATCTAAGCCTATTGATTGAGTGCTGTAGACACAGGAGGGATCGCGATAATCGATTCGAAACGATGGAACTATTAAAACGCGTTGAAGTGGCCACCTAATACAAAAGTGGTGCTTCAATTAATCGTTTGGAATATGGTTGGGGTTAGTGAAGTGTCGACGCATTGAGCAGATTGGAAATGCAATTTAATGGCAACGCTAGCGTTTCTTCCATTCAGCATGCATGGGCTTATCGATTATCAAGGCATCGGCACAACGCTTATGTGGTACTCGTGTTGACACAATAAACGTGGTTGACCCGAGATAGAGTCTCGGATCGCCCCAATGGAACTTTTGCCTTAACCTCCACAGGGAGCATGGCATAACGGCGCTTCTCCGAACAAATCTCAACCGAGGCGCAGTGCCTGACAGACGCCTGGTGTTAGACCAACACATGTTAGTCCCTCCCAGGTTAACTTCGGTACAACTTGCGGCAACCACGTGCACCCCTTGCCATCCCTCCTTTACAACTTTTCAGTACAGTGTACTCGATTCTACAACAATATGGGTGGTCGTGGTAATCCTGGACGGAGTAGAGGACAGGCCAGGGGTAGCCCAAGAGGCAGCCCCAGAGGCAGCAGCCCTGCTCCCAGCGGTGATCGCGGTCGTGGCGGAGGATTTCGAGGCCGCGGGGATTTCCGAGGTGGACCTCCAAGGGGAGATGGTGGCTATCGTGGACGAGGTCGCGGCGGCGGAGGCCCCCCTCCACCGCCACTTGCGTCTCTTGGTGCAGCACGTCAATCGGCAGAGGAACAAGTGCGGATAACGGAGCTAGAAAAAAGCATCGTACGCTTCAAGGAGCTCCCTCATTCCGACGCGCACCCTTTACGCCCGGGATTCGGAAGTCTTGGAGCGAAGATTTTCCTCCGCGCCAACTTTTTCCAAATTCGCTTCAAGAAAGGACTCGTCATTCACGATTATGATGTCAAAATTACACCAAGTACGGCTATTGGGCGCTTGAAAGGGCGAATATTCGAGCTACTCGAACAAAAGCCCGAATTCCAGAAATTCAAGCCATTCATCGCGCACGACCGGAGCCAACGGATGGTATGCCCTCGTGCATTACCGCAACCATTAAGTTTCGATATCACATACATTGAGGAAGAGGAGACGAATCCAAGGCCAAACGCCAAGACTTACACCATCGAGATCACGAAAACCGGAGAGTTGCATACAGATGAGATGACCAAGTAAATGCTAAGCCTATTGAAAGGAAGTAAAGTGTACTGACACATGCTCTTGATTATTTGTTCTAGGTTCCTTGAAGCGGACATCTCGCAGCGCGACTACGATTCAGGTGCTATGCTCGGTGCCCTCAACCTCGTTCTTTCAATGCAAGCATCTCGCACAGGTGTTCGTGTTGGTAAAAATCGTCACTTTTTCACCCCAGAGGAGCGCAGCATGATTGGGCCAGGAGTCGAGGCATGGCGAGGCTTCTATTCCTCTGTTCGGCCAGTCTACAAGAGTTTGATGGTCAATGTCAACGTGTGTATGACAGCATTCGTGGAAGGACGGAATTTGGGAGACGCAATCCGAGAATTTCAATACGGGTCTAAAGGGGCGTTCCCTGATCTAAAAGCTATGTTTGGGAAGAGCAACATCAAAATCAAGACCCTGCATAATGGTTATAGGAGACCCTTAAGGGCAATTGGACGCCAAACGGCAGCCCAGCAAACCTTCCCGGAGGATGGGAAGCAAACAACAGTTGCCAATTGGTTCCGAAGAAGTCAGACATCACTCTTAAACTTTGAGAACCCTGGCTTATGAATTTTACAGACCACCCAAACCTCCCTCTTCAATACGCGGATAGGCTTCCAGTAGTCAACGTCGCAGGTGGACAAAGAGAAGTCTGGATACCGGCTGAATTGTGTCAAATTGTCAGCGGTATTCCATTACGCGGAAAGCTCACCGACGCCCAAACGTCAACAATGCTCCAGCTCGCCTGCAAGCCGCCTGCCACAAATGCACAAACCATGATGAATGAAGGTTTCCAGAAGCTAGGTTTCAATCCTGGGGCTCTTGGAGAACCCATCAATAATTTTGATATCACCATCTCTACTACGATGGCTGTTATTCCTGGTCGAATTCTCCCACCTCCCGGTCTCAGCTACCGAAACAACAACCGCCCTACTACTCGTGACGGCTCATGGAACATTCTCGACGTCAAATTCCAGCGGGGCGGTAATATGGAGAATTGGGCTGTGTTGATGGTGCTTGAACAAGGGAGGGCCCGATTCAAGGGACCCACGGACCCGGAGATGTGGAAGCTCATCCAAGGATTCAGGAACAAATGCGCCTCCGCTGGGATGGCCGTTCCGAACGAGCGACCACGTCTCGAAGCGGCTGGTCCCTTGCCCCCTCGGTCGGACGAAGATCCCTTTCGACAAACAGCTGTCAACAAATTAAAGGCTGCTGTCGAGAAGCTCATGAATCCGCGGCCGAGCTTCATACTCGTCCTATTGGATTATCGAGACAATTACATCTACCCAAGCTTGAAGAAATTGTGCGACATGGACTTAGGCGTTGCGACGGTTTGCATGCAGCTGAACAAGGCACTGAAAGAACAAGGCCAAGATCAGTACTTCTCCAATGTTGCTCTCAAGGTCAATACCAAACTCGGCGGATTCAATCATTTATTGGACGACAAGGATATGAAGTGGCTGAAGCAGAAGCGCACAATGATCGTCGGCGCTGATGTTACGCACCCAGGTCCGACATCTATAGATGGCACGCCATCCATAGCTGCCGTCGTTGCGAGCATCGACATGCATTTCGTCCAGTATCCGGCGAGTCTACAGTTACAGGAAACAAAGAAGGAGGTGAGAGTGTGTAAACCCAGGACAGGGGAGGTTGTACTGACCGGCTCCTTGCAGATGATCTCGGGTATGGATGAAATGATGATCGAACGACTCCAGTTATGGCAACAACGTAACAACAATTTGCTGCCAGAACGGATATTCATGTTTAGGGATGGGGTTTCCGAGGTAAAACTAGCATACTCGCCCATATCTTACTTTCCACTAACACTACCTTAGGGTCAATTCGATACGGTGCTGCATGAAGAACTCCCGCTAATGAGGAAGGCCTTTGAAAGAGTGTACGGAACAGGGAAGAAGCCTACACTTACGATTACCATCTGCGGGAAACGCCACCACGCGCGATTCTATCCCATGAATAATGAAGAGGCGTCCAGGAACGGAAACACCAAACCTGGAACCGTTGTGGATAAGGGAGTAACGGATGTCTTCCGTTTCGATTACTATCTGCAAGCGCACAATGGGCTTCAGGTGGGTGAAATGATTGCTCGCTGTGCACCAGATTTACCCACCTCATAGGGAACCGTACGTCCTACTCACTATTCCGTCATATACGACGAGAACAAGCTACAGGCCGATGAGATCCAGCAAGGAACTCAGTAAGTTGCGCACAGATCCCGACACTTGCAAGTGCTCACATGCTTTCCAGCACTGCGAGTTATCAGTACGCTCGCGCAACCAAAGCTGTCAGTTTGATACCCCCAGCTTACTATGCCGATCTGGCCTGCGAGCGGGCTCGTCTCTACCTGAACGACCTCCTCAATCTCGGCCTTGAAACGGCTTCCAGCGCCGGAGGCAAGAAACGTGATAAGGAAGCGGAGAAAAAACAGATATTCGATCGAGCCGTCGCTGCGTGGGGCCATGGTATTCATCCCAACTTGCGTGAGACAATGTTTTACATTTAATTGATTGCGATGAAAGTCAGAAATGTGCGATATATAGTATTCTGGTCTTGTATACACTCTATGCCGTGTTTCGGAGCACTGTGGAGTGGTCAGGAAAAGTTGGACGGAGGAATCTAAAGGCAGGTCACCCAAAATCACTGAATCCCCTCTGTAAATAGAAATCAGGTAGGCACCAAAGTGAGCACATGGTACTCACCGTAGGAACATCTTGCTGATGAAGCGGTCCTTGTTGACCGGCTTCTTGTTCTTACCTTTTGGCACCTCAGTCCACATCTGACAAGTGGTCAATGCGGGGCGAAGACCGCGTAAAACAGGGCTAGGGTTACCTCCTTGACGTTCTCGAGAACCTTCGGGGACCAGCACGTTAGTAGACGATGAGTACTCGCATGTCGCGTGCCCACCATGTTGCTGTGGCGATCAAAGGCTTTTACACGAGCGAGAAGTTTCTTATTATTGCGGAGGGAGATGAGGACCTGGGTGTGGTTGCGAACCGACTGCTGGAGGACGGAGAGGGGCCCCTGGTTGATCTCGTGCTCCTCGAGCTGGCGGATCTGGGCCTCGTCGAGGTCAGACTTTGGCTGGTTCTGATATTGGCTGTGGGAATATCTCAGTATCTATTTTCTTAGACTAAAATGGAGCCGCGTGCCTCATGGTGGTTAGCAGTCGAGTGGCCCAAACCAAATATTTTCCAAAAACTCTGTCGGCATCGGCGCTGGCGCTGGGCTCGCCCAGTGGATGCTGCTTAGATGATCTATATTATATTTATAAATATTTCAGGACTACTGGGCCGATCGCCGCCGCTCTGTTGGTCGGTTTGCTTGGGTTCGGAATTTCTGTGAATCTTGGACCCTTTCTCTTCACCGATAGTAATGTCCTCGCCCGTCGTTGTCCTCGCCGCTCACGACGCCTCGCCTTCTCGCGCCTCTGAAGACTCGGATGGTAGTCCTCTTCTGCCCTCCGCGGTCTCGCCTCGGTCTGCTGCTGATGAATCCGCTCCGCGAGCCAAAGACCCACAGCTTCACGACTATTTCGCAAATAATCCGCAGATAATGGACGCGCCAGCGTACCTAATATCTTCCAAGGATCCATCGCCCACTGCTCAGCCTCGTTCAGCAGCAGGCGCGTGCTACACGCTCCACGACCTTCTCCGCCTCCAAAAGTCGCCCCTCATCGCTCCTCCAGATGGAATGCCTCCTCTCAAAGACTGGTTTGGGTGCGCCTTTACTTTCATTCTGCATTTAATTCCTCGCTAATTTGGTTATTTTGCAGCGATTGGACTGAGCCAGCTCCTGGCAGAAACAAGGAACACGACAGCACCGCTGCAAAGTCCCGGTACGTGCCCAACCTTACTATTCGCATCATACCGTTCTATCTGACAAATCCTGCAGCTATCGTCGAGATGGAGAGAGCGACGATGCCACCCGCCAAATTGGTGTGTATATTTCTGTTCTTGCTCCGAGCGTCGCTTACTGACTACTCTTCGGAATGTCTGTCTAGGCCTCAGGTCGACCTTTCCTCAACCTTCTCAAATGGGAAATTTCCGTCATCAGTCCTTCCGTGATCGAGCAGAGCGCGACGCCCTTGACCGGGAGAAAGATACCGCGTCTCTTAAATCAGTGCGTCGAATTCTCTTTCGTAAACTTCCTGTGAAAGTGATTATACTTCCCTAGATGGCCGAACGATACGACAGGGGAGACCGCGTCATCGGGCTTGCTTCCGGTCTGAGCGCCCTCACCGCCCGCACCAAGGATAGAGAGAGCGCCCCTCATCTCACCACCACGCGCCCTAGCCTCATTTCACTCCCCCGTCGACCTACAGAGGCTCGTGATGGTAAACCCCGCAGGGCCGGGGATGACGCTCCTGATTGGCGGCGAAGTAGGTCGGCCCGCATGGCTTGAGCTTCACGGAATACTGATGGACCTTGTTATTTACTAGACGCAGACCCTACGCGCCAGTCTGAAGGGCGCGAGTACTCCCGTCGAGAACGCGACTCTTCAAGGACCCGTGGCGAAGAGAATGGGTTCGAAAGGCGGCGCCGCGATCGCTCTCCTCCCGATGACGACACCCGCAAATGGCGCACCGACTCGACCGCGCGTTCTGAGCGTCGTGATCGCAAGGATCTTGATGACCGAGAGAAAGAGCGACGCGGACGCGAAGCTTCTTCCGAGCGCGCTGATACCGATGCCAGGAACGGCAGCAGCCCCACCCGTTTCCGTCGCAAGACGGAGGAGGATGAACGAGCTGAGGCCCGTCGGCGAAAGGAAGATCGAGATCGAGAGAAGGAAGCACCTGCTTGGATGGATGACTATATTCCTGATGCATCTGCCAAGAACACTCTTCTCGGAATTTCGAGCGATGGCATGGATGAACTACAGCGCTGGAAGCAAGAGAGGAGAGAGAAGGAAATGCGCAAAGACGCTGAAACTGCAGCAGTCGCCACTCTTCCTACACCCCCAGAACCCGCGCCTCCACCCGTCACCGCGCACACGCCACCGACTCCCCCAACAAATGGAAAACGTTCCACTTCGCCAACATTGACTCAAGGCCCACCTCCTGGTATCAGCCTCTTGGAGCAACTTAAGCAGGCTGCTAATCAAGTCAATGTCGAGATTTCTCCGCCTCAGGATCAACCCAGCAACTTCGTCTACCTCCTCTCTGCTGCTCACGCCCAGTCTGTTGAGACTAACCCCCTCCCCTCTGGCCCTCCCTCTGCTACCTTGTCTCCCACCACCGACCCTATTCCCACCGCTGCTGATATTCGCCGTCCCACCAGTAAGTCAACCCTAGATACTGTCCAAATTCTTCTGATAGTGCTTCTCCTTTGCAGAAGACTTCAGCCCCCCTCCCATGTCGCGCCATGCCTTTGCACAACCACGTAATGTGGGTGCCATTTCCCCCACACTGACAGATACTTCTTCTGCGTCTGCATCTCGGAAACCGTCTGCTCAACCACAAGCCCTTCGTCCTATACAGTCCGTCGAACCCTCACATCGCACATCCAACCTCGGTGACCAACCCCGTTCTATTTCCGGTGTATCGCAACACGTGCGAGTCGTCTCTGGAGGGAGTTCACAAGGAAGTCAACCGCGTCCTCTAGCTGCAAATGGCCCCGTTCCAGCTCGTCAGTCACTCTCGGGCCAGCCCTTGCACCCGGCAGATGAACCGCGGGAGATTTATCCCAACATGCCGCCATATATCTCTTCCCGCAACTCCAGCCCTATTCCCGGCGCTACGATCCCGGTCAACCCTAACCCAGGTCGTGTTGATTCTGGCTCTCCACCCGCCGGCTTGCTCGCCCGACTCGGCATCACCGACAATCAAGGGGGTCGCTCCGCACCTAAGCCAAATAACCTGGGAGCATTCAACCAGCCCGACGTCCGCCAGCTGCCGGCCCATCTCCAACCGCCTCTTTCCGCCCAATCCTTGCAATACCCAATGCAGACCCATGGGCTTGGTGCTGGGCGAGGCGAGGAGCGCACTCTTTACGAGCCACAGCCTTCGAGACTTGAAATGCTCCAGACCAATATTAACGATCCCCGCTTTGGAAGTATGCCAACCTCTGCATCGAGCACTTCTACCTTCGACTCTGCTTCCATGTCGGCAGGAAACTCGAACAAGAACTTTGCTACTCAGGGAAGTCGCTTTGCCAAGTGGTTCGACCAACCACAACGTGGAGACACTGGGAGCACTGGTACCATGTCACCTCCTGTACAGGACCTCGGTCCACCGCCGATTCCCTCGCGTGGAGGCTTGATGGGAGGTACCCCCCCAGCTTTCGAAGCCAACCTCCAAGATCTGTTGGGGATCTCGCAAAACAATCAGAATGGCCTAGGTGGTCCGTCGGGGTTGAACCGTCTGCCCCTAAATATGCAGCAGCAGCAGGTGCTGTACCGAGAGCGCGAGAGGGAGGAGCTCCTGGCCGCCCGTGCATTGCAGCAGCAGCGCGAGGCGCAGGTCCGTGATGCGCGTCTCATGGAACATCGCGATCGTGAGGCGCTTGTTCGAAGGCAGCAGCAGCAACAACTGTTTTCGGCACAGAATGGCGATTTTGAGCACCGTGGATCATTTGTCTCAAATGACCTTGTACCTGGGCTTCGTCCGCCTATGCAGCCCCGCGATCGTGATCTCTTTGATCAGCAGCAGCGTATGGACGATCGCCTTGGGTTCAACGTTGTCCCTCAGAACAGCGGGCGGCTTGGTCCAATGCCTAGTCAGGAATCGCTCCACTTGCGTTCCCTTCAACAACAGCAGCAGCAGCTCTATGCCCAGCAAGAGCCCAGTCTTGGGCAGGGTCGCATGGGCCTCAATGGTTTTGATGGGCTCGGTGGAAGTGGCATGGGTGTCGGTGGTTTGGGCAATGCAATGGGCGGCGGTATGGGCCGTCAGAACCTTTTGCAGCAGCTTCAGCAACAACATCAACAACAGTTGCTTGAACAGCGACGGCTCGAACAGCAGCGCCTTGAGCAACAGCAGCGCCTCGAGCAGCAGCAGCGCCTCGAGCAGCAGCAGCGCCTCGAGCAGCAGCAACGCCTCGAGCAGCAGAGGTTGGAGCAGGCGCGCCAACAAGTACTCCTCGCGCAGCTCGGCGGTCGTGGGCAAGCTCTTGGACCCCACGGTGGACCTACGTTGGGTGGTCAGAGTGTGGGGAGTGCTGGCAGAATGCCTGGAAACCACCTTGCGCAACTTCAAATGGGCGGTCGGCAGGTTCTCGACCAGTACCCGGAACCTCCTTCAGCCGGTAGTCGTATGCCGTACCATGATGGCCCTGGTCTTGGAGGATATGGAAGTGATAGCTCCAGTAGCGGTATCAGTCGATTGGTTCCTGGACCCAACAGAGGGTACGGAATGAGTCAGGGAGGTGGTGGACATCTGAACGGTTACGATAACCTCCGCCAGCACCAGACGGGGGGGACCCCTCTGCAAAGCCAACACCTGGCCCAGCGTGGCCTTGGTGACTCCAGCGTTGACATGCGTTTCCAGCAACACGGTCATCCGGGGCATGACGGAGGGTTGGGGCGCAACATCCAAGGTGGCCAACACAATGGCGGATTCCCTCAGCAACAGCAGCCTAACGCACTCCCAGATTTGATGGCGCTCCTGCTCGGCGGCCGTCAGACAAACGGCCAAAACTAAACTCACAACCACACACGCACACTCGCTTAGTCTCGATGCAAGTCTCGCATACCCAGAGCTCATGGCTACGCCCTGCTAATACTTTCTTGCAATACCTCTGATTTGACTCGCTTCAGAATGTTGTCCCTTTGGACAAAAGACTTTCGACTTGGTTTCGGTTTTAGCGACCTCCTTGGTTCTGCTTTCTGTTTCTATTTCGGTTTGCATCGTGTTTTGGCCTTCGTACTACGATTTGTCAGATCCCGTCTTGCGATTCAATGTCTGCATTTAAACTTTCCTATTGACTACCCGATCGTTCGTTAATGCGGTACAGAAACGCTTATCTCCCTCTCTGTCTCTCTCTGTCTCTTTCTGTCTCTTTCTGTCTCTTTGTCTCTCTCTGTCTCGTGATCTCGTGATCTCGCTGTCTTGCCTCTCGAAGTTTAGCTCTCCCTTGTCTGTGTCCCATTGTCGTGCACAGTTCTCTCCTTTCGATGGCGTTTTTCACTTTCTCTGCAAGGTACATGTACATATCACGTCCCGTCTACTCCTACGGTGTCAATCTGCCTCTGTTGCTTGGAACTCGTATCTCACGCCGCGTTGAGCCACCTTGAGCCCCCTAACCCCAAAGCCTCTGTACAGTTAGTGCTACTAGCATTGGTTCTGATATGCTGGCTTGGTCCTGCCGTCTTGCCGTCTGAGGCGCCGTGCCGCCGAGTTTGTTCCAGTGTGTCTGAGCCCATTATTCGCCACATTAATTGGGGTGCACGACTCCATTGGGAGCCCGCCTGACTTTCTGATAGGCGAACTGAGATTACGCGAGGGAATACCGTCTCCACCGCCACTGCGCAATACATCTACAGACCGCTCGATTTGGGACAAGAACGGGTGGCGCTCCTCATGCCATTGTCTGGACATATGGCGGTAGCTCCCCCTTACCTCTCCTGAGACTTCCAACTTTGTATAAAGGCCCTCATAGTCCCCGTGCGGCGGGGAGCAACTTTTCCACGAGCCCTCGTTCCGCCTCCGAGACATCGCTATATCGCTATAGCCACACTATAATAATCCCAACTATGACTCATGTACGACGACTTTCAAGCCTCTCGCTCTCGATCCCTCAGGCGTCGAACCAGCAAATGGAACTCGAGGTACGTCCACGGCGCCGCCGCTCGCTTGGCGCCAAATGTCTTACTGTAGTTATGCACAGTGCCTGGGAAAAGATCGCGACCGCTTGCACAACCGCTGTACCCTACAGTCACCGACCGGAGAAACATTTACGCCACAAGCCTCCCAGATCACCCCCGCCCTTTACATCTCAGATCTCTGGACCGCAACGCACATTCCCACTCTAACATCCCTCGGTATCACACATAGACTAAGCATCCAGCTCGAGTCCATAGAACCCCCGCCGAACAGCTTCGCGCTGAAGACCAAGTGCATACCCTTGCAAGACAAAAGCGAGGCGCGACTATGGATGTACATGGACAGTGTGGTTGACTGGTTGTCCGAGGCACTGACAGAAGGCGGCACCGTCCTCGTGCATTGCATCTGGGGCAAGAGTCGGAGCGTAGCCTTTGTTGTCGCGTTCCTGATGCGAACGCAGGGCATGACCGTGGATCAGGCCCTCGCGTGTATTCAGGAGAAGCGACCCATTGCTAAGCCGAATGTGGGTTTCATGCAACAACTTCGACTTTATGAGAAGGGGATGCAGAGAATGAGCAAACCTTAACTACTATTCCGACAATACCTTCGTTCTTCTGCCTTTGACTTATTGTTTGCCTACTCCTGCACCGGTGGATCCGGCATCATCACTCCGCATATTTTTGTATCATAGTGACACCGTGTAGCATGTACGACTTAGAGCAATAAGAGACTTCTTTATTTTACATGCTCCTTTTATGCACGGTAATCTCAAAGCGCCTTATTGGGCTTCCATTAAAACTTAAAGATATGGTATAAAAAGCCAGCAGCAATACCTCCAGTGTCCGACAACCCCAAGAAATAATAGTACAGGAGAAATGAAAAACTGACCCCCCGTGGACATAGGATCAAGCCAAGAGTCCTTACAATATGCTTAATGCATTAAACTAGATAAAAAATTGCGAGAGAAGTAAAGGTCTAATAGTTGAATCAGAGATTGTGCAGCATCGTGAGATAAGATACTCACAAGGAGCGAATATATCGGTATAGAAAGCGCCATAGCCGAGTTGTTCTGGCTAACGGTAGTGCCTAGCGGCTTGACAGGCAAGTCTCGAGCCAGTAGGGAATATACACCACCGACAACCGGTCGGTTCACAAACGTCGGAGAAAAGCTCCCACCATTGACCTGGTACAGGTCACACCAAGGGAGGTCGCATGGCCCGGAGGAGAGGAAGCTGATCATGCTGGAGATGAGCTTGTTTCTCGTGGTTGCATCAGGTACCAGGCCAGCGGCGAACATCGTCCATTCTGATGAAGCAGTCAGTTGGGGATTGCGAGAATGATATAATGGAGACGAATTGAACGCACCGGGCTTTGTGTAGACATTCCTTGCATCGATGGGAACGCCGAAGGGTTCTAACCGGGTGTCAGATAAAATGGTGTCTTTGATTCAGTAAACTGTCTTACGAAGCCGGGCCTGATAGGTTTTGCTCAACCTCGTGAACACATCTGGCGAAAGGACACCCGCGCCCAACCACTTGTCCGCGAAGACATTGTACTCTGAGCTCCACATACCGTCATCGGAGGTGTACACCAAGCGGTAGTCGGTGCCTCCTGACGACAGCGCATCTTGCTCCCAAGTCTGAGCGAACGCGATACCCTTTGCCTATCGAAAGATCAGCTCGCGAGAGCCCCGGAACCGTCGTTTCCACCAACTCACAGTGTAATCTGCGCCTTCTGGCTTTCCTAGTTTGGTGACGAGGTCCCCATAAGCCTTCAACGCAATGATTCCTTTGATGGCAAGGTTGGTGTCGCCAGTTAATTGACCAAGGTACGTTGAATCAGCGGAAGACCTTTGAAGCAGATCAGTTCCACGCAGTGACAAGGTGCGGACCCAACCATACTGCTTAATGGGGGAAGCGGTGTTGGTCTTGAGGAACTGAGCAAAAGTATCGAAGAGTAGGTACTGCGGAGCGAGAATCAGGGGTAGTCGCTACTAGTGAGTAAATGCGGTGGTCTCACATTGTCAAGAATGATCGAGGCATTTCCGCTGGCTCGAACGTAGGCGACTGTCATGATGAGCAAGTCACCGGTTGCTAGAAGGAAATGGTTATTAGTAGAACTTTAAGGCAATAAGGTGTTGCACACCTTCTATTGGCATCATTTCGACCGTCTGATGGCCAGTGATACGAGGATATGAGTTACCTGGCATACATCGTCAGGCACATCGAAATCGTCACGGCCTGGGAACTCACCAAGGTCTATAACAGCGCCCTGAGAGGCGGATGAAATTCCCTTCCTGATATGTTCATTGATGATCGGTTGTAAAAGCAACCTCAAGAGCTCGGGGTTGAGGTAGAGCCAAAATGGGGCTGAGGCATATAGCTCCTCAATAGCACTCGTACGATCTCCGTGCATGAATATAAGGATATCGTCGCGGTTTAATGAACCATCTGCATTTTTGCCGACGGTTATCTCAACCTGCGCCATAACCTGACGTGCTGCCAAAGCCAGGGCCGAGTAGTAGTCATTGCCGTACGTGGCTGCGGCAGATTGCAGACTGCTATCGAATGCCTTGGCTTTCTTGAGAGCGTTCGGGTAGTCCTTGAGGAAGAAAGATATCTGGAGAAAAAATACTCCACTGGTGAGAAACAGCTGTATTAGAGGGGGGTGAGACACTTACCGCGTCCTCAATGCTGTCAAACGAAGTGCGGAAGAACAGGGAACGCTCCTCGGCAGTGCCGTTAGTCCTCTGGTACTCGACAACAGGGTCACGGAAATGACCAAGGACAAACACTAGCGGCTGCTGTGTCCGGGTGATGTCTCCCAACGCTATAGACAGTGCCATAACAGGCCATTCCTTCGAAACTGGTCGGAAGTTGATGTCCTCCCCTCCATCGAGTTTGCCATTGGTCGCGAACATATTTCTACAAACTGAATCGGAGCAGCTCGCAAAAGTGACTCCTTGGGCCAGTGTGGTGGCATGGTACGCGCGGCCATACTCGATTCGTTGGTTCGTTTCTACGTATTGCTGTGGAGTTTGAAGACCAAAATTGTGATATACGAAGTCGCTCTTGGTCGTTGTTCCCCAACTCATGATATCCTTATTCGGATCCCCACTAATGAATTCTACCGGATATGTTTAGCTACCAGAATTACTGGGTGGCGGAGGAAGTCTTACCGCCTGACATGTCAAAGTATACCTGAACATCATGGGGTTTTCTATCGTTCGATTCAATCTCGACAGCAACGTAGGTAAACGGAAGGGACATTTTCACAAAGTCTGTCTACAGAGAAGAATCTTTTGTCAAAAGTCCACATTATAGCTTGCGTTCTTACCTCGATCGGACTAAGGAAGTTTATTTTTGCGTTGACGGGACCGGTTTGGAGGACGAAGTTGCTTTGAGTCGCAGTGATCTGCCGGAATGTTAAGCACGAACCATTTACATCAATAGCTCAGCACATACTGTGACTCCTAGCTGCGTGGCCTCCGAGGAGTTGCCTAACGGGAAACCACCCATTACTCTGTAATTGACCCCGTCGACACGAACATATGCAGCCCATCCTGGCGGGGAACGTCAATTTATATTACACCATCTAGTGCGAAATTCCAGACCTGTGATCTAGAAGTTACGACACTCAGCCTTCGGAGAGGTAAAAAACAAAAATAGATCCATGCTACAAACTCACGTCGCCATTTGACAACTTGCTCCAATCATGTCCGAGGGTGGGTCCCTGACTACCTCCAAGTAACCAAGAATTGACGTATGGTGTCCGAACAGCAAGTGGGATGCCTCCCGGACGGAATGGGGTGTTTTGTGCGTGAACATGTAGACTCAAGCTGAGAAGAAAGATATAAAGAATGGCTTTGAACATGCTGTCCGTAAACAATCTCTGGCAAGGGCTGGCCTTGCGAAAGGAAGAGGAAGTGGCCAAAGTGCGCGCGCTTCTTCTGGTGTCGCCAACAGGAGACACGCTTCCAGAGCTCCAGAGCTGTGTGAGGCTTCGATGGCCCGTCCTGAATAGCTCTCAAAGTTAGGTTTCTCACAGCAGGGTGTTTCACTCAATTACACCGCCATGAGATTGTCCGCTTCCTCCGCAACCAATTGGCCCTGATCGGAGGTTTCGTTTCAATATAATGTAATGGACGTGTCATCGGCCGTCGCCAGCTGCGTGCGGGAAGTCCTATGGTGACCACGGCCAGCCCACGGCCAGCAAACAGAATGCTAGCTTTGCAGATGCCCTTGAGGCTGTCGCATATATAAGCAATTCTTACATTTGCCGCTGCTGTACAGCACTTCCAACCGTGCAAGGTATGGGCCATTAATTGGGATGGTGTGCTAGAGGTGTGCCCCTGGCCAGGGGTCCAGAATGTGGTAAAAAGGATCTTTGTTCTCAAATATCCTAATCCAGCCTCCAAAGCAGAACCTCAAAGTTTGGACCCAACGCGTACCAGCAATAGACGCCTTTCCTCCGCTGGTTCGACGCGGACGCGCAAGTCGCCATATAATGAACCTGTGCTAGCTCGCGCAAGCCTCCGAAGCAGAGACATGTCCGCATTCGTCGTTCGCTGTTGTTCGTCGCGTCTTGCCAAATCCCAAACGCCCCGATATGCACTTTACCTATGTAGTGCTTGCACCTCCCCAGTGGTATCCGCAGCAGCAAATAAGGCGCCCGTGTGCGGTCGGCGCCATTTCGCCGACTACCTGCGCGCGCCCGCACCGCGAGGGGGCACGTTACGCGTTGCTTTGACTTCGCCAAAGATTATTGGATCCTTCACATCAAGAGGATCGAGAGAGTAAGTGTTTCGCGTTGCACCGTTGCAGATCGGAGGGTCGCTGCGCACCAATTACCGGCCAAGTGATTTTGCGACCACGTAGATACGTCCTGTGATATATAATAGTGGTATCAAGCAAGAGGCTGTACCCGGAATGCCCTGGAATTAATCTCGGATTTTGATCTCCGCCGATTTGCTCTTACTGATCCTGCTCTCCTTAGCTATCAAGAAGATAGATTTACAGTAGCATCAATTCATATGGACCCTGCAACAATCCAACGGACTATCGACAAGGTCCCTCCTGAGTTTCAACGCCCGTGGGACCCCCAGGCGGTAGGAGACGAATTCGCCTCTCAAATGCTCTTCATAGGGGTATACGATGGGTCAGCCGATTTTAGTTATTAAATTATTCGCCCTCCTGAGGCGGCATCTAGGCACGGAGGGCATAGCGTCTCCGAATACCTTCATACCTCTCTGCACGACCTTTTCGAGCACATAGACCTAGCCCAAATACCGGATCTAGTTGCTTACCTGAAAAATTATGGGGGCTACTTTCGTCGATTCCGTGGCGGTGCACTTCAGCGGTGGGCAGAAACCGGAGCTGTGAGCGAGGAACACCTTGACTTAGAAGCCCACGCTACATATGCATTCTTACAAGTCAGTGG
>Ga0307513_10004720_pt1 | contig 18121 bp, 15 predicted proteins | sample 15_EM_MG_FD_202174 | JGI IMG/M metagenome (GOLD analysis project Ga0307513, IMG submission 202174) | Populus trichocarpa ectomycorrhiza microbial communities from riparian zone in the Pacific Northwest, United States - 15_EM | ecosystem: Host-associated > Plants > Roots > Unclassified | place... | reverse complement strand
GGCAAGTCGACCTTGATCAACATTCTCGCGGGGCTGGTCAACAAGACCGGCGGCAAGGCGGAGATCTGGGGCTTCGACATCGACGAGCATCCGCGCAACGCCAAATATTCGATCGGGATCGTCAATCAGGAGATCACCTTCGATCCCTTTTTCACGCCGTTCGAGACGCTCGAGATCACTGCTGGCCTGTACGGCATCCCCAAGGCGAAGCGCATCACGATGGAATTGCTCCGCGCAGTCCATCTCGAGGATAAGGCCAAGGCCTATTCGCGAACCTTGTCGGGCGGCATGAAGCGCCGGTTGATGGTGGCCAAGGCGATGGTCCATTCGCCGCCCGTACTCGTGCTCGACGAGCCGACCGCCGGGGTCGACGTCGAATTGCGCCAGCAGCTGTGGGCCTATGTCCGCCAGTTGAACGAGCGCGGCGTGACGATCGTGCTGACCACGCATTATCTCGAGGAAGCCGAGCAATTGTGCGACCGCATCGCGATCATCAACCATGGCAAGGTGATCGCCAACGAACCGACCCGCGACCTCGTCGGCATGGCGCAGGAAAAGGTCGTCGCGGTGACCGTCGACCGCGACATCGCGATCACGCCGCAAGCAAGCTGCTTCCAGAAGGTCGAGCTCAAGGGCGATCGCGTGCTCGAGATCACCTATCGCAAGGACCTCGCCAACGCCGGCCAGGTCCTCGCCGCGGTGCAGGGGGACGGCTACGGGATCATCGACGTCTCGACCAAGGAGCCCGATCTCGAGGATGTGTTCCTCAACCTGACAAGGGCGTCGAACGCTTAGGGTCTGTACCCGCAGCGGCGGGGTCGAGACGGAGCGGATGTGACTGACGAGCGACGATAAACAGGTCGCCGTGTCCCCGGACACGGCTAAAACTGCCGGGGGCAGTTTTACCTGTTCATCCACGCGTAAAAAGCCCCCGGCCGCTTCGCGATCCCCGCCGCTGGCGAGTACGGACCCTCATCGATACCGTTGGCCGAGGAACTTGTCTTCGCGGCCTTCGTATTTGCCTTGGCGACAGGACAGGCGCGTGCAGGGCGACAACCTCAGATCCAGAGCAAGCATCGCGGGTCATCCGATCCATCCGATGCTCGTGCCTTTCCCGATCGCCTGCTTCGTTGGCGCCTGGCTGACCGATATCGCTTATGCCCGGACGCTCGACCTGGCCTGGGCCAATTTCTCGTCATGGCTGCTCGCGGCGGGCCTGGTGATGGCCGTTCTGGCGGCGCTGGCCGGGGCGATCGACTATTTCGGCAATCCGCGCATCCGCGCTTATCCGGCGGCCAGGATTCACGTCATCGGCAACGTGACTGCCCTGGTGCTGACGATCATCAACGCCTTCGTCCACAGCCGCGACGGCTATACCGGCGTGGTGCCTGCGGGGATCACGCTGTCGACCATCGTCGTGGTCATCCTGCTGGTGACCAGCTGGATGGGTGGTCAGATGGTCTTTCGCCACGGCGTAGGGGTGAAGTGATGCGCGGGCCGCTTCTGCCGACGCTCGCATCGGCGCTCGCCTTGGCCGCCTGCGGTGGGCCGCCGCCGGATCCCTCGACGCAGATCGGTGCCAATCCGCAATTGCCCGAACCGCATCAATATCTGGTGCCGCCGATGAAGGTCGCTCCGGTTGCCAAATGGGGCAATGCAACCCCGACGGTGGCGGCGGGCCTGCAGGTTGCGGCCTTCGCTACCGGCTTGCAGCATCCGCGCGTCGTTTACACCTTGCCCAATGGCGACGTGCTGGTGGTCGAATCGAGCGGCCCGCCCGAGCCGATCCATCGCCCCAAGGACCTCGTCATGGGCTGGGTGCAAGGCTGGGCAGGGGCCGGAGCCAAGGGTGCGCAACGCATCCTGCTGTTCCGCGACACCAACGGCGACGGCAAGCCGGATATGCGCAGCGTGTTCGTCGACCATCTCAATTCGCCCTATGGCGTCGCTTTGGTCGGCAATGATTTCTACGTCGCCAATACCGACGCCTTGCTGCGCTATTCGTACACGCCGGGCGCCACCAGCCTGACGGGCAAGCCGATGCGCGTGACCGACTTGCCGGGCGGGCCGATCGACCATCACTGGACCAAGTCGCTGGTCGCGCGCCCCGATGGCAGCAAACTCTATGTCGGCGTCGGCTCCAACTCGAACATCACCGAGAACGGGATGGAGGCCGAACGCGAGCGAGCGGCGGTGTGGGAAGTCGACCCCGCGACCGGCGCGCACCGCCTGTACGCTACCGGCATCCGCAATCCGACCGCGCTCGCCTTCGAACCGGGCAGCGGACAATTGTGGGCCGTCGCCAACGAGCGCGATGAACTCGGGCCCAATTTGGTGCCCGATTATCTGACCTCGGTGAAGGACGGTGCGTTCTACGGCTGGCCGTACAGTTATTACGGCCAGCACGTCGATCCGCGCGTCATGCCGCAGCGGCCCGACCTCGTCGCGCGCGCGATCCCGCCCGATTATGCGTTGAGCTCGCATGTCGCGCCGCTCGGGCTGACCTTCTTCGCCGGTGGCAACCTGCCCGATCAGTACAAGGGCGGCGCCTTCGTCGGCGAGCATGGCAGCTGGGATCGCTCTCCGTTCAATGGCTACAAGGTGGTCTTCGTGCGCTTTGCCGGCGGACGGCCGGTAGGCATGCCGCAGGACGTCGTGACCGGTTTCCTCGACCAGGACGGCCGCGCGCGCGGTAGGCCGGTCGGGGTTGCGATCGACAAATCGGGGGCGTTGCTGGTCGCCGACGATCTCGGCAACACGGTGTGGCGGGTGACGCGGCGCTGACCCAAGGAATGCGGTGTGAGTTGAAATCCCGTTCGTTTCGGGCGTAGTCGAGAAATGTCAGCGGTCGGCAGTGTGTCTCGACGTCGCTCGACACGAACGGAGTAAAGCGTGGGCGATCCTCATACATCCGACGTCCTGATCATCGGCTCCGGCGCCGCCGGGCTCACCGCCGCGCTCAACCTCGCCGATCGGTTTCGTGTCACGGTACTGGCCAAGGGTGGGTTGGCCGAGGGGTCGACCGCCTGGGCGCAAGGTGGGATCGCCGCGGTGCTCGAGCCGGGCGACACGTTCGAGAGCCATATCGAGGACACGATGATCGCCGGCGCGGGGCTCAACGACCGCAAGATCGTCGAATTCGTCGTCGAGAACGCGCCGCGCGCGATCGAGCGGCTGATCGAATTGGGGGTGCCGTTCAACAAGGAAGGCGGCGATCTCCATCTGACGCGCGAGGGCGGGCACAGCCATCGCCGCATCGTCCATGTCGACGACGCGACCGGCTGGGCAGTGCAGGAGGCATTGCTCCACGCCGCGCAGGCGCACGCCAACATCACGCTCGTGCCCGACATGGTGGTGGTCGACCTGGCCACCTCGAAGCACGAGCAGCGCTATTCGGGCGCGGGCAATGTCTGGGGCGTCTATGCGGTCAACCGCGCCACCGGCCGCGTCGCATTGTTCACCGCCAATGCGACGATCCTGGCGACCGGCGGGGCGGGGCGGACCTATCTGTTCTCGACCGCACCGCGCGGGGCGACGGGGGATGGCATCGCGATGGCGTGGCGCGCGGGCTGCCGCATCGCCAACATGGAGATGATGCAGTTCCACCCGACCTGCCTCTACAATCTCGACGTCAAGAATTTCCTGATCACCGAGGCGGTGCGCGGTGAGGGCGGGCAGCTCAAGATCCCCGATACCGGTTATCGCTTCATGCCCGATTTCGATCCGCGCGCCGAACTCGCGCCGCGCGACATCGTGGCGCGCGCGATCGACCATGAGATCAAGCGGCTCGGGCTCGATTACGTCCATCTCGACATCAGTCATATGGGCGCCGAGTTCATCACGCATCACTTCCCGACGATCTACGAGAAGCTCAAGGGCCTCGGTATCGACATGACCAAGGAGCCGATCCCGGTCGTGCCGGCGCAGCATTATACCTGCGGCGGGATCGTCATCGATCGCGATGGCCGCACCGACCTGCCGCAGCTCTATGCCGCGGGCGAGTGCACCGAATCGGGGCTGCACGGTGCCAATCGCCTGGCGTCCAATTCACTGCTCGAATGCTTCGTGTTCGGGGAGGCGTGCGCGACGCACATCAACGCGCATTGGGACGATCTGCCGCCGCCGCCGCCGATCCGGCCGTGGGATGAAAGCCGCGTCGCCGATTCGGACGAAGAGGTGGTGATCAAGCAGAACTGGACCGAGATTCGCCGTTTCATGTGGAACTATGTCGGCATCGTCCGCACCACCAAGCGGCTCGAACGCGCGGCGCACCGGATCAAGATGCTGACCGGCGAGGTCGAGGATTATTACGGCCATTTCCGCGTCACGCCCGACCTGATCGAGCTCCGCAATTTGCTCCAGACCTCGGACCTGATCGTGCGCTCGGCGCTCCATCGCCACGAATCACGCGGGCTCCATTACACGCTCGATTATCCCGAAACGCTGCCGGTGGCGGTCGACACCGTATTGGTTCCTTAAGGGAATCCACGGATTCTCAGCGGGTTGGTTGCTCGCCCCACCGTTTTTCAGGTGCGGTTCATCGCGAAGACACCATATGAGGGATTCCGCAACCGGTTTCGGACGATACTCATGTCGTCGTGAATAACACGGGCGGGGGTCATGGGTCGTTCTGTGCAGCGTATTGGTAAAGTAGCGTTCGGTGTAGTCGTCGGCCTCGCGATCGCGGGCTGCGTTTCCGACAGTCAGTCAAACAGGGTCGCGCGTAGCTTCGCGCCACCGGTGGCGTACGCGCCGCCGCGCGAAGTGGTGCAGCCGATTCCGGCGCCAAGGCGGGCGGTGCTCGCGCCCGCGGCGCTGACCACCTTGGTGCCCTCGCTGACGCGCGATTTCGGCGGCAAGGTCGGCATCGCGGTGATGAGCATCGACGATGGCTGGACGGTCGAGTCGAACGGCGATGTCAAATTGCCGCAGCAGAGCGTGTCGAAATTATGGGTCGCGATGACCGTGCTCGACCTGCGCGATCAGGGCAAGTTGACGCTCGACGACCCCTATACCGTGCGCAAGGACGATCTGACCCTGTTCCACCAGCCGATCGCGGCGCTGGTCAAGGATGACGGGTACAAGACCACGGTCGGCGAGCTGCTGCAGCGCGCGCTGACGCAGAGCGACAATACCGCCAACGATTGCCTGTTGCGGCTTGCCGGTGGACCGACCGTAGTACGCGCCTTCCTCGCGAAGAAGGGGATCGCCGATATCCGCTTCGGTCCCGGCGAACGTCTGCTCCAGAGCTTCACCGCGGGGCTCGAATGGAAGCCGCAATATTCGACCGGCCGCGCGTTCGAGGCCGCGCGCGCGAAAATCCCGGCATCGACCCGGATGGACGCGTTCGAGCGCTATGTCGCCGATCCGCCCGACGGCGCCGCGCCGCGCGCGATCGTGACCGCGCTCGCCCGGCTCAAGAAAGGCGAATTGCTGTCGGCCAGCTCGACCCAATATCTGATGTCGACGATGGAATCGTCTCACACCGGCAAGGAGCGCTTGCGCGGCGCGGTGCCGGAAGGCTGGCTGTTCGGGCACAAGACCGGGACAGGCCAGGATTTCAGCGGCCGCACCGCTGGCTATAACGATGTCGGTTTCCTGATCGCGCCCAACGGCAAGGCCTATGCGATCGCCGTGATGATCGGCGACTCGCCCAAGACCATCCCGCAGCGCCAGCAATTGATGCAAGCGGTGGTGCTGGGCGTGGTGACCAACCACCATTGGTGATCGCTGCGCTCGCTCTGCTGGCTGCAACGGCGCAGCCTGCGGCGGCGCCGACCGCAGACCGGTTCGATGCGCTGGTCGGCGCCTGGACCTGTCGCGGCCATTTCATCAAAAGCGGCAGCCCGCTTGCCTCGCGACTGGCGATCGCGCGCGATGCGGGCACGCAGGCGCTGGTCGTCCATCATGACGACCTTCCGCCGACTACCTATAATTCGCTCGAGACCTGGACGATGCTGGCCGACGGCAGCTTCCGCGCGGCGGTGGCGAGCGCCGGCAATATGCGCTGGTACAGCGCCACCGGCTGGCAGGGCGACACCCTGGCCTGGACGCGATCCGAAAGCGCCGCGCCGGTCGAGCAATTTGCTTATACGCTGACCGGTCCCGGCAGGATGCGGGTCGATTGGTCGGTCTCGCGCGGCGGCGGCCCGCTGACACTGGGCGATACGCTCGATTGCGCGCGCAACGCGTGATTTGACCGCAAGGCGCGGGGCGCGCAGCGGCGTGGCAATCGCCACATCGCCTGCATGGAGATTCTCACCGACCCGACGGCACTGGCCGCCGACCTCGACGCGCGCGGCTGGGCGATATTGCCCGGCCTGCTCGACCCCGCCGCCTGCACCGCGATCGCGGCGGGCTATGACGATCCGGCGCAGTTTCGCAGCCAGGTAGTGATGGCGCGGCACGGCTTTGGGCGCGGCGAGTATCGTTACTATCGCTATCCGCTGCCCGATCCGATCGCGGGCTTGCGAACCGCGCTCTATCCGTCGCTCGTGGCCGTCGCCAATCGCTGGCACGAGCGGCTCGGCATCGCCACGCGCTTTCCCCCCGAGCATGCGGAGTTCCTTGCGCGCTGCCAAGACGCGGGTCAGGCGCGGCCGACCCCTTTGCTGCTTCGCTATGGCCCCGGCGATTATAATTGCCTGCACCAGGATCTGTATGGCGAGCATGTCTTCCCGCTCCAGGTCGCCGTTTTGCTGTCGCGACCGGGCGAGGATTTCGCCGGTGGCGAATTCGTCCTGACAGAACAGCGCCCGCGCATGCAGTCGCGGGTCGAAGTCGTGCCGCTCGGCCAGGGCGACGCGGTCGTGTTCGCGGTCAACCATCGACCCGTCGCGGGATCGCGCGGCGATTATCGCGTCGCGATGCGTCATGGCGTCAGCACGCTGCGGTCGGGGCGGCGTCACACGCTGGGGATCATCTTCCACGACGCGGCCTAGCCCCGCCGTTACCCCGGCCTTGTGCCGGGGTCCAACGGGAGGCTGGCGCAAAGCAAGAGGTTCGAAAGTCTCGCTGGAGGTACCTTGGACCCCAGGACAAGCTTGGGGTGACGGGTGGGGTGACGGAATGTCCGCCCAACCCAAGCTAACCATTTGTGGCAGCGCCCCCGGAGCGCTATCTCCCCCGCGATGCCTCATCTCTATCTCGTCGACGGCTCGGGTTATATCTTCCGCGCCTATCACCAGCTCCCTCCGCTGACGAACCGCCACGGCACGCCGGCGGGTGCGGTCTATGGCTATACCGCGATGCTGTGGAAGCTCGCCGATGCGCTCGACAAGGCGGAAGGGCCGACGCATCTCGCGGTCGTGCTCGACAAGGGTTCGCACACCTTCCGCAACGATCTCTACGACAAATACAAGGCGCAGCGTCCGCCGCCGCCCGAAGATTTGATCCCGCAATTCCCGCTGATCCGCGAGGCGACCCGCGCCTTCTCGTTGCCATGCATCGAGGAAGAAGGGTTCGAGGCCGACGACATCATCGCCACCTACACCTGCCGCGCGGTCGAAGCCGGTTGGGATGTGACCATCGTCAGTTCCGACAAGGATCTGATGCAGCTCATCCAGCCGGGTGTCGACATGCTCGACACGATGAAGAACGAGCGGCGCGGCGCGGACTATGTCGAGACCAAGTTCGGCGTGCGCCCCGACCAATTGGGCGACGTGCTCGCGCTGATGGGCGATGCGGTCGACAACGTCCCCGGCGTGCCCGGGATTGGCGCCAAGACCGCGGCCAAGCTGATCGTCGAATTCGACAATCTCGACGCGGTGCTGGCGGCGGCGCCGGACATGAAGCCGAGCAAGATGCGCGACAATCTGATCGAGCATGAAGCAATGGCCCGGCTCTCGCGCAAGCTCGTCGCGCTCCATACCGAAACGGCGGTGCCGTACACGCTCGATGAACTGAAACTCGACGGCATCCAGCCCGAGCCGCTCCGCGCATTCCTCGAGGATCAGGGGTTCAAGACGTTGCTGTCGCGCATGGCGGCGCATGCGCCCGGCCGCGAGCAGGCCGATCCGGTCGCCGCCGCGGTCGCGCTGGCCGCCCCCGCAACGCCCGATTTCGTGCCGCTGCCGGCGATCGACTGCAATGCCTATGAGACCGTGACCAGCATCGATCGGCTCGAGGCGTGGATCGCCGAAAGCCATGCCAGCGGTACGATCGCGATCGATACCGAGACCGATTCGCTCGACAGCATGGCGGCCAATCTGGTCGGCATCTGCCTCGCCACCGCGCCGGGGCGGGCTTGTTACATCCCGATCGGGCACCGCAGCAGCGACGACATGTTCGGCGAAGTCCCGCCGCAGCTGCCGCTTGCCGAGGTGGTGAGCCGCCTGAAGCCGCTGTTCACTGCTCCCGGCGTGCTCAAGATCGGCCACAATATCAAATACGACATCAACGTCCTGATCCGCCACGGCCTGGCCGTCTCGCCGATCGACGACACGATGGTGATGAGCTTCGATCTCGATGCCGGCCAGTCGCTCGCCGGCCACGGCATGGACGAAGTCGCGCACGCGGTGCTCGAGCATAGCTGCATCAGCTTCAAGGACGTAACCGGCACGGGCAAGAAGGCGATCAGTTTCGCCCAGGTGCCGCTCGATCAGGCCACCCGCTACGGCGGCGAAGACGCCGACGTAACCTGGCGGCTGTGGACCCGGTTCAAGCCGCGGCTCGCGTCCGAAGGCGCGACCCGCGTGTACGAGATGGTCGACCGCCCGATCATCGCGGTCGTCGCCGGCATGGAACGCGCCGGGATCAAGGTCGATCGCGACCAGCTCTCGCGCCTGTCGGGCCAGTTCGCGCAGGAAATGGCGCGGCTCGAGGAAGAGATCCAGGCCGAGGCCGGGCAGCCGTTCCAGATCGGCTCGACCCAGCAGCTCGGCGCGATCCTGTTCGACAAGATGGGGCTGAAGGGCGGCAAGAAGGGCAAGTCCGGCGCCTATTCGACCGACGTCACCGTGCTTGAGAAGATGAAGGCCGAGGGTGTGGCGATAGCCGGCTTGGTGCTCGACTGGCGCCAGTTGGCGAAGCTCAAATCGACCTATACCGACGCGCTGCAGCAGCAGATCGATCGCGACACCGGCCGCGTCCACACCAGCTATTCGCTGACCGGCGCGCAGACCGGGCGGCTGTCGTCGACCGACCCCAACCTCCAGAACATCCCGATCCGCACCGAGATCGGGCGGCAGATCCGCGACGCCTTCGTCGCCGAACCGGGCAACGTCATCCTGGCCGCCGACTATTCGCAGATCGAGTTGCGGCTGGCAGCGCACATGGCCGACGTGCCGCCGTTGCGCGACGCGTTCCTGCGTGGCGAGGACATTCACGCCGCGACCGCCAAGGAATTGTTCGGAGAGGTCAATCGCGACACGCGCGGGCGCGCCAAGACGATCAATTTCGCCATCCTCTACGGCATCTCGCGCTGGGGCCTTGCTGCCCGGCTGGAGATCGACGCGGACGAGGCGCAGGCGATGATCTCGCGCTATTTCGAGCGCTTCCCGGGGATCTCCAGCTACATCAACGAGACGCTCGAGGGCGTGCGGCAGAAGGGCTATACCCAGACATTGTTCGGCCGGAAGACCTGGTTTCCCCAGATCCGCGCGCCGATCCAGCACATTCGCCAGGGCGCCGAACGCGCGGCGATCAACGCGCCGATCCAGGGCACCAGCGCCGACATCATCAAGCGCGCGATGGCACGGATGGGGCCCGCGCTGGCCGAGGCCGGGCTGACCGGCACCCGGATGCTGCTCCAGGTCCATGACGAACTGGTGTTCGAAGTGCCCGAGGCCGAGGTCGAGGCGGCCAAGCCGGTGATCGAACGCGTCATGGCGACGGCGTCCGAACCCGCCGTGCCGCTGAGCGTCCCGCTGGCGATCGAGATCGGCACGGGCTCTAGTTGGGGCGCCGCGCATTGATCCGTTCTGGGTTCGCCAGATTCGCGATTGAAGGAACGGCGCGTGTCGACTGACGCGCACGCCGTGCCGCCGCTCGTGCCTCCCACCGCCGCGGCCGACGATCTTGCCGCGCTGGCCAAGGGCGGTCGGACCAATATCGGCGGCTTCGCCATGCGGCTGGTCGCGCGCCTGCCATTCCTGTTCGTCGCCGGGCGGCTCTATGGGCCCGATGCGGTCGGGCGGTTCGCGCTCGCGGTAGTGGTGGTCGAGCTTGCCGCATTGCTCGCGACGCTCGGGTTGAAGCGCGGGCTGGCGCAGGCGCTGGCCACGACCGAACGCCCGCACCCGCACGTCGTGTGGGATGGGATGGCGGTGGCGATGCTCGCCTCGACGATCGCCGGCGCGGTACTGATCCTGCTACCCGGGGTGATGTATCCGCACGGCGACATCACGCTGGTCGAGCGGCTGCTGCCGTGCATCATCGTCGCCAGCGCCTGGTCGGACGTCGCGCTGTCGGCGCTGGCCTATCGCCACAATATCAAGGCGAGCGTCACGGCGCGCGCGGTGGTCGAGCCGTGGACGATCTCGATCGCAGCGCTCGGTTTCTATTTCATCAGCGCGCGCAACGGGCTGGTGCTCGCCTATATGCTGTCGATGGTCGCGGCGATGGTCGCCTCGCTGATCCCGCTGATCCGCAGTTATGGCCTGCCGCGCGGCTGGACGCCGCATGTCGCGCGGGTAGCGACCTTGGCGCGCCGCAACGCGCCGTTGGCCGGCGCCGACGCGATCGAATGGGCGACGCGCAATGTCGACCGCTTCATCCTCGGTCTGCTGTTTCCGCCGGCGATCGTCGGCATTTATTACATGGCGCAACAGGTCGCCTCACTCCCGCAGAAGCTCAAGACCAGCTTCGACCCGATCCTGGGACCGGTCATCGCCACCAGCCTGGCGCGCGACGACAAAGCGGCGATCGCCTATCAGGTGCGTCAGGTCGGCTTCTGGATCATCGGGCTGCAGACCTGCCTGGCGCTGATGGGATCGATCCCTGGCGAGGCGGTGATGGGATTGGTCGGCAAGCAGTTCGTCGCGGGCACCGCCGCGCTTGCTTTCCTGTTATGGGCGGAAGTGCTCGCCTCGACCGGCGCGGTCTGCGAATCGGCGCTGGTCTATATCGCGCGCCATCGCAATCTGATGATCTCGATCGGCGTGCTGGTACTGCAGATCGTGCTCAGCTTCGCGTTGGTCGCCGTGCTGCGGTCGATCGACTGGGATCGCTCATTGCTGTCGCGGTTCGGGCATCGCGATTCGGTTCAGGGGGTGAGCGTCGCGATCGCCCTGCTCGTCGCGCTCAGCATCGGCTCGGTGATCAAGTCCAATTTCCTCGCTTACCTGTTGCAGGCGCGGGTGGTGGGATGGCGCTGGTCGCTGCTCGGCACGGCGGCGGTCGCGATCCTGGTCGGGATGGCGTTTACCTCGCTGCCCAAGCGTTACGAATGGATCGAGCTCTCGGTCGGCGAGCCCGCGATCATGGTGACCTATCTCTACGTGCTGTGGAAATGGGCGTTCCGGCCCGAGGACCGCGCCCTGTTCAAGAAATTGCCGGGGGCGAGCGCCCCGGCGTCGTCGGCTATTTGAGCGACGTTTTGGGCGTATCGATTCAGCGAAGCGTCGGTCCCGACACGCCGCGCTTGGGCGCCGCCGGCAGATCGGCGAACAGCTTGATCATTCCCGGGCTGCGCGCGTCGCCATTGGCGTAATCGCGCGCCGACTTGCCCGCCATGAAATCGCGCTTGTCGGGGTCGGCGCCGCCGTCGATCAGCGCGCGAACCATCTGTTCGTCGCGGCGCAGCACCGCCTTGATCAGCGGGGTCTGTCCGCCGTCGCCCGCCAAATTGGGGTTGGCCTTGCCCTTGAGCAGGAGCGGGATCAGATCGTCATAACCGCGATCGACCGCGACCAGCAGCGGCGTGTCGCCCTGTCGGTTCTTGATGTTGGGGTTGGCGCCTTTGTAGAGCAGGTACGACACATATTTGGCATCGTCGCGGCGCGCGACGATGTGCAGCGCGCCTTCGCCGGTCGACGGATCCTGCGTGTCGATGATCCGCGATCCCGGCTTGGCCAGGATCGCGTCGACGTCGGTGCCCTTGTCGTTCTTGACCGCGTCGAGGAACTGATAGCCGGGCGAGCCGCTGGCGAGCTGCGCCGACGCGGGGAGGGCGGTGACGGCCAGCGCGCCGACGAGCGCCCCGATAAGCGCCCCGATAAGCGCAATGCGGGAAAGACGTGCGATCATGATGAAATGCCCTGTCGAAAAGTCGGGATCAACTTGCGTAGCCGCCTGTAAAAGATCAAGGCTGGCGCTGCGATGAACCTGCGTTTGTTTCCGATTTCGTTGCTGTTGGCCCTCGCCGCCTGCTCGAACGCCACCCCTGCCGACCCACCGCTGGCGGGCGCCAGGATCGGTGGCCCGTTCCAACTGGTCGATCAGGATGGCAAGGCGATCACCGACAAGGCGTTCGTCGGCAAATATCGGATCATGTATTTTGGATACACTTATTGCCCCGATGTCTGCCCGACCACGGCGCAGACGATCGGCGCGGCGATGCGGTTGCTCGACAAGAGCGATCCCGCGGTGTCGGCCAAAGTCGTGCCGGTGTTCGTGACGGTCGATCCCGAACGCGACACGCCGGCGGTGGTCAAGCAATTCGTCAGCGCTTTCTATCCGCGCTTCATCGGCCTGACCGGAAGTGCTGCGGCGATCGACAAGATCAAGACCGAATATGCCGTGTTTGCGTCCAAGGGCAAAACCACGCCCAATGGCGGCTATCTGGTCGAACATTCCAACGCCGCCTATCTGATGGACAATGACGGCAAGCCGCTGGCCTTGCTGCCGACCGACCAGGGCCCCGACGCGACCGCCGACGAGATCAAGCGCTGGGTCAAGGCAAGTTCGTGACCGCTGACCGGTTCTGGGAAACCAAGACATTGGCCGAACTCGATCGCGGCCAGTGGGAGGCCTTGTGCGACGGCTGCGGCAAATGCTGCATCCACAAGCTCGAGGATGAGGAGACCGGCGAGCTCCACCCGACCAACGTCGCCTGCCGGATGCTCGATCGCCGCGCCGGCCAGTGCAAGGATTACCGCAATCGCCGCGCCTATGTGCCCGATTGCGTGCGGCTGACGACCAAGAACGTCTACACCACCGACTGGCTGCCCTCGACCTGTGCCTATCGCCTGCGTGCCAATGGCGAGAAGCTGCCCGATTGGCATTATCTGGTCAGCGGCGACCGCGAGGCGGTGCATCGCGCCGGCGAATCGACGCGCGGCTGGACGGTCAGCGAAGAGGATGCCGGCGAACTCGAATTCCATCTGGTCGATCGCAAGCTGTGACCGGCGATCTCGACGTCGTCCGCCATGCCCGTGCACGGCGGATGCGGCTGTCGGTCGACCCTGCCAGCGGGCGCGTGCGGCTGACCATCCCGCCGCGCGCCTCGCTCAAACAGGCGATGGCCTGGGCCAACGATCATCGCGGCTGGATCGACGCGCAGCGGGCGAAGCTGCCCGATGGGCGACCGTTTGCGCCGGGGGCGATGATTCCGATCGAGGGGGAGGAGATCACGATCGACTGGTCTCCTGATCGCTCGCGCACCATTGTGCTGGTCGACGGCCGGCTGGTTTGCGGCGGGCCGATCGAAGGTCTTTCTCGCAGGATCGAAAGCTGGCTCAAGCGGCGCGCTCTCGCGTTTCTGTCCGAAGAAACCGCCGAATTCGCCGCCAAGGCTGGCGTCACGGTCAGCCGCGTCGCGGTCACCGATCCCAAGGGGCGCTGGGGTAGCTGTGCCTCGACCGGCGTGATCCGCTATAGCTGGCGGCTGATCTGCGCGCCGTCCTACGTCCGCCGCTCGACCGTCGCGCACGAAGTCGCGCATCGGCTGCACATGGACCATTCGCCGGCGTTCCATGCCGCCTATCGGCACTTGCTGGGGGCCGATCCGGCACCGGCGCGCGCCTGGCTGCGGCGCCACGGCGCGACGCTTCACTGGGTCGGGCGGGGCGGCTGAATCTCGCGCGGCCGGTCGGCGGGTGCGCCGTTCGGCACGATTCGTTTGGGCCGGTTCGGATCGCCGCCCGAACTGCCGGTCATGCGATCGATCCATTTGCGATCGAGCCGATCGTCGGGCCGTCGCGCGCTATCGTCGGTGGCGTCGGGTGCGGTCTGCGGCGCGTCATTCTCGGACTGCGGAGGCTCGCCCGCGTCTCCACCGCCGACGGGTGGTTCGTCAGGGGCGATCTGGTCCTGCGGAATGGGATTGCCGTTGGGGTCGACGAACAGGCCATTGTCGGGCTGGCCGAAGTCGCTTTCATTGTCGAGCTGCCATTCGGGCAAGGTCACCTGGGTGTCGAACGTTTCGATCGGGCGTCCGGCGGTCGCAACCTTCATGAACGCGGCGAAGGCGCGCGCGGGCGCGGTGCCGCCCTGCAGCCCGGGCACGGTCCTGGCGTCGTCGCGGCCCATCCACACGCCGGTCGTCAGGCCGGAGGAAAAGCCCAGGAACCAGCCGTCCTTGTTCGAGCTCGTCGTGCCGGTCTTGCCCGCGACCGGGCGGCCGATCTGCGCCGCCTTGCCGGTGCCGGTGGCGACCGCGGTCTGCAGCAGGTCGGTCATCTCGGCCGCGACATAGGGCGCCACCAGCACATGGCTGCGGTCGACTTCATGATTGTAGATCGTCTCGCCCATCGAGGTGACCTTGGTGATCCCGAACGGGGTCACCGCCACGCCCTTGTTGCCGACGCTGGCGAAAGCGCGGGTCATGTCGATCAGGCGCACGTCGTTGGACCCCAGCACCATCGACGGCACGGTCGAGATCGGGGTCGAGATGCCGAAGCGCCGCGCCATGTCGGCGACGGTCGAGAAACCGACTTCCTGGCCGATCTTCGCCGCCACGGTGTTGACCGAATAAGCAAACGCGGTGCGGATATCCATTTCGCCGGCATTGCGGCCCGACGAGTTGCGCGGGCTCCAGCCGTTGATCGTCACCGGCTCGTCGACCACCTTGTCGCTCGGGCGATGGCCGGCCTCGAGCGCGGCCAGATAGACGAACAATTTGAACGACGATCCCGGCTGGCGCAGCGCGGTCACGCCGCGATTGTAGTTCGACGTGACGTAATCCTTGCCGCCGACCATCGCGCGCACCGCGCCGTCGCGATCGAGACTGATCAGCGCGCCCTGCGCGTTGCCCGGGGCGGCGCCGGCGATCGCGGCGTCGGCCGCCTTCTGCATCTTGATATCGATCGTCGTCCACACTTCGAGCGGGCGGGTCGGCTCATCGATCAGATTCTCGAGCTGGGGCAGCGCCCAGTCGGTGAAGTAGCGCACGCTGTTCTGGTTGGGCTCGGGCGCGAGCTTGACCGTCTTGGGATCGACCGAGGCGGCTTCGGCGGCCGAGATCTTGCCGGTTTCCTTCATCAGCCCGATCACCACTCCGGCGCGGTCGACCGCGGCCTCGGCATCGGCGGTAGGCGAATAATGCGACGGCGCCTTGACCAGCCCGGCGATGATCGCCGCCTCGCCCAGGCTCAGCTGGCCGGCGCCATGGCCGAAGAATTTGCGGCTGGCGGCGTCGATGCCGTACGCGCCGCCGCCGAAATAGACTTTGTTGAGATAGAGTTCGAGCACCTGGTCCTTGGTGAATTTGCGCTCCAGTGCCAGCGCCAGGACCATTTCGCGCGCCTTGCGGCCGAACTTCTTGGTCGACGACAGGAAGATATTGCGCGCCAGCTGCTGGGTGATGGTCGACCCGCCCTGGGTCCAATGGCCCCGTTGCGCGCGCACCTGGAACGATCGGATCACGCCGATCGGATCGACCCCGGGATGGCTGCGGAAGCGGCGATCCTCGACCGCGACCATCGCATCCTTCATCACTTGCGGGATCTGGTCGTAGGGCAGCCACTCGCCATAGCTCGGCCCCAGGCTGACGATCGGAGTGCCGTCGTCGGCCAGCACGCGGATCATCTGGCCGTTGGGCGAGGATTTGAGTTCGTCGAAACTCGGCAGCTGCGATTTGGTCACATAGATGGTGACGACCAGCGCGATGATGCCGAGCAACGCGGCGACGCCAGCAAGGCGCAGGCCCAACACGAGCCAGCGGCGCCATCGGGGGACAATTTTGGACGCCTTGGCCATCAGTACGAGCGAGGGCTTAGAGCGTTAACCGACTCTCGACAAGCGCGGCCTCAAGCGGTTCGCCGCGCCATTCAACCCTCACGCGGGTGAAAGTCGAGGCTGATCGAGTTCATGCAATAGCGCAGGCCGGTCGGCGGCGGACCATCCGGGAAGACGTGGCCGAGATGGCTATCGCAGCGCGCGCACCGCGTTTCGGTGCGCGTCATGCCGTGGCTGGTGTCGCTGTGATCGACGACGTGGTCCGCGGCGATCGGCTGGGTGAAGCTCGGCCAGCCCGACCCTGAATCATATTTGTCGGCGCTGTCGAACAGATCGAGTTCGCACGCCGCACAGGCATAGATGCCGTCGGCCTTATTGTCGTTGTAGATGCCGGCAAAGGCGCGCTCGGTGCCGGCCTCGCGCAGCACGTGAAATTGTTCGGGGGTCAGGCGCTTGCGCCATTCGGACTCGGAGAGCGAAAGATGTTCCATGATCGGGAAGATCGTTACGGGCTGGTCACTCGTCAAGCCGCTTGTGGCTGATCCGGGTTAGCCGGGCGGCGAGTCCGGCGAGTTGCGGGGCCAGCCGCACCGCCGCGGTCAGCGCGCTCGCCCAGGCGGGGCGCTCGGCGGCGGCGCGGATCCGGTTGGCAACCGCGAACGGCGTCGACAGGTCCTGTGCGAGCCGCCGCTGATAGGCGATCGCGCCGCTCGGACCATGACGAAGATAGTCGGTTGCCGCCCGCGTGCCGCTTTCGATCGCGATTCCCATGCCTTCGCCCGCCAGGCTGGGGATGCACGCCGCCTGATCGCCGAGACGGAACAGGCCCGCCGCGCCGTCCGCTGCGCGCCAGCCATAAGGGACATTGGCGACCGCATCGATCGCCGCTCCGCTCGCACGATGCGCCAATCGCTCACCGAGCCGGGAGGATTCGGCTCCGAGCGCGTCTAGCAATTTGTCGGGCGATCCCGCCTCACTCAGCCGTGACCGGTGCACCGCCATGCACAGATTGACCGTCCCGTCTTCCTGCCGCGCGATCCCGGCATAGCCACGATCGAACAGGTGCAGCTCGATCGTGCCGCCGACTATCCGGTCGAGCGCTTCGCTCGGGCCCAACCGGACGCGCAGGCCCAAGGTCGGATCGTCGCCGCGCTCCGCCCCACGCGCCAGCCCGCGCAGATCGTGCTTGCCGGTCGCCAGGAACAGCGCGTCGGCCTCGATTTCGCTGTCATCGGCCAGTCGAAACCGGCCATCCTCGACCGTGCGCACCGCGATACCGCGCTCGACCGCCGCGCCGGCGGTGACCGCATGATCGAGCAGCAAGGTATCGAGCCGCCAGCGCGATACCGCCAGCGCGGGACGCGGCAGCCACGCCTCGGCCTTGCGCGATCCGGCGAACAGCCGCAGCCGGCGGATATCGTCGCGGTTGAGCGCGCTGCGGCGGATGCCGAGCCGCTCGAGCGCCTCGAGCGTCCGCCAGCTCAGGAACCCGCCGCACAAAGCATCGCCAGTCTCGGCGCTACGCTCGATCAGCAGATGCGGCGCCCCGGCGCGGGCCAGCAGCAACGCTGCCACCGCGCCCGCCGGCCCGCCGCCGACGATCAGCGCAGGCGTTCGACGCACAGGCGAAAGGGAAAGGCGCGATAGACGCGCGCGCCGGTGATGCCGGCCTCGGCCAGGATCGGCGGCCATTCGCCCGGTCTGTACGATCGCGCGATTGACAAAGTGCCGTCGAGCCGGACGATGCGATGCCAGCCGAACACTCGTGCCAGCACCGGAAAGCCCCAATGCGCGAAGCCGTGGCGGTGGAGGTCGTTGACCAGCCAGCCCATCCGCGCCTCGGCCTGCATGAAGCGCAGGAAAGCGACGAGTTGGTCGTGCGTCATGTGGTGCGCGACCAGGCTGGAGATCACCATGTCCCAGCCCTGGCCGGCCAGGGCGGCATAGTCGCCGGTAATCCAGCGGATCGTCGTTTCCGGTGAGGAATGTTGCCTCGCCGCCTGCTCACTGCGCGGGTTGAGGTCGACGCCGACCAGCTCGGCCGCGATCCCACGCTTCGCCGCCC
>Ga0307513_10004719_pt1 | contig 18121 bp, 20 predicted proteins | sample 15_EM_MG_FD_202174 | JGI IMG/M metagenome (GOLD analysis project Ga0307513, IMG submission 202174) | Populus trichocarpa ectomycorrhiza microbial communities from riparian zone in the Pacific Northwest, United States - 15_EM | ecosystem: Host-associated > Plants > Roots > Unclassified | place... | reverse complement strand
TTATGAGAGTTTCAACCTGTTTATAGAGATAGTTTAAACACACAAAATTATATATATATATATATATATATATATATATATATATATATATATATATATATATATGGAATTAATGACTCCACCATCGCTGTTGATTTCTAAATTGGCAGCGACATAGTTTTCGCTGTCGATTTCTGAATTGGTCAGCAGCAACGCAATTTTGGCTGCTGATTTCCAGAATCGACAGCGACACAGTTTTCGCTGTCGATTTCTGAATCCGCAGTTGCGCTGCCGATTTCCTGAATCGGCAGCGACGCAGTTTTTCGTTGCCAGAAATCGGCAGGGACGCAGTTTTCACTGCTGATTTCTAAATCGGCAGCAACACAGTTTTTAAATTGTCTTAAGGAGCTGGGAGGGAGGGGTAAAACCGGTTTTTGGAGAGACCAAAACAAGGATAAGAACACATTTAAACCAACCCCAAACACCCCCACCTCATTTAATGTGGAGTATAAATACAAGGAGGAGAGAGAAGGTGACCCTTCCTCTTCCCAAAAGTTGTCTGCAGCAGCTGCATGTCCAGGTGCATGTTGCTCTTCCCTTCCTCCTCCCCAACAGTAACCTAAATCAAACCAGCAAAGAATGCCTTGTGAACGTGTAAGGGAGAGTTGAGACCTTGAGAGAAGAGTGGACACCTGCCTAGAGGAAAAGATAAAGGGGGTCAGAAAACGTGAGAGGAAGAAGGAAGAGGAGAACCAACAGGAGAGGAGAAAGAATACTATCAAACCTTCCCCAAACTTAGTTAGATTCGAAAGGTATGGGTCATGAAACTCCTTTCCTCTTCTACTTAAGACCCAGAACCGGAAATGAAGAAGAAAACCCTAAGAAAATTGACCTAAGACCTAAGCTAGATGAGAAGGAAACTGAAATTAACTAAGAGGACAAGGAAACAGAAACGAAATGAGGCTAATTCCCAGAACACCTAACAAAGAAAAATGAATAAAATGGAAAGAACAAATCATGGTAGAGGGCTGACCTTAACTATAGGGTTGGCCAGTATACATGTGTGTGTTATGTGTATTCTGCTGGAATTTATTGAAAGATTATATGCTGGAATTGATGGTTTCAATGTGTGTGTTCTGCTGGAAATTGTTGAAAGATTATATGCTGAAATTGATGGTTTCAATATGTGTCTTCTGCTGGAATTTATTGAAAGATTATATGCTGGAATTGATGGTTTCAATGTGTGTATTCTGCTGGAATTTATTGAAAGATTATATGCTGGAATTGATGGTTTCAATGTGTGTGTTCTCCTGGAAATTGTTGAAAGATTATATTCTGAAATTGATGGTTTCAATGTGTGTGTTCTGCTGGAACTTAGTGACAGGTTATGTGCTGGGGTTGTTACAACATGTGTGATGTGTTTTCATGCCAAAATATGTGTTGGGCAGCGAATTTGCAATTCGCTTCCGAAACTGTGTCGTCTGAAGCGAATTAGCACTCGCTGCCGAAACTGAGTTGTCCGCAGCGAATTAGCATTCGCTGCCAAATTGTGTGTTCTGCAGCGAATTTGTGATTCGCTGCCAAAACTAAGTCGTCTGCAACGAATTAGCATTCGCTGTCGAATTGTGTGTTTTGCAACGAAATTGTGATTCCCTGCCGAAACTGTGTCGTCTGCAGCGAATTAGCATTCGTTGCCGAAGTTGAGTTGTCTGCAATGAATTTGTGATTCGCTGTCGAAACTGAGTTCCTGCAGCGAATTAGCATTCGCTGCCGAAGTTGTATTGTTTGCAGCGAATTTGCGACTCGTTGCCGAAATTGAGTTGTCTAGAGCGAAGTAGCATTCGCTGCCACAAAACATGTTGGCTGCAACGAACTAGTCTTCGCTGCCGAAATTGTGGCGCCAGCAGCGAAACAGGTTTCACTGCCGAATTGGCAGCCTGCAGCGAACCTGTTTTCGCTACCGAATGGGGAGCCGGCAGCGAACCAGTTTTTGCTGCCAAATTCTACAATAGGCCTCCTAGGTAGAAATGACTTAATTCCTAGTAACAATTTCATGGTATGACGGTGTAAAATGTGGAACACTTGAATGTGAAATATGAACTCTTGGAATAAGTGTGGTGGCGAAGGTGATTCAAAGATACAAATGTACTGATTTGTGATCATTGATGTCTTAGGTGGTGCAATCGAGATTGGACCATCGTCAAGACAAGAACAACCCACAGGTGGAGCAGGTAGGTGACTTTCACCTTCCTTTTTCATATGTTGAATAATGAAATACTTTATCGTGAATGTTACCATATTGTGTTAGAACAGATATCAGATTGTCAAATGCTTAAATGTTGACAAAGGGTCGATTAGCTTCGGCTAATGGCATCCGAATGAATGACCGGGACAAATGAATGATTAGCTTCGGCTAATGGCATTCGATTGGATGACCGGGACAAATGATTGATTAGCCTCGGAAAATGGCATCCGAAGGGATGACCGGGACAAATGATTGATTAGCCTCGGCAAATGGCATCTGAATGGATGATTGATTAGCCTCGGCAAATGGCATCTGAATGGATGACCGGGACAAACGATTGATTAACTTCGGCTAATGGTATCTGAATGGATGACCGGGAAAAACGATTAATTAGCTTCGGCTAATGGCATCCGAATGGATGACCGGGACAACGGTCAATTAACTTTGGTTGATGGCATCCAAAGTGGATGACCGGGGTGTGTGAATGATTAACCTCAGCAAATGATGCCTTAAGAGGATAGCCGGGTTTAAGATGATGGTTGATTGCAAAAAAAAAAAAATTGGTGCATTTATATGTACTACGAGTTGATTATACCAAGTAAATGAAGAAACCATAAATGTCATGCTTCGAACATGGGATAATGTTAACGCTTCATTAAACTCCCAGACCATTTAATTATTATTATTATTATTAAGTAATTGCATTCTCTTAAATGTTTTGTATTGCAGCAGGGACGTCACACCAACGAGGTGCCTAGGAAACCCAATACACGGGGACCTACTTTTGCAAGGAATCATGTAGTTTGCATTCTAAATCACAATGTATTTTGTATGAATCAATGTACTGAACGTATTATTTTTTTTATTAGATCCGTTTGTTTAAATTCGTGATGGCTATTAGTAGGATAGGAATGCAAACTCATGTCTATGTATGTATATTTTTAATGTGACCTTCTAATCATGTAAACATAATATTATGGGTTTATGTAAGATTCACTTTTAAATGAAAGGTTGATTGTTTTTAATGTATGGATTGTATCTTGATAATGTGAGGGAACAGGTTCACCGATTACCGACACGATGTGTGTCAAGTAAAAAAAAAAAATTTACCATTGTTTTGGGCTTGAAAAGCCGGGTTGTTACAGTTGGTATCAGAGCACTTGGTCTGGATCCTGAGAATCACTGATAATTGTGTTGTTATGGCGAATTTTAGGATGGTACGCACCCGACAAGGGACACGAACTGAGCCACCCTCCTTAGAAAGGAGGGGCGGGAACCAAGGTGCCCAAGGTTCGCAAGACGAAGATCCCTTGGATGATTCGGCATCTCATGCTTCGATAATACCACCTGAAACCTTGCAGGGGGAAGCCGCGGTAGTGGGGGAAGGCCGGAGGCCTAACCAGACAGAGGAAGTACCCCCGGTTGCAGCAGAGCAGTAAGAAAGATCAGAAGCATAACCGTCAACTATTCCAACTGGTGTGCCCCTACAATATGTAGATGCGGGACTCCTTGTACAAATAGTTAAAGCAGTGATGGAGGGCATGGCTGGTTCGGCGACACAAAAAACTCCCACTACACAGATGCCACAGGCAGCCCCTATGACTAGCACGACCACGGACAACGTGGTGCTACTGGTGCGACTAGTCAAGAGTATGAGGGAAATGGGCTGTGAACCGTATATGAGGGAACAAGATGCAGAGATAGCTGGGAGATGGATTAGAAAGGTAGAAAAGACCATGATTCAAATAAGCATACCCGAGGGTTTGAGGGTAAATTATGCAACCCAGTTACTGTCTGATAGGGCCATGACATGGTGGGAAACAGTTCAGTTGAGGCGTGCAACCGAGACACTAACTTGGAGTGACTTCAAGACAGAGTTTGAGAATTAGTTTTATTCCAGGTACCATCATAAGGTGAAAGAGCAAGGGTTCTTGGCATTAAGACAGGGTGATATGTCGGTATTGGAGTACGAAAAGAGGTTCCATGATCTCTCATTGTTCGCCCCACACTATGTGCCGACAGAGGAACATATGATTGAGAAGTTGAGAGATGGTTTGCGACAGGATTTGAGACAAGGATTGATCGCCTTACGATTTAAATCTGTGAGGGAGTTGATTGAGGCTGCACAAGCTCTGGAGGCTTGTATTGGAGAAAGCCAAGGGGGACATTAGGGTATAGGCAAAAAGAGAGATGGGGACTATTTCAGCGGCAGACCACTACTCCCGAAGAAAGGAAAAAGTGGAATGTTTGAGCAGTATATGAAAAAAGGGAGTTTGATGTTACCGCCCCACCAACAGTCAAGTGGGAGAGTGATGGTTGGACAGTTGCACTCAAGGGCAAACTCTTCAACTGGGACCGGTGACCGCAAGGGTATTGACTATCATTTTTGTGTAAAATGTGGACAAAAACACCCTGGGGACTGCTCGGTTTCCCCCGGGCGATGCTTTGTGTGCAGAGGAAAAGGTCATAGGTGGAGGAACTGCCAGTATATGGGTCAAGGGTGTCATTACTATGGTGGAAGAGGTCATTACAAAAGGGACTGCCTTAAAAGGAACATTGGACAGGTACAGAGCTACAGGCAGCCCAGTCAAAGCCACCAATAGTTAGTCACCGTGAATAGGCCAATGAGATCTTCTCAATCAGGAGCAAACTCCAGTCGAGGGAGACCGAGGGCACAAGATGATCGGACCCCGGAGAGGGTCTTCCACCTAACACAGGAAGAGGTTAGGGCTGTATCGGATGTGGTGGCAGGTACACTACTAATGAATCATTTTAATGTGCATATGTTGTTTGATCCGGGTGCCACCCACTCATTCATTGCTAAGAGAATTCTCACTAAACTGCGAAAGGGAGTAGAAATAGTAGAGAAGGGGTTCGTAATTGGAACTCCAATGGGAAGCATGGTTGAAACAAATATTGTGTATGTGGATGTGGGGGTTAGTCTATCTGGGTATGAAACAGATAGATTGGTATGCTAAAACTGTTACTTTCCAAACACCTGAGGGCAAGAGGATGATTTTTGAGGGAGAGAGAATTCTCAAACTGATCACCTTAATATCGATGGTAATAGCCCAAAAACTTTTAAGAAAGGGATGCATGGGATACCTCGCATACATCTTAAACTCTGATGATGAAGGTCCACGACTGAAGGATATTCCTGTGGTGAAAGAATTCCTAGATGTATTTCCTGAAGAACTACCGGGATTACCCCCGGAGCGAGAAGTAGAGGTGTCTATAGACACTTTTCCTAGAGTCCCACCCATAGCCCAACAACCGTACCGGATGGCTCCGACAGAACTGAACGAGTTAAAGACTCAACTACAGGAATTGTTAGACAAAGGGTTCATACGGCCCAGTAATTCTCCTTGGGGAGCACCGATCCTATTTGTAAGAAGGAAAGATGGAACTCATAGACTTTTTATTGACTATCGACAGTTGAACAAAATAACAATGAAAAACAAGTATCTGTTGCCTCGGATAGATGATTTGTTTGATCAATTCAAGGGAGCGAGGGCATTTTCAAAGATAGATCTGAGATCAGGGTACTATCAGATGAAGATTAAAGAAGCGGATGTAGCAAAGACCGCATTTAGAACTCGTTACGGACACTATGAATTTTTGGTGCTGCCGTTCGGGTTGACGAATGCCCCAACCCTCTTCATGGACTTGATGAATCGGGTTTTCCAACCATACCTTGATAAGTTTGTGGTGGTGTTCATTGATGATATACTGGTGTACTCGAATTCTTTCGAGGAGCACGAAGAACACTTGAGACAAACCTTACAAACCTTGAGAGATCACCAGTTATATGCAAAACTGAGTAAATGTGAAATTTGGCTGAAGAGAGTGACGTTTCTGGGACATGTCATTTCAACCGAAGGTGTTTTCGTAGACCCCCAAAAAGTCGAAGCAGTCTTGAAATGGGAAAGACCGACTTTGATCACTGAAATACGTAGCTTCCTGGGACTTGCAGGATACTATCGGATATTTATCGAAGGTTTTTCCCTGATTGCAACCCCTTTAACCCAGCTAACTAGGAAGAATAAGAAATGGGTGTGGTCGGAAGAATGTGAGAAAAGCTTCCAAGAATTAAAGAGGAGGCTCACCACTGCTCCAATGTTAACCCTTCCCTCAGGGACCGAGGGTTTTGTGGTATATAGTGATGCCTCGGGGAAGGGATTGGGGTGTGTTTTGAAGCAACATGGGAAGGTGATCGCCTATGCATCAAGGCAGTTAAAGACTCATGAGGTGAACTACCTGGTGCACGACCTAGAGTTGGCTGCTGTAGTATTTGCCTTGAGGATATGGAGACACTATTTGTATGGGTCTCAAACCCAAATTTTTACTGATCATAAGAGCCTGAAGTATCTGATGTCGCAAAAGGAGTTGAACATGCAACAAAAAAGGTGGATAGAGCTCATTAAGGATTATGACTGCACCATAAAATACCACCCGGGGAAAGCAAACGTGGTGGCAGATGCCCTTAGTCGCAAAAATAAAGCCACCCTGTGAAGGTTAACAGTGGGAAAGGAGCGGCAATTGGCGGAATTGAAAGAGATGGGTGCAGATTTGGGCATTAATGCAAGAGGTGGGTTAGTAGCCCAACTATTGGTGCGACCAACGTATCGGGAACAAAGACTACATGCCCAATTCCGTGACAAGGAGGGGTCCAAGATTAGGAAGAATGTGGAGGCCGGGGTAGAAATGAAATTCCAGGTAGTGGATGATGGATCATTGATGATGGGACAACGGTTGTACGTTCCTAATGACGAAACAGTCAAACGAATGGTTTTACAAGAAGCACATAAGTCCAAGTTCTCCATACATCCTGGCAGCACTAAGATGTATCGAGACCTGAAACATCACTATTGGTGGCCTAATATGAAAAGGGAAATAGCTGAGTATGTGTCTAAGTGTGGGATATGTCAACAAGTCAAGGTTGAACACCAAAGGCCTGCGGGACCATTACAACCATTACATATTCCAGAATGGAAGTGGGAGATGATCACCATGGATTTCATGTCAGGATTTTCCAAAGGGAGGAAATGAAATGACGTGATATAGGTCATCGTAGATCGGTTAACGAAATCCACACTATTCTTGCCTATAAAGATGACCGACTTGGTAGACAAGCTTGCCAAGATCTACATAAACGAGGTGGTACGACTCCATGGGATTTCGATGTCCATTGTATCGGATCGAGATCCCAGGTTCACCTCTCGACTTTGGCCGAGCATACAACATGCCTTGGGGACAAGACTGGACATGAGCACTGTGTTTCATCCTCAAACGGATGGCCAATTAGAAAGAGTCATCCAAGTCTTGAAAGACCTATTACGGGCATGTGTGCTAGAATTTGGAGGAAACTGGGAGGAACACATGTCATTGGTGGAGTTCACGTATAACAATAGTCACCAAGCCACAATAGGGATGGCCACATATGAAGCATTGTATGGTAGGAGGTGCAGGACTCCTTTATGTTAGGAGGAAATTGGGGACCGAAAGTTATATGGTGCGGAGTTCGTCCAAGTCACCACGAAGAAAGTGAGAACTATCAGGGATCGCATCAAAGCCGCACAGGATAGACAGAAGAAGTATGCTGATGTGAGGAGAAGACCTCTCGAGTTCAGTATGGGGGACCAGGTGTTCCTGAAGGTAGCCCCATGGAAGAACATGTTACGGTTCGGATTAAAAGGGAAGTTAACTCCCCGCTTCATCGGACCGTTCAAAATCTTGCAACGAGTGGGCCCAGTAGCCTACAAAGTGGACTTGCCCCCACAATTAGCCAAGGTCCATGATGTGTTCCATGTTTCCTTGTTAAGGAAGGCTGACGTGGACCCCGTCCGAATCCTACCCCAAGTTCTAGTAGAAGTCAAGGAAGACTTAACACTGGAATTGAGGCTTATAAGGATACTAGATCAGGAAGTGAAGGAGCTACGGAGCAAAAAGATCCCCATCGTCAGAATCTTATGGCGAAATGCTCAAATAAAAGAGGAAACTTGGGAGAGGGAGACTGAGATGAGGAAAAAGTGCCCCAATTTATTTGAACTACTAGGTATGGAGTATGAAACCTCTTAAATTTTGAGGACAAAATTCATGTTAAGGGGGGGAGAATGTAAACACCCAAAAGAATATATATATATATATATATATATGGAATTGATGACTCCACCATCGCTGCCGATTTCTGAATCGATCAGTAGCAACGCAGTTTTGGCTGCCGATTTCTGAATCCGCAATTGCGCTGTCGATTTCCTGAATCGGCAGTGACGCAGTTTTTCGCTGCCAGAAATCAGCAGGGACGCAGTTTTCGCTGCTGATTTTTAAATCGGCAGCGACATAGTTTTTAAATTGTCTTAAGGAGCTGGGAGGGATGGGTAAAACCGGTTTTTGGAGAGACCAAAACAAGGATAAGAACATATTTAAACCAACCCCAAACACCCCACCTCATTTAATAGGGAGTATAAATACGAGGAGAGAGAAGGTGACCCTTCCTCTTCCTAAAAGTTGTCTGTAGCAGCTGCATGTCCAGGTGCATGCTACTCTTCCCTTCCTCCTCCCCAACAGAAACTAAATCAAACCAACAGAGAATGCCTTGTGAATGTGTGAGGGAGAGTTGAGACCTTGAGAGAAGAGTGGACAGCTGCCTAAAGGAAAAGAAAAAAGGGGCTAGAAAACATGAGAGGAAGAAGAATGAGGAGAACCAGCAAGCCAGAAATCATGGTAGAGGGCTGGCCTTAACTATGGGGTTGGCCACCATGCATGTGTGTGTTCTGCTGGAATTTGTTGAAAGATTATATGCTGGAATTGATGGTTTCAATGTGTGTATTCTGCTGTAAATTGTTGAAAGATTATATGCTGAAATTGGTGGTTTCAATGTGTGTGTTCTGCTGGAAATTAGTGATAGGTTATGTGCTGGGGTTGTTACAGCATGTGTGATGTGTGTTCATGCCAAAATATGTGTTGGACAGCGAATTGTGTCTGCAGCGACTTAGCATTCACTACTGAATTGTGTGTTCGGTAGCGAAATTGTGAGTCGCTGCCGAAACTGTGTCGTTTACAGCGACTTAGCACTCGCTGCCGAAGTTGAGTTGTCTGGAGTGAATTTGTGATTCGTTGCCGAATTGTGTGTTCTGCAGCAAAATTGTGATTCGCTGCCGAAACTGTGTCGTCTGCGGCGAATTAGCATTCGCTGCCAAACTTGAGTTGTCTGCAGCGAATTTGTGATTCGCTGCCGAAACTGAGTTCCTGCAGCGAATTAGCATTCGCTGCCGAATTGTGTGTTTTGCAGCAAAATTGTGATTCGCTGTCGAAACTGTGTCGTCTGCGGCGAATTAGCATTCGCTGCCAAAGTTGAGCTGTCTGCAGTGAATTTGTGACTCGCTGCCGAAATTGAGTTGTCTGCAGCGAACCAGTTTTCTGCTGAATTGGGCAGCTGGCAACGAACCAGTTTTCGCTGTCGAATGGGGACTCGGCAGCGAACCAGTTTTCACTGCCGATTTCTACAATAGGCCTCCTAGGCAGAAATGACTTAATTCTTAGTAACAATTTCATGATATGATGGTGTAAAATGTGGAACACTTGAATGTGAACATATGAACTCTTGGAATAAGTGTGGTGGCGAAGGTGATTCAAAGATACAAATGTACTGATTTGTGACCATTGATGTCTTAGGTGGTGCGGTCGGGATTGGACCATCGTCAAGACAAGAACAACCCACAGGTGGAGCAGGTAGGTGACTTTCACCTTCCTTTTTCATACATTGAATAATGAAATACTTTATCGTGAATGTTACCATATTGTGTTAGAACAGATATCAGATTGTCAAATGTTTAAATGTTGACAAAGGGTCGATTAGCTTCGGCTAATGGCATCTGAATGGATGACCGGGACAAATGAATGATTAGCTTCGGCTAATGGCATCCGATTGGATGATCAGGACAAATGATTGATTAGCCTCGGCAAATGGCATCCGAAGGGGTGACCAGGACAAATGATTGATTAGCCTCGGCTAATGGCATCTGAATGGATGACCAGGACAAATGAATGATTAGCTTCGGCTAATGGTATCCGAATGGATGACCGGGACAAAGGATTGATTAGCTTCGGCTAATGGCATCTGAAGGGATGACCGGGACAAATGATTGATTAGCTTCGGCTAAAGGCATCCGAATGGATGACTGGGACAACGCTCGATTAACTTTGGTTGATGGCATCCGAAGTGGATGACCGGGGTGTGTGAACGATTAACCTCAACAAATGATCCTTAAGAGAATAGTTTGGTTTAAGATTATGGTTGATTGCAAAAAAAAAAAATTGGTTCATTTATATGTACTACGAGTTGATTATACCAAGTACATGAAGAAACCATAAATGTCATGCTTCAAACATGGGATAATGTTAACGCTTCATTAAACTGCAGACCGTTTAATTATTATTATTATTATTATTATTAAGTAATTGCATTCTCTTAAATGTTTTGTACTGCAGTAGGGACGTCACACCAACGAGGTGCCTAGGAAACCCAATACACGGGGACCTACTTTTGCAAGGAATCATGTAGTTTGCATTCTAAATCACAATGTATTTTGTATGAATCAATGTACTGAACGTATAATTTTTTTATTAGATCCTTTTGTTTAAATTCGTGATGGCTATTGGTAGGATAGGAATGCAAACTCATGTCTATGTATGTATATTTTTAATGTGAACTTCTAATCATGTAAACATAATATTATGGGTTTATGTAAGATTCACTTTTAAATGAAAGGTTGATTGTTGTTGATGTATGGATTGTATCTTGATAATGTGAGGGAACAGGTTCACCGATTATCGACACGATGTGTGTCAAGTACAAAAAAAAAATTACCATTGTTTTGGGCTTGAAAAGCCGAGTTGTTACAAAAAGCATTCCAAATGTTATCTGGTAGGCTAATAGCTATGAGAAGGCGAATTTATTTGCCTGATCATAAGACTTTAAAGGAAGAAGATTGAGAGAAAATCATGAAACCCGATTTGCTACTCATCCTGGAAGTACGAAGATGTATAAAGATTTAAAGGAATATTACTGGTGGCCAAATATGAAGAGGGAAATAGCAGAATTTGTGTTGAACTGTGGGATCTATCAACAAGCAAAGATAGAACACTAGAGACCTGCAGGGGATTTACAGTTATTGTCGATTTCAGAATGGAAATGAGAGGATATTTCTATGGATTTTGTGACGGGATTACCTAGGGAAGGAAGGGGAATGATGCCATATGGGTGGTTGTGGATCGACTGACAAAATCTGTTTTGTTTTTGCCTATGAAAATGACTGATTCAGTGGATAAGCTAGCAAAATTATATGTAAATGAAGTAATCAAATTTCATGGAGTGCCAATGTCGATTATATCAGATCGGGATCTAAGGTTCATGTCGAGATTATGGCCTAGCTTACAACAAGCATTAGGGACAAAGTTGAATCTAAGCACAACATTTCATCCTCAGACAGATGGTCAATCTGGAAGGACCATTCAAACTCTTGAGGATCTCCTTGGGTCTTATGTGCTGGAGTTCAGAGGGAACTGGGAAGATCTGCTGCCATTGGTGGAGTTTACTTATAATAATAGCCATCAAGCTACTATTGGTATGGCTCCATATGAAGCATTGTATGGGAGGAAATGTCATACCCCAATTTGTTGGGAGGAAGTATGAAAAAGGAAGCTTATGGGACCTGAAATGGTGCAACTGACAACTGATAAGGTGAGGGTGATCAAAAAGAGGATGAAGGAAGCCCAGGATAGACAAAAGAAAAAGAAGTTATGCAGATAACCGAAGAAGGCCTTTAGAATTCCAAGTGGGGGATAAGGTATTTTGAAGGTGGCGCCTTGGAAAGGCATCATTCGATTTGGAGTAAAAGGGAAATTAGCTTCGAGATATATTGGCCCTTTCGAGATTAAGGAAAGAATCGGACCAGTTGCCTATTTTTTAGAGTTGCCTGCATATTTAGATAAGATTCACAATGTGTTCCATGTGTCATTGCCGCGAAAGGCTAAGATAGACCCCTCACGGGTATTGCCACACATTCCTATGAAGATTAAAGGCGATCTAACCATGAAAGCTAAGCCTGTCAAGATCTTGGATTGAGATGTGAGGGTGTTGAGGAAAAAGAGAGTTTCCATGGTGAGAGTATTGTGGAGAAACTCTCGAATTGAAGAAGAAACATGGGAAAGAGAATCTGAAATGAAGCAAAAGTTCCCGCATTTATTCTTCAACATAGGTACGTAACTTAAATTTCGAGGATGAAATTTCTATTAGGAGGGGAGAATGTAAACCCCGAGGAAAAATAAAGGTTGCTTAGATTGCAAACTAATTACATGAGAAATAAAAGTGAAGAAATTCATGCATATGGTTAAATAAAAACAGGAATTTGGAAAAAAATTTATATAAGTTTCTGGACGAAATATTTCGAGACATTATAAATCAACCCGAAAATATTGAAGGTTGGATTAAATTAAAGAAAATAAACTAAACTAAAAGTTGTGGGGTGAAACTATAAGAAATGAAAAGAGGTATAACTTAATTATAAGAAGATAAAAAAGAGAAGATGTGGGAGCCTAAATGCAAATAAGAAAAATTATAGAGCATAAATACTCCTATTCTCATAAAAAAAATCTGCAGCAATCGTAAGGAAAAAAAAGAGGGAGTTTTTGTATCCATTCTTGCAAAATCAAGAGAGAAACACAAAAATTTCAACAACCCATCCAAGATTAAGGGTTTATTGATGGAATAAACAGTTGTGGGCAAGGGATTAAGAAGAAAATTGAATAGGAAAAGAAGATGGAGGGCCGACTGTCATTAGATAAGAAAGGAGGGAGTTGAAAATCTTCAATTGGTTGAAGATCAAAACCTTAATTCGTGCCGGGTAAGGTGTTCTAAACATGATCTTATAAGTCATTTCAAATTCGATAATGAATTAATGCCTTGATGTGAATTATAGATTAGGGTTCTTAGACTTGAATTGGAGGAAAAGTATTTGTTGTTAAAATTAAGTTAATTCATGTGTGGTATGTGATTGGGGACGTGAAACCATGATAATTTACCCAGAAAATGTAGTTTGTGAAAGTTATGTGTGAAGGGAAGGGGGTGATGAATCTGGACAGACTCGTCTCCTAACTTTCGGTAAGATTTCGGATAGGAGGATGAGGGAATTAGAACTAGGTTCCTTCATAGAAATTATATTTTTAGATGTTAGCTAACTAAGAAAATTAGTCTCACTCAATTTGGAGCTTTAGAACTCTAGTTATGGGTTATCAACCGAGATTGGGTCATGACAGACCCTATAGGGCAGTAAGTCTGATTTGTTGATGAGCAATTATGACTGTCTTAGGGGTAGAACTGGGTTCTCCTTCCCTCAAAGAACTTATAGCCCCATGTCTTATCTTTCTAACACGACCAACTTCACTTGAAACGGAGTTCTATAACTCTAGATATAGTTAACAATCTAAGGAGAGGTCGGATAGTAACAGTTCAATATCTAGACAGTAACGGTTCAATGCCTAGACAGTAACAGTTCAAGACAATAACAGTTCACTGTCTAGACAGTAACAGTTCAATGTCTAGACAGTAACAGTTCAATATCTAGACAGTAACAGTCCAAATGTTTGTTGATGTGCGTTTTTGACTATCTTAGAGGATGAACTGGGTTCTCCTTCCTTCAGAGAACTTGTAGTCTCGTGTCTTAGCTTTGCAACAAGACCAATCTCGCTTGAAACAAAGTTCTATAACACTAGATATAGTTCAAAATCTGAGGAGAGGTCGGATAGTAACAGTTAAATATCTAGACAGTAACGGTTGGACAGTAACAGTTCAATGCCTAGACAGTAACAATTCAATATCTAGATAGTAACAGTTGGATAATAACAGTTCAATGTCTAGACAGTAACAGTTCAATATCTAGACAGTAACAGTCCAAATGTTTGTTGATGTGCGATTTTGACTGTCTTACAAGATGAACTGGGTTCTCCTTCCTTCAGAGAACTTGTAGCCTCGTGTCTTAGCTTTCCAACGCGGCCAACCTCGCTTGAAATAGAGTTCTATAACTCAAGATATAGTTAAAAATTTGAGAAGAGGTTGGACAGTAACGGTTCAAAAACAAGACAGCAACAGTTGGACAATAACAGTCCAAATGTTTGTTTTTTTTTTTGATCAAATGTAAGAATATTATAGATCAAAAATGCGCTGGAGACCAGCAATACAAGGAAAGGGAACAAAGTCCCTTGACCAAATCAAAAGCAAGACAAGCTTACTGAACAGAAAGCAAAGGGAACAGACTCCCTTGTACAAGCCATAAGCAAGACAAGCTTGCTGAATAAAATCAAAGGGAACAGGCTCCCTGGAACAATCATCAAAGCCATAAGGGAAAACAAACTAGCATACAATGAAAACATCGGCTAGGAGACCCGAAAACCAGCAGCAAAACTCCTTCCAATCCAGCAGACGTCAGCTGAGACGAGGAGCAAAACTTCAACAACAGACCCCAGCAGAAGTCTGTTCTAGCACAGCAGCAGCAGCCAGCCCTAAGCTATCAAGCGGCAGTAAGCCAACAACGATGCCCTATAGAGGCATGGCTTCCAGCACTCCAATGCCGCAAGGCAACATCAGAGAAATCAGAAGCCTAACCAGGAGGGGAGAGAGCCTCACCCAAACGGTTGGGAGCCATAGCAACGATCAAGAGTCACCATTTCCACCTGCAACCAAGGCAGCAGCAGACATACACTAGAGTCACGCTGTCATTATATCTTCCATATTAGACAACATCCATTGAGACCAACCCTCCACCAACTAAAGCTAGTGAAAGGACAAACAAAACAAGGCATTCCAGCCAGCTTCAAGAAGCACAGCATACCAAGCTGCATATAGCAGCAACCAACTCCAGAGCAAGGCTGCATTTAGCAGCAACAGATTCTTGTACCAGGCCACCATGGGAAATCATCCATATATCATCACCAGCAACCCAACCCTGCACCACTGCAGTTCACTTAGCAGCTATTGAGGGAGGTCAGCCGAATCAGACCTGCAGAAGAACCAAGGAGACAAAAGGCATAGGAGATAAGAGGTCAGCTATTGGGGAGAGAATCTCACCCAAACAGGACCCCACAACAGGCATGGAAATCCATCACAGCAGGTCTCCATACAAATCCAAAATCATACCCAAGGGCCACACAAACGGAGTGGCCACAGCAACCAGCAACTCATGGTGTGAGCAGAACCAACCAGATGGTCATCAACCCGAAATCTTACAGAGATGTCCGGCAAAGAGGCTCCACCTAAATCAATCAGTAGGAGCAGAGGATGAAGAAACCTAACAATGGCTTACCAACATCCCAAACAGATAGCTCACACCACCGAAATACAGTAGATCCACTAAGCATATCCCTTAGCTCCGGAGGACAAACAACATCAGTTATAGCCAACACAAATCACTAGAGAAGAGCTAGTTGCACATACCCAGAAAACCTCCACTAGAACACAGTGAAGGAGCCCACTCCAGCAGTCCCCTGAGTGGCAGAACGACAACCATCATACAAAGCTGCATAGAGCAGCAACCAAAAAACCATGTGTATGCAGAGGGTACAAAGCCCCAGCAGACAAAGGGATCCTTTGCATTAACCCAGTAGCATGTAGCTACCCAACCAGCAAACATAGGCCTGCAAACCAGCACTGCATCAGCACCTTTGCAGACCATATCAAACCAAGGACAGAGTCCAGCAAACCAAGCTGCGAGAAGCAGCACCCAGCCAGCCGCGAGTGGCCCTCCAAGAAGTACCCCTTGAGTGGCAGAACGAGAAACAACAAACAGAGCTGCATATAGCAGCAAACCAAGCTGCATAGAGCAGCAACCGAGACCAGCCCAAGAGGGCCAACATATAACACAGAACTGAAGCAAGTAAACCTGAGAGAGATCCTTCAACAGCCCACAAGGCGAACAAGCAAATGCCAGAAGCAGCAGGCAGTCAAGGACCACAAACAGCTCAAGCAATCAGAGAGGATCAAAGCAGCTACTAATCACATATCCATGTATCAGGAGACAACAATTGACCCAAGACAATAAGGCCAGAACAACCTTAGCTAGCCACTAAGAAGAGACCCAACAACTAACAGCCAGAACGGGGAGGCACCCTCCCGCAACCAAAATATACTAGTGTTAAGCTAAGCAGTGGAAGAGTAAACAAACACTGCAGACAAAAATAGCCATCGATACCAGATAGCTACACAAACCCAATATATCCAAAATGGTAACATAAACAGCCACGAAGACCAGCGTCACAGGAAATTGGCCATGGAGCCAGAAGAACAACCTCTGGTCCCTCAAACAGCCACGAAGACCAGCGTCACAGTGATTTTGACTGTCTTAGAGGCAGAACTGGCTTCTCCTTCCTCAAAGAACTTGTAGCCTCGTGTCTTAGCTTTCCAATGAGACCAATCTCGCTTGAAATAGAGTTCTATAACTCTAGATATAGTTAAACATTTGAGGAGAGGTCAAGCAGTAACGGTTCAAAAACAAGACAGTAACAGCTGGACAATAACAGTCCAAATGTTTGTTGATGAGCAATTTTGACTGTCTTAGAGGCAGAACTGGGTTCTCCTTCCTTCAGAGAACTTGTAGCCTCGTGTCTTAGCTTTCCAACGCGACCAACCTTGCTTGAAATGGAGTTTTATAACTCTAGATATAGTTAAAAATCTGAGGAGAGGTCAGACAGTAACAGTTCAAAAACAAGACAACAACAGTTGGACAGTAACAGTCCAAATGTTTGTTGATGAGCGATTTTGACTATCTTAGAGGCAGAACTGGGTTCTCCTTCCTTGAGATAACTTGTAGCCTTATGTCTTAACTTTGCAACTAGACCAATCTCGCTTGAAACAGTGTTCTAGAACTCTAGATATAGTTAAAAATATGAGGAGAGGTCAGACAGTAATATTCATATTTCAATAAAATGTATTTTGTTTTCAGGACCATCGCATGCACGACCGGAGTAGATTCCAGCTTAGGTTCACTTTTTGTAATTTAGGTCCTAGGGAGTATACCTTTATATTTTGGTAATATTACAACTTTTAAACAACTCAATTTGTATAATTGATGTTTAAACTTGAATAGATGAATTTAATTATGTAGTTTGTATAACCATGTTCCATGTATGCATGCTTATATCTTTATCCATCCATAATGATAATTGTTGTACAATGTATATCATAAACATTGTGGTTGATATGAATGATGATGTTTGTGGGATTGAGACCCAGGATGATTGGGTTGAAATGAGTTAGAAGATGCGGTATATTAGAAGTGTAAACAGGTCGTATGTCGATAACTTGGGACCTCCCGGTATAGGGGAGACTCCATTGAAATTTCGATAGACTTTAATACAAACACCATGAATATATATATATATATATATATATATATATATATATATACATACATACATATATATAATCACTCTATTTATCAGATAACATGATATTGTTGCTTTATCCCGGATATGGGGATGTTACACATGTTCTTGCTTTCTCTTTTTATTTTTGTAATGCTTAAGTTTTGTTTATATTAATCTCTTGTTTATGCTTTTCATTTCCTTTCCTTTACCTAGTTAACTTATATCTTATTTATGTTCTTATCTTGTTTATTTATGTTTCTCTCTTTCATTATGTTTAGCTAAGTTTATTATGTCAATGTGAAAAGGTTACACTAATGGTGTAAGAATAAGTATAGTATAAACTCAACATGGATTTTAATGTTTGATACTAACATGTTTTGTATTTGTTATCTTGTTCACTTTTAATACTTTGCTTGTTAAATGGTTAATCTAGATTTATGTTGTATAACCCTTGGTACAACAAATACTTGGCACTTTCAT
>Ga0307513_10004718_pt1 | contig 18128 bp, 13 predicted proteins | sample 15_EM_MG_FD_202174 | JGI IMG/M metagenome (GOLD analysis project Ga0307513, IMG submission 202174) | Populus trichocarpa ectomycorrhiza microbial communities from riparian zone in the Pacific Northwest, United States - 15_EM | ecosystem: Host-associated > Plants > Roots > Unclassified | place... | reverse complement strand
GTCCAGTAGGGTCTGTCCTGAACCCCTCTCAGTTATTAACCTATAACTGGAGTTTTAAAACTCCAAATTAAGCAAGGTAAACTTCCTTGGATAGCTAATATCCAAATCTATAATTTCTGTGAAGAGACCTAGTCTGAATTGCCTCACATGCTTGAATTCCCTCTGAAAGATCAAGAGACGAAACTGTCTAGTTTCGTTAACAATTTCGTAACCATTCACACATCACCAATTTAACTTATCCTTATTCAAACCAATTCCTTGCCATGTTATATATACACTATAATGATGTTAAAAACACCTTCTAAGAATTTATTTGTCCATTTTCATTAACTAGTCAATCAACATTCTTCTCAACCCTCTCTAACACCTTCATTGTTATTCCTTCATGCATTTCTCATCATTTTAATTCATATAATCACACATCATCAAGTCAAATATTCAAATAAACACCCTCTTTCTTCCTACATCAATTGCCGACCTCACACTTAGTAATGGACTAACAATTTCTTTTCAAAATTACTTATTATTTCAACTCATTTCTATCCTATTACATGTCACAAATATCAATTTAATTCAATTTCTCATCCCCCCCCCCCCAAATTCATCATGAACCCTAACCTTAATTTGATGGAAAATCAATGGAAACTTAACAAATATTGTAAGAAGTTGTTAAATAGAGGTTGGGACACCTTATGAAGGAGTAATCTAGGTTCCAAATGCTAACAAATCAAGGATTTCCACCTTTTCTTCCTTGTTTGTTGCTGCCTCCCCTTCCCTCTCACTCTATCCCCAAATTCTTCTTTCAATAACACTCTAAATCTAAGTGATTTTGTTGCATAAATCATTTAGTATCACTAATTCTCTTCTTTTCTTGATTTTTTCTCTAGTTTTCTCATGAATTTTTAAAGCAAAATGGAGTTTTTCCCTCTCTTCCCTCTCAATCCCCCTATGGCCGGCTGCACCCAAGCCTATTATAGGAAAAAAAAATTATCAAAATCTCACTATGTCCTTTCAAATAGTAACTTTTATAGTTATCGGGTATTATTTCCTTTGTCACAGTATATTTTTAATGTCGATTTTCAACGGGTGATATCAAAATTCATTAATTTATACCTCCGTACCTTTCTTTCCTCATAAATTACTTTCATTAAAATTTAATTCATATTTTAAACCTTTTTTATTTTTCTGGCATTTTCGCACTTTTATTTTTAAAAATTTGTTCGCTAACCAATTTTCTGAATTTTAAAGCTCCATATCCCTCCCTTACTGCAAACATCAAATCCCCAATTTTCATAATTTATTAGCTTAATTTCCTTATACACTTCTTTTTAGAATTTTTATAGAACTCCTGAGTTGTATCGGGACTATATATATATTATAATAGTCCCATATATCAAAATTCATACATCATTCATTTTATTTTCTTTATCTGATTTAAAAATATTTCTTCAATTTCACACTGAATTTACACCTGGGGTTTACAATATTTTGTGACTACAAAATCACATTTATAAGAACTTGAGAGCTTGGATGAACTCTTGGCATTGGTGATATATTGTTACAAAGGGGAAAATCTTGGGGGGGGGGGCGTCTTCAAGTGGTGTATAATCTTGTCGAATCAATAAAAGAGTAAAATATTCAAGTACAACTAATACTTGAGGTGTGGATGTAGATTTGTCGAACCACATTAAAAATCGAGTTTACAATCTCTTTTTCTTTACCTGTTTATTTTAATCACTTTAATTATATTGTTGGTTATTATGTTTATTGTGTTTAGTGTGCTTAATTGTTTTAAATTGTATTCTTTGTTGATATTAAGGGAACATCTAATCCACCTCTTCAGGTGTTATTGTTGTCTCAATTCTAGAATAACATAAAAAATTAAAGGTAATTTTAATATTCATTTCCATGTTAAATTGTTATTTTTTATTTTTTTATTTTTCTTATTTTTTTACCAAATTGTAATTTTAACATTTATAGTCATTCTTAATAAAGAGGTTCTTTATCTTAATGGGGTAAAACCTAACTGTTTTAGCGTCTGAAAAAAAGAATTTAATATCCGGAATACGTATGACGTGTAATGTCGTACCACGGATACTAAAAGACAAACAAAATAAATTTTTTGTTGTTTTTGAAATTTTGGCCACTGTTCTCTTAACTTTAATAAACTAGCTATTAAAGCCAAAATACATGCTAAAACATTGTTTTTTTGGTGTATGAAAAACACAATATGATTTTTTAGCTTTGAGACACTTGGCCGTATGCACAAAAATATTTTTTTCTTTTTCAATTTTTTTTGTATTTTTGGAAGTTTTGACGAAAACCGGGTATTTTAATACCGGATTCGTATTCTGCAGGTGTTATTGTTGTCTCAATCCTAGAATAACATAAAAAATTAAAGGTAATTTTAATATTCATTTCCATGTTAAATTGTTATTTTTTATTATTTTTAATTTTTCTTATTTTTTTACCAAATTAATGATGCTTGTCGCACGTGTGCAGCGTCGCGACGATCCGTCCACCACTCAAGGAAAAATGTATTGGTCTATCTGGAAAATGTGGAGAGACAATGAATTCTTGTCTCTTATCAGTAGAAAATTTGAATGGGGGTCGTCACCTAGTATTCTGGTCACTAGGAACCCTAACTGGTCTCAAAGATCGGGTACGGAGACTGGTTGCGTAAAGGGAAGGTATTAGCACCCCAACTACGTCCTACCTAAGGTAAGCTGCATTGTTTTGTTATCTGATAAAATCTAAAGTCTTGTTGTGGTTTCTAATTGTTGGTCTGTCTAAAATTCAAGAAAAGTCATTCTTAATAAAGATGTTCTTTATCTTAATGGGGTAAAACCTAACTGTTTTAGCGTCTGAAAAAAAGAATTTAATATCCGGAATACGTATGACGTGTAATATCGTACCACGGATACTAAAAGACAAACAAAATAAAATTTTTGTTGTTTTTGAAATTTTGGCCATTGTTCTCTTAACTTTAATAAACTGGCTATTAAAGCCAAAATACATGCTAAAACATTGTTTTTTGGTGTATGAAAAACATAATATGATTTTTTAGCTTTGAGACACTTGGTCGTATGCACAAATTTTTTTTTTCTTTTTTCAATTTTTTTTTGTATTTTTGGAAGTTTTGACGAAAACCGGGTATTTTAATACCGGATTCGTATTTTTATGAAATAAAATACAGACCTATAATAAGTAAAAAGGCGTATAGCAAAAGATGAAAAAGTCACAAAATTTTGAAAAGAAAATTTAAATAATTTTTTTTTAACGGGGTCGGATCCGGCCCAGTTTCTGTAGGCTGGACCGAACCCAGTCCAAATGCATGGGCTGGGCTGAGAAAGAAAAAGGAACAGTGGATCACCCTCCATTGTTCACATGCAACATGAACAGCGGGGGGTGATCAGAGAAGGAAGGTAACGATGGGCGCAACTAACCAGACGTCGACCAGCTGCTCGCGGTGCTGACGGTGGGTGTGCTGTCGTTGCGGTGGGGGGACTGCGGTAGCCGGCGGTGCTTCTCCTTCTTCTTCATCTCCCTCCTTTGTTTTTTTCTCTTCTGTCTTTTTTTTCTTTTTCTTTCCTTTTCTCCTCATCTTTTCTCTCTTCTCTACTCTGTCCTTCTCTTCTCTTTCGGTCTTTTTTCTTCCTCCCCCTTTTCTTCTTCGTCTCCCCTATATTTATTGGAAAACATGGGAGAGACATGGCTGGGGCGGCCACTGTACTGCCGCCCCACGATTGCCCTAGGAGGCACGTCTCCTTCGTTTCTTCAACACGTGGGAGGCCACGAGACAGCTGAGCAAGATAAGGTCTTTGGTCGGCGTCTTTTTAAAGGGGAAGGTGGTGGAAAACGCAGGGGAACAAAAGCTCCCTTCTCCTGTTTTCTGCACGTCCAAGGGAAGAAGAAGACGTACATTGTCGTTCAAAATGACACCATTTTGGGTCTTTTTTTTAATGAACAGTGTATGAAATGACGCCGTTTTAGCCAAAACGCGTCGTTTCATTTAAAAGGAAAGGGCGGCAAAAACTTATGTCAAAGTTCAAATCAGTCTTCAATTTGTAATTTGTTCAATCAAGTCCTAAATTGCAATTTTGATTTAACAATCAATGCAATTGCATCCCTGCCAAAAATCAAACAGCGGCCCTGAAGTTGGCCGCCTTTTTCACTTTGGTCCTTGGTCTTGAATTTGTGCAATTTGACCCTCAATTGATCAATAAACTTCTAATTTCTTTAATTTGGCCCCTGATTCGGTTTAATTACAGCCCCTCTATTTACATGTGTTTTTCATTTTGGTCCTTGGTTTCAGATTTCTTCAATTAAGTCCCTAATTGGCCATCAAACTTCAATATTTATGCAATTAAGCCCATGATTTGACTAAATTAACTCTCAAAAATTATAATTTGACCCAGAACTTTAATTTCTTTCAATTAAAGCCTAAATTGACTTAAAAATCAATTTTTCTTACAATCAAACCCTCCATAAATTCAATTAAACCTTCAATAAAATTTAATTGAGTTCATAAACATCTGATTTTGGATTTTTCTTCCTCAAATTGAATTTTTTTTGTCAATAAGCTCTCACCAGTCAATAAAATACTGTAAAATTTCAATCTTTGTATTTTTTAACCTTCTCAACCAATTTTTGACCATTTTCTGAGCGTTCTGGCATCCTTTTTTCACTGATATATTTTTTTATAATATTTTTTTGATTTTTTTGTATTTTATTTTTTTTGAAGAAAGGAAAAAAAATGTGAATTGAAAAATAACCCAAAAATGGGTTATGACAATGCTCGACAAATGTATGCCTTTTGTATTAGCAAACAATTTCAATTTGAACATTGTTGGGTTATCTTAAAAAAAAAGGAACCCAAATGGCAATATGAGCGTGCAAATCAACAACAAAAGGTCATGCTAGTGCAAGTCTCGCTTCATCAACTCCATTTACTCTTGATTCTGTTAGTTTATGACAAGATAGTGAATCGTTGATTAATCAAGATAGGCCAAATGGTCAGAAAACTACAAAGGAATGACTTAAACGTAGATAAGGTAAAGAGAAAGTTAGAGAGATATCTATAATAAATCTCTTACAATAATTAAAGGATACTCTAGTTGAAATTGAGGAACAAAAAAAGAACAAGACAAGAAAGTTATGTTAGAGTAACAAACTACAATGATACAATAAAGTCAGGAGAAATAAGAATTGGAAAGGATCGAGAAAGAAAATCAATTGATGAAAATTGGTATTTCTAAGTTGGATCCGATTTCTGTAGCATATTTTAAAAATAAAAAGTTAGAAATTATTGAAAGAGAGAGGTTTTATTTTTTTAATTAATTAGATTGATGTATTTTAAGGTTAGTGTATATTTAATTAACAATGTTGAAATTTCTTGGTTATTTTAAACTTGTTGATTAATATTTAATTTTACTCTAATATCAATTCACAAGACCTTTTCAAGTTCTTGTAGCACACAACAATAAGTAGGATTAATTAACTTGAAATAGTACAACCACTACAAGAAAAAAAACATTATAAAAACATTGGAAAATTATAATAACATAATAAGCTCAAATCTAATGATTTTACTCATCACCATGTTGTTTCCACAAATGTTCAATCAAATCTTCTTGTAATAAAGAGCTAATTACTCTATTCCTGATTCGATTATGAGTTTGAAGAAAATCATGTACTTTTAGTGTTTCACCATGTGACATTGATAAAAAAATTTACTTCATGTACCGGATCAAATACAAGGTTCATTTCTGCTTTATCCTCAATAATCATATCGTGTATTACTATGCAAGCTCTCATAATATTTGTAAGCGTTTTTTCATCTCAATACCACACAATTCCACACACAATTACGAAATGAGACTGCACACCTAAATGCTCACTCTATGTCAATTTTTGCAAACTCTTGCTTGCAAAATGTTTCCTCTTCTTTGCTCTTAATGGTCTCGAGATTGTTTTAACAAATGATGACCAATTAGGATAAATCTCATAAGCTAAATAGTATCATTCAATGATCCAATATTCAATTTTAAAAATTCCTCTTATCCGACGGGTTAGCAAGTATAGGCTCGATCATGGGCGTCAATTGCTCAAATTATATGTTCATAGTTACAATAAGATTGTTTATTTAACCAGACCCTTTTTGTGTCTTGTTAATAATTAATAATAATAATATTAACAAAAGAGGATGTGTTAAAGTTTTTGGAAGGAAGCAAATCATATGCGATCTGATAAAATCCTCCATGACCATCTAATTAAAAGAATGCTTAGAAATATAATATCAGTTGTTTTTTAAAATGTTTTTTAAAATATATTAAAATAATATATATTTTTTATTTTTTAAAAATTATTTTTAATATTAAGATATCAAAATCATCTAAGAACACAAAAAAATAATTTCAAAAAAAAAACTTTATATTTTTTAAATATAAAAACAAACGGTTTGTATACATTTTTTACTTGGTATTTCAATTAAAAGAAAACTGAAGACGAAAAGGAATAAATAATGAAACGACAACGGTTAATGACAAGCGGAGTGGCGGGAAAATCTCTCGCTTTCTTACTAGGGTTTTCATTCTCTTACCATCTCATTAACGGGGAAGAGAATCAGGAGACCATCAACAACTTTCCGAGAAACCAACCAGACCCTGGAAAAGGAAAATGCCGACCTACAAGATAAGGGGAATCGACGTTGATTTCCCGTTCGAGGCTTACGATTGTCAGCTCGTTTACATGGAAAAAGTCATACAGTCCCTCCAAAACGTAAGTCCTCAAATATAGAACGCTGCCGTTTCATTGCTTCCTTAAACTTTCCACTCATCACCATTCTTAGCTTCTGATAATGCTCCGTCACGACAAAAATCAACTAATTAGAGAAATTAATTAATTTCAATAGCTATGCTTGACAGCTGTTTCATTTTTCAATCTGAAATACAATTCTTGCAAGTTTTAATCCTTTTGTGTCCTATTATCGAAAAATCTGCCTTTAATTTACTTATTTAGTTAATTTGTCAGTGTTAAAAGTCACAAATTTATGCTGTTTGTTAAAAATATGGCAGAAATGTAATGCCCTTTTGGAGAGTCCAACGGGAACCGGGAAAACTCTATGCCTTCTTTGTGCCACATTGGCTTGGAGGAAGAGTTTAGGTGGATTTTCGACTGGTAAGATTGAAAGGAATGGTCGGATTGCGGGTGGTAAATTGGATATTGTGCCATCATCACAATCTGAGGATCGCAATCTTCCGACTATAGTGTATGCTTCACGCACGCACAGCCAACTTCGGCAAGTGATTCAGGAGTTGAAGAGGAGCAGCTACAGGTTGGAGTTCATTTTCTGGTTTGATTTCTTTTGCTGTCAAAATTATTAACAGTGGATGGAATTGAATTCGGTTCTTGATGTGTTGCTTTTGTCTATTACTGTCAGCTGTATTTGTGTCATATGGTGGAAGCCAATGTCTTTATATCGAGGATTGTTGTTAGTTATTCACATATTCTTTTTGAATGATATCAAGGGTGTTGGGCTTCTTTGCAATAGATGTGGTGTTAGTAGTACTAGTAGTCTTTTTATTAGGACAAGTTCAACGGATCAGTCTGATTATTGGGTTCAGTTAGAATTTCAATTTGCTAAAATTTAAAGAATATGCAGGCCTAAAATGGTAATATTAGGATCTCGGGAGCAGTTATGCATTCACGAGGAAGTCAGCTTACTACGTGGAAAAGTACAGAATAATGCATGCCATCTTATTTGCAAAACACGGGGAAAGCGTCAATGCACCCATTATTCCCGTGTTGCAGGTATTATACTTTGTGCATTTCTGTTGTGCTTGAATCCATCTACAATTGTTCTATTATGGTAATGTAGCCACAAAATGCTTGAAAGACACGACTTTCCATCTAGATGAACATTGCACAATCAAGATTTTGGGCTCTCAATAACTTATGCTGTTATATCCCAAACTTAGTTTGGATTACAAATTAATGGATAAAAGTTTCTGGTTGTGCAGGGAGGAGAGTAAGGGTCTATTTATATTAATAGGAAACTATTTTTATTTTTTATTTTCAGTTTTCTTTTCATTTTCCAGTTTTCCTTTTCCACTGGAAAATTCGAAAACGTGTTCATTTGTTGAGAACGAAGATGAATGTTTCCATCAAAACCAGCTTTCCTTTTCCACTGGAAAACTGGAAAACATGTTCATTTGTTGAGAACGAAGACAAATGTTTCCATCAAAAAATAAGAAATATCTCAAGTTACAATTTACAACTATTTTTCATAGAAAAACAAAACCATAATTTATAAGTCATCTTAATATTTTGTATTCATGATAATCTAATTGTAGAATTTATTTAATTAAAATAAAAAATTATCATAAAAAGTTAAATTGTTAGCTTAAATAACATCTTTATATTTGATTTATGATAAAAATTAAATATGACACTAACTAAATATGAAAATGTAAAAACAAATAATTTTAATCTTTTTGTACATAAAAGAATTGTTTAGGTCTTTCTTTATTTGGAAAATGATGGAAAACTTGTAAATTAAGTGTTTTCCTAATTCAATACAAATTTGAAAAATGAAAAACTAGTTTTCCTGTTTTGTAGATGGAGAAATGTTGCATATGAACATGAAGTTCCAGTTTTCTTCTTTTTTTATACTCCATTTTTTCATGAAATTGAAGTATCACTCTATTTCCGAATAGCTCTTTAAGTGTCATTGATTCTAAACTATGTTGCAACAGTTCATTCATACTAACATTGATTTTGTTTTGCCTGACAACTAGCTAAATGTAAAATACTATCCTATTCATGTAATTTGCAATAGAGAGACTTGTTATGTAAAGTATAAGATGCTCTCTTTTATCCTTGATTTAGCTCCGGTTTTCCTCCCCTTCTCTTCATAGTGTTAGTTGGCCTTTCCTCAAATTTTCTCACTGAATGAAGTTAAATTTAATTTTCTTATTCCTGAGACTTGGGCATCAATTCGACATTAAATGCTTCTACATTTCTACCCTTCTTTTTCTCTCTCTACTTCTTGCATGCACTCAGAGGCTTAGTCCTTCAAATGCCGTGAATATTTGGTGAATTCATGGATGATAATTAATTAGAAGTTTTTTTTTTCAAAAAACAATTTGATGGATAAAGTTCTATGGTGATGACTGTGGTCGAATTTAGCATAGTAAATATTTTATTGAATGTTTAAGATGTCACCGACACTTTCAGATTGCATTTGCAGATCACATACGATAAAGAGGTTGAACAGTGGAGCTCAAAGTTTATTTTTCCATACAGTTATAATCTCAACAAAATCTGACGTCTATATGTGTCTGTTCTTACATTCTAGATTATGTGAAATGCAATCCCCATCTTGGAGATGAGCCTGTCGACATAGAGGATTTGGTTAATATTGGAAGAACATTTGGACCGTAGGTTTAATATCCTCTTTTACAAAAACAAATAAAAAAATATTAAAAGGTCGTAGCCATTGATGGTTTTGTGATTATTCTGTCTGTTAATACTTGTAGATGCCCTTACTACATATCAAGGGAGCTCCACAAGGTTGTTGATATTTTGTTTGCACCTTATAACTACCTTATTGATCGTGGAAATCGAAAATCTCTTGCCATTGATTGGGACAACAGTATACTGATATTTGATGAAGCTCATAACCTGGTAAGCAGAAACAATTGGTGTTTTCTTTGCCAGGAAATTAGAATTTTCTTGTAAATTTGTGAAACCATATATGCTGGTTTCTTAATGTTATCATTTCAGAAAACAAATTTTTCTTGCTGACAGTCATCTGCATTTGATGTTATATGAGTTTAAACTCTTATATTAAAAAATATGCTGCAGGAAAGCTTATGTGCAGATGCAGCCTCTTTTGACTTGCCTTCTTGGCTTCTCACAGCTTGCATTTCTGAAGCAAAATCTTGTATTGACCTTTCTGTGACAAGGAGGGAAGAATCAAATGACAAATCATGGAATCCAGATAATTTTGCTATTCTCAGAGGTATTCTGGTCTCTGATTGCTTAGTTCTGTCAATATGCACTTGCTATTCTTATATGTACGCATTGGTTCTTCCTCAACTCAACTTGATCCATGCCTATATTATCTCACTATATGCTGTTTAGGATTGCATGTTCAGATATACTTCCTGCTATTCTTCTTACAATTTTGTTGCTATGCTTGTAATTGATATGGCCGTACTTCTTGGGAGCTAATTTTCAACTGTTGCAGCACTTCTTTTGAAGCTTGAGAAGCGGATTGCTGAAGTGCCCATTGAATCCAAAGAATTGGGATTCACCAAACCTGGACCTTACATTTATGAGCTTCTTGCTGATCTTAATGTTACACACGACACTGCAACTAAGATCATTGATATAATCAAAGATGCTGCTGTTCTCCTTGAAGAAGATAAGCAGGACAAGTCAAAAGGCACTGGTTGCAGGCTGGAAAGCATTAGTGATTTCCTTCAAATAATTTTTAGAGAAAAGAACAACTCCCATGCGAATTTCTATCGAGTAAGCTTTAATTTTATGATTTGGTCATAGAATTGTGTAGGACTTGGATGGGAGTTTTATTGCCAATCTCGTTTCCCTTTTCATTTGCTGTTATTTCTGTTTTTTTATTTTCATTGAAACTTTTCTATGTTCCTTTTAGGTTCATGTGCAGGAAGGTGAGGCAAATGCTGCAGATGTCTTGAAAGGTATTCAGGGAAAAATCATGCTCTGATGTTTGGGCCAAAATTTCATAGTGTTCCACTATTCTTTATGTTCTCACTTGCAAAATCTCTTTTGACTTACTGATTTATCAGCTTAAACTTGCAATGCCCAAGTTAAATAACACATTCCATACTTGCATGATGTTTAATGTTTTGTATAAAAACTAACTCTTGGGAATTCATGTAAGAAATTTGTCTTGTTGAAAAGTATTACTGTCCTGCCTTTGATACTGAGCAATTCTGCCATGTAGTTTAGGTTTGGAGCATATCTTACTGAATCTAGAATTATCTTGAAATAGAGTGGCTTAGTGTCATTGTTGGAACATATTGGAGGGGCCTGGCAGTTTTAGGCTTTATAATGTAGTATAGACAATGGGTTGGTGGTAGCTGAACTTTATAAACAATGTTGTTGGAAAGCTCATCATGGGTCTCTGGTTCCACTTACTGGGTTATCAGTTAATGTAATTTGCAGGTGATTTCATGTATACTTCAATAACAAAGGGGAAGTATCACAAAAGATTACAATCATATTTGATAAATTACTGACATGCATAAAAAAGGATTTTAGTTTTTATACTGTAGAGAAAGAACAGAGAGGTTGGGCCAAAAAGTGATTCCTCCCATCCTTATTTATTTATTTATTTATTCCTGTAGATAATAATTACCTGAAAGATACCAGATTTTCCATCAAACTTGGCACAAAAGAAATAATTCCACTATATTTGGTCGCCAAGCATTATGGCTTATTCATTTCCTGTGATTTCTTGTAGAGATACACAATGTGCAACTCAATTTAAAGATTTTTGTGGTTTTAAAGGCTTTCTAACTTATGTTATATTTCAAGATTGATTGCATAACTCATGTTTTTCCTGTGATTTCTGGTAGAGATACACAATTGTAGGATATGAGTTGATTATTTTTATTGAACACACGACTTCCTGCTACAAGGATAATTGTGTGAGTTTATATATATATATATATATATATATATATATATATAAATGTATGTATGTATGTATGTATGTATATTCAATATTCCATTATTTTGATTGTGCAGGTAAGCCATCTAGAACGCTCAGTTGGTGGTGTTTTAATCCCGGAATCGCCATGCAAGAGTTCTCTCGCATGGGTGTTCGCTCTATTATTTTGACATCCGGAACATTATCTCCCTTGGATTCTTTTGCACAAGAGTTGAAACTGTGAGTCTCTTTTTGTAGATTGTATCTTGTAAAAAACTTAAGTGACTTTAAAAAGATGCTGACTAGAGAATTTGGTTCCACCTCAGAGATTTTCCCATTCGGCTGGAAAACCCTCATGTCATATCCTCAAATCAGATATGGGCTGGTGTTGTACCAGCTGGTCCATCAGGTCGCTCATTGAACTCATCTTATAGAACCCGTGATTCTCTAGAATACAAACAGGAGCTTGGAAATGCTATTGGTATGTAACACAATTTATCAACCAAACTGTTTTTTCCATCTGTATCATTGTCCACTGATGATGAGTTTCGTGAATTTTATTTTCCAGTCAATTTTGCCCGAATAGTACCTGATGGACTGCTTGTATTCTTTCCATCTTACTACCTTCTGGATCAATGCATTAGTTGCTGGAAGAATATGGTAAGGCATCATATACAAATACAGCAGTTTGTATAGCACATATGTTAGCTTTATCTCTGTAAATATTCTATGTTGCTGCAGAGTCAGGCAAATTCAACAACAATATGGGAAAGAATCTGCAAGCATAAGAAACCTGTTGTAGAACCTAGACAATCCTCACTGTTTCCTCTTGCAATTGAGGTAACTAACGCAACCTACAAGTTAGGTCAACATGATTGCATATTTGTTGTATTTACTATCAGCAACTAGGATGTTCTTTTGGATTCATATCGTGATTGTCTACATATATTGGCTAGGACTATTTGGCTAAGTTGAAGGACACCTCAACTTCTGGTGCAGTATTTTTTGCTGTTTGTCGTGGCAAGGTATGCCTTCATTCAGACTTGTGAACAACTCTTCTTTGATGTTCTTACCCAAGTAAGTTTCTGTATGTCATGCTGGCTTGTGAAGAGGGGAATAAACTTGCTTTGATTTTTTTTATTCCATGGCTTAGGTCTTTGAAACTATCCAGAACAATATAATCATTTTAAGATGCATCCAATACTTTAATAGCGCATCATCCATATGTACGCGGGACATAACAGTACACATACGTTGATGTTCTGTTGTGTGATCTCTCTCTTTCCCAATATATTTTTCAGTTCTGAAATTGACATATCCGGCATATATGTACCTCCACTTGTATAAAATAAGCTGTTTGGTTGCTTGATAACCTTTTCTGCGTGCTTTGCTTTTTACTTCATGTATGCATGCTATTTTTTTTTTTATAGAGTTGCACCTGTTTGTCATATTTGATTGTTAGTAGGTTCTCAGGTGAGTGAAGGATTAGATTTTGCTGATCATGCTGGAAGAGCCGTTGTCATCACTGGCATGCCATTTGCCATGAGGACCGATCCTAAGGTTTTGTCTATTACCCTGCTTTTTCTTGGGTTTTTACTTAACCTTAGTTGCTTAATCTATTTGACCTTTTCAGTTGCTGTTCTTAAAAAAATTATGTTTGTTAGTTCTGAAAGAATTAATTGATTCTTGAAGCATCACTCGAGACAAAGTTACAATTGTTAGTGGTTCACAATTAAATGATCTATTGATGGCCAGACAAATTAGATTAATGCAACTTATATATTTGGTTGGTTTTGCCATCATTGACTTAAATTTAGTTACTGTGCTTCCTATTGTTTTATATGTTCTTAGCATAGGGAAATTGAAGATTCACATTTACAACATTCTTGTAGTTGCATTTATTTTTACCAGAAAATGAGAGTTTGGATTTCTTAACTCCAAATGTTGATAATAATGAGTTTTCTACTTTCAACTTGGTCTCGGTATCACAATCAATCAGGTTTATGTTGATATTTACAGTTGTTTGAGATTGTGATGTAGTCACAGTTTATTTTCTGAGAGACTGCATGAAAACTGGAGAAAAGTCTGGAGCACGTTTCTGAAAATTTGTTTCCCAAAAAAAAATAAACTATTTGATTTCCTTGTATGCTCAATGTATGACAGCTACTGTGTATTGCCTAGAAAGAGGCAACATGTATCCTTATAACACTGCAGTATTTCCTTGTATGGCACATGATTATCTGTAATTCTAGCTCATGTCACATGTTATATTATGCTGGTCAGGTTCGTTTGAAGCGTGAATACTTGGATGGACAGACACACTCACAAAGAGATGGATGTAAGGTAATGTCCAACATCACATTATGGTTGTCAATTATATCTCAAAAAATGTGTACAATTTTGTGAATTGAGTTAGATGCTGAAGTTGCAGGTTCTAAGTGGAGAAGAGTGGTATGGTCAACAGGCATCACGGGCTGTAAATCAGGCTGTTGGACGTGTAATCCGTCATCGCTATGATTATGGAGCAATTATTTTTTGTGATGAAAGGTTCTTTCTTATACTTATTATTGGTTGTCTTCACTGAAATGCACACTCATCTGACCTTCACGTGGATTTTGATTACACTTGTTACAACTGTTTGTGTGTGAATGAATCATTTTCAAAATTTTCCTGTGCGCAGCTGGATTTAAACTCTAGGATTCTATGGTAAAATTTAAGGCTCTCCAAATGCGTTTTTCTCTGAAATTTTCTTTGAGCACATCGTTATAAACTTTAGATTTTTGTGGGATTGACTCAACTTTTGAATCATGGGCAGGTTTGAACATCGTAATCGCCAGACCCAAATATCACTTTGGATACAGCCTCACATCAAGGTATGTATTGCAGGTTTTGGAACAACCCTTTTGGTCTCCAATCTCCATAGCTTTCTTCTTTTGTCAGTGAAATAACCATTTTCATTGACAGCTGTTATAAGTACTGTCTTCTATGTTTTCAGTGTCACTCTAAATTTGGGGATGTGGTTTTTACATTGAGTCGTTTTTTCCGAGATGGAGGAAGTCGTGATGCTGCAAAGCTTAGGTCAATACCAAGGGAAGACACTGGTAAAGTATCTTCTAGTTTCTCAATGTCATGAATTTCATGGTTGTTGTTTGGGGTTACCTATTCTGTTTGCTAGAAAATATTTGGCAGTCTATCTGGCCCTAGGGATTGCTCTTGTACCTCCCTTCTCATAATAAGGGATGACTCATCCTTATTATGGTTAGCACGAATGACACTGCTCCTCAAAAAAATACTAGTAGTTTGAGGAAGACATCTCTTTATATATAGTGAATTAGCTCCTTTATTGCATTTTCTTTTTCCTCAAGTTAACCAATTGATTTTGCAACTTTTGGTTGTGTTTCTCCTGCAGAAAATATCAAAGAAGAAAAGAACACACAGCCTTTGGACAAATTTTACCTGGACAGTTTTCTTTCTATGGTACATCCAGGATAATGTGACCACACATGTTTTTACATCTTTTGAGTGTTGTTCTCTTAAGAATTTTTTCTTGCTCATGCATGTCTACAGAGGACACCGGATCAGGGTTGCTCTTCAAAATCATTATCTTCTTTACTTGAAGCTAAAAGAGGCAAGGATTCAAGCCTATCAGAGAACATTTTTCCTGCCAATCGCTCTTCTCTCTCTCCCTTCAAGGAAAGTCAGGATTTCAAATTAAATCATTCGCGCAGTGAAATCTATAATGAGAAAAAATTGTTAATTCCTGGGAGGATAAATATACAACATCAAAATGCTGAGATGATTGATTTGACTAGTAAATCTTTAATGGATGAAAGTCAAAGCAGAAAGGAGCTGGTGCCATGTTCTGCAAAGAAGCGAAAAGTTTTTCATGCAGAGTATTCAACTGGTCAGATTGGAAATACCCATGAGCATGCATCCAGTGCTGAAAGGTCACAATCAATTGCCCCCCTTTCCCTTTCTAGTTTGGTAAAACTAGAGAATCCACTGATTTCTGCAAATAAAGGCAGGCAAAATGCTCAAGTTAGCTCAACATTGCCAATTAAAGATCATGCAATCACACATAAGGATGCTGAGATTCTCACTCAAAAAAACAAAGATGTTCAGTCTACTTCTGTGCCTCGCGATGATGAGCAAACAAGAGGATCAGCGTTTCTCATTCAGGTGAAATGATTTCAACCATGAAACCTAACTAAGCCTGAATTTGGCATTTTTCCTTTTCAAGTACTCCCTGGAATGGTGACTAATACCTGCTCAGTTTCTAACTGAAATAAAAGCTGCCAAAGATAGAACACACACCACAGGCTTGTAGCTGGATGGTGTGTACCTTGCCCACTCATTGGGCTTTCCATGGATCGAGTCCTGCTGGACTCACTGTTTAGGTGTTTAATGTACTATAAGGATTATAACCTCCCATGGAACAGGCAAAAAAAAAAAAAAAAAGAAAAAGAAAAGAAAAGAAAAGAAGCGTGGATCATAACATCTTAAGCTGTGCTTGGATTTTTATTCCTGTTCTATCATGTTATTCCAGTGGATCATGTTTAACCAAGTGATAACTCTGCTTTCTTTACTCCAGATTTATATGTTGCTCATATTCTCTTGGCCTCAGAAAAGCTCTGTGCTCCTGCTATTACCTTTAGCGTTGATATGTTTAAGCTTTTTTCTTTTAGTAATTCTGTTTAACTTTTTTAAGTTATAGCCATCTTTTCTAAGCTAAGCTTTAATTATTTAAGCTTTTTTCTTTTAGTTATTTTTTTTTCACTTTTTAAAGTTACAGCCATCTTTTCTAAGCTAAGCCTTAATTATTATTTTGGTGGAAAGGAAAGATGGGTATTTCAGGTGCCTCAAGAGTGTATTTCATTTTCAATTAGTTTGTAAAAGAAAAAGAGAAAAAAAGCTGGTGGATAGAAGGGTAGGTGGTGGTGATTGAATATAATACAATTTCTTGTATTTTTGAAACATGTCAAAAATTTTCTGCAGGGATGAATTTTCCCCATAAGAATGAGTTCTCCTGTACCATGCTTTTGAGTTTTCAGACTATTTCTGCTGCATCTTTTTTTTTTTTTAAATTTTAGAAATAGGAAAAATATAAAACAAACTTTCTGACAAACATTTTATTTTTATTTACGTTTTCCTTTTAACAAATTGTCTTCAAACTCCTTTTGTTATGGCTTACCAACTTTTTTTCCCTACAGGTTAAAGAGAAACTTAACGCCGCAGAATATAAAGAATTTGTGGAGTTTATGAAGGCACTTAAGTCCAAAGCAATGAAGATAGGCCACGTTTTACAGTCTATCGTGAGATTATTTTCTGGACCAGAGAGATTTCCTCTTCTTAAAAGGTATAAACCACCATCTATGACAAAAACAATGAGTTTTGTCTAAATGCCTCTCAATAGAGTTCCTTCCATTACATAGAACCAAATAGCATAATACATCTCTAATTACAAGGCTGATTTCTAGCTCTAACCTAGCTAAATATGGAAACCACATATACAACTGTATAATTAGCATACAATTAGAATCCTATAATTAACATGGTTTTAAATAATGCCATCCCATATCTATTGAAACCCCCCCTCAAATTGATGCTGGTCAATCAAGAAGCATCAATTTGCCAACCAGAAATTGATGGCGCTGTGGGGTTATAGCCTTGGTAAATATGTCAGGAAGCTGAAGATCAATGGAAACATGCGGAAGAGTGATAATCCGAGTATCCACAGCTTCTCGACTAGAATGGCAGTCCATTTCAATATGCTTTGTACGACTCATGAATAACAAGATTGGTCACAATTTGAATGACACTCGTGTTGTCTCCTCGAAGAGCAATGGGGTTGAGCTTAGAGAAGCCAAGCTCAACTAGTAGACCACATAGCCAAATAATTTCAGAACAAGCAGCAAACATGGCATGATATTCGGATTTTGTAGAGAATTTGGACACGCGTGCCTGCTTCTAACTCTTCTAAGAGATCAAGGAGTCGCCAAGAAATATGAGACGAGTATCGAGACATTCAACCCAATCAGCATCATTACATACAATAAGGTGAAAAAGGAGTATTGACAGGAAAGAACAACCCATGACTAGGTGAGCCTCTGAGATATCAAATGATACGACGAACAACAACTAAATGTAGATCATGTAGAGATTGTATAAACCGGCTAACCTACAAAACCGTTAAAGAGATACCATGTTGTGTGATTGTTAAATAATTTAGGTCCCAATTAGTTGACGAAACACGGTAGGATCAATGAGGTTGCCTTCCTCACGATGATATTTCACGTTAACCTCAAAAGGAGTATTCACAGAGGAGGTATCCTAAAGACATGTCAAAGTAATCAAATCCCACATATATTATATTGATTCAGGAATATACTAGAGGGATTGATGTGAACCTCTAACCCCAAGAAGTACGCAAGTA
>Ga0307513_10004717_pt1 | contig 18132 bp, 16 predicted proteins | sample 15_EM_MG_FD_202174 | JGI IMG/M metagenome (GOLD analysis project Ga0307513, IMG submission 202174) | Populus trichocarpa ectomycorrhiza microbial communities from riparian zone in the Pacific Northwest, United States - 15_EM | ecosystem: Host-associated > Plants > Roots > Unclassified | place... | reverse complement strand
TGAATAGATCGATTCCTCATTGAGAGGTGATTACGGATCTCTAGGGAGTTACATAACAGGAACCATGAGTGAGGATATCCGAAACTGGTGATCGTTGTTAGTGCTGGGCAAATGTGAGGGTCTCGGTGTAATGCGTCTATGAAGATATCTATACACCCCCACATCCTTGGTAAGACGATCATGCGCAGAGATGTTAGATAAGGAAGCCATTCATCAACACTGAACCTCCGAATGTCAGGAACCTCGTGAAGCTCTGGGTTCATGTGACTATATATATCAAGGACCTTGAGCCTGTTCAGTATGCTCTGGCCTTTTGTCCCCCGAGGGTACTTGTCAAACCGTTCGGCCTGCGTGGTGGACGACAGGAGATAAAGTTCCTCGAGTTGAGGCGCATCTATCTTCCGTAAGTAAAAAATAGAACAGTGGAGTCGCTTTAGCGCGGGAAATGTCGTCGAGTCAAAACCAATGTTGTTTTGCCGATGCGGATCGCCCAAATATAAGCGAAGCTCCTCAAGCGCAACTGATTGGTGAATGACACTTAACAGTGGATCCACAACTTGTGTATCCTCTGGGAAATCCTTGACGCTGTTTCCTTCCAAAGCGCTATACTCGGAGGATATGAACAGCCTATGATTTCCAGGCCAATTTCGGTTAATCTGGCCATGGATAGGATGGATAGACCTCATGTGATGCATTATCTCGAGATATTGAAGACATGGTGTGCGGAGACTCGGAAGTTGCGTCGTTTCGGGGGAAACAAAGCCATAGTACCGCAGCTCACATAGACCAGGAAGCTCGATAACAGGAATTGGTCTATCATACACTATAGCTGGGACATGTAATTCCAATTTCCGCAATACCAGCATGATCTGTTCCGTCGGCCAAATGAATGGGCTGTGCAAGAATGGGACATGGAGGATATGCAAATTTGATAGATAGGGAAAGCATGCTATAAATTCGTCAAGCAAGTCCCCACAAAGATATTCTGCTTTCTCATTTGGGGGCCGTAGGTATTTCCAGTCAGAAAATGCAAGTGCAATTGTCAATGTAGTAACACTCTCCCGTGTGGGAAGACGCGAACTGGATTTCATATCCCACAGGATTGACCAATCGTCCTCCTCACGATCTAGGGTAGCATCCACCGATAGGTCAGTGAGTTGAGGATAGACGAGAGATGATAGGAGAAGATCCCACCAACCGTCTCTTGACGTATCTTCAAGTATCACATCAAGCACTTGTAACGCGTTGCATTTCAAACTTTTCAGCAGAGACGGCGAATTCTTCAAGACAATTCGCAATGATTTCAGACTCAAAAGCTCCAATGGGGCAATACTCGCAATCCCCGTATCATGGAGAACAAGTGCAGTAAGAGATGACAGCATTGGGAGCCTCTGAAGCAGATTCAGATCGGTCCCATCGAGCGCGTTCTGGTCTTGTTTGATTCGTTCGAGGGCCCTGATGGTCTCAGGACCTGCTCCTCTGGCTTGAGCCACACTGTGTGTCTCAACAGCCAGGCGAGAAAGCGAACATAATCCATCGGGCGGTGCTGTGCTGAGGCTACGGAATGGCTCTCGTGCTGCTTTGCGCAGACGAATCTCCAATGTGTGGATACGGTGCACATCTTTAATTAGCTCATCGACAACCGAGCGCGGTGTGCGCGTGCCAAAGATCGTTACGTCCAGCTTCCAAGTTTTGGAGAGGAGGAGGAATGCAGGAAGCGCCTTGATCGCGTCATGATCGTCCACAGCAACATATATATTGCTCCATATGCTCGGTGTCTCAAGAACGAAGGCTCTCCATGCCATACAGGTTTCTACGAGGTGAAGCGGAACGTCGGGATCGGCGCGAGCCGCTGCTTCGAATATTTCCCTGATGATCTCCACTGGGGCACGCATTATAGGATGAGGGTTGAGGACGCTCTCCTTTTTGCGTGCCTCTTCAAATAATGCGTTGAACTGGTTCCTAAGATCGAATGGGACGATTGACTGCGAACAGTGATATAAAATATTACACAAATGTGGATTACGGACTTACTGAAGAATTGTGAGGATCAGATTTAGAGGGTTCGAGAGCGGCGATCTGAAGAAGAACGGTGCGGATCTTCTCCTTGACATTCCGCAGATGGATAAGGTCTCGCTTTCGCTTGATTTTTGCGGCGTGATTCATTTTACAATACCCGATTGGGGGTGCGATGAAGCTGGGTCGACGACCTGAGGTTGGAGTCAGGTGCTCCTGAGGCTGGATGACAAAGCATTCAGTTGGGCGGTAACCCAAAGAGTGAACAATATGGCTATAAATATTTATTGAGGCGATTGTACAACCGGTTGTCGAGCGACTAGTGCGGGTCAGAGGGAGGGAGAACCGTAAAGTATATATAAACACACCTAGTGCGGGTCAGAGCCGTAAAGCTCTTCCTACCTCTCGTCCCGCACATAAGTGCCTAGCGACGTAACATGGGAATATGAGTAGGCTTGGGGTATGTATGGAGATCGGGTGGGGATCCTCAGACAGTTGTGGGGAGGAGGCGGCCCAACAAACTACAGGCATGAAGAAGATGAGTCATAACCCAACATCATAACCCAACACCGGTAGGTAGTGGTATGCGTGAAATATAAAATAGTATTAACGTATGTTCAAATGGTCAAATTCCATTGTGAATGTGAAATAATGGAGGTTTCTACGAAGTTGAGATGGCCATTGGTAGTTTCGGATCAACCCGGTGTGTGCACAGCGTGTAATCGAGAGTGACTGGATATCCCCGGGGACAAACGGGTCTCATGGCGCACTCAATGCTTGCAAACTTTACATGCATGGAACTGGGAGGGAGGACGCGCGTTGAATTAGATGAATTGATGAATATATATTAAACTCGTCTATCCCTATCACAAGAATGAGGTGGGTCGCGTGGAGATGCACGACGTTAGCCAAACTTGTTGAACACGCGAGACGCGCAAAATGCCACATTGATAAAAAGAACCTGTTCTTTATGTAGTAGACAACCATGACACGACAGGTGAGCGCGTATTGAGTGCGAAAGGCGTCAGTTCGTGGGGTCAGTTTGGCGCGGCGCAATGTTTGTTCAAGATGCGTCACCGAGGAACGTCCTACGTGCATGTGAGACATACTATATGGGTTCGTAGATGGTAATCAAATGTGGGATTGGGCGGGCGATGGCGGGGAGGGGCATCCACTCGTTCGTGGAGAGGGCCAAATTGGAGGGACAACAGAACAGGAAGTGGTCTCATTAGTTAACAACGTGACACGTTAACCTGTCAACCTGTCAATAATCTCAACACGGAACACGGAACTCCAAGCGTGCCCACATCGGACGTATTGAAACCAACCACAACTCGGGTCTGCTAAACATTTCTCGCTCGCAAGAGAGCGGTCATATCCAAGGGGTGACCAGCTGCCTGACGAGTTCAGAGAGCAGTCGACGTTCGTATTGAATGGCCACAGCTAGTACAAAGGCACTGTGATTTTACCCATGCACCCAGTCAACACGAAACCGAGTGTGCAAGTCGCGATTAAAGGAATACTATGTGGATGCAAGCCAGAACGTTTGCTTCCCAAATGGGTTCATTGCTCATTGCCTCTCCTTGTGAAGAACCAAAGAGGAATTTTGGGTGTGTCCGTGACTTACGATACGCAGCCGGAATTATTTTATACGTTGTGGCCGCCCTCGTCTCAGGGAAACAATAGCCGCACCAAATTCTTGCTCCAGGTTCAGTACTAACGGTTGCTCCATCTTGCGAAGCGCCTTAAACACCTTCATCAAGTCCCCGCACCTGAAGTTGAAGGAATCTTATTATATTTAACAGATTTATGGCGAGTTCGTAAACACGTCCATATAGACCTCTGTTATATTAATGCATGATTTATCGCATCAGGTCACCGTCTCCATCGGGTTTCCACTCCAAATAACCTGAAATATCTCTTCTGTATGCGCTAATAGCGATTCCTTGACTCGGGGGAAGCCTCCTGTGCCGAGGGCAACCTACATGCCCCGAACCAAATTCCCATCCTTCGCATTCGAACGTGTTTCCACTTTGACTGCAGCCATAGCACGCAGTCTCGGGAGGCTGCTCATGTGCCGCGCCCTCAGGTAACTGTGGTAGGAGCTCATGGAGTGCCCATGGCTGACGAGGAATTGTGACAAAGGGGGCAGCAAACTCCCCTGAGAGAGCACTCTGCAGGGGCCCGCTAATATTCGGGTGCACCGCCAAAGGGAAACGGAGAGTATGAATAGCTTGAATAGATCGATTCCTCATTGAGAGGTGATTACGGAGCTCGAGGGAGTTACATAACAAGAACCATGAGTGAGGATATTTGAAACTGGTGATCGTTGTTAGTGCTGGGCAAATGTGGGGGTCTCGGTATAGTGCGCCGATGAAGATATCTATACACCCCCACAGCCTTGGCAAGACGACCATGCGCAGAGATGTTAGATAAGGAAGCCATTCATCGACACTGAGCCTCCGAATCTGAGGGACCTCATGAAACTCTGGATTCAAGTGACTATATATATCAAGGACCTTGAGCCTGTTCAGTATGCTCTGGCCATTTGTCCCCTGAGGGTACATTTCAAACTGCTCGGCTTGCCTGGTGGACCACAGGAGATAAAGTTCCTCGAGTTGAGGCGCATCTATCATATGTAAGTAAAAAAGAGAACAGTGGAGTCGTTTTAGCGCGGGAAATGTCGTCAAATCAAAACCAATGTTGTTTTGCCGGTGCGGATCACCCAAATACAAGCGAAGCTCCCGAAGCGCAAATGATTGGTGGATAACACGGAATAGTGTATCTACCACTTTTGTATACTTTGGGAAATCCTTGACGCTGTTTCCTTTCGAAGCGCTATAGTTGGGTGAGGATATGTTCATCCTAAGATGTCCGGGCCATTTTCGGTTAATCTGGCCATGGACAGGATGAACAACCCTCTTGTGGTGCATTATCTCGAGATATTGAAGACAAGGTGTGCGGAGACTCGGAAGTTGCGTCGTCTCGGGGGAAACAAAGCCATAGTACCGCAGCTCACATAGACCAGGAAGCTCGATAACAGGGATTGGTCTATCATACACTATAGCTGGGACATGTAATTCCAATTTCCGCAATACCAGCATAAGCTGTTCCGTAGGCCAAATGAATGGGCTGTGCAAGAATGGGACATGGAGGATATGCAAATTTGATAGATAGGGAAAGCATGCTATAAATTCGTCAAGCAAGTCCCCACAAAGATATTCAGCTTTCTCATTCGGGGGCCATAGGTATTTCCAGTCAGAAAATGCAAGTGCAATTGTCAATGTAGTAACACTCTCCCGTGTGGGAAGACGCGACTGGGATTTCACGTTCCACGGGATTGACCAGTCGTCCTCCCCACGATCTAGGGTGGCATCCACCGATAGGTCAGTGAGTTGAGGATAGACGAGAGATGATAGGAGAAGATCCCACCAGCCGCCTCTTGACGTATCTTCAAGTATCACATCAAGCGTTTGTAACGCATTGCATTTCAAACTTTTCAGCAGAGACGGCGAATTCTTCAAGACAATTCGCAATGATTTCAGACTCAAAAGCTCCAATGGGGCAATACTCGCGATCCCAGTATCATGGAGAACAAGTGCAGTAAGAGATGACAGCATGGGGAGCGCCTGAAGAAGATTCAGATCGGTCTCATCGAGCGCGTTCTGGTCTTGTTTGATTCGTTCGAGGGCCATGAGAGTCTCAGGACCTGCTACTCTAGCCTGAGCCACACTGTTTGTCTCAACAGCCAGGCGAGAAAGCGAACACAAGCCATCGGGTGGTGCTGAGCTGAGGACACGGAATGGCTCTCGTGCTGCTTTGTGCAGACGAACCTCCAGTGTGCGGATACGGTGCACATCGTTGATTAGTTCATCGATAACCGAGCGCGGTGAGCGCGTGCCAAAGATCGTTACGTCCAGCTTCCAAGTTTTTGAGAAGAGAAGGAATGCAGGAAGCGCCTTGAGCGCGTCATCATCGTCTACAGCAATATATATATTGTTCCATATGCTCGGTGTCTCAAGAACGAAGGCTCTCCATGCCATACAGGTTTCTACGAGGTGAAGCGGAGCGTCGGGATCGGCGCGAGCCGCTGCTTCGAATATTTCCCTGACGACCTCGACTGGGGCACGCATTATGGGATGAGGGTTGAGGACGCTCTCCTTTCTGCGCGTCTCTTCAAAGAATGCATTGAACTGGTTCCTAAGATCGAATCGAACGATTGACTGCAAACAGTGATACAAAACATTACACAAATGTGGATTACGGACTTACGGAAGAATCGTGAGGATCAGATTTAGAGCGTTCGAGGGCGGCGATCTGGAAAAGCACGGTGCGCATCTTCTCCTTGACATTCCGTAGTTGGATAAGGTCTCGCTTTCGCTTGATTTTTGGGGCGTGATCCATTTTACAATACCCGATCGATGTGCGACCGATGGGAGGCTGGGTCGACGTGCTGGGAGGGGTTCAAGACGCACAATGCTGACCATGACCCGAGAGAAATCCACACCGAAGCCTTTACATAGTCCCAACGTAGCAGATCCCGTCACCTGGTTCACGCGAGGAGGCAAGTCGACGGGATAAGCCCGTCTTAGTTTTGAGCCACTTCTGCATTCAGGTACTCCGACTGGGCCTGAACCGGCTATACCTTCATATGGCAGCAGTGCTCGCTGCGGCCGATTCCGGACAGACGGACGCGCCGCAGCTCAGGCGAGAGCATCTGCCCAGACCGCAGCTTCGTACGTTGGCCTCGCGTGAGTAGTGAGCCACGAACCCCAGTTCTATATTGAATATTGGAGCCATATTGAAACCGTATCTGATACCTGCCTTCACCCGCCGCCGCAGCTCCGAGTCAGGCCCTTGGCTGACGAATCGCGTCCGGCACGAACCAGATGCGGCTGCGAACCACGTATGTCCCACTAAGGAAGCACCAAGGAACGACTGCGCTTATCTAAGGCTGAGGTGTACGCGCGTCGCTCACACCCCAAAACCCGAGCCTTCTTCATCGACTGCGGAACGCAGCTGCGCGGTTTATAAACTCCTTCGACGAGCACTCCATCCCACTCGAACTGCATTCGCTCTTCACAATGTTGCCCGACGAATTCAAACACTCGCAGGACGACGACCACAGTATTCGTACCTCTGGTCCTAACCCGGGCGCCGGCGTTCCTGCCCCGGAGCCCTCCCGTCGATTCTGGGAACGTCCAGAGACCGTTTCGTTGGAGCTCGGAATTCCGCCGCACGGCCCGGACCACAGTGCTCCAGGTCTGCCACCGTTCCCCCCCTTCCCGGCCTTTCCAGCGCACCTCCCATTCTTCGGTCATCACCACCGCCACCACGGTGGTCCACCACCACCACCACCACCTCCCCCTCCAGGAGCCCCAGGCGTTCCAGGCGAGCACCCTGACCCGCCTTTGCCTCCGCCTCCTCCCCCACCAGCGCCAGCTCAAGACCCACTGGGGTCGTTCGCCCCGTGGCGTGACTACCTCGAGAATATCGCATCGTGGACCCAGCAAGCAATGAACACGTATGCTGCCACTAACGAGCACGGTCACGGTCACCGCCATCATGGGCATCACACCTCTTATTTCGGTCCTCCCCGCGGGGGTCGCCGTGGTCACCATCATGAGACCGGTTCAGATGGCGGGGCACCGGGGCACCGGGGACCTGGAGGACCTGGAGGACCTGGAGGACCTGGAGGACCTGGAGGACCTTGGGGACCTTGGGGACCTCCACGTCGTGGCGGGTGGGGTGCTCACCGAGGTCGTTGGGGTCGTTGGGGCCATCGCGGGTGCCCTCATCCCGAGTTCATCCACCCAGCTATGGATATCGTCTCCTCTGATGATGCGTACACTGTCACCATCGAGCTCCCAGGTCTTAAGAAGGACGACATAGATATCTCCGTTCACGAGCGTGTCCTTACTGTTTCTGGCGAGTTCAAGCCCCACACCGCTCCTGCGCCTTCCCCAGGCCTAGAAGATACCGAGGACGAGGAGGACCCGTTCATTGACGTCGACGACAATTGTGAGAAGAAGAAAGATGGGATCATTTTGAAGGAGCGTCGCGCTGGCAAGTTCAAGCGAAGCATCGATCTCCCGTCCTGGGTCGACGCAGAGAAGGGCATTAAGGCATCGGTGGTTGATGGTGTGCTTACGATCGACTTCACCAAGGGCCCGGAGAGTAAGGCGAAGAAGGTGAATATTATGTAGAGGGATAGACGGAATGGACTGTAGGATGAGATTGACCGTGGCCAATGCCATGAAATATTGTTTCTTGTTGTAGTGGCATGTAGTATGTAGTATGTGCCCGTAGATAGAGTTCCAGATGAAACACAGTGCGGATTTGAAGAATTTGAGAAATCGAAGCCCTCGAACGACGGTTGGGAACTGACTAGTTTATTCATTTTAATACCATTTTAATACCAAACCCGCGTGGAGGTTGGGAACAGATGGATGAGCGACTGTGCTTGTTTTGCGCCCAGCACAAAGGTCCGCGTCTTGCTCTTTGCCTCCAACCTTGACCTTGACGACCACACCCCCCGGCACCGTGTGCCTCAAATAATTTTCCCTTCTTTTCCCTCTTTACGCTAGCACCTCGCACATTGCAGGACGAGGATTTCCCTTCGCTGTGCGATTTATTCGGTCACTCACCCGATCCCCTCGTCGCGTGTGGTCTCCCTATTCGTCAAATCGTTAAAGAAATCAAGCTATGGCTCGCGCAACCTGCTGTCTGGTCGTTCCCATCTACCCAGTAAGCCGGTCCTACCGACGAGTCTGGAGGATGCAATTCTTACCGATCAACGCTGAAACATAGGCCGCTATTGTCATCTCGATCTTGGGTGTCGTTGCTGGAGGGATTATCGGCGTTGGATATGCGGTCAATATTTCCAACGGTACGCCGCGGCCATCGTCACCCCGGCCACCCGCGCTAATCCAGACTGTGCAGGTTTGATATTCATGTCGGGACTTAACAAGGCGATGTCTGCAATCCCGTATGTCGGGATGGTGTGCTGGATGGCTCTCGCCATCATTTCGTTCTTCGGGTACGTCGCCCCGAAGAAGCGTGTGCATTGATCATTTCTAACAACCGTCATCAGTCTCGTCGCCTGTTGGAAGCAACACCCCAATCTGGTTGCCGTCTACTTTTGGTTACTTGTCGCCCACTACATCGTCGATTTCGGTGTGCTCCTGGCAAACATTCTCGCCGCACAACAATCGGCGAAGCAGAAGTTTGACGCCTGCCAGGAGCGCCTCCGTCAGAGTGGAGTAACTGGAGACTATAGTCCCCTCTGCCAACCCAACAACACCAACGCGGTCATATTTCTTACAATTCTGGGGATTTGCAAGCTCATTTCCACTTGTGTGTCTTTTCCCTGATTATCCTCTGTTCAATCTTTCTCATCTCGATCATGCAGACATGACGTATGTGATCTTCAATTACAGGCGCTGGTGCGCACATCAGGCAGAGGAGAGGACGGCCAAAGAAGCGATGAAACAACAGCAGGGTATGCAAGGACAACAGTGGGACAACAGCGAGCCACGAACCTGGTCCAAGTTCGAGGACTAAACCAAGCTCACTGTTACATATGTCTTGTAATCGAGACCTCCATCGCTCCCAAGCTTGTACTAGTAGGACAAACAGGACTATACCCATGCCTTTTCAAAGGGTCGTGATCGTTACAGTATTTAAAAACTTCGTTCTTGGCGATTTCAAACGTTCTAGGTGTATCTATTCGCAAATTCTCTGTTATGTATCATTCCGCGTTGAGGCCAGTGAGGCCAGTGGTAGGAATGGGTTGACGCAATCAAGCCTCAGCCTCAAATAAGTTGGTGTACGATGACCCTGAAGCGCACTGCCCCCCGGCACCACCGCATACCGCATACTGTCATGCCTCGCTGCATATGGCTGGCCTTACCACTTGTCCCCCGTCTCTCCTACACATTTTCTTTTACGAACTCACCTCCATTAAACGACTTGATACTCACTTTTACGACTTTTTACTCAACTTTTCTAATCATGCCCAGTGTCCGCATCACCAACTACACGAACACCAAACTCAACGTCGCGCTCAAACACATTTGTGCGCTCTATTTCGTTAATGAGATCGAGCCCGGGCAGACCATCAAGCTCAAGAACGTCGGGCGGGTCTGGTTTACGCTCGAAGTCCTCGTAGACGATGGCAAGAATCACTACTCAGTTGCCAATTCGGCGGCGTGTATCGCTATCGTATCCGTAAGTGCTACAGTTTTCTGTGACCCCGCTCGTGAATTCTGATGAATAGTATAGCTAGCCGCTGCTACCACTGCAGCGGCGGCGGGCGCTCCGCTCATTGCTGCGGCTGCCGGGACAACGGTCGGAGCCGCTGCTAGTAGCGTTGGGGCGGCTGTGGCAACTGCTATGGGCACCGTAGGAGCCACCATTGGTACCGGGGTCGCCGCCGCGTTGTCTTCCTCGGCTCATTTCCTGGGTTCTAACATGGGCATCGCTACGACAGTTTGTACGTCACCCCAATCTCTAAGTCATCGACCCACATGCTCACTGCACCTCCAGCTTCCGCATTGCTCCCCAAGGCCGTGGAGCTCATTGAGAATGAAGTAGGCGGCTTTTCTCAGGTTCAGAAAGAGGTCGTCGCCATCCTCTCGTCTCCCACCATTACCGACGACGTCCGTAAAGAAGCTCTCTCGATTCTTCAGCGACTTGGTGCGGCCTTCATGGCTGACCAGGGGGCCGAGGAGAAGGCGAAGGCGAAGGAGCTCAAAGAGAAGGAGGAGAAGGAGGAGGCTGAGAAGGAGAAATTAAAGGAGAAGGAGAAAGGCCCAGCTGCTACTCTGAAGCGCCTGAAAACCATTTCTCGCTCCAACTCCCAGAACACCTCCTCCGCCGTCGTGAAGGCTCCAACCTCACCGACCTCACCATCGTCTGAGCTCCAGCACCGCCCCACGCTCAAGCGCACCGGAACAACGGCCTCATCCCTCCTCTCCCGTATGTCCGCGGAAGGACGTGCTGCACACCAGGCCGCAAGGAAGGAGGCGAAGGAGGAGAAGGAGGTCGCCTCCTGGGAAATACTTGATCTCAAGCCGGACGATGAACCCGCGCTCCTCAGCTCGCAGGGGTTGCTGCGACTACATGGACTATTTGTCGGCGAGAGAAAGCATTTCGAAGTGCGGGAGAAGAACGGCAAGCTAGTCCTTGTCGATGCTCTCACTGGGTCCACCGTTAAGGAATAGACATTGAACCATTCTCATTATTTGTATCCACCGTTTTATTGGCTTGAAATTTTGTAGCAGCTTCAAGGTGGGACTTTTGATTATCAGGCAGAGCCTCTCTTGTATTTTATCTGGATGGTTCCATGAAGAATTATTTTCAAGTGGTAGCCCTGAGTGATTCGTGCATGCAGCCATGACATTTGCTAGCAGTGGAGGGGTACATGACAAACATGGCTAGAACTGAGCGAAAGCACGCCGGAGGCCCTCCTTAACAGTGCCGACTGCGGCCGCAACCGCCTGCTCATTCAGCATTATATCCGACCCACCAGCAGCCTGTGGTCGGCTAACACGCGAGGCAATCGCCGTAGAATCGGTCTCAATGAGAACACTATAATACAGAGACGAGTCAGAAGAACATTACAGAGGTGGTGGGTCAATGTGAGTAAGTTCGACGACTCACCCATCATCAATGGTCTCATCCAGGCAAAGGAGAACCATATCCAGATTTTCTAATACACTCCTCTTCTCCACTTGGTTCCTCAAGAGCATAGATAACGCGTCAGAGAACGCACTCAGCGCTGCAGCGAGCATCAGCTCGTTCTCCGTGGCCGGCCCGATGATGTAGAAAATCAAATCGAGCGAGTGCTTGAATAGTGCCAGATGTGAGTCGTATAATATCACATCCCCTACAAGGAGAACAGTTCCATACGTGTCAATATTGACACGAAGAGTCGAAAGAAGAGTCGAAAGGTCAAGGAGGGGGCACACAACGGACCTCCTGGTTTCTTCGTCTTTTCCCAAAGGCCCTTCTCAAACGTTTTTTGTTCCTTCACAGAAGTAATTTTCGAGTCAGGTACACCAGTGTCTTTCGGCCGGGGATAGTACTTTGCGAGGAGGCGATTGCCCTCCGTGTCCAGAACTAGGAACGCCGATATACTATACAACGAATAATTGGCCTACAGGAATCTCATTTATTAGTCAAGGCACTCGAGCTCTGAGGGAATAACCTACCATAGCGGTCGTGGCGGCAGACAAGTCTGGGATTCTTTCGGTTGGGATTTTCTTGTTCACAGAAACACGACACGTGGTGCATAAGATGGCGGATATATTTACCAAACTATACAGGCGGCACTCCGTAATGCTGGAACCAACTCAACTACAAGACATCGAAAACGACAAGAGCAGGTCTACACGACTATTATCGACTATCGAGGAGACTGTCGCCAGGCTGGAAAGGAAGAGGGCAACGACTCCTCCAATCGAAAATAAACAACCATACAGTCTATACAAAAGAAGGTTGTATATGAAGCTAAGCGCGATAGAACGAAAAAGTCACTCCACAAGTAGACGGTTGCTCAAGTGCGAATCGAGTACCATAAGATAAGTTGTAGGTAATGTAGCATACGGGAAGTATCTTGTCGCGGGTGTTTTTCTTCTTCCTCGTGACTCTTCCTCGGCGATCATGACGACGCCCAAATCTTGATGACCCCATCAGCTCCTCCACTGGCGAGTATGGAAAGTGTCGGATGAAACTCGACAGCCAGTACGCCTTCTTCGCCCTTTTTCCGGTGCTTTGTGTCCTCCTGGAGACAGCTATGCGTATTAAGGAGGTCCCAGAAGCGGATTGAGCAGTCGTGGCCGCCAGAGACGAGGGAGAAGCCGGACGGTTCGATGGAAAGGGATGTCACTGCATCGAGGTGAGCTGGCATAGAGTGTGTGCATTGGCCTGTGGACATGGTTGAGTTCAACGTTAAAGAAATACTAGACGAGGAGACACACCAGTCGAGAGGTCGAACATCTTGATGTACTTATCCTCGTGTGCAGTCACGAGGATGGGCATAGTTGGATGCGAAATTATTTTATTAATTTGCGCAGCCGGTGTTCCATCTGCAGGCAAAAGGTGAGCACATCCTCCGCCAATCTACATGAAGGGGCTCACCAGGGTTAACATCGGCACTCAAACGCGCCGTCTCCTTTCCACTCTCGATGTCAAACAGCTTTACCACCGCATCACAATATGCAACAGCAACAAGCTTCAAATTCGTCCGGATGCCCTCAACGGCCGTCGCCCCGATGGGTGCCTCAAGCGCGTCCCCGCCGACACCATTGTATCCCCAGCTCAGCTGGAGAGTCCCAGGGATGGAGGTAATATCCCATACCTTGGTCGCACCGTCTGCCCCGCAGGAGACGAGTAGTGCACCTTCGCGGACAACGGCGATATCCCACACAGCGTCTGTGTGCCCAACCAGTTCTCCCCGCGCGTTGGCAGGGTCGTATTGTGGGTATGGTGCGGATGGTGGTTGGGGTACGTCCCATACGCGGATTGTCGCGTCCATCGACGCAGAGTACAGGAGGCCAGTCCTAGGGGAGACTTTGAGACTTGTGATAGGGGCAGAGTGACCGCGGAAGGTAAACTGTGGTTCAATTTCTGCCTGGCGGGCTCTGCACAGCAATTGAGGTCAGCACGTAAGCCTTCAAGAGAGAGCCACGAACGGGTTGGCGGCCAGCTGCGATGCATCTAATCGCCAAATCTTGATGGTGAAATCGTCCCCACCACTGGCTATGCACATCTCCCTTGGGTGGAAAGCGACTGCTCGAACAGCATCAAGGTGACTAACAGAAGGGTCAGTACCGCACCGCAATAAATAGCAGAAAACGGAAGTGAAACGCATACATACCCTCTGAGCGTGCGCCTAGGCTTCCACTTCTTGCCCTCATCGACCAAGGTGGATTCATCCTCCGGCTCCTCATCGTCAGGGAGGGGTGGTACACCGTCATCAGCCAAATCCCATGCCGAACCAGCGCTTGAACTACTACTCGACGCACTGCCGACGCCCCCACCGGGATGGCGCAGCGACATGGACCGCTCATGAGCCTCGTTTGCCAACCTCAGCCTTTCCTTCCACTCGCCTGCATCATCCGGTCGGAAAATCGCGGTCACTTGCGCCTGTTCTTCCTGCGTTCCAGCGTTTGGCGCACCACGGGCAGAGAGCAGCGACTGGGTGCCGTCCGCGAGATCGTCGCCCTTTTCGGGCTCACCGCCTTGAGGCTGCATTTGTGAAAGGCCGGACTGTTGTTGTCCAGAAGCACCTACACCATTCAATAGCGGGAACTCCTTCCCGCCTTCAGGGACGACTTTTCTCGGTCGGCCATTCAAGGCGTTCGGCTCGAACGCGGGTAGGTTGGGGAGTACAGGAATTGAACCGTTGTTCACGATTGGGCGGTTGGGAAGGGGGTTCATCGCCTGTGGGGAGGTGAGGTAGGAAACTTCAAGGAGACATTGCTTGAGGTAGTCACGCGAGCGTGCCCGCGCTCGGGGATCGCGTGCTGGTGGAGGGACCTTTGCGAGCGCTGCACCACCAGAGCCTGCATTGGACCAGTTATCTTTCCATGCTTGGGTGCGGGTGGTCGCGGGTGCGACACCGTTTGGCGCTGCAGGTGGCTCGCCTCCAATGGAGAGGCGTTGTTCGCCTGGTAAGGGAACATCTGCTAGTAAATGCGGGTTAGATTTTGTTGGATCTCAACCAGAGAGAATAGGAGAAGCAAGAGTGTGAGAGTGACAAGACCAGCTCCTGAAGAGCCATTTCGAGAGAAAGTTGGGTATCCATAGCACTTGCTGCTTATCAAGCAGGCTATTTTTCGAGGGATAGGTCGTGCAGAGAGTGTGTCCCAGCCCTGAGTGGTGGCATCAAAATCAAACAGATTCGTTGAGGATATTTATTCCGCTCGCACGCCACAGAACGACCTTCAATGTCACAGCTCTGCTCCCTCTAACGCCTCGTGGTTTAGGAGAAGGGCTAGAGGGCTCCTCACCATCACTGCGTGGAGAATTTGAGCCGCTGCCTTCTTTGCCTGCAGAGTCGTCCTTTTGGCTACCCGAAGATTTTGAAGTGGATACAGCGGCCGTAGCAGATGGCTGAGTGAGTTGCTTCGACCTGAAGATCCGGTATGAGCATGACACGAAATTATATCTTCTGCCAACGAGCGTGGATCGTACCGTTCCATGCGGAGAGCATATTCCATCATTTTTACCCGCCTGAGAAGATCGATCTTCACATTTTCGAAAGAGCGTCGCTCGCCCTCGAGGAGAGCAATTCTCGCCTGAACGGAGAATCGTTTGAGGGATAATCCAGGCTGTTTCTAGAGACATACCCGCATCTCAGCTCGTTCTATTTCCCATTCGTTTCGTTCTCGTTCGTAGCGGCGCCATTCTGTCTGGAGAAAGTGGAGGACGCCCGCAAGGGAGAGGTCCTGCGGATTCGTCACCTGCACGGGTGGCGGTGGCGGGGGAATTCCATGCTGCTGCTGCTGACCAGGCTGGCCCTGTTGACCTTGTTGTGGCTGCTGCTGCTGGAGATGCGGTAACATGACCCGAGGGGCAGAGAGCATACTAGCGACTTCCTTTGTCGCAGCTTTAGCCTCCAAATTCGTTTGGTTTGGTTGCCCAGAATTGGGTATAGAAATTGGACGGGTAGCAGTGAGCATTCTGAATGGTGTGGTAGCGGCCTCCAAGCTGCACAGAGGCCCCTAGGCAGCTCCTAGAGCCGCGTGCGTCCACACCGTTTTCATGAGGCCGGTGCCACGGCCATGATTCCGGAATACAACCACTCGTTTCCTTGGTTCTTAGTTGGCTATTTGGGCAGTCTCGGTGTCTCGCGTGCCAGCACATACGGATTTCACTTTATTCACATGCCTTTGGGGCTGGTGATGGTATGATAACCCTAACCCATCTCTGCATGGAGCACTGAACCTTGTCCCCTTTCTGGACTGAGCTCCATGCTTCCAGACAATTGAGTACACGGTTGCGTCGAAGGTTCCACCTTACTGGCCCAGAACTCAATAAACCTATCCAGGGGAGGCTCTTCCCGAATATTACATGGGTGGATGGATCATCTGTCGAGGAAGGCGAGCTGGTGGTGAGAACCCGTGTGATGGAGTGAGGCGACGATCCGAGAGACATCTATTGGTGATTGATTGAGGACTGGGGACATGGGTCTTTTGTGGTATCGCCCGTTGCGGTATGAGTGCTCACCTGCACGAAGGAAACCTCCTCATCGTCAACCCAACCCCAGAGATTTAAGTACGAGGTCACCGCCCCAAGAAAAATGTATCAAAAGTAGGCTCTCAATAAAGCATTATGCTACTTCTCTGCGAAGACCTCTTGCATCCTATCACGCGTACGGTAAACCTTTATTGCTCTATGAGTTGTTTGTTACCTTCAATCAACCACTCAGCGCTTGCGCTCGATATGCACCAGCTTCGTCGCCCAATAGCACATTGCGAAAGCTATACTTGACTCCAAACCGACCCATGGAACTAAAGAGAATGTGACCCCTCGTACTTGAGAGTCTTGAGGAAGTGACACAATGTATGCTCACTCGAGATGTCCAATATTGCCACACGCCGTGACGACATGGAATGGGTACAATGTTTCACCACTACCAGGACAAACTTGTTGGGAATTTTCTGCAAAATCACAGAACCGCACTTAGAGTCAAGTCTCACTTGTCGTAATCAATATACATCCTCTCTTGTGAGAAATGTTCCAGATTAAAAGCAGGTGAACAGGCAACATTTCTCGGGATCTAGAGACTAGGCATGCCAGGAAACGGGAATTGGCACCTACGCATGGTGCTTCAAGTCTATCAGCCCTTAGCTTCATAGCCCATTACACGCTATATTAAGTTATTGATACCATTTAGCTCCTCGAAGATCCCAGTATTAGCGAGACGAGCCTAACAAATGTTTCAGAATCGAGTTCGCTTGCGCCTTCAGAGTTAATGAATGGACGAATGAGGCCACCATTCATTATGTTTGTATGTGTCTTTACATTCACCACGTTCCACTAGTTTGCTGGGTCGTTCGGGGCGTGAAACTCCATTTCGGCAAGCACATGCATACAAACGCTGCGCCAAGCCTTCACTTTCTCCAGAGGAATACAATAAGCACAACAGATTTTTTCACTTGGAGCCTATACTAGACAATCAGAATCGCACGGAGACGTACTGGCTTTCATTTAGGTTAACCAGAATAGATGGGGATCGAGACAAGTGGGCATACTCCTTTATTTTTCAAGGCCTTGTGTGTGACCATTCACCATATTCCATCGATTTGGCTGGGTCGGAGGTTGATGACTTCGATGTTGGCTTTCGAGTTACCTGAGGGCGTTCAAATCCCAAAAATGACGCACCACGGCTTGGGTTATGCAAAAGGGCATCTTTCCACTCTCAGCTAGGTCGGTGCGCATGCCACGCTCTAACGCAGCCCTCGAAAGGACTGGGAATCGCGAAGGGCACGAAACGTAGTTCCAGACATGCTGGTTATTGAGCTTATTATGCCTCACCGCCGCACTAAAGTCACATTCTATATTAACATTCGCTCCTCACACCGTGTTTACGGCGCAATGGGGGATGCGACTCGATACCGCCGATTAACGCAGACGCCCTCTGCCCACTCTTGCGCTTCCGATTACCCTGTCCACTGCTACCAATTTCCAAACCCCGAATAGAGGACGCCGGATGTCAAGTTACGAGAATTGACCACCTCGGTCAGACGCCGCTTGCGCTTCCTCGTCAGGGATGCTGAATTTGGGATCTGACCAACTCTCGAAGCGCTTAATTTGAAGGAAATTGCGTTGCCCATCTATCCAACGACGAGTTGAGTAGCCTGCATTACGCTGTTATCGGTGGCCGGGCATTCAGTCCCTGAGTGACGTGACGTGGGGAGAGGCGCTTAGATCCGGGGTCTGAATTGACCCCAAATCCAGTGGAAGCACAGCTGAGGGAATTTGAGCTGATTCTGTGTCAAGTGACAGAACAACTGAGGGAATTTGAGCCATTTTGCGCTAATTGTGAGGCGGAGGCCAGATGTGCGGAACCGGGTCCAATAAGAGATCAGCCTCCCCGCAAGGTAT
>Ga0307513_10004716_pt1 | contig 18132 bp, 17 predicted proteins | sample 15_EM_MG_FD_202174 | JGI IMG/M metagenome (GOLD analysis project Ga0307513, IMG submission 202174) | Populus trichocarpa ectomycorrhiza microbial communities from riparian zone in the Pacific Northwest, United States - 15_EM | ecosystem: Host-associated > Plants > Roots > Unclassified | place... | reverse complement strand
AGGGCCTGAAGGCTTTCAGCACCGCCTGGAGTTCCGGTTCGTCCACCGTGGCCGCGGCCGCCTCGGTGGTGGCCCACAGCTTCTCGCGCTGGCCCATCTCCGGCCACACCGCAAGCTCGCGGGCCACATGCAGGGCGTAGACGCTGACCCTTACGTGCTGCAGCCGTCCGCTGCGCAGGCGCTTGTCGTAGTGATAGACGCCGATCGGCTTCTTGCCGATCTCGCCCTCGACGCCTGCTTCCTCCATCGCTTCGCGGGCGGCCGAGGGGCCGGAGCGAAGGCCGTTGATCGGCCAGCCCTTCGGAATCACCCAGCGGCGCGTCTCCCGCGAGGTGATCAGCAGCACCTCGATGCCGCCGTTCGCCGTGCGACGCCAGGGAAGGGCTGCATATTGAGCGCGGGGCTCGCGGTCCGGTTCGCCGCGAAGCCTGGTCTTGGTTTTGGGCATGGCCTACCCGAACACCGGATCGAGCGCGCAGGCCAGACCGTAAAACAGCGCACCCATGTTTCCGGCGGTCGGGGCGGTGAGCCGGCACGGCATCGGTCATTCCTCTGGATACGGACGGTCGCGCGGTCGCGCCGGCCAAGCCTCGCGGGTGGTGATGCCCGTCCCAGGCCGGAGCGGTCAAGGGAGGCTGAGCGGAACAGAGATCCGCCGATCCCGGACGATCGCCTCGCCAGCCTCCCATCGACCCCTCGGTGTTGACGCTGAGTTCGCCGTGGCGCATGCCCCGCTGTCGTGCGCAGGCCGTCTTGGCGCGCGCGACGAGGATTGGGAGGGACCGTGGGCAGGGCTGCTTCGTCGCTCGACTACCGGGAACTGGCCCGTCGGCGCCTGCCGCATTTCCTGTTCGAATACATCGACGGCGGCAGCTACGACCAGGTGACGCTCGCCCGCAACGTCGACGACCTGCGCGAGGTGACCCTTCGCCAACGCGTCCTGCGCGACGTCTCCGAACTGGATCTCTCCACCGAACTCTTCGGGCGGAAATGGGACCTTCCGATCGGGCTCGGCCCGGTGGGCCTCTCAGGCCTCTACGCCCGGCGCGGCGAGGTCCAGGGCGCGCGGGCGGCGGAGGCGGCCGGCGCGCCGTTCTGCCTGTCGACCATGTCGGTCTGCGCCCTGGACGAGGTGGCGCGCGGGGTCGGGAAGCCGTTCTGGTTCCAGCTCTACATGACGCGCGATCGCGGCTTCGTCCGCGAACTCCTGGCCAAGGCCAGGGACGCGTCCTGCACCGCCCTGCTGTTCACCGTCGACCTGCCGGTGCCGGGCTCCCGCTATCGCGACGCCAGGTCCGGGCTGTCGGGCTCGCCTGGCTTGGCAGGCGCCCTGCGCCGCGCCTGGCAGGGCGCCTGCCGCCCGGGCTGGGCCTGGGACGTGGGCCTCAACGGTCGCCCCCACCTGCTGGGCAACGTGGCGCCGATGTTGGGGGAAAGCAGCGGCCTGGAGGATTTCCTGGGCTGGATCGGCAGCAACTTCGATTCGTCGGCCACCTGGCGCGACCTCGACTTCATCCGCGCCGAATGGAAGGGGCCGCTGGTGATCAAGGGCGTCCTCGACCCCGACGACGCGCGAGAAGCCGCGGCCCTGGGCGCCGACGGCCTAGTGGTGTCCAACCACGGCGGCCGGCAACTGGACGGGGCGCTGTCCACGGCCAAGGCGCTGGGCCCGATCGCCGAGGCGGTGGGCGACCGGATGACGGTCCTCGCCGACGGCGGCGTGCGCTCGGGCCTCGACGTGGTGAGGATGCTCGCCCTGGGGGCCAAGGGCGTTCTGCTGGGCCGAGCCTGGGCCTACGCCCTGGCCGGCGGCGGCCAGCGCGGCGTCGCCCATATGCTGGAGCTGATGGCCGCGGAGATGCGGGTGGCCATGGCGCTCACCGGCTGCACGCGGATCGACCAGATCGATCGCTCGATCCTCGTCTAGGCCGGCGGATCGGCTGCGGCCTGCGGCGAAAAGTCCCGACGCCGCGAGCCCTCAACGCCCAGAAACCGCACCTTTTCGCCACAATTCAACTAAATACCGGGATGTCTGGGCGCGGCTGTCGATGAGTTTTGAAGTCAATGAACGTGGAAGCGCCCGACGGGCGCACGAAGTCTGCTGATAGGACAGCGTCAACTCCGCGTTTACCTGACGGCGGCGTCACGGAATCTCGCGATGAGCCGTCCTCCCGCCGCCGTCCGCAAAGCGTCGGACGCCGGGGCTGGCGCCTGGACTGGCGCCGCAGCCTGGCGATGGCGCTGAACGTCTGCGCCTGGGCGACGATCATCTTCGTCGTCAGCCGTTGCGCGGCCTAGATATGAGCCCTCAGTCTTGCCCGACCGGCAGGGCGAAGGCGCGAAAGGCGCTGGGCAGGCGAAGGGCCTGACGCGTGGCTTCACGGCTCGATTCGAAAACCGCGGCCTGGGCCGGGTTCGACACCCACGCCGCTTGCGGCTGGGCTGCGAGGTACTCGAGGGTTTCGACCCGAACGCGGGCCACATGGGCTGACATCGCCATCCTGCTCCACCTTCCTTGGCTTGGGCCCGTTCCAATTTGGCCCGACTGTTCCCCTCTCAAGCGAATTCCGCGCCAAGTTTTCGCGCCTGCCGCGCCATTTCGCCATTGCTCCCCCTGAGCGCCGGCTTGTACTTTGCTTGTCGGCCCGGCGCGCGCTTGGACCCGACGGCGATGGGCGCGCTCCTCGCCACGAGTGCGAATTACGCGTCATGAAATACGTCTAGGTCAGACCATGGAACCGCCCGTCCCGGAGCGGCGGCGTCATCCCCGGCACCGGGCGTTGCTGGCCGCCAAGATCTGCTATGGCCAGCGCTATGCGATGTCCGTGGACTGCACCGTGCGCAGCCTCAGCGCGGGCGGCGCCAATCTGCGTGTGCTGCCCACGCACCCGCTGCCGGCCGAATTCGTCCTGCTGATCGTCGGCGAAGGCGTGGCCTACGATGCGACGATCGCGTGGCGGCGCGGCGATCTGGTCGGGGTTTCGCTGGGCGAGCCCGTGGATCTGAAAGGCGCCGTCCCGGAACGCCTGAAATCCGTCCGTCACCTCTGGGTCGCCGTCGCCCCGCTGTAGGCGCTCGAGGCCAGGCTTGGCGCCAGTCCTGCTCGGGACAATCCCACCTGGGCGTCAGTCTCTCCAGTCTGGGACAGGTCGCGGGCTCGAGCAGCGTTCCCCGACGCAACTAGGCTCGAGCCCGCAAGCCTTTCGCCTCCATCTGCCCGCCGCCGGGTCATCGCCGCCCCGGCATTGGGCGTTTTGGGGCGCGGCCCGAAAATCCTCGACCGGCCTTGCTTGCGTGTCACGAGCATGTAGCTAACTAGGACCGGGATGTCGGGCGCGCTCGCGACCCGAAGCCCTTTAAGCTTGCCAGGCCCATGACCACCGAACCTCGCCGCCGACCGATCCTTCACCTGAAGCTGGGCGCCGTCACCCGCCCGCTCGGACCGGCCGCCCTCGTCAAGCCGGCCAAACCGGCCAAACCGGCCAAACCGGCTCCGCCCCCGCCTCAGCCGGCCCCGACCTGGAAATGCCGGCCCTGTGGCGCGGCCTTCACCCCGCCTGTCGAGGCGGCCGACGACGATGCGGTGCGCTGCCCGGCCTGCAACGCCAAGCTGGGCCCGGCCGGCGAGTTCCGCCAGGCGACGCCGAATCTGGAGCGCCTGCGCGCCCGTCCGATCAAGCGCTGAGCGCAAGCGCGTCCAGTTCCTCACTATTTTTCGCCGATCTTAGGGGAATCTTTCTTCTCCGCGCGCCACCGTGCCCATGGGCCATCGTGCCTCAACCGGCGAGGTCTGTGGGGGACAGGTGGGCCTGCTTCAGCAAATCGGATTTGACGACAAGTTCGATGCGACCGCGGCCCAGACGCGCCGCAAGGCGCCCGAACGCATCGCGATTTTCTTCGCCATCTACGCCCTGTCGTCGCCCCTGCTCGGCTCGACCAAGGGGTTCTATTGGCTGACCCTGGTGCTGTCGGCCGAGCTGTGGTTGTGGATATCCACCTCGCCCCGTTTCATCGCCAAGACGCCGGTGACCGCCCGGATCCAGCGGCTGATGGCGTCCCTGCTGTCCAGCGGCGGCTATGTGATCATGGGCTGCCTCTTCTGGTTCAGCCGCGAACCGATGTCCGAGCTGCTGGCCGTCGCGGTCCTCTCGGGCATCATGATCTATGTCGTGCGGGCCTGTTATCGAACGCCGATCCACATGCTGGTGGGGTTCGGGCCGCCGGCCGTCGTCCTGACCCTGCTGCCGCTGTCCTACGCCTATGACACCATCCGGTTCGTGGCCCTGGAGAGCGCTTTCCTGCTGCTGGTGGGGTTCAGCGTGGTTTCCGGCGTCTCGGCCTATCGCGCCCACGTCGGCCTGGCGGCGGCGGCGCGCAAGCTCACCGAGCGCAGCGAGGCCGCCGACGCCGCCAACCAGGCCAAGAGCGATTTCCTGGCCAATATGAGCCACGAGATCCGCACTCCCTTGAACGGAGTGCTGGGGATGGCCCAGGCCATGGCGATGGATGACCTGCCGCCGGCCCAGCGGGAGCGCCTGACCCTGATCCGGCAATCGGGCGAGGCGCTGTTGGCGCTGCTCAACGACCTCCTCGATCTCAGCAAGATCGAAGCCGGCAAGATCGAACTTGAAGACGCCGTCATCGACGTCGGCGAGATGGCCCGGAGCGCCCAGACCGCCTTCACCACCCTCTTGGCCGCCAAGGATCTCTATCTGGTGGTCGAGGTGGCGCCGGAGGCCAACGGCCGCTGGCGCGGCGATGCGACCCGCGTCCGCCAGATCCTCTACAACCTGGTCTCCAACGCCGTGAAGTTCACGGCCCAGGGGTCGGTGCAGGTCTTCATCGACCACGACGGCGCGCAGCTGATCATGGAGGTCAGCGACACCGGGCCGGGCATCCCGGAGGATCGCCTGGAATCGCTGTTCGACAAGTTCGTCCAGGCCGACGCCTCGACCACGCGCAGGTTCGGCGGCACGGGCCTGGGGCTGGCGATCTGCCGCGAGCTCGCCGACCTGATGGGCGGTTCGATCACCGTCAACAGCGTCGTCGGCCAAGGCTCCACCTTCCGGGTGCGCCTGCCGCTCGAGCGGGTCGAGGGACCGGCGGTCGCCGAGGATTGCGTTCGCGCGGCCGCCATGCCGGCGGCCGGCCTGAGCATCCTCGCCGCCGAGGACAACTCGCTCAACCGGCTCGTGCTGAAGACCCTGCTGGGGCAGGTGGGCGTCGACCCCTATCTTGTCGAGAACGGGGCCGAGGCGCTGGCCGCCTGGGAGAACGGCGACTGGGACGTCATCCTCATGGATGTCCAGATGCCGGTGATGGACGGCCCGAACGCGGCGCGCTGCATCCGCGCGCGGGAACAAGAGACAGGACGTGCCCGCACCCCGATCATCGCGCTGACCGCCAACACCATGGCCCACCACGCCGCCGAATACGCCGCCTGCGGCATGGACGCCCTGGTGTCCAAGCCGCTGGAATTCGCGCGGTTGCTGGAGGCGATCGACTCGGTGCTCGACGCCGCGGCCCAAACCCTCGCCGCGCGCATCAAGGCCGTAAGCTAGGTCGCCTTGGCCGCGCGGGCGCGCTCGGCCGCGGCCTTGACCTGAGGCGGCAAGGTCTCGAACCACGCCTGAGGCGACAGACGCGCCGCCACCAGCCGCCGGCCGGCCGCCGCCAGGCTCGCACGCCGATCGGGGTCGTCACGCAGGCGAACGAGCGCGGCGGCCGCAGAGTCCAGGTCGGGCTCGGCCCAGGTCTGGCCGCGATAGATGCCTTGCGGGTCTTCCACGGGGATCTGCCGCGCCGGGATCAGTTCGGCGCTGGCCTCGTCCATGAAATCGAGATTGCCGGAGAACGCGGTGGCGACCACCGCGGTCCCCATCGCCATGGCTTCGGCCGGGGTCAGGCCGAAGCCCTCGGCCCGGTGCAGCGAGATCAGCACGTCGGCGCCTGCGATCAAGGCCTTGATCCTGGCATAGGGCCAGACCGCGTCGACGATCTCCACATTGGCCGGGGCCGCGGCGCGCAGGGCCGCCAGCAGTTCGGGGAAGGCCTCGCCGTTCTGGGTCTTGATGGTCAGCCTGACGTCGGGGTCGTCGCCGAAGGCTCGCCGGAACGCCGCGATCGTCCCGTCGGGGTTCTTGCGGGCGACGGACGAGTTGAAGTCGAACAGCGCCACGGCCTGGAACCTGGCGGTGCGCGGGGCCGGGACGACATCGGCGTAGTCTTCCAGCGCCAGGGCGTGGGGCACGACCCGCACCGGCGTCGTCGCGCCGGCGAGCGCCTGGGCGGTGTAGCGGCTGGGCGCCCAGATCTCGTCCACCAGCGCCCCGTCCTTCAGCCACCGCTCGGGCGCGCGCGGCAGCTCCCAGGCCCAGTAGCCGTAGCGCGGCCCGACAAGATTGCGCGGGCCGAGCCCGGCCAGGGCGGCCAGCAGCTCCGGGGGGTTGAGATGGAAGATCCAGGCGCCGGCGCGCTGGGGCGCGGCGTAGCGTCCGGTCCAGCCCAGCACCGCGCCGGAAACGTCCACCAGCTCCACCGGCACGCCCAGCGCCTCGAACGCCCGCGTGGCCAGCCGGGCGGAGGCCGCGATGCCGTGCGACCCTGAGAAATAGCCGACGATCCTGATCGGGCCGTCGGCGTCCTGCGCGCCATGCTCGCGGCGGGCGGCGGCGCGGACATAGGCCTCCAGGCCTCGAGAGAGGACGGGTTGGGCCAGCTGCCGCAAGGATTCGGGCAGCAGCCCTCGCCACAGATCGCGGGCCTTGGCGACGACGCTCATGGGGCGATCAGCGGGAAGAGCAGCGAAGTGCGGAGCCGTATCGGGTCCCGGTCGACGCCGTCAGGGGTGAGCACGGTGTCGACGAAGCCTGCGACGCCATCGCCGTCGGTCAGCGTGGCGGCGGTGCGGGCGCTCCAAAGCCCGGCGGCCTCGTCCCAGCGGACGCCGCGGGCGTGAAGGGCGATGGCGTCGACGGGAACAAGGCCCGGCTGGGTCAGGAAACAGACGAGGCCGGCGTGGCGCGGGGCCGGGCGCCGGTGGCCGGCGGGATCGCTGAAAGCGCCGCTGCGGGCGTGATAGATCGTGAAGCTCGCCGGCAGGTCGAGGGGCGCGTCGTCCTCGACCACAACAAGGGTCCGGCAGCGTCCGGCGGCGCGGTCGAGGGGCGGTTCGGCGCGGCGGCGAACGCTCAGGGTCGCCAGCCTCATCGACGGGTGGTTTCGCACTGCCGCGGGCAGGGCCGCGAGATCGACGCCGTATTCCGCCAGCCCGCCGCCCGCCAGCCAGCGCAGGAACCGCCAGCGTCCCCGCGCCCCCGTCAGAGGGAACAGGCGCTGCAGGTCGCTGCGCGACGTCCAGATCGCCAGGAAGAGGGCGATGAACGGGGCGGGATATCCCGTCGCCGGGCCGACAAAGGGAGCCTGCAACGGCGCGGCCAGGCTTTGCGGCCACCGCGCCCGATGAGCGAGGGTGAAGGCGGTGAAGAGGCGACGGGCCAGCGGCGTCGCCAAGCCGTCCGGCATGGCGAACCGCCCGGCCTGCGCCAGCAGCGCCGGGTCGGCCCGGGCGAGAACCTCGGCGGGCAGCAGGTCGGGGGCGAACCGTCCGGCCGCGGCCTCCACCCCCAGGCACCAGGCCAGCAGTCCCTTGGGATCGCCCGCGAACCGGCGGCGCAGGTCGCCGCGAGCGTTCAGCAGAGCGGCGCAGGCGCGCGGCGCGGCGTCGGCGGAGGGCTCGCGCAGCCACACCGCGACCTGCGAGGCCGCACCGGCCCATGGGCTCTCCCGCCACGGCGGATCGGCCGGCTTGCGCGCGTCGGCCTCGGCGCCCAGCAGGGCGCGGGCGGCGGCCTTGCTCTGCGCATCGCTTCCCGGCGCGCTGTCGAACCAGGCGTGGAAGGCGCGGCGGCCCTCGTCGCTGGCGCGGTCGAAGCCCGAGGCGGCGGGCGCGTCACGCCAGACCTGGTCCATCAGCCGCGTGATGTCGGGCAGGCCGGCGATCGCGGCGCCGGGTTCGGCGCCGTCCAGCCAGGCCTCGGCCGCGGCGGTCAGTCCAAGCGGCGCGCCTTCGCCTTCCCGCGCCGCGCGCAGGGCCCGGCGGCGCATGGCGGGGGTGACGGCGCGGCCGGAGGCGAAGCGGTCGAAGGCGTAGGGGGTGGCCGCCGTCGTCGCATGCCCGTTGGCCAGCAGCTTGCCCGCGTAGTCGGCCAGCAGGCTCGCCAGCGGCGATCCCTCGCGGACCCAGGTGCGGTCCTGATGCTTGCTCAGCATGTCGGGCCGGCGCGGGTCGAAGCCGGAGAAGTGGAAGAAGCCCAGCGGCTCGCCGTCCACCCGCCACGCGCCGTCCACCTGTTGCAGGTCGCGCCCCTCCAGGTTCCAGTAGGCGAGGTTGAGGCTGGGCTGGCGCAGGCGGACGAAGTCGGTGACGAAGCCGGGCGCGAGGTCCATCCAGCGCTGGTCGGTGAACAGACCGCCGGCGAAATCCACCCGGCAGTCGAGGCGGCACTTCTCCTTCCACCAGTCCAGCAGGGCGAAGATCTCGGGATCCTTGCGGGCGGCCATGAAGCCGAGGTTGTAGGACCCCGATTGCAGGATGGTGCGGTCGTTGGGGTTGGCCTGCCCGCTCAGGGGCCGGGTCAGGTGCGGCGTCAGGCAGAGTTGGGCCCGCGCCAACCCCTCGCGCACGGCGTCCAGCGGCCGATAGACCCAGATGTCGGGGTCCAGGTAGGTGACGGAGCCGACGCCGGGCGCGTTCAGCAGCGTCGCGAAGGCCGTCGGCTTGATCGCCGTGTTGAGCTCCAGCGCATCGTAGTAGAGCGACATGGCGTCCAGCGGCATGGGCAAGGTCGAGGCGTCCAGCACCTCGGCGCGGCCGGCCAGGCTGGGGATCGGCCCGTCGGCGGCCACCACCACGCGCTGCGCGTTGGGCTCGGCGATCGCCAGGCTGTCCATCAGCGTCGCGGCCTGGGCCGCATAGTTGCGGGAGACGATGGTGAAGACGACGTCCAAGCTGTTCCCCGATGGAGCCTGGTCGGTCTAGCAGCGTCCGGCCGCGCGGGGCAATGCGGCGCGGGCCACGTCAGGTGGTCGCCACCAGCACCTCTTCCGAGCTCGAGGGCCGCAACCCGTCATCGCGGCCGCTGAAATAGAGCGCGGCGAGGTCGTCCGCCGAGACGTGTCGCGCGGCCTTGAAGCCGGCCTCGCGGGCGAGCGCCAGCATCTCGGCCGGGGCGTAGAAGCTGATCATCGGCGTGCCGTTGGCCCGCGCGCCCTTCTCGGCGCCCATGCGTGCGCCGCGTTCCTCGGCCTCGACAAGCTCCAGGGGAACCATGAAGGTGTAGGCCAGGGTCGATCCGGGGGCCAATGCCGCCACCTGGCGCAGGGTGGCGGCATTGGTCTCCCTGGTGAGATAGAGGCTGACCCCGGTGGAGACCACCACGGCCGGTAGGCCGGCGTCGAAGCCGGCGGCCGCCAGTTCGTCCCACCAGGAACCGCCCGCCTCGAAGTCCACCGGCACGAACCGCAAGCCGTCGGCGACGCCGTAGCCAAGCTCGATCAGCCGCTGGCGCTTCCACCCCTGCGGGGCGGGCCGGTCGACCTCGAAGATCGTGATCCTGGCGGCGATCTCCGGCCGGCGCTGGGCGAAGGTGTCCAGGCCCGCGCCGAGGATGACGTACTGATCGACCCCCAGGCCCGCCTGCTCCGCCACCAGGTCCTCGATGAACCGGCTTCGGGCCACCATCGTCGCGCGATTGCGGCGGGTCCGCGTCTCGTCCATGTCGCCGCGCTCGCGCCAGCCCTCGGCCGGGGCCGCCAGCCGCAGGCCGACCTCGTCCTCCAGCACGTGGGGCGGGGCATCGACCTGGACATGCATGGCCCGCCACAGGGCGACCCTCAAGGCCGAGCTTTCCGGTCCCACACCTGGTCGGTCGGCCATGACCCCAATCCTCGCTTAAACCTTGTCGTCGGCCATGAGCTGATCGAGCTTGCGGATGTCGGTGACGGCCGAGGCGACGCCGCCCTCCATCCGCATCACCTTGTTGCAGTAGAGGCGCAGCAGGTCGAGGTCGTGGGAGGCCAGCACCAGGATGCCGGCGCGCTCCACCAGGTTCAGCAGGCGCTTGTGGGCCAGTTGCTGGAACTCCCGGTCGCCGACCGCGATCCATTCGTCCATCAGGAGGACGTCGGCCTCGACGGCGGTGGCGGCGGCGAAGGCGAGCCGGGCCTGCATGCCGGCCGAATAGGTCTTCACCGGCATGGCGAGGTATTGGCCAAGGCCGGTGAAGGCGGTGATCTCCTCCATCCGGTCCTCCATCTCGCGGGCGCTGAGGCCGGCGATGCGGCCGCGCAGGCGGATGTTGTCGACGCCGCTGGCGGTGGGGTCGATGCCGAGGTTGAGGTCCAGCAGGGCGGCGATGCGCCCGTGCACCTCGATCTGGCCTTCGTCCGGCTCATAGGCGCCCGACAGCGCCCGCAGCAGGGTGGTCTTGCCCGAGCCGTTGTGGCCGATCAGCCCCAGGCGGTCGCCGGCCTTGAGCTCCAGGTTGACGGTCTGCAGGGCGGTGACCTCGGTCACCCCGTGCGAGCGGCCGAGCTGGCCGCCGACGGTGATGCGGGCCAGGTGCCGTTTCAGCGACTTGGCGTCGACGCCATAGACCGGGAACCGCAGGCTCAGGTCCTTCACCGAGATGGAGACGGGGGTCTTGGTCATAGGTAGTGCACGATCCGCCGGCGGGTGGCGGCGAAGATGGCGAAGGTCGCGGCCCAGCCGACCACGGCCATAACCACCAGCACGCCGTAGCTGAGCAGGTCCACATGCTGGCCCATCAGCGGCGCGCGGACCGCCTGCAGCATGTGGTAGAACGGATTGAAGGCCAGCACCGCGTGGCGCTCCGGGAAGCGGTCGGGCGTCCAGAACACCGGCGTCACGAAGATCGCGAACTGCATGATCGAGGTGACGATCTGCGGCACGTCGCGGAAGCGGGCCGAGGCGATGGCCGCCAGCATGCTGAGCCAGGCGGTGTTCACCAGCAGCAGAACCAGGCCGACGGCCGCCAGCGGCACATTGGCCCTGCGCCAGTAGCCGTAGAAGATCAGCACCGCGACGATGATCACCGCGTGGTGGGCCAGGTTGATCAGGTTCCGCAACAGGGTGCGCCAGACGAAGGTGAACATCGGCAGCGCCGTCTGCGACAGGATGCCGGAGGCCTGGATGAAGGTGCTGCAACCCTCGTTGATCGTGCCGTTAATCATGCCGAAGAAGACGATGCCCAGGGCCACGAAGGGCATGAAGTCGTTCAAGCCGATGTTGAAGAGGCGCGCGTAGAGCAGGCCGATGCCCAGCACCATCAGACCCATGGACAGCGTGATCCAGAAGGGGCCGAGCACCGAGCCGCGATAGCGGGCCAGCACGTCCTGCCAGGCCAGGGTCCAGGCCAGGCCCAGGCGGTGGGTGGAGGCCCGAAGATCGCGGGACGCCATGCGGACTTCGGACGACGCGCCGCTCCGGCCGGTCCGCAGCATGTAGGTGGCGGTGTCCATGAACTCTCCCGGCCGACGGCGCCGCTGGTAACAGCTAGGGTATTGTGGCGCAAGGACGGCGCCCGGTGCGGAGATTCACCAAGAAATCCCGCCGGCTCACGCGGTCGCTTTGCAACGCCTAGCGGGCCATGTTAGCCGGGCGGGAGGGGGAAGTGAGCGCCCGATGCCGCCGACCGACACCGCCGACCGCCCGCTGTTGCGCCGCGCCTCCGACCTGGCCGAGGCTTTGAGGCTGGGCGAGCCGCGCCTGGACGGGGCCGGCGTCTGGCTGGTGGTGCCCTGCTATCGGGTCAAGGATCATATCCTGCGGGTGATCGCCAAGGCCCCCGCGTGGATCGAGGGCATCGTCTGCGTCGACGACGCCTGCCCCGAAAACTCCGGCGATTTCATCGAGGCCAACGCCAAAGACCCCCGCGTGGTGGTGGTGCGGCTGGCCCAGAACCAGGGCGTCGGCGGCGCCACGCTGGCCGGCTATGCCGAGGCCGCCCGGCGCGAGGCCCGCATCCTGGTGAAGGTCGACGGCGACGACCAGATGGACCTGGCCTACATCAGCCAGCTGGTGGCCCCCATCCTGCTGGGCGAGGCCGACTACACCAAGGGCAACCGCTTCACCTCGGTCAGCCACCTGCGCTCCATGCCGCGGGTCCGGGTGTTCGGGAACACCGCGCTTTCCTTCGCCGCCAAGGTCTCCACCGGCTATTGGAACGTCTTCGACCCCACCAACGGCTTCACCGCCATCGAGGCCTCGGTCGCCCGGCAGGTGATGGAGAAGGGGGTTTCGCGCCGGTTCTTCTTCGAGACCGACCTGCTCTATCACCTGGGCACCCTGCGGGCCGTCGTCCGCGACGTGCCGATCCCGGCGCGCTACGGCGACGAGGTGTCGAACCTGCGGATCGGGGCCATCGTCGGGCCCTTCGCGCTGAAGCACGTGCGCAATTTCGTCCAGCGGATCATCGGGCAATATTTCGTCCGCGACTTCCATGTCGCCACGCTGGAGATGATCTTCGGCGGCCTGTTCGTGCTGTTCGGCCTGGCCTATGCGACGCGCTGGATCATGATCCGCGACCCCGGCCAGGCGGCCTCGGCCGGCATCGTCATGACCGCCGCCCTGCCGGTGATCATCGGCGTGCAGTTCCTGCTGCAGGCGATGAACTTCGACGTGCTGAACGTGCCCAGCCGCCCCATCTATCCTTACCTGCGGACCCTGGAGCGCCTGGAGGCGGAAGGCAGCCAGGCATGAAGCTCCACGACTTCCTGCTGTGCGCGGTGTTCTCGATCGCCCTGCCGATCGGCCAGGTGATGTTCAAGTTCGCCGCCATCTATAACGAGCGCCTGCAAGGCCCGCTGCTGATGCGGCTGATCACCAACTATCCGCTGCTCGGCGCCTTCGCCTGGTACGGCGCCACCTCGCTGGTCTGGTTCTACATCCTCACCCGCGTGCCGCTGTCGCTGGCCTACACCTGCTCGATCCTCGGGTCCGGGCTGGTGCCGTTGGTGGCCTGGCTGATTTTCAAGGAACAGCTCTCCTGGCAGTTCGCGGCCGGCTACGCCCTGATGCTGGCGGGCTTCCTGGTGATCATGCTGGGGCGCACGGCCTAGGATGACGCGCAAGCTCACGCCGGCCCTGGCGACCGTCCTGGTGCTGACGATCGGCTACGGCGCCATGCTGGCGGTGAACCTGCCGGGGCACCTGTCCTTCGACTCCATCGTCCAGTTGCACGAGGGGCGCCTGCATGTGCGCGACACCTGGGCGCCGGCCATCTACGGCGCGGTGCTGGGCGCCTTCGACCGCCTGCTGCCGGGGACGGCGCTCTATGTGGCCGCCAGCGGACTGCTGTTCTTCGGCAGCCTCGCCTCGCTGATCCTGCTGCGGCCGAAGACCTCCTGGGCCGCAGTGCTCGTCGCCCTGGCCCTCGTCTGTTCGCCGCTGGTGCTGATCTACCAGGGCATCGTCTGGAAGGACGTGCTGTTCGCCAACTTTGCCGTGGCCGGCTGCATCTGCCTGGCGCATGCGGCCAAGGCCTGGCCCAGGCTGATGCTGCGCTGGGCGTGGCTGGCGGCGGCGCTGGCCCTGCTGGGCCTGGCGGGGCTGGTGCGCCAGAACGGCCTGCTGGTGGCGGTGACCGCAGCTCTCGCGCTGGGCTGGACGGCGCGGGGACGCGGCTGGCGCATGGCGTTGGTCTGGGGACTAGGCGGGCTGGCGGCGGTGGTGGCGGTCAGCCATGTCCTCAGCGTCGCGGTGGAGCCGACCCCGACCTCGGCCGCCGAGGCCACCACCAAGGGCGTGCGCATCCTGCGGCGCTACGACGTCGTGGCCGCCGTCGCCCGCGATCCCCACGTCAAACTGGAGGCGATGACCAGGGCCAATGCGGCGGCCACGGCGGTGATCCGCGCCGACGCCGCCAAATTCTACACCGCCCAGCGGGTCGACACCCTGGGCATTGATTCCAGCGTCGGCCAGGCCCTGCGCGAGATCGAGCCTAAGGCCATCGAGGCCGACTGGCGGGCGATCGTGACGGAGCGCCCCGATCTCTACATCCACGACCGGCTGGGGATCTTCCACTGGCTGCTGGCGCCGCCGGAGCTGGAGCGCTGCCTGCCGGTGTTCATCGGCGTCGACGGCCCGGCCGACAAGCTGGCCGCCCTGAAGATCGCCCCGCGCCGCAGCCCGGCCGACGAGGCGCTCCACCGCTATGCAAAGTTCTTCTATCCGACGCCGCTCTATTCGCACCTGACCTATGGCGCCCTGGCCCTGCTGACGGCGCTGGGGCTGCTGATCCGCCGCGACCCGGCCGACATTCCCATCGCGGCCCTGATGCTGGGCGCCGTGGGGTTCGCGGCGAGCTTCCTGGTCATCTCGCTGGCCTGCGACTTCCGCTATCTCTACCTGCTGGACCTCGCCGGAATGACGGGGCTGTTCTACCTGGCGCTCGACCCGCGGCTCAGGCGGCGGGGCTGAAGGCCGCCTGCCAGCGGGCGGCGACCTCGGCGCGGGGCTTGCGCGCCTCGATGAACCGATAGAGCGACAGCTGGCGGCCGAGGCCGAAGGCGCGCACGGCGACCTCCTCGAACAACAGCCCCGCGAGCGCCTCGATCTCGGCGGCGGTGTTGACGTGCTCGTGGCGCATCAGGTCGCCGTAGTCGAGGCCGTGGCGCAGGCGGAACTCCAGCCCCGTGGTCAGGCTCCAGCCCAGGGTCCAGAGCAGGCCGCCTTCGCTGGGGATGGCGGCGCGGAACACCCCGCCCGGCGCCAGCAGGCCGGCCGAGCGCGCCAGCAGCAGCGGCAGGTCGCAGATGTGCTCCATGGCCGCGACGCTGGTGATGCGGTCGTAGCGGCGCTGCGCCGGAACCTCGCCGATGTCGGCGAAGACGTCGCGCACGCGAGGCAGATGGGGCGAGCCGGCGAAGAGGTCCGCAAACGGCTCGACGATGTCGTAGGGCGCCGAGGCCGGTTCGAACGGCAGCTGGTTGAGGGTGCCGGCGCCCAGTTCGAGGGTGGCGGCGGGGCGTCCGTCGCCGACATCGGCGGCGACCTGGCGGTGCATCCAGCGTTCCAGCCGCTGGGCCAGGGAGGCGGCCGAACTCTCGCCGGAGCGGTTTTCCTTGTACTGGGCGGCGTAGATCGCCTGGATCGCGGCGGGCAGGGCGGGCCGCTGCTTGGGGAAGCGCGCCAGCAGGGCGGCTTCGGTGGTCTGCGTCATCGGGGGCTCCCTGCCGCCAGACTCGAACGGGGCAGGGGCAACATAGGCGAGGCGCCCCTCGAGAGGCGACGCCTTTTCCGCCCGCCTCAGGCGCCCAGCGCGCCCAGCGTCACGAAGTGAAGCAGCGGCGGGACGCCGCCGCCCGCCGCCTGCGGGTTGCGCTCCAGGTAGCGCTTGCCGGAAAACAGCGGATGCGGATCGAACCCCTCGCGCCAGCCCTTGCGCAGGTAGTGGATCAGCGGGTTCTCGCCGGTCCTGGCCACCTCCGCGCACTGGCCCACGTAGAATCGCAGGTCGAACAGCGGATGCGGATCGAACCCCTCCCGTGCGCCGGAGAACAGGAAGTGCTGCAGGGTGGTCTGGCGGCTGGCGGCCAGCTTCACCGCATGGCGCGAGCGATAGCCCTGGACGTCGAACAGCGGATGCGGACTGGCGCCCTCGCGGTCGCCCTCCAGCAGATAGTGGACCAGCGGCGGCCAGCCCTTCTCGGCCACCTCGGGATTGGCGGCCAGGTACCAGGCCTGGTCGAACAGGGCCTTGGGCTGGACCGCGGGATCGGCGCCGGCGCGGACATAGGCCAGCAAGCCGGCGGCGCGGGTCTGCGCGACGCCAAGCCCCATCTTCAGGCCCGGTCGCCACAGGCCCGAACGGGTGAGGAAAAGCGCGCGGCTGGGCCAAGTGCCCTTGGCCAGCAGGTTGTCGACGCGCTGCTCGATCCGGGCGCGGTCGCGGGCGGGATAGCGATTGGCCGCGGCGATCTGGAAGGTGCGCCAGCGCGCCTCGGCGGCGGCCGCGCGTCGCGTGGCGTCGACCTGGCGTTCGGGCAGGGGGCTTCTGGCGGCCACGGGCGTCCTCCGCCGCCGACTCTATCGCGCCGTAAGGATGGAATCGACCAAAGCTTCAGCATGCAGCAGTTCGCCGCGGGCGATGTCGAGTTCACGGGTGACGGGCGAGATGAAGACGCCCATCTCGGCCTTGACCTTGGCGAGCTTCGCGCCGGCCCGCGTCAGGATCGCCGGATCGGGGGCGAGGTCGCGGGCGGCGGCGTCGAACCAGTCGTAGACGACGGCGGTCAGTTCGCGGGCCCAGCCCTTGCCGCGCAAGGCCTCGCTCGCGTCGTTATGGCGAAGGTCGGGCGTCAGGAAGACGTCGATCTCCTTGGCCGCGGCCTTGGTGAGCCGGGGCAGCGGGGCGCCGTGGGCGGTTTCGATCCGGGCCGCCTGGGCCCGCCAGTCGTCCAGCAGCGCATCATAGCCGACGAAGGCCCTGGGCAGGTCGCGGGTATGGGCTTCGGCCGCCAGCATGTAGGCGCTCCAGAGCACCAGGGACTTCTCCACCGGGAAGTTGTTGCGCCGCGCCAGCGAGCCGGCCACCGCCAGCGGATGACGCACGGGGATCACGCAGCGGGCGGCCAAGCCCATCTCCGTCAGCGCCCGGCGCCACATCGGCAGCAGGACGGTGACGCGCGGGTCCTTCAGCAGCGGCCAGCGGGCGGGGCCGAACTCCTCGTCGAAGATGGCCTGCGCGCGGAGCGCCCAGGCGGCCTCGGCCTCCGGCGACAGGCCGTTGTAGGGGAAGCCGAAGATGTCGTCCCAGGCCCCGCCGGCGGCATGCAGCCGCTGGTCGTTCAGCAGGGCGATCTTCCAGGGCTCGAAGTAGCCCTTCTGGTTATGCTCGTCGCCCGGCATGACGTGCTGGGGCAGGTCCGCGCCCGCCAGCGCCAGGAACTGTGTCGCCGCCGAGGTGCCGGAGCGGTGCATGCCCAGGACCAGATAGGCGGTCCGCGGCGTCTTGGGGGCCTTTGGCGAGGTCATGGGGCGTCCGGCGAAGGTGGAGCGATCTGGCTCTATGACCGCGCACGCCCGCGCGCAAGGCCGGGGCGTTGTTGATCGCGCCGGGGTTCTGTTGCACTGGGAGGCCAGTCGCCGCGAAAGGATGAGCGCCCTGGCCAGCCCCGATCAGATCTACCGGGCGATTTCCGTGGCGGTGGATCCGGCGTTCTATCGCGAGGTCTATCCCGAGCTCGGCGGGCAGGCGGTCGACCCGGTGCGCCACTATGTGCGCCTGGGATGGCGCGAGGGACGCGATCCGGCGCCCTGGTTCTCCACCGACGACTATCTCGACCGCAACCCGGACGTGGCGGAGAGGGGGCTCAATCCGCTCTATCACTATCTGGTCTGGGGGCGCGGCGAGGGGCGCGACATCCGCGGCTCGACCCTGGCGGGCGATTATATGGTCTCACCGCAGGCGGCCGAGGCCTGGGCCTTCGACATCGCCGCCATGGCGCCGGTAGGGGCGATGACGCCGGCCGTCCGCCGCGTGACCGCGCAGGACCGCGCTCTGGTCGCCACGGCGTTCGACGAGGCTTTCTACCTGTCGGCCAACCCCGACGTCGCGGCCCTGGGGCTTTCGCCGCTCGACCACTTCCTGCGGTTGGGCTGGCGGGAGGACCGTGACCCCAACGACGATTTCTCCGTGGGCGATTATCTGGACGCCTACCCCGACGTGGCCGCGTCGGGGGTGAACCCCTTCATCCACTATCTGACGTCGGGCCGCGACGAGGGCCGCGCGCCGCGCAACGCGCTCGGCTTCCGCTATCCGATGATCGCGCGGCTGGAGCCGGTCGAGACGCGGATGGCCAAGGCCGCGGCCCTGAACGCCCAGGCGAAGGTTTCGGAGGGTGCGTTGCTGGCCTCGGCGCTTGTGGCGTCGCGAGGCGGGGGCCTGCACGTGACCTTCAGCCACGACGACTACCTGGCCAACGTCGGCGGGGTGCAGCTTTGCCTGCAGCGGGAGGCTGCGGCCATCGCCGGCCGCGACCGCGATCACCTGCACCTGTTCCCGGCGGAGCCCTGGCCGATGCTGCGGGTGGCGGGCGAGGCCTCGCCCC
>Ga0307513_10004715_pt1 | contig 18133 bp, 11 predicted proteins | sample 15_EM_MG_FD_202174 | JGI IMG/M metagenome (GOLD analysis project Ga0307513, IMG submission 202174) | Populus trichocarpa ectomycorrhiza microbial communities from riparian zone in the Pacific Northwest, United States - 15_EM | ecosystem: Host-associated > Plants > Roots > Unclassified | place... | reverse complement strand
CTGTGGCGCAACATCGACCGCTTCAACGACGAGATCGATTCGTGGATGCCGATCTCGCGCGATAAGTCGGGCACGCTCAATCAGGCCGGACACCTCACCGGACTCGAAGGCGTCTCCACCGAACGCTCGCTCGAACTCATTCCGAGTTTCACCATCTCCGAGACGGGCAAACGCGTCCGCACCATCACGCCGGGCACGCTCGCACGCAACCCGAACCTGCTCGACCCCGGTCGCTTCGTCAACCAGCCCGTCGAGTTCGACCCCGGCCTCAGCGCGAAGTTCGGCATCACACCGACCGTCACGCTCGACTTCGCTTTGAACCCGGACTTCGCACAGGTCGAAGCCGACGCGACGGTGGTCACGGCCAACCAACGCTTTCCCATTTTCTTCGAGGAGAAGCGTCCCTTCTTTCTCGAAGGCATCGAGATTTTTCGCACGCAGATCGCCGCCGTCCACACGCGCACCATCGTCGATCCGGACATGGCCGTCAAACTTACCGGCAAACGCGGTCGCAACACCTTCGGCCTTCTCGTCGCCTCGGACAACGCGCCCGGCAACTTCAGCGAAGAGGAACGCGAAAACAAACGCGACGAATTGCAAACCCTGCGCGCGCCCAGAGGCATCGGAGAGAGCGAGGCCGACTTCGCCGCGCGTCTGGAACAGGCGAGGCTCGGCGAGTTTCAGTTCAACCGCGTGCTGGATAAGAACGCGACGGTCGCCGTGCTGCGTTTGAAGCGCGACGTGGGACGCGAGAACACCGTCGGCCTGCTCGCGACGAGTTACAACTTCGTCGAGCGACACAATCAGGTCGGCGGCTTCGACGGTCGCTTTCGTCTCGACAAGCAGACGGTCTTTGAGTTTCAAGTTCTCGGCACGCATTCGCGCCGCTTCTTCTACGACCCGGAACGCGACGAGTCGCGCTATCGCAACGGCAACGGCTTCGTCTACGCCTACAACCTCGACAAGACCGGGCGGCACTTCGGCCTCAACCTCAACGGCGTCGGGCGCACGCGCGACTACCGCGCCGATGTCGGTTTCACGCGCCGCACCAACACCAACAATCATAATCTCAATTTGAGTTACAACTCCGAGCCGCAGCCGAAGGCGCGCATCGTCTCGTGGAGTCTCTATAATTATCTCGGCGGCAATCACGACTGGGCGGGCAACTTGCAGAACTGGAACGACGAGTTTCAATTCGGGCTGAACTTTCAACGCCAGACCTATTTTCGCGTCGGCTATAACGGCGGCTACGAGCGCGTCTTCGAGTCGGAGTTCGGGGCGACGCGCACGCCCACGCGCGCGGGCGCGTTCGCGGGCGACAACTCCGAGCGCGGCGCGGCGCTCAAAAACTTCTTCGCCTACGGCGGCTCGACCGTCAATAAAAAACTGGCCTTTGAAACCTTCTTCGGCTACCGCTGGGGGCAACTCGATTTCGATTTCGGCAACGGCCAGAAATACCCGCGCGTCAGCCCCGCTGCGCTCGCCGACCCGGACGCGCCCCTCGACCCCGGCGCGGCCAACCTCCTGCAATACAATCTCGAACTGACTTACAAGCCGACGACCGCCCTCAACAGTTCGCTCTCCTTCACCAAAAATCGCATGACGCGCCGCGACACCGGCCTCGTCGCCTTCGACACGAACATCGTCACCCTGCGCACCACCTACCAGTTCACGCGCTTCACCTACCTGCGCGCACGCCTCGACTACGACACGCTCGCCGCCAACGCGCGCGGCCAGTTTCTGCTCGGCTGGACGCCAAACCCCGGCACGGCCTTTTACGCCGGTTACAACGACGACCTCAACCGCAGCGGCTTCAACCGCTTCACAGGCCAACTCGAACCCGGCTTCCGTCGCAACGGTCGCACCTTCTTCGTCAAGATGTCCTACCTCATCCGGCGCAGTTTTTAACTCCAGCCGCCGGGCGACTTTGGAGGGGCGCGAAGGCTCGACGCCCCGCCCGCGCGTTATGCAGGCGCGCGGGCGGGGAATTGAGCTTTCGCGCCCCTCCAAACTCCGTGTTATCGCCGGAATTTCCCTTTTCCCGCCGTTCGCCTTACTTTTATCCCGCCCGTCTGAAACTTTTCGCGCCCGAACCGCACTAACACACTGGAAGACGGACGACACGGCTGGTTATGGAAGCATTGAGCGGGACATTGACGGTCGAACAGACACGCGCACTCGCGAAGCCTTTGATGAATAGTCCTGAGCAACTCATCGCCGCGGCGCGTCGGGGCGACCAGGAAGCATTCCGGCACATCTTCGAGCGGTGGGCGCGCCCCGTCGTCTCGTTCGTCTACGACATGGTCGGCGACCGCGCGCTCGCCGAGGATTTGACGCAGGAGACTTTCGTTCGCGCCTACAAATATCTCGACGCGCTGCGCGACGAGTCGAAGTTTTCAACGTGGCTGTTCAGCATCGCCAAGAACGTCGCGCGCGAGCATTTGCGTTCGGCGCACAGCCGGAGCCGGAAAGTCGATCTGGACGACGAGGCGGTGCTGGAGTTGCACGACGAGCGACCGACGCCCGCCGTCGCGTTGCTCGACAAGGAGTTGAACGGCGTCGTGCGCCACGCGCTCGGCGCGCTCGACGAGGACAAGCGTCTGGTCTTCACGTTAAAAATTTTCCAGCAGCGCAGCTACGAAGAGATCGCCGAGATCACGGGTTTTTCCGTGCCGAAGGTGAAGACCGATCTGCACCGCGCGAGGACGGAGATGCGTCGGCGCATGAGTCCTTATCTGGGGGTGAAGCAATGAAGTGTGAGCAATGCACCACGAACGCGCTCGAAGAATTTCTGGACGGCGAACTCGACGCGCGCCGCGCCGCCGAGATGGGCGCGCACCTCGCCGCCTGTCGCGCGTGCGCCGCCGCCTATGACGAACTGCTCGACGAACAATCAATGTACGCGAGCTACGAGCGCGATCTCGATACGACGCCGCAAGCCCTGTGGGGCGGCGTCGCGGCGCGCATCGCGGCGGAGCAGCCGCGCAATGAGAAGTCTCACGCCGGGTCGGGTCTGCCGGAGAGAGTGCGCGCGTGGATCGCCGGTGCGCTCGTCGCCCCGCGTTTCAGCCCCGCGCTCACGGCGGCGATGATGCTGCTCGCCATCGGTGCGACGGCCACCGTGATGCGCTACATGAACTCGCAGCCCACCCAACCGCGCGAACTCGCCGGGGGTGCGCCGACGGCCACGACGACGCCTCTGAACGTCGTGCGGCAGCCGACGCCGGAAGCGACTCCGAGCGTCGAGCCGGACGCGCCGCAAAACGACGGGTCGGTCGAAGTCGCAAACGATCAACCGAACGAACGCGAAAAAATTCGACAACCGGAGTCGCAGCGCAGGCGCGACGCGCAACCCAAGCAGGCCGTGCCGGCGAACGACCCGGCGCAAATTTTAGCCGCCGGCCAGAACATCGAGATCGTCAGGCGGCAACGCGCCACCGAGCGACTCGTCCGCGAGGCGGAATCGAAATATCTCGCGGCGATCAAGATGCTGTCGGAAGACGTGAACCGCAAGCGCACCCGGCTCGACCCGCAAGTCGCCGCGCGCTTCGACGAAACGCTCGCCACCATTGATCGCTCCATCGCCGAGACGCGCCGCACCGTGCTCCAACAGCGCAATGATCCAATCGCCGTCCAGTACATGCTCTCGGCCTACGCCAAGAAGGTCGAAGTCATGCGCGAGATGGCGACGCTCGACTAACGGAATTTGAAACTCTCGAAATCGGAACTTGAACGTCTTTTGCTCTGAAGTGTTATGAACAAGAAAACTCTGACAGCTTTAATCGTCGCCGTCGCCATCATTCACGGCGCGGCGTTGCCATCGAACATGCACGCGCGGGCGCAGGAAGCATCTACGGCTGCTCCGCGCACGCCGGGCGGCTCGGTGTCGATCAACAATCAGGCGGGGCGCGTGCAGATCAAACTCGAACGCGGCAGCCGCGTCGCGATCAGCAACCGCTTCGGGCGCATCACGATCACGGGTTGGGACGGCGACACGGTCGAGGCCACGGCGTCGAGCGAGCGCGGCGCGGAGGCCGTGCAGGTCGAGATGACCGCCGACCCGGCGGCGGCGCAGAACGTGCTCACGCTCACAGTGCCCGGACGCCCCGGCCAGCGCACGCCGTTCCCCTTCGTCTACGTGAACCCGAACATAGAACTCGCTCCTTACATTTACCGGAACCCGAACGTCAACCCGCCGAAAAATGCGACCCCCGCGCCCGCCCCGCCGGCGCAGGGCGCGACGCCCCCCGCTGCAAAGGCCAAGCCCGCGAAGCCCGTCAAGGCCAGACCGCGCCGCGACAATAATGACGACAATGATAACGACAACAGCAACGTCGTCATCATCCCCATGCCCGACATCGTGGACGCTCCTGATGCGGTCGTCGCACCTGCCGCGCCGCGTCAGCCTGCGGCGGCGAAAGGCGGCGTGCGCGGCTCCGGCGCAGGAGTTGGCATCGGCATCGGCACAGGGATGGGAGTGGGCGGCGGCGAGGGCAGCATCAGCCTGAACGTGCGGATGCCGCGCTATGCGCTGCTCGACGCCATCGAAGTGCGCAACGGCGACGTGAACATCTCGGACATCGACGGCCCCGTCTCGATCTCAAGCGGCAGCAGCAACGTCACGGTCAACCGCGTCGGCGCGCTCGAAGTGCGCGCGCGTTCGGGCAACATCAACGTTGACGGCGTGGAGGGTCTGGTCTACATCGTCGCGTCGAGCGGCAAGATCGTCGTCCGTCGCGCGGGCGGCGACGTGCGCGCCACGTCCATCAACGGCGACATCAACATCCAGTGCGTGAGGGGGCGCGTGGACGCCAGCAACGCGCGCGGCGGCATCGTGCTCAACGCTATCGAGGGCGACGTAGAGGCTTCCACCACCGACGCCGACATCAACTTCACGGGCGCGATCCGCCGGGAGGGTCGCTACCGCCTGAAGTCGATGGAGGGGCGCGTCATCATGGCGATCCCGGAAAGCTCCCTCGGCTTCACGGCCATTCTCGCCTCTTACAACAACGACGTGATTACGACCTTCCCGGTCAGCACCGAGGTGCTGGCGGGCGGCAGCGCGCGCGTCAACCGCCGCGTCGTGGTCAAACAGGGCGACGGGCTGGCGCAAATCTCGCTCGACTCCTTCGGCCAGCCGGTTTACCTGACCAAACTCCCGACAGGCTCAGTCACCGCCTGCAAGTAATTCATAAAGAGGTCAACTACAGATGAAACTCAGACTACTCAGCGCATCCCTCGTCGCTATGGTCGCCGTCGCGGCGTCGTCGTTCGCCGTCGCGGGCTGGCACGCACAGGCGCAGGAAAAAGACGTGCGGGCGCAGGGAAAAGACGCGCAGGCGCAGGAAAAAGAGAAGGGCAAAAGCAAAACTCCGGAGGCGAGAGTCGCCCCCGAAATCAGAATCGAGCAGCCGGAGTGGTCCGTCGTGATGCCGATGCCGGTCATCGCTCCCCTCGCCATCCCCGATCTCAACCTCAACATCGACCTGCCCGACCTCAACATCGTAATGCCCGACATGGACATCAACATGGGCGGCGACTGGTTCTTCGACGACGACAGCGGAGAGCGCATCGAGCGCGAAGAGTTGCGGCAGACTTACCAACTCTCGCCCGGCGCACGCGTCGAACTCTCGCACATCAACGGCTCGATTGACGTTGACACAACCGGAGGCAACACCGCCGAACTGCGCATCACGAGTTACTCCCGCGACGCGAACCCGCGCAAACTGAACGTCGCACAGACCGCTGCGAACCTCTCCGTGCGCGGCGAGCCGCGCGGCAAGGGCGACGCCGACCGTCTGAACTTCGACAACACGAGTTATCGCGTCGCCTTGAAGTTACCGCGACGCGTCGAGTTGACGGTCAACGGCGCGAGCGGCAGCGTCCGCGTCGGCGAACTCGACGGCGCGGTGCGGCTGACGAACGTGAGCGGGAGCGTCGGCGTCGCGCAGGCCGCCGGGTCGGCGGAGGTGTCGCAGGTGAGCGGCAGCGTGACGTTGAAGATGGCGAAGTTGGACCGGGGCGGCGTGCGCGTCGAGAGCGTCAGCGGCAAAGTCTCGCTGAGTTTCATAGAGGACGTGAACGCGGATTTGCAGACGACGGGCATCAAGGGCAAGGTCTACGTCGAACTGTCGAACGTGTCGGTGCAGGGCGAGATGAACCGCGCAGACTTTCGCGCCCGCATCGGGACGGGCGGCGTGCCCATCAACATCTCCGACGTAACGGGCAGCGTCCGCCTCGCGCGCGGTCGCACGGTGGTGGAGATGCTCGGCGCGTTGAAGACCGCCGAACGTTCCACGGCGCGCATGGAGACGGCGCGCGACCTCACCCTGCACGCCGGAAACAGGCAGGTGCGGCAGGCGTTCGTCGAAGCCTTGAACGGCGAGCAGAACGGGACGGTGAAGATGACCGCCGCGCGCGCGCTCGTGCCTTACGTCGCCGAGCCGGAAGTGCGCGAGGCTTTTATGAAGTCTATCGAGACGGGCAGCGGAAACGGCGTCGTGCGCATGATGGCCGTGCGCGCCATCGGGAAGCAGTACGCGGCGGACAAGCCCGTGCGCGACACGCTGTTGCGCGTCCTCGCCTCCGAAGAGAACGACATGGTGCGCATGAACATCGTCGGCGCAATCGGCAAGTACGCGGACGACGCAAACGTGCAGCGCGCGCTCGGCGAAGCCTTGAAGAACGACCGCAGCGACATCGTGCGAATGCGCGCGGCGAGCGCCCTCGCCAAGCGCGTGGATCAGGGCGAAGTTTACGAACTACTCCTGAACGCCGCGCGCAACGACAAGAAAATGCTCGTGCGTGCGAACGCGCTCGGCGGGTTGCGCAGCCGCATCAGGGAGCGTCCCGAACTGCGCGAACTGTTCGTCGGTTATCTCGAACACGAGTCGTCCGTCATGCAATACAAAGCCTTGCAAGGGTTGGTCGAACTCGGCGACCCCGCGCTCAAAAGCCGTCTCGTGGAAAAGGCGAAGGAGTTGATCAACATGCAGTCGCGCCGCCAGTGGAATGACCGCATGCTGCTCGACACGCTGCTCCTGCTCCGACGCCTCGACGCGCAGGAGGCCGACCGCGTCTTGGAACAACTCGGCAGCGAGCGCATGAAGAGTTATTGAGAACGAACACGCGCAGGTCAAAACGGCGACAGGTAACAGCCCCGAAGGGGCGACAGTTATTAACAGCCCCGAAGGGGCGACAGTTGATAGCCCCGTGCGTGAGCGCGGGGATCAGGGACAGAGATAAAGTTATGAAGCCCCGCAAGGGGCGGCACATTTCAACGAATGATTGTGTCGCCCCTTGCGGGGCTTTCAATTTCATTTTGTGATTAAACCCCGCCCTGACGGACGGGGCTATTAACTGTCGCCGCGCAACTCGCTTGAAAGAGAGTTCCGCACAACTCGCATCCGAAAATTCGTAACCGCAAAAAGAGGCTGTGCGTTTGCGCTCACGTTCGCGCCGTCTGTAGAATCGGGCGCATGCTTGATGTCGAAACGAATAAACTTGAGACGCAGATGAGACACGCGCGCGAGGCGTTGAATGCGCACGTGCGCGAGATCATCGAATGGCACTTCAACCCGGAAACCGGCTGCCCCTTCTGGCTCGACTACGCCTCGCGCCTCGATTGGGATCCCCGCCGCGAAATTAAAACTTACGAAGACCTCTCGCGCTTCGGCTTCTTTCAGGACGAAGCCCTGCGCGGCGGTCCCGTGCGCCGCTGGGTTCCGCGCGCCTACGCCGACCGCCCCGTCTACGTCTTCGAGACAGGCGGCTCGACCGGCGTGCCGAAGTCGCGCATCAACATCGAAGATTTCCGGCTCGACTACGAAGCCTTCAGCCACACGCTGCCCGACGAAGCCTTCCCCAAAGGCGCGGACTGGCTGGCCGTCGGCCCGTCCGGGCCGCGCCGCCTGCGTCTCGCCGTCGAACACCTCGCGCAGTATCGCGGCGGCATCTGCTTCATGGTCGATCTCGACCCGCGCTGGGTCATCAAACTGCTCAAGAGCAATCAATCGAAGCAGGCCGAAGCCTACAAGCAACACGTCGTCGAACAGGCGCTCACGCTCCTGCGCGCGCACAACAACATTCGCTGTCTCTTCACGACGCCGAAACTGCTCGAAGCCCTCTGCGAAAAAGTCTCTCTGAAGAAACTCGGCATCACCGGAGTCTTTTGCGGCGGCACGGAGATGACCCCGCAGTTTCACCGTTTCGCCGTCGAAGAACTCCTCGACGGCGTACACTTCGCCCCGACCTACGGCAACACCCTGATGGGACTCGCCGTCGGCAAGCCGCGCCTGCCCGAAGACAACTACGCCATCATCTACTACCCGCCCGCCCCGCGCGCCATGATCGAAGTGGTTGACCCGGACAACCCCGACACCCTCGTCGGCTACGGCGAAACCGGGCGCGTGCGTCTGACCACGCTGACGCATGAGTTCTTCATGCCGCGTTTCCTCGAACGCGATCAAGCCGAACGCGAACCGCCTTACCTGCCCTACGCCTGGGACGGCGTCCGCAACGTCCGCCCCTTCGCCAAACTGGAAACAAACGTCGTCGAAGGCGTCTACTGAATTTTAGATTTCGGAATGCGGAATGCGGATTAAAAAGCATTAACTTGTCTTCCAATCCGACATCCGCATTCCGAAATCCGCAATCTAAACATATGTTGCACATACCTCTACTGCGCAAAGGTGAGCCTTATAAAAGTTTGGATGTGGTGCGCGTGGCGCATCACCGGACGCGTGAGCCGTTCGTGGAGATCAGTCAGGCGAACGCGGGATTGATCCGGCGCGATCTGGCGGGGCAGGCGCGGGCGCGTGAAGCGTTGGCGGCGTTCAGCGTCGCAGAGTTGATCGAGATGTCGGTGCGGGCGGCGGAGATTTTTGCGCATGACGAGTTGCCGGTGGGCGACGAGGGGCAGACGCCGGAGGTTTACGCCGAGCAGGTGTCGGCGACGACGGGGCTGCCGCTGGTGTTGGCGCGGCGCAACATGGAGAAGATTCGCGGCGCGCTCTCGCAGATGGAGAGCGTGTTGCGTGGCTTAACGCGCAATCTGGATTTGGACATTCTGGATCGCGGTCACGGACAGATCGAGGGGCAGGTGATGAGTTTCTTCCCGCGCGCGCAAAGTTTGGGCGTGGTGTTGCCGAGCAATTCGCCGGGCGTGCATTCGCTGTGGGTTCCGGCGGTGGCGTTGAAGATTCCGCTCGTGTTGAAGCCGGGCGGCGCAGAACCCTGGACGCCGTATCGCATCGTGCAGGCGTTCATGAAAGCGGGCGTGCCGCGCGAGGCGTTCGGCTATTACCCGACGGGGCACGGCGGCGCGGCGGAGATTTTGCGACACACGGGGCGCGGCATAGCCTTCGGCGACGCGGCCTCAGTCTTGCAGTGGCAGGAGGACGGGCGCATCGAAATTCACGGGCCGGGCTACAGTAAAATCATCATCGGCGACGATTTGATTGACGAGTGGGAAAACTATCTGGACGTGATCGCGGCTTCGATTGTGGACAACGGCGGGCGTTCGTGCGTCAACGCGTCGGGCGTGTGGGTGACGCGGCATGCGGACCAGATCGCCGAGGCGTTGGCCGCGCGCTTCGCCGAAATCGTCCCGCGCGCGGCGGACGACGAAGCGGCGCAACTCGCGCCGTTTGCCGATGCGAACGTGGCGGCGCGCATCTCGCAGATGATCGATCAGGGATTACAGGAAGCGGGCGCGCGCGACGTGACGGCGGAGAAGCGCGGCGCGGCGGGCGGGCGGCTGCACGAGTGGGAATCCTGCGCTTACCTGTTGCCGACCATCGTGCGCTGCGCGTCGCCGTCGCACGCACTGGCAAACCGGGAGTTTATGTTTCCGTTCGCGAGCGTGGTCGAAGTCGGGCAGGACGAGTTGCCGGAGGCGTTGGGCGCGAGTCTCGTCGTCACGGCGATCACGCACGATGAACGTCTGATCGCGAAACTTTTAGCGTCGCCACACGTTGATCGTCTGAACATCGGCGCGATCCCGACGAACCGGATCGGTTGGGATCAACCGCACGAGGGGAATTTGTTCGAGCACCTCTACGCGCGCAGGGCTTTCCAGCGCGCGGCGGGTGCGACGACGCGCACATGAAGATTCTCTACCTGACCGCCGGAGCGGCCAACATGTACTGCGGCAGTTGCCTGCGCGACAACGCGCTCGCCACCGAACTGATCGCGCAGGGGCACGACGTGATGCTCCTGCCCGTCTACACGCCGACCCTCACGGACGAGCCGAACGTCAGCCGCCCCGGCAAAATTCTCTTCGGCGGCATCAGCGTCTATCTCCAACAACACGCTTCCATTTTCCGCAAGACGCCGTGGCTCATAGACAAGCTCTGGGATTCGACCGTCGCTTTGAAACTCGCCGCGCGCGGCTCGATTGCGGTGAACCCGAAACTTCTCGGTGAACTCACCGTCTCGATGCTCAGAGGCGAGGACGGACGCCAGCGCAAAGAGTTCGACAAGATGGCGCACTGGCTGCGCGAGCAGGAGACGCCCGACCTGGTGACGCTGCCGAACTCGCTCCTGCTCGGCATGGCACAGCCCATCAAGCGGGCTTTAAATCGCCCCGTCGTCTGCACGCTGCAAGGCGAAGACCTGTTTCTCGACGGCCTCGAAGAGAGTTATCGCCAACGCTCGCTCGAACTCATCCGCGCGAGCGTCGAACACGTTGACGCCTTCGTCGCCGTCAGCGAGTTTTACGCGGAGTTCATGTCGGAACACCTGCGCATCCCCGCGAGCAAAATGCGCGTCGTCCCGCTCGGCATCAATCTCGAAGATTACGAAGCGCGCGACGGCGACGGCGCAACAGCGATGATGGCGACGACACGCCGGTCGGACGAAACTACTTTCACCGTCGGCTACTTCGCGCGCGTCGCCCCTGAGAAGGGTTTGCACGTTCTGTGCGAGGCGTATCGAAGCTTGCGTCAACGCGCAGATTTTAAGCACGCGCGGCTCGAAGTCGCGGGCTATCTCGCGCCGGAACACGAGGCATACCTGCGCGGCATCGAGCGGGAGATGAAGGATTGCGGACTCGCCGCCGAGTTCAATTATCGCGGCGCGCTCGGACGGGAAGAGAAGATCGCGTTCCTGCGAGAGTTGAACGTCTTCTCCATGCCCGCGACCTACGACGAGCCGAAAGGAATCTCGCTGCTGGAAGCGATGGCCTGCGGCGTGCCCGTCGTCCAGCCGCGACGCGGCGCGTGTACGGAGATCGTCGAACGCACGGGCGGCGGCCTGCTCGTCGCGCCCGACGACGCCGAAAGCCTCGCCGAGGGAATTTACCAACTCTGGCAGACGCCGGCGCGCGCCGCCGAACTCGGCCAGAACGGCGCACGCGGTGTGCGCCAGCATTACACGGTCGCGCGCATGGCCGAACGCGCTCTCGAAGTGTATGAATCGGTAAAAGCCGTCAATCGTGAATCGTAAATCGTAAATAGATTCAATCCGGTTTTCTCTATTCACGATTTACGATTCACGATTGACGGTCTTTAAATCTATTCACGATTTACGATTCACGTTCTTCTTATGCTTGAAGTCAACAATCTCTCCAAAGAATATCCGACGCCGCGAGGCGGGTTGCCGATTTTGTCGGGCGTGTCGCTGAACTTGGCGCGCGGCGACGCGGTTTCGATCATGGGGCCTTCGGGGAGCGGCAAGAGTAGTTTTCTCTACATCGTCGGCGCGCTCGAACCGCCCACGTCGGGCACGGTCACGCTCGACGGCCAGAACCCTTTTACGATGCCGGAGCGCGAACTCGCCGCATTCAGGAACCGCCGGATCGGTTTCATCTTTCAAGACCACTGCCTGCTGCCGCAGTTGACCGTCCTCGAAAACGTGTTGACGCCCACCCTCGTCGCGGGCACGACGGGCGACGGCGACGAGTTGGAGCGTGCGCGCGGGTTGCTCGAACAGGTGGGGCTGACGGCGCGGAGCGAGCATCGCCCGGCGGAATTGTCGGGCGGCGAGAAGCAGCGCGTCGCACTCGCCCGCGCGCTCATCCGCAAGCCGCTCCTGCTGCTTTGCGACGAGCCGACCGGCAACCTCGACCACGCGTCCGCCGCCAACGTCGCCGAACTCCTGCTCGAACTCCATCGCCGACAGGAGACGATCCTCGTCGTCGTCACGCACAGCGCGGAACTGGCCGCGAAGTTTCCCGTGCAGTATGAACTGTTGGAGCAAAAGCTCGTCCGTGGTCAGTTACCAATGGTCGGTAGTCGGTAGCCGGTTGCCCGTTGCATGTGGCGAGAGCACGGATTGCTAAAGCTAAAGACCCAAGCCGGTCAACACGAAAACAACTGACCATTGACCACAGACACCTGACATTTATTTATGACGACCGCCACGTTGCTCAAACGCAATCTCGTTTATTACCGGCGCACGAACGCGGCGGTGGTGTGCGGCGTGGCGATTGCGGTGGCGGTGCTGGCGGGCGCGCTGCTCGTGGGCGACTCGGTGCGCGCGAGTTTGCGTGCGCTCGTGTTGGGGCGTTTGGGGCGAACGGCGTATGTCGTGTCGGCGTCGAATTTCTTCCGCGAAGAGTTGGTGGGGGAGTTGCGCGCGCACACGCAGTTCGCGGGCGCGTCGTTCGAGGGGGCGTGCCCGCTCGTCGTGTTCGAGGGCGTCTTGATCGACGAGGCGAGCGGGCGGCGCAGCGGGGGCGTGCAGGTGTACGGGGTTGACGAGCGGTTCTGGCAATTTCATGGCTTCGACGCGGGGCGGCGAAGTTTGGGCGAGCGTGAAGTGTTGTTGAGCGCGGGGCTGGCGTCGGAGTTGGGCGCGCGCGCGGGCGGCGATGTGTTGCTGCGCATCGAGAAGCCTTCGGCCATCCCGGTCGAATCACTGCACGGGCGCAAGGAGGACGTGGGGCGCACGATGCGCCTGACGGTGCGCGAGGTGCTGTCGAGCGTAGACCTCGGTGAGTTCAGTTTGCGCCCGCAGCAGGGCGCGGTGCGGGCGGTGTTCGTGCCGCTCAAGCGCGTGCAAAAGGATGCGGAGCAGGAGGGGCGCGTCAACACGATCCTGCTCTCCGTCGCAGCCGGGAGCGAGGCGGGCGACGCGAACGGCGCGGCGCAGTCGGCGGCGGTGACGAAGATTTTGCGCGAGACGTTTACGCTCGCGGACTTAGGTATCAAAGTGCGCAGGCTTGACGCGCCGCACGCGCTGTCGGTCGAAACGGAGAGCGCGGTCGTCGGCGAGACACTCCGGCGGCAGACTGAGGAATCGGCGCAAAGTCTCGGCCTCGGCGCGTCGGCGATCTACTCGTATCTCGCCAACTCGATCCGCGCGGGCGGGGCTGAGATTCCTTACTCGCTCGTCACGGCGATTGACGTTGAGAGCTTCGAGGGGTTGCGGCGCGCGGCGGGTCAGCCGCCGGGGTCGCCGGTTCGAGAGCCGTTGGAATCGTCGCACGCGAATCAGGGTGCGACGATCCTGTTGAACGATTGGGCAGCGCGCGATCTCGGCGTGAAGCTGGGCGATGCCGTGTCGCTCGATTATTACGTGTGGCGCGAAGAGGGGCGGCTGGAGACGAAGTCGGCGGAGTTTCGTCTGGCGGGCATCGTGCCGATGACGGGTCTGGCGGCGGACCGCGAGTTGACGCCGGAGTATCCCGGCATCAGCGGCACGGAAAGTTTGTCCGATTGGGACCCGCCGTTTCCGCTAGACCTCGCGCGCGTGCGCCCGCAGGACGAAGATTACTGGAAGCGTTTTCGCACGACGCCGAAAGCCTTCATTCCACTCGCGCGCGGGCAGGAACTCTGGCAGACGCGCTACGGCAAACTCACCTCGCTGCGTCTCTCCCCTGAAAAGCAAGTTTCGCTCGACGCGGCGCGCGCCGACTTCGAGCGTACTTTGCGTGGGCGTCTCGATCCGCTCGAAGTGAACTTCTCGCTCTACGCGGCGCGCGCCGAAGGACTCCGGGCCTCGCGCGGCGCGACCGACTTCGGCGAGTATTTTCTCTACTTCAGTTTTTTCCTCGTCGTCTCCGCGCTGATGCTCACCGCGCTCTTCTTCAAACTCGGCATCGAGCAACGCCTGCGAGAGATCGGCATCCTGCAAGCCGTCGGGTTTCCCGCCGCGAAGGTGCGCGCGCTCTTTCTCGGCGAGGGCTTGCTGCTCGCCGTGTTGGGGAGCGCGCTCGGACTCTTAGGCGCGCTCCTGTACGGTGCGTTGATGATGTACGGCCTGCGGACGTGGTGGGTGGATGCCGTAGGCACGCGCTCGCTCGCGCTGCACGTCTCGCCGGTGTCGCTCGCGTGGGGCGGCGTGGGCGGCATCGTCGCCGCGCTCGCCTGCATCTGGTGGACGCTGCGCATGCTTGCGCCCGTCTCTGCGCGCGAACTGTTGACCGGGACGATTGACGCGGCGACGACACGCCGACGCGTGGGCAAGGTGTGGGGAAAATTCGGCTCGCCGTTCGCGCCGCTCGCGCGTCGCGGCGTGTCAACTTATCTTCCGGTCGCCGTCCTGTGTGCGACGCTCGGCGTGTTGTTGCTGGTGGCCGCCGCGTCGAAATGGATCGGGGGCGTGGCGGGCTTCTTCGGCGCGGGCACACTGTTTCTCGTCGCGCTGCTCTGCTTTCAATCGGCGTGGCTGCGGCGTGGCAATGGCCGGACGATTCGCGGGCGCGGCTGGTGGCCGGTGGCGCGGCTCGGCTTTCGCAACGCAACGCACCGCCCCGGCAGGAGCGTGCTGTGCATCGCGCTCATCGCCTGCGCCGCTTTCATCATCGTCGCGGTGGACGCCTTCCGGCGCGACCCGTCGCACGCCGCTTCGACCGACAAAAAAAACGGCACGGGCGGCTACACGCTGCTCGCCGAGTCGCTCCTGCCGCTCGCGCACGACCCGAACGACGCGGCGGGCAGAGAGTCTCTGAACCTCAGCGCGCAGGAAGAGACGGCGACTCTCGCGGGCACAAACTTCACGCGCTTTCGCCTGCGACCGGGCGACGATGCGAGTTGTTTGAATCTCTACCAGCCGCGCAACCCGCGCATACTCGCGCCCGCGCCCGATTTCATCGTGGAGAATCGTTTCACGTTTGCGGACTCACTGGCCGCGACGGACGCCGACCGGGCCAACCCGTGGTTGCTGCTCGAAAGAGATTTGCCGGACGGCGTGATCCCCGTCGTCGCCGACGCCAACTCTCTCGCTTACGTGCTGCATCGCAAACTCGGCGAAGAGATCGTGTTGAACGAGGGGACGGATCGCGCGCTCAGGCTGCGTTTCGTCGCCGCGCTGTCCGATAGTTTGTTCCAGTCGGAATTGTTGATGTCGGAGAAGAATTTCCTGCGCGCGTTCCCGGAGCAGGAGGGCTATCGCTTCTTTCTGCTGGACGCCGCGCCGGAAAAGACCGCGAGCGTGGCCGCGCTGCTCGAATCGCGCCTCTCGGATTTCGGCTTCGACGCGACGGGGACCGCCGAGCGTCTCGCGGAGTTTCATCGCGTGGAGAACACCTATCTCTCGACCTTCCAGACGCTCGGCGGCCTCGGCACGCTACTCGGCACGCTCGGGCTGGCGACCGTGTTGCTCCGCAACGTGTTGGAACGCAGAAGGGAACTCGCGCTGCTACGCGCCGTCGGCTACAACGCGCGCCACCTCGCGTTGATGGTCGTCGCGGAAAACGCGCTGCTGTTGTTCTGCGGTCTGCTCACGGGGGTGGTGTGCGCGCTGCTCGCCATCGCCCCGGCCTTCTACGCGCGCGGCGGTCGTCTCCCCACCGTGTCGCTTGCCGTCCTGCTCGCCTCGGTCGTCGTCACCGGACTCGCCGCGTCGCTCGTGGCGACCGCCGCCGTGTTGCGTGCGCCGCTACTCCCGGCGTTGCGCGCCGAATAAGAGACGCGACGAAGCAGGAACGCGCCCCGCGCGGGAACGACACACGCGCGCCCTTCTATTTTCTCGCCACGAGCACGAGGCCGATCATGCAGAGAAGCAGTCCGACGACGTTACGCACCGAGAGGTGTTCCTTGAAGGCGAGCACGCCGATGGGGATGAGCATGAGGGTGACTGTCACGCTCGTCGTGACCGAAGCGGTGCTGATGTTCCAGCCGACGCGGTAGACGAGCAGGAAGCCTACTTCGATCATCGCAACGGAGAGTCCCAGCACGAAGACCGTCAAGTTAGTTTCGCGCGCGGACTGTAGAAAGGTCTTGTCGCTCGGATAGGCGAGCGCGCAGGCGGCGCAGGCGACGATGGCGACACAATAGACCATAATGATCGTGTAGAGCGGATTTGCGCCTTTGGGCAACAATTTCTGCGAGAGGTGATAAACGAGATTGCCGACGACGACTAAAACCAGCGGCACGTAGAAGTTTCTCATAGGGTGTCGGCGCGGGGCGCGGTCGCGAAAATTTTGTGATTCGTTTTGAGCAAGATGCGTTTATATTAAGTCCGTTTCGATAGGGGAGGAAATCATGCGTCGTCAAAACTTTCTGTTCGCCTTGATCGTCGTGTTGGTCGTGATCTCAGGCAATGCGCGTGCGGGCAACTGGCCGCAGTGGCGCGGACCGCAGTTGAATGGGACGAGCGATGAGCGGAATCTGCCGCACAAGTGGGGCGCGGAGGAGAACGTCAGTTGGAAGTTGCCGCTCCCGGATCGTAGCGGTTCGACGCCGATAGTGTGGGGCGAGCGCATTTTTCTCAACGTCGCGGAGGGCGACAACCTCTACCTGTGGTGCGTCGAGCGCGGCAAGGGCACGCTCGCGTGGAAGAAACTGCTCGGCGGCGGCAACCACCGGCAACGTAAGCAAAACATGTCTTCGCCCTCGCCCGTGACCGACGGCAAAAGCGTCTACGTGATGACGGGCACGGGCATCCTCAAGGGCTTCGACTTCGACGGGCGCGAATTGTGGGCGCGCGACATACAGAAGGACTACGGGCAGTTCGGTCTACAGTGGGGCTACGCCTCCTCGCCGCTGCTGCACGAAGATGCGCTCTACGTGCAGGTGCTCCACGGCATGAAGACGGACGAGCCTTCCTACGTGCTGCGCATCAACCGCGCGACGGGTAAGACGATCTGGAAAGTGGAGCGTCCGACCGACGCGATTCAGGAGTCGCCCGACGCCTATTCGACGCCCGCCCTCCTGCGCTACGCGGGCAAGACGGAGATCGTCATCACAGGCGGCGACGTAGTGACCGGCCACGACCCGCGCGACGGCAAAGAACTCTGGCGCGCGGGCGGACTCAACCCGGAGAACGCGGGCTTCTACCGCATCGTCGCCTCGCCAATCGTCTACGACGGCATCATCTACGCGCCGACGCGCGTCAAGCCGCTGCTCGCCTTCCGCGCGGGCGGACGCGGCGACATCTCGAAGTCGCACCTTGTCTGGTCGGCTCAGTACGGGCCGGACGTGCCGACGCCCGTCACGGACGGGAAATATTTTTACATCGTCGGCGACAAGGGGATCGTCTGGTGTCTCGACGCGAAGACGGGCAGGGAAGTTTACGGTCCCGTCCGCATCAAGCCCGGCGACTATTCCGCCTCGCCCGTGCTGGCCGACGGGAAGATTTACGCGACGAGCGAAGAGGGCATCACGTCGGTTATCCGCGCGGGCGAGAAGTTTGAAGTGCTGGCCGAGAACAACCTGAACGAGTACTGTCTCAGTTCGCCCGCCGTCTCCGCTGGGCAGATTTTCATACGCACGTCCGGACACCTGTATTGCATCGGCAAGCGCGCGGCAAAATGAGCATGTTGCGCCCGCAACTTGCTTGTTGACGCGTCACACAACGCTTTATACACGCCTGACGATGCCGTTGTAACGTAACGCGGAGACGTTGCGACGCTCCGCAACGTCTTTGCGACGCCTTGCGACAACGTTGCGATGCCTTGCGACAACGTTGCGACCCTCCGCATCAACGTTGCGTCACTCCGCGATAACATTGCGTCACTCCGCGATAACATTGCGCCGCTCCGCGATGTTATCGGGACGACTCGCGAAGACGCTGTGAGCCGTCCCGATAATCTCAGCCGCGAAGCGGCGGCAGTTGATTCAACCGCGAAGCGAGAGCAGTTGATTCAGCCCCGAAGGGGCGGCAGTTAATAGCCCCGCCCGTGAGGGCGGGGTTTCGCCACGGTTAACAACGGTCGAAGCCCCGACAGGGGCGACACAATCGCGCATTG